>Ga0210245_100083_pt1 | contig 71051 bp, 40 predicted proteins | sample ChrtobMetaP3_4mM_FD_155450 | JGI IMG/M metagenome (GOLD analysis project Ga0210245, IMG submission 155450) | Chrysochromulina tobin associated microbial communities from unialgal haptophyte culture, Seattle, Washington, United States - P3_4mM | ecosystem: Host-associated > Algae > Haptophytes >...
CCCTCCGCGGACCCTAGGCGACCGGACCCGACCCCCCGGGCCGAGGTTTGAGAGTCGAAGGGTCACACTGGAGTGTCAGACACTAAAAATGCGGGAAAAGGTTCGTCGAAGTTTCGTCACTGACCTCGCAGGGTTTCGTCATCTCTTTATTAGGCAACCAGAGGGTTTCGTCATTAGGGCTACCGGTCCGGATCTCGCCTAATATATAGCTCCGTAAAATATAGGACGAGTATATAGTACGAAGCTCGAAGGGACGAAGCGTCGTATTAGTATTGCGCCCACGAGTCGAAGCCCTCGCCGCGCGGGCCCCGACGCTCCGAGCTTGACCCGCACCGGACGAGCGCAAAGCCAAAGGGTTAGGGGAGTGGTCCGTCGGCTTCTCGCCGAATTCGTGAAATATTGAATTTTCCGTAAAACGTAATCGGTTAACGTATATTCATAATTTTAATACGGCTAATTCGGCGCCATGTTTTAAACATCATGTTACTTGTTCGGTTAGTTCATGTGCGCGTGCGACACAGCGACACAGATGTCGTTATTAGAGGGCCCATCATCCTTATACCGCTGTTTGGCGGAATCGGAATAGCGTCGCGAGAGCCCGGGTGCTCACAGGGCTCTACTAATCTAATGGCTCTAGTCCTTTGGGCCCGTGGGACAAGGGGCCCTTTTCAGGCAAGGTCGTGTTCCACGGCGCCGGGGCCGGCGCGTCGCCGACCCGGCGCGCTGAGTGCGCCTTGAGCGGGCGGAGCTCCGCTTTCTTGGTCGAGGGCACGGCGATCGCGTGAATCGGATTGGTGTGCGAGCTCAGCAGGGAGTAGAGCGTCTCCTTGAGGAAGAAGCAGTGCTCCTCGAGCTCAGCAAAGCGAACCGCGAAGGCGTCCAGCTGCTCGTGTGCGCTGCGCGCCTCGATCTCGCGCTGCGAGACCTCGGCCATCGTCTGGCGCGCATGCTTTAGCTGTAGCTGTTGCAGCTGGTGCATCTGCCGCTCCATCCGATGCGCGCTGCTCGAGAGCCTCGCGCGCGCGTCGCGTAACTCCTCAGCGAGGGCCTGCTGTGCCGCGCGCGACCCTTCGAGCTGAGCCTCGAGGGCGGCGCCAAAGGAGCTCAGGGCGGCACTGCCTCGAGAGGACGACGTGCCTTCGAGGCTGAGCTCCTCACCCTCCTCGGTCGACGACGGCGCGGCGGCGGGCGCGGCGGCGGCCGGCGGACGTCGCGCCCCAAGCGCCCCTCCTATGGCGCGCGGGGCTGCGGGCGGATGCGGCACGATGGTGGTGAGGGTCGAGGAGGAGGCGGAGGCGGCGGCGGCGACGGCGGAGGTGGCGGCGGCGGGCGGCTCGTCGAGCGTCTCTCGTCGGATGTCGTCCAGAGCCTCTTCGGCGCTCAGGCCACGCGCCGTCGCGGGCGCGCCGTGCACGTGGAGGAGCAGCGATCGGGGCAGTGCCTGTGGAAGCACCACGTCGAGCGCCTCACCGAGCCAACCGACGCCTACCAGCCGGAGGTCCTCGACCAGCCACTGCCTCTGCGCTACCTTCTGCTGGTACCGGTACAACGCCCTCCAGCGCCCGAAGATGAAGGCGAGAAAGGAGCTGAAGCAGGCCCGTGCGGCGCGCGCAATGGTCCGCCTCTTGTCCACCAGGAAGGAGCGCCAGCCCTCCCACGCAAGGCTCTGCAGCCGATGGTGGAATCGGGCCGCCGCGCACGCGATGAGCTGCTGGCGCTCGATGTCGTTCCATGCCGCGATCCGATGCCATTGGTGCATGCATTTGAGCGCCACGTGAGCACGCATGCGCGCGAGCGCCTTCAGAGCAGTGCTCTCGCGCCGCGCATGCATCTGCCCCCTGTAGTCCGCCCACGCGAAGAAGTGGCTCGCGAGCATGCCCGAGGCCAAGACGCGAAGCGCGCGCCGACGGAGCGCGGCCGCACGCTGATCGCGTCGGACGAGGCTCCGCCACGGGTAGAAGTAGAAGGAGATCGTCTTGTGGGCCCACAGCGCGACAGCGCTCGCCACAGCGCCCCGCCGGCGCCCCGCGCGATCTCGAGCGATCTCGCGCCATGCGCGGATCACCGCCGCGCTGAGCTGAGCAGCGAGCTTGCCTATGAGGGTCGCGGCGCTCTCGTGAAGGTACCTGCGGAGTTCGTACACGGCACGCCAGCGGCTCCACGCGCGCATCTGCGGCCCGTGCCGGAGCCAATGGCCGGCCGCCTGCGAGAGCAGCCGCTTCGACGCGTCGACGGCCGTGAGCCATTGTGCGTAGGCCTTGGCCAGGTGCCGATGGCGCCAGGCGCGCACCTGTGGGGAAGAGGGGATGGCGCCGTGGTGAGCACTTGCATGCTGGAGCAGATGCCGATGGCGCCAGGCGCGCACCACGCGTGAGATCGTCGCTTGGCGCTCGCGTTCTCGGTGTCGGGAGGTCGTGAGGAGCTGGCGCTGCAGCTGGTTCACCTTCTGCGTCAGGTCGTCGAGGGCCGCCTCGAGATTCGTCTGAGATTGCTCGGATTGGATCTGCACGACCTCGCCCACCGTCGCTTGGACCTGCATGCGCATTTGAGACGAGACCTCGGCGGCTGAGGCCGTCATGAGCTGCTGGAACTTCTCCTCCCTAATATGAAACTTCTCCTCCATCAGCTCGCTCCATGCCTCGCGCTCGCGTGCACGTACAGCCTCGCGCACATTGGAGACCCACGCACGGACGCACATGGCAAGCAGCCGGCCGGGTCCGATCGCATAGGCCACGCGCCTGATGAGGATGGTCATCAGAGGTCATCAGTGGTCATCAGTGGTCATCAGTGGTCATCAGTGGTCATCGGTGGTCATCAGTGGTCCGATCGCATCGGCCACGCGCCGCAGCAGAGCTCGACGCTCCCTGTTGGCGCTTTCCCACACGCGAAAGAGCTTGTGCAGCATGGACCCCTGCCACCTGAGCACGAGCTGACGCGCCAGCTTGGCTGCGGCCTCCTCCCTCGCCGCCCTCGCTTCCTGCGACTTGGCCTGAAAGACATTCCAAGCGTCGAAGCTATGGACCAGGTACGAGCGAAGCATCCAATTCAGAGCCTTACGGAGCAGCGTCGCCTGGCGCGCCGCCTCGTGCCCCACCGCCTCGGCCCACGCGTAGAAGACGTCCGCCAGGATCCCCTTGAGGAGCTGCGTGAGGACGCGCCTCTGCAGCAACTTCGCCTTCGCGTACCGCGCTCCAAGCTCAGCCCATCGGATGATGGCGGAGGCGAGCTCCAGGTGGAGCATGCGCGTCGTCGCGAGCGCGAGCACCTGCTCGCGCCCCTCGAGGAGCCTCTTCGTCTCCTCGACCCACATCTCGAAGCAGCTCGACAAGAGCCGGTGCTTCATGCGTGCGATCGCCCTGGTGGCGGCCTGACGCTGCTGCACGCCCTCGGCAATGAAGAGACGCCACCGACGCCAGATCATCGCGTACCTGATGAGGGAGGTCATCAGACGTCATCGGGTTGATGAGGGACGCAGACAGACGCCCTCTGCGCCTCGAGATCGTCGCAGTGATGAGAGAGGCCATCAGACGCCTTCAGCGCCGCCAGATCCTCTCGCATACGTTTGGTTCATCCAGTGTCGGATTGTACGCTGCAATACGTCCCTGCTCTTGTGGACATGAGCCTGCGAGCGAGCGGCGGCGGCGGCAGTGCGCGAGGAGCGCGGGTGGGACGCACCGTCGTCAGCTCCCATGGTGAGGTCCAAGCGGCTGAACGTACCGTCGTCAGCGCCAGAGTCTCAGCCGATGCATGCGAGCGAGCTCACAAGGCGCCCAACAGGGCGCCCATCAGGGCGCCCAATAGCGACGCCCAATAGCGGCGATAGCGGCGGCGGTGCGCGCATGCCACGGCGCGTGCAGGGCGGGCGGAGCGGGCTGGGCGTGTGCGCCGCACCTTCCAGCCGTCGAAGGCGAAGGCAACCCATTTGTGCTTCCAACGGCGCAGCGTCAGATTCACCTTGCGTTGCTTCTCACGCTCGGCCCCGAGCACGAAATGATCGAGGTGCTGCTCGACCACTTGCAGCCGCTTCTCGAGCTGTTGGTTGTAGCGGAACGTGTTCATCACGCCCCTGAGCAGGCGGCGCAGCAGCTCCTCGATCAGCGGATCGATCTTAGTGCTCGTGTACCCGCTCAGCAAGGAAAGGTCGATTGAATCGAGCAACGGATCGCGACGCCAGTCGGACTTGTCGCGATTCTGATCGCCGAAGCGGTCGACCAGCTCCACCCACGCCTCGGTCGACACGTCGAAGCCGAGCGGCTGGGCGGTGGACGCATACTCGCCATGGGTCAGCACATTGTTGCGGTTGACGTCCATGAGCGTGAGCAGCGAGACGAGAAGGCCTTTCGCACCGCCCTCGCCACCAGCACCGACGCTCGGATGGAGTATGGAGGTAGGTGCCTCCTCCGGTGAGAAGGCAGGCGCCGCCGAAGGCTCGGTGGCATCGTAGGCCGGCATTGGACTGCCGGGACGCTCCTGAGCCGTCCGCTCCGAGCCTCCACATGTGAATGAAGTGTGAATGATGAAATACAAAATCCCGGAGGCGCCCGTAACGGCTCTCCAAGGAGTCCGCTCCCGCAGGATTCCCCTCAGTCCACCTGTTCTACCGAAGTTATTCACGAAGTTGGCAAAAATAGGAATGCCGACAGATTCGATTGTCGCCACGGCGGCGGCCTCGGCTGCGCTATTCGCGGCTGCGGACGAGGCCATCTTTGGTCCGTCGAGGCCTCTGCGGCGACTCCAGGAAGCGACGGCGCCTGAGCCCGTGCCCACAGAGCCGTCCAGTGCACCACTGCCCTCCATCCACGGCGACGTGCCCACGCTGCCCTACTTTGGCTCGCTGCTCAACGACCTAGAGTCACCCGGCGGCCTATACGCGGCAGCGTCCGCCGTTGCGCGCACCGTCGGCACCCACAAGGAGCTCATCATGATGGCCACTGGGCCCGACAAGACGTCGGTGCAGATGACCAACAATTCGCTCGTGTCGCTCGGCCGGCTCGGGCTGCGCCCGCACGTGATGCTGCTCGCGGACCAATGGACGACGTGCGAGAACATGCTGCGCGCGAAGCACTGCTATTGGAGCAGCCGCATGCTGCGCGCCCAGCCGAGTGACTCGCTCCTCAATCGCCAGTTCTGGAAGGGCTGGCGCTTCCCCTTTTACTACCTCAAGAAGAAGTACATGTTTGAGCTCGTGCGCCTCGGCTTCGCCGTGCTACAGGTGGACACGGACACGGTTTGGATGCACGACCCATTCGCGATGCTCCGGCTCATGACGCGCTCGTCACTGATCGCCATGCGCGACGTCGGCCTCGCCAACGCGGGCATCGTGTACGCGCGCCCGGGCGTCTGATTGCCTCTCTCATCAACCCTATGACGTCTGATGACCTCCCTCATCAGGTACGCGCGCCCGGGCGTCGCCGCGCTGCAGCTGCTCGGCGAATGCGCCTGGCGCATCCAGATGATGACCAACTGGCCGGAGGTTGTGCCGCGTCTGGTGCGCTTTGCGCAGACGCCCCCCTTTTACGCCAACTCGGACGACCAGACCCTCCTCAACGACGTCATCGTCTCTGCCGTCCTGGCCAACCGCAGCTTCCTTGGCTCCACGGCTCGCTTCGAGGCGAAGAACCGATACAACCCATACGGCCTCGACTGGGACAAGCAACCCGAATCGCGAGAGGAGGGGCAACAGATGCGCAGGATGTGGAGGCAAAGCAAATGGGTTTCCGTTCCCATCCCTTGGGCCTCGAAGGCGGACCCAGCCGCGTGCGCGGCGGCGCGCGCCGCCGCCGCCGGCGTCGTGAATAAGAAGTCGGACGCATGCCCGCCACAGACGACACGGTACGTGCTGCTGCCGGTGGCGAACACGGACGATCACGTGGGGCTCGCTGGCCGCACGCTGTTCGCGCACCTGCCGTTTGCGCCCGGGAGTGCGATCACGCACCTGACCGCCGCGCGGGGCTTCTCCTCCAAGGTGAGTGCGCTCCAACGTATCCAGGCCTGGCACCCCGATGCCGACCAGTGGGGCGGCCATGGTGCCGAGGCTTTCGAGGCCGTCCATGCCAAGGCCCGCGGTGGTGGCGGCAAGGGCGGCGGCAAGGGCAGCGGCAAGGGAGGCGGCAAAAAGTCTATTCTCAACACGCGCTGAGACGCTGCGCGCAGACGCCTCCAGACCGCGTGCCTTAGGAGATCCCGTGATAACAGGACTGTAGAGAGGTGCTGGTCGGTCGGAATAGGACGTTAATACTTTTAGGCACACACCCCACCTGTGACATCAGCTCTGGCAAAGCCGACAGTGCAACAGCGAGCTCCGAACAGGCGATGAGAAAAAGCTTTGTTAGTATCCGCTGACAGCACCCTCTAAACAAACCTTATTACAGTTCCGCCGAAATCTACCCCGCTCTCTATCTACTGCAAAATAGTCGTGCAATGGCGTGCAATGGCGTGCAACGTCGTGCAATGGCGGACCAAGTTTTGAATGAGCGATGTTTGTGCTGCCCCTCTTCTTCTGCCCGCTAGCTTTGCCAGCTCCATACACGCATACAGCGCGGCAGCCGCCACCGATGTATTGGCAAGTCACTGGAACACATCGCCAACGAGTGCGACAAATTTCAGCAACGGCATCAGGCCAAGCAGCACCGGCAAGCAGTCATCGAAGCTGGTCGGCAGGTGCGATGGCAAGTGCAAGAGCAATCCGTCGCGGAAGCACTTGCAACCAAGCACTTCTTGATCTCATCTTCCACGAGCACCACGACAGCAGTCGTGTCTTCTTCGCACTGCTCGCAAACCAGCGTATGTGCGAGGCTCATCGACAGTGCCGCACGCCCGGTGGTTTTGGTGACTACTGCAGGGGGCACATTGGATAGTGGGAGCACCAGAGCTGCGGCAGACACGACCGGCGCCCACATGAGTGAGCTGTCGGTGATGGACGACGCGACGCGCACACTGCTTCGGTGATGAACGCGAGCTGATGACAGGCACGACCTTTTCAACTGTGAGTTGGTGCGTAAGTACGCACCGGCTCACAGCCGTTACACAGAGCTGAGCTGATGATAACTCCCCACCGAGGAGACCCGGGTTACCGGATTCCCCCGTTTTTGCACACAGGGGGGGCCGGTGTGGGAAGGGTGTGGGGTCGAACCCTAAGAAAGCAAAGTGGTTTCGCCTCACCTGCCAGCCCTTACGAACGATGGTGCCAACACGATATTTACTGGGCGGGAGCCCCACGCTCAGGATCTGAGAGAGCCACCACCTCTTGGAGACCACGAGACGGTCAGATCGAGTTTTCGGCATTGTGTGTGTGGTTCTCGACTTCATCTCGTTGATCTCGTCGGAGGTATTTCCTGATTTGTCAGACCCGCCGTCGGAGATGTGTGCCTGGTCTCTGATGAACGTTATCGAATGAACGTATCGCCGGTTCGCGATCGCACGTTACATCCCACGTGTCTCGGCGTGCTCCCGTCCAGAAGGTCCCGTCGTGATTGAGTATGGTGCGACCCAGCAACCGGGGGCCGGCGGGACGCGACGTCGCGAGTACTAACTGAGTATACATGTACATTCAACATTGCACTCACGCTTAGCTGTAAAGTGTAATACGTCGTGGCCTTATTTCGATAAGTCACTCCGCTGGGACGATGTCCGCCTCCGGGGACCGGGGACTCGGGTCCAACAGCTAACTAAAATACTACACTCTCCAAACCGACCAAAGTCGCCTCCACAAGGTGGATGGCAGCGCTTGACTGGCCGCTGCTGCGTACAAAACAGCGGCCCGCGGGGCGTTCTTAACCATGCGGGATCTCATGCCTCGCGACCTCGACTCGACTCACGTCTAGAACAGCGCCTGTTCTCAAAAGCACAGCTTCGAGTCGCGCCGCTTCATCGGCGTGCCGACGCCGTACCCTGGTGACAGCGCTTCCGCCTGGCTCGGAGCGCGCGTGCTGCGCGCACCAGTGAGGTCATCCGTGCCGTCGGAGAAGGCGGCCTGGAGCGCCTGCAACGCGTGTGCGATCCGCAGTCGAGTCGCAAGCATCGGCATCTTGCGCCACGTCTCGCGCTGCCCGACATCGAGGTAGCGCTGCATGATCGCCGGTGTGGGATCCGAGAGCATCCGAGCATAGTCCTTGAGGCCCAAGGGCGGGATGATCGTCACGTCCCCCATGAAGTCTTGTAAGAAGAGACCCGACCAATCGGTGTCGAGGATCAGCGGCATGATCTGAAGCTCGCGCAGCAGCGTGAGCCACTTCTTGGCATCGCTGAGCAGCAGCACGAGCACGGCGCTCAGAGCAAAGCCACCGCGCCATTCGCTCCGCCCTCGCTGTAGCCTTGAGATCGCAGGCTTGCCCGCCGTCGGCCGAAGCGCAATGAAGAGCGGCACCACGTGTGGGTTGCACTGCGAGGCGACTGTGAACGAGACGCCAAAGTGCTGTGCGAGCTGCTCGCGGGGAGTATCGTGGACAATGGATCCGTCTCGCCACTCGGCGCCGGCGCTTCCGCTGCCGGGGCTGCCGCTGCCGGGCGCCGCCGCATTCGGCGCCTCAGTCGAGGAGGGGACGACCCAGGGTCTGAGCCTACCATCACTCGCCTTGCACACGAGACGCTGGGCAGGGATGAGGAAAGGCATCGCCACGGTCGCGAGCACCGCCGACGCCACCGTCACGTCGGGGGCCGAGAGGCGAGAGAGCACGAGAGGAGGCTCGTGCCGCCGCCGCGCCGTGACGGTCACGCAGAGCTCACGCCCCGTCAGCTCAAAAGCTTCCTGGAAGGTCAGATCGGGATGCCTCGCCTGGTTGCACAGCGCCTCGATCTTCGGCTTCCATTGCGCGGCGTCGTAGAGCGTTCCACTCGTGAGGAAGCGCCGTATGGTGACCCAGCGTGGCTCCTCAAAGCTTGTGAGGAGCTGCGACAGCTGCGACGCGGTCAACAGCTCGACGAGCTCCTGGTCCGTGTGTGTGCACAGCGTGGCGCCCACGACGGCACCCGCGCTCGTGCCGCAGATCAAGCTTGGGAGCAGCCGCTGCTCGAAGAGAGCACGCGCGACGCCCCACGAGAAGTTGGCGAGGCCACCGCCGCCGCTGAGCGCCAGGCACGTGCGCCCGAAGATGCGCTGCGATCGATGGAGGAAGCTGCGCACGCGCTCGTCGAAGAGCGGATCGGAGCCCAAGTGAGATTGCACCTCGGCGAGCGAGGCGACAACCTCGTCCACGTACTTTTCGATCAGAAGCTTGGTGCCAGCATGGCAGTGGGCGTAGAGAGCCTCGTTGTCGATACCACTGAACGACTTGCGCACGCAGGTACCGAGCGCGCCTAGGAGCGCCTCCATGTCACCAGCGTCGCGTGCTGAGCGCAGACGCTCAAACGTGGTCCGCACCAGAATCGCATTGTACATGGGGTCCTCCGCCGTGAACCGCCATTGATTACACTCATCCGACTCGCGATCGAGTTGCCGCCCCGCTGCCTCATATTCTGTCCACGTGTGTGCTGCCTTGAGTCGAGCGAGAAGGTCCTTCTTGAGACCACCCGCACGAAACCGAGCCACGAGTTCGTCCCACAAGCCCATGAGAGCCACGAGCAAAGCGACAGCACTCAGCTCCACCGTGACATGAACCACACTGATGAGTAGCAAAGGCCAACGGAGAATGCGGTGAGAACCGAAGAGCGTGCATAGCAAAATAAGCAGCACAGCTGTAGAGAAGGATACGGCTAATGGCGAGAGAGTGTGCACAATCGGACCGAACGCGAACATGGGCAGCCCCATGACCCAGTGAATGTCATCCTGCACTACCTCGAGCCCAGTGTACCCGGACATGAAGAAAGGAGTGAGCGCAGCTGGATTCGCACAAGCACAGCGCACAGTCTCGTCGCGGCACCTCGCGTTTCCTCGCCAGCACAGACCGCGCGCTTCGTCACACAGATCGATGTGTGAATGTGAATATGTGTAAGTGTGAACGTTAACATGACAGACGCGAAAAACGGTGCGACTTCTAGCACACAGAAGAGAAAACGTATATGAAACCTTCTTAAAGTCGAGTCCGTGAATGTCCTGTCCAGCGTGTGGGTTTGTATGAGGACCCTAAAATTCGTACAGCTTACCGCTAAGGTATCTATTTTACACACGAGCGGAGTTTCGAGTGGTATTTCCTCGTGCACGCAAGTACTTGTGCCGCTCCTCATGCACGCAGCTGGTCGCATTGACCACGTTCGCCAGCTGCGTCGCGGCGAGTTCCATGGCTTCAGCATGCACCGCGTCGTCGCATGCAGCAGCGGCCGTGCGAACGTCCGCCTGCGTGCTCGCGTTGAGCGTGTGCCACGTCCACACGCGATGCTGACTCGTGGTCGTGGCGGTGCAGTCGGTGCATGTGGGCTTGCTGCGGATGAAGCCGAGGCTCACGTTGCCGTGCCTGGACATGCGGCGCAGCGCATGTGTCACCGTGCGCTCGGGCGGCAAGCGGAGCAGTGCCTCCGCCGCCAGGAAGACTGATGGATTCAGACACGCCGTGAGACCCACATAGTCAAAGCGCTTCAAATTGGCACGTGCGAGCTCGGCGCGACTCGCGTCGCACCCGCAACGTAACTCGCGTCGCCGCCGCGTCGCACTCGCCTCGAGATGCCCCTTGCCCGCGGCCCAGCAATCCGGCTGCACGAAGCTCGACGTCAATAGGCCGCGCACCGACGCTAGGTACTGTGGAAATGGGATCACAAGGCCTTCGCGCAGCCGCGGCGGCCACATGTGGTAATTGCTAAAGTAGAGGTCGATGGGATCGCGGCTGAGCGTGAGCGCGGAGCACGTGCCACCGCGCTTCACGTACAGTCGACGCAGCTGCGCCAACCTCGGCAGCACCTCGAGCACAAAGTGCTTCTCCGTGATGCCGTGGAACTCGACCGCGAGACGGCCGGCGCTCTGCCATTCGATTCTCAGCGGATTGATGCCTCCCGCCTTGACGGCAGGTTTGCTAGACCCGTACTGCTTCGAGCACTCTCTCACGTGTTTGCGGCACGTGGCCGTGTCGGCAAACAGGCTGCCGAATTGCAGGCACATGAAGCAGTGCGCCTCGTAGTACCGTACGTAGCCGTCCAACCGCTTCGGCAGCCCGGACGCCCGTATGCCAGCGTTACGAAGCAGCCACTCGCGCATCGTGGAGCCACCCGTCTTGGGTACATGGTAGAAGAGCAGCAGACTCGGAGGCGCCATCAGTTGCCCCTTGCATGCATTGACGCCGCCAGGCTGTGAAGAACGTAAAACTTGAGCAGCGCTGTTTCGGCGTGTCCGCCGCAAGAAATCGAGAAGCGCGATCTTTTGGGTGTATGGCCATTCTTCGAGCTGTTCCGAAGCATGCATGGACGTTACGGCTGCCAGAGTATCAAACATTTGCCAGCACGATCTTCTGTTTTGATTCTCTGGCACAGTCCAGTCGCGCAAGCAAGCAAGCAGACGGAGCGGCGCGGCGCGGCTTCTTACCTTCCTAAACAAGCGCAACTCGTCGCGCGCGCGCAGACCGCAACCGGGATCACCAATGCTCGATTCCTTAGATGGCCATCATGGACAGCAGCAGCCCGTGCAACAGCTGCTAGGGACTCAACAAGCGGTGCCGTCGCCTCGCGCACCTCGTGTGCGCTCACGTGCTCCAGCTGTGTCGCCACGCGTGCGCGTTCTTGTGGGCTCCTCAAAGCTATGGCGTCAAGAATTCAATGTGTTGCAGCAGTCGCCAACGTGCGCCAAACTTCGCACTGATGCGAATACCGTGCATTCCAATGGGCCATACCATCCGAGCGGCACCCCGACAGAGGCGGAGCTCCAGCTACATGTAAGAGCAATGTCCACCATGTGGCACCACGTCCTGGCCGTCCCACATCTACCCATCGATGATGCGCTCGCCTCTTCACCATCAGGCCTTGCCCTCCAGGCTAGGCAGGTTGGGCGGGCTGCAGGGCAGGTGACGTGGCAGAATGCGCAGAAGGACGAGCAGTGGCTGCCAAATCCGGACGACGCTCGACGGCTGCGCCAGAGCGTGCGAAGCCGCGTCGCCGCCGCTGCGCGTGCGGGCCACCCGCTTTTCTGGAGCGCGAATGCAGAGGACGTCGAGGATGAGCACGGCGACGAGGAAGAACGACGCGAAGAAAGCCCAAGGCCGCCATTGAGCCCTACCAGCCCTACCAGCCTTACCAGCCCGAGAGCGCATTCGAGCTTCAGACCGATCAGGGCGCCATCGAGCCCCGCAAGCCATCTCTCGAGTCCTTCAACCCAAAGGGGGGCGACGCCGCCGTGGGGCTGGCAGAATACCAATCGACTCGAGGGGCACTTGTTCGAGAAGTATAGGCCAGCCAGCGCTCCAGCTGCCCGCACCAGCTGCACCGTCCAGCAACGGGTTGCTAGCGCACCGTCCACTCATCGGCAGACGCTCTCTGCTCATGTCTCTGCTCGGCCCGCCTCCGCTCGCACTGGCAGCTCCCCCGCTCGCACCTACAAACCCTGGCCGATAGCGCCATCTTCGCCCACACTGGTCGATCTGGACGCCATACTGACCCTCAACCCTCCGGCTGCAGCTGACGCCTTCGCATCCTCAGAGATGAGATCGTTACTTGACTTCGAACCTCCCACCGCGCCCGACAGCAGCGTTGTTCCAAGGGACGCTTTGCCTGCGGCGAGGGCAGAAGCGAGGGCGGGTACCGGTAGGGCTGCAGCTGCCGTTACAGCTGCCGCGAACGGCACAGGTGGATGTGGCGCCGCACGATCTGTGCCTTCATGGTCGCCCCTTCCAAGTGGGGCTCCTTCATGGTCGCCCCTTCCTATTGGGGCTCCGCCAAAGTCGGCGAGCCAACCATCGCCGGCGCCGCGGTTGTTCGCGGCCCCAACGAAATCCTCGCTGTGGAAGAGCACGCGCACTGCGAGGATGGTCGACGTGTTCGTGAGATCTGGTACCCCCCCGAGGGGCTTCCTCTCCAAATTGCGTGGAGGCGAGTCGCTCCTTGCGCGCGCGCAAGCACGCGAGGAGGTCATGGATCTCTTCAAGCGTTCTGACTACGTGACAGCTGCGCACGCGACGCGAGTCTACCAGGCTCTCGAAGCTTTCTCCGAGAAATTTGAGCGCCGCTCCGTCGGAGTGCACAGCGCACTAGCCACGCTCCGCGGCCACGGACACATCCACGAGCGCCAGCGTGCTTTTGGCGCGCTTCTGCGCGAGCTGCAGCGGATGCGCTTCGTTATGGAGGAGGAGGCTCTCGAGATCATCACAGCGAGCGTGGCCGTCGAGGAGGTGTTTGAGAAGAAGGCGGCGTTCAAGGCTTGGTCGGTGGACGACTCGGTTTGGAAGGCGCGCAAGAACTGGTGCGATGGGCGCGCCTTGTACGAAATGGACGACCTCTTCGAGGCGGCCTTTCGTAGCGACTGGAGCTCTGCGACCGCCTCACCCGCGCTCGCGCTGTACAAGAAGGAGTCGACATCGACCGACGAGGCTGGTGCTGACGCGCTCTCCGAGCTCGCCGAGGTGATGTGGAAGCACTTTCGGCTCTTCCTACAGCTCTTCGATTGGTATTCGATGTGGTGGGCGGGCCAGGTTGTCCCGAACAATGTGTTCCGTATCGGCAAGCAGGCCTTTAAGCGTCTCATTGAGGAGTTAGGCGTCGTCAAGAAGGGGTCGCAGACGCTCACAGCCAACACCTTCGAGCAAGTCTTCTTGCAGGTCACAGCCGTCCAGGAGAAGGCCTCTAACGAGGGCGGCGAGGCGGTGGCGCCCGCGCTCAACCGTATGGAGACGCTGCAGTGCCTTGTACGCATCGCCGACTTGGTCTTTCTACGGACGGGCGAGGTCGGCACGCTAACGCAGGCGTGCGACAAGCTACTGAGCGAGAATGTGGCACGCGTTGTCGCCAAAGATTTCCGCTTCAGCACACGGCCAAACCTGTACGGGAACGCGTTCCGCAAGCTCAACTGCTACGAAAAGGGCACCTCCGACGCCATCCTCGAGAACATGACGACGCTCAAGAGCATCTTTAATCAGTACTGCTACTCGGACAAGGATGGAGTCGACAATGAGCTTCGCACCTCGATGTCCTTCGAAGAGTACAACGTGTTCGTGCGCGACTTCGACATCTGTGACCATCTGTTCACGCCGCGCGATGCAACGCTTGCGTTTGTGTGGGCGCGACTGCGCGTTATCGACGACGGCAAGTCGAAGCGAAGTCGAGCTCGCCTGTCCAACCTGAGCTTTGAATGCTTCTTCGAGGTGCTCTGCCGCATCGCGATGATGAAGGTGCTGCCCACGGACATGGAGCTGGGCTATGCTGAGCAAGAGGATGCCGCCAACTTCTTCGCCTCGCTCGCAGCTGAGAGCAGCCCAACAAACGATGTGCTGCGCAAGTGGCGTGATGAACACAGGGAGACTTGGGACGTCGACTGGGAAGATGAGGACTACGACCCGCGCCAACCGTGCAACCGGGCGTTCGCGCACCTGCTCGAGCTCCTCGTCTACACCGTCGAGAGCTTTTACCTCGAGAGCCTTGGCGAAATCGGCGGCGGCGGTAAGGGCGTCAAGGTGGCCGCGTACGTGCCCACAGTCCAGCTTACTGCCAAGAAGGTTGAAAAGTTCTACCTCTCGAAAAACAGGAAAAGGTAAGGAAAAGGGACTTTTGAGGTGATTGTAAGGTGATTGCCGTGCCCTTATTAAGAGTCGCGAGAATGGTGACCACGTGTGAGGAGGGCGCTCATAAAAGTTGTGCATGCATTGCATTTTCGTGACGAAGTTGAAATGTTGAACAGAAGGACTCAAGGTGTCAATGCGGTTCACGCTCCAGACCACGAGCAGCCCGACGGAGCTCTACTTCGAAGATCTCTTGACCGCACTGGCGCGGAGGCCCACAGCAGACACCCTCGCAAAGGAATTACGGCGAGACCGCATCAAGTCGGGGCTTGCATGTCCCTGCGGTTTAGATCGTACACAATTGAATGGCAAATTCATCTGCATGGTGCATGGAGACGGCGCGCTCTTCCGCAAGGGCTATGCAAAGGCCGCCAAGCAGGAGGAGATCGACGAGCCGCCAGTGCACACAAACCTCTTGCTCGTCACAACGGAGAGCACTCCCTTCAGCCCACCCGGTGATGAAGGCATCCAAAGAGTGGCCAACGCCATCGTGAGTGGCACAGTGTCGCTCACATCGCTCAGCCTCGTCGAGGCCGGCATGGGCGAGCATGGCGCGCTGGCGCTGGCGGCGGCACTGCCCAGCCGCCCCTCGCTCACGCGATTAGATCTCACCGGCAATCGCGACATGGGTGCTACCGGCGGCGCGGCGCTTGCCGCTGCTGTGCTCACGCCGGGGCGGAGCTCTCTGCTTCAGAGCTTGAGCTTATACGACACGCGCCTCGGCCTTGTTGGCATTCAGGCCATCGCCAAGGCTCTACGCAAGAACCGCTCATTGCTCCATCTCGATGCGTGCAGTAACAGGCTCGGAGTCGAAGGTGCCCAGTGCCTGGCTGAGGCGCTGAACGATCCCAACGACGATGTCGGTGCGTACGAGGACAAGATCGGGCTGGCGCAGCGGATGCATGCGCCCGAGCCGGAGGATCTGTTGGACATTAATTGGACGCTCGAGAACCTCGAGCTGGGGAACAACCAGCTCGGCAATGCAGGCGGCATTGCGTTCGCCTCCGTCCTCAAGCACAGTCGCCACCTGAGAGCCTTGAGCCTCTATTCGAATGGAATCGGGAGTCCAGGCGCGAAGGAGTTGTGCAGCGCGCTCGGGCGGGACGATGCGTCCTTGCGCAGCCTCGACCTGCAAGATAATCCGCTGGGTGAGCGCGGCGCACGGGACGTCGGGATCATGCTACGCAAGAACGCATCGCTCACATCGCTCGTCATCTCCGGCCGCCATATCGGCGAGGGGGGCGTGACCGCTCTCAGCTTTGCGCTGAGCGAGAGCAACCGAACGCTCGCACGCCTCGACCTCTCGAGCTGGCTGCCCCGTGCGGGCGACTCGCACCTCCTCGAAGATCAGCGGCCCCGAAAATTTGGCGAGCGGGGCGGCATGGCGCTCGGCGACGTGCTTGCGAACAACTCGGGGCTTCAGCATCTCAACTTGGAGGGCAACGCGCTCGGCGACGCGGGCGCTCGCAAGATGCTCGAGGGGCTGCGCAAGCATCGCGGGACACTGCTCACCCTGAGCGGACTGACCGACGGACAAGAGCTGAGTCCGCAGGGCCAGGCAGAGGTTGAAGCAGCACTCGAAAAGTACCTCGGGCTGCGGCCACGCAGCGGCGCAGAACCGTAATCATGTTCACACACGTCGGATCCCCCCCCCTAAGTAACCCCGCCCCTCGGCAGAGGTGAGACCCTGTAACCCCCACCCCCTACCCCACCCCCCGCTGGCCCGCTCGCCGCTGGCAGAGGTGCTGAGCCAATCGACTGAGCCAATAGTTACACCCCCGCCTGCGCCTCGCGCGTCGCGGCCCGAGAAGCAAGAACCCGCTAGTACTGTACCCCGGTCCCCGCCTGCGCCGCCCGGTTTTAGCCCCCAACCCCTGGCAGAGTGAGAGCCATCGCGGGCAGTCATATCCAGTAAACAATGGTGCCGAGGTGGGCTTGCCGACCGGACACACTGTCGACCGCTGTCCCCCGCACGTTGACGTTCACTCTATGACGTTCCCGAAGAGCAAGAGCCGGAAGAGGGGGCAGAGCGAGCTGTCCGGTCGCCAATAGCAATATATTCTTTCCTAGCGCTCTGAGCCATTTGCCTAGTCCCTCGGAGACTGCATGCATGCAGGTTCCCGACTTTTCCTAATTAAGTAATTGACTTGACTTGACTTCCTAAAAGAACCTCGACTGCTCGACCACAGCGACACTCACTTACGACACTAACGACAACGACACTCTTCCGAAGTTTACCAAGGGTGGGTATGACCACGCTGGTCGCGATACTATTACTTGGCCACGGCCGGAATGGCACTCGTGACGCTGAGCTTCAGAGGGAGAAGCTGTGTGCAATTGCGAGTGAATCAGAGCGCTTCTTCCTCGTCGTGGTTGGGATCTTCAAGAATGAGGCCGATATTCTGCCGGAGTGGCTCGAGCACCATCTGTGGCAAGGCGTCGAGCACTTTTTCCTGATCGACAACAACTCGACGGACGATTGGCAAAGTGCCGTGGCTCCTTTCGCCAAGCATGTCTCCGTGCGAAGTGATCCAGTCCCGTACCAGCAGGAGCGTCACGTCACATCATGGCTGACTACAATCCAAGCTCGCGCACGATGGGCGATGCAAATTGATGTCGACGAGTTCGTATACGCATCGCCACGTGCTGGCTTCGCAAACATCCCGACGTACGTACGCCACATGGAGCAGACAGACTGCCTATCCACGTACCTCCTCCTGAACTGGCAGATCTTCGGCAGCAGCGGCCACACTGTGCAGCCTCCAAGCGTGCGCATCAACTTCACACGCTCCGCGGCAACCCCCCACAAATGCACCAAGTACATTGCCCGAACAAACGCCTTGAGATCATTCAGGGTGCATCATCCAATTATGTGGCTCAACATCTTGTCGAAACCATGGCAAATGCCCCGCAAGCAACCGCCTTTGGTTTTGAACCACTACCTAATCCAATCACGCGAGCGGTTTGCTGCGGTCAAGATGACTAGGGGGGATGTCAATCGACCTGGTTTTGAACAGCTTCGTACCGTGCAGTACTTCAATAAATATGACAAGGAAGGGAACAAGACGGACAATTTCGAGCTCAGGGATCTCGTGCTGTGCTACCGGTACAATTGTACACTGGAGGGCTACACTCGAGCTCAGCTCACGAGCTCGGCAGTTTGGAAGATAGCGTCCGAATCGCGAATGCAGATTGATGTTAGTGACCGCGGTAGAGAACGGAACAGTACATCAGTAATGCGAATGGGACGGGTATTGATTCTCTAGAGCTAGTCAGGCAATGGAGCCTAGTGTGGTGAAAATTCCGATTTATTCAAAAACTCTAGAACCTCGCCCTACAAGCAACGTTTGTCGTTTCCCCCATGTTTATACCATGTTTAGGGAGGGTGAGACACATCCGCAAGAACACAAAAGAGAAGACGCCATGGTCGTCGCGAGCGGCGACGTGGGGAGAGATGCACACAAGATCTCGACCCCTCTAATTCCGAGGACATGGCCGGGAGGTACACAAGTACTTAAAGTAAGAGGTTAAGCTTGATGCGCGAGGCGTAATTCCGACGATCCCCGCGGGATTACATGGCATGCGTCCCGCACACTGGTATCGAAGTGTGTCCTCATCGGATTGTCGCTGGACGAGCTCACAGATTGCATGATGCCGAACACAATTTTCACAAATCGTGAATTTCGTGATGCTATGGCGATGGATTGAAATCTGGTCGCAGGTTAGCTCGGTTGTTGGTAGCACACCCCTCCACTAGTCAGTCAGTCACTCAGTCAGTCAGTTGCCCCGGTCCAGCCGTCCTACAGCGACAACGCGAGCAAGGCGGGAACGATGCCGTAATGCAACGACACATTAAATCACATTATCATTAAGCAGCCACACTGGGCCTATTGCGTTGGTTTGCTTACGTTATGAGAATGTGAATGAGCCTTATCTCGGCCGCGTGTGGTACTTGTATCTCTTCGCTCAGCCCGGCTAAAATCGTCCCTTGTGTGTGGAGAAGCATGCTTACTGCCGTTTTACTATTTACTTACTCGCCGTGTTGACCGATCTACTCCGTCCATCCTGCCACGCCGGGCGCCTTCGTACTCGCCCTCGCGCTCTTGGCGCCCTCGGCCTTCCGGCCGGGAGTGCCCGGCGAGGGTGCGCGCGCGCTGCCCGGCGAGGCTCTGCCCTTCCCCGCGGCGGCCGCGGCCGTGGCGGCGGCCGAGGCGGCGGGGATGGTGGGCGGCCGCTCCGGCATGGGCGCAGAGCTCGCCGTGACCGAGCCCGACGGCCCTGCTCGCTCCGCAGCGGAGGCCGCCGAGGGCTTGGGCGCGAAGGCCGAGGGTGGCTTGGGTGTGACCGCCCCCCCGGGCTTGGGCGCGGCGGGGGGAGCGGCGGCGGGAGCTCCTGGAGCGCCCACGACGGCGGCAGGCTTGGCCTGGGTGGGAGCGCCCACGACGGCGGGAGCGCTCGCGCCAGCGCTGTGAGAAGCTCCAGGTTTCGTGGCTCCTCCCACGCTGCTGCCGCCGGCATCGGCGCCGGGGTCTCGCGCCGTGTTGGGCGCGCTTGGCTTGGAGGTACTCCCAGCGGAGGTACCGGTAGAGCTACCGGTACCAGGCCGGCTCGTCGACGGTCGGCTGCTCTTTTGGCCACCTCCCGCGCCCGCCTGGGCCTTGGGAGCGGCGCCCAACGCGGCGCCTTGAGGTGGGCGAGTGTCGAACTCGACCGCCGACGACGTCGGGGGCTCGCTCGCCCCCTTGGGCGCCCCCCCGCTCGCCCCCCCGCTCGCACGCGTCTCAAACTCGACCTGCTCGGCGAGAGGCTCGCTCGGCCCCGCCTTGAGGTTCCCCAGCGGGTTGCTCAGGTCTGACCTCGAGGCTCTGCGAGCCTCTGCGCCCTCAGCTGTGCCTTTCTTGAGCGCCCCTGCCAGCTTCGCACCCGTACCGCCGGGGGCTGCACCGGCCGCGCCACCGGCCGCGCCACCGGCCGCGCCACCGGCCGCGCCGCCGCCGCGAACACTTCCACCCGCGATCGCGGACGGGCCGCCGTCAGCGCCAGCGCCGCCAGCTCCAGCGCCGCCTGCGCCGGCGCCGCCGTCTGCGCCGGCGCCGCCGCCTGCGCCGCCCGCGCCGCCTGCGCCGCCGCCTGCGCCGCCTGCGCCGCCGCCCGGCGGCATGGGCGGGGGAAGCCCCACAGCCTCCGGGAGGCGTTTCTGCCTCTCATTCGGTGGCTTCGCATCGGTGCCCGGATTGCCATTCGGCATCGGCTGGAAGACGCGCCACGCAGTGATATCGTCGGGCGGGCCAGCGCGCACGTACGTGAACAGCCGCAGCTGCGGGATCGGCACGTCGAGTCTCTCGAGCTCCTTGACTGTGAATTCGAGCTTGCCACGGTACAGGGTCATACCCAACGGCTCATTGAACAGCTCCTTGCCGCGCGCAGGCACGTTCGAGCCAATGTCACGCCACCGGAGCCCGATGCCGCCAGAGAGGCGCGGCTTGAGGTTCTTCTTGTACGTCCGCTGGATGACACAGACGGCATCGTCCTGGTTGGAGAAGGTGGACGACGCCTTGAGATGGAGGCCGCCGCCGGAGACCTCCGAGATCTCATCGAAGGTGCGGTTGAGCTTAAAGTACTCGTCGCCATACTGCTCGCCCGAGCGCACGTCGGTGAAGGGGCGAGCTAAAATCTCGAGGCGCAGCACGAGCTGCGCCATGCCCACGCGCCACTCGCGCACGGCCTGGTCGAGGACAGTGGCATACGTGTCGCCCATCATCGCGATGAGAAGGTTGAGCAGCAGGATGAGCGACATGATGATGTACATGTACAACAGCATCACGTAGCCGGCCGACTCGAGCTTCTGCGCCGTGTTCATCGGCGCAAAATTGTACGGCGAGAAGTCGATGGGGATGTTCTCGCCCAGGACGGCCATCTGGATGAGGGCTTGCAGGGCGCTCGGGATGGAGTTCATGTCGGGCGAGAAGTTGGACCGGAAGACGTCGCCCGTGTGCGGGTACGCAATGTACATGGCGAAGCCGTAGTTGATGAGGATGATGATGAAGACCTTGAGGAATTTGGTCACGTCGCCGCCGAGCATGCGCCCGATCATAATGAAGAGGATTCCCAAATCTTGCGAGGGCATCGTCAGGTTGGCGAAAAAGTACTGCATCTGCACGACGAGCCCGATGGCGAGGAAGGCCCACGAGGGGAAGTAGTCCATCGGCGGGGGATCGTCGGGCAGCAGCGGCGCCTCGAAGAAGCTGCTGCCGCTGCCGCGCTCGATCGGGCCGCTCGGCGGATAGACGTATGCGACAGATCTCGGCGAGGGCGGCAGCGGCGAGGGCGGCGGCGGGAAGACGAGGCTTGACGCCTCCGCTAGGGTGGCCGCGCTCCAAGCGTGCGCCACGTCTTCCGCGTGGTGCTCCACCTGGAAGGCCGAGATGTACGCGGGGCGGTAGCCTAGGATGAGGGCGACACAGCCGATCGCAGTCGCGCCCATGCCGATGAGCTTGAGCGTGATGCCGTGTGCGGAGCAGTACGTGAGAAGGAACTTGTCGCGCCCCTCGCCGCCACGCATCCAAAGGTAGCCTGAGCGAAGGTCCTCCTCGAGCGAGGGCATCATCATGAACAACGTCAGAGCGGGCAGCCAGCGTGCTGCCAGCGCGGCCTCGGGGTCTTCCTTGAGCCAGAGTGCGTTCATCACGAGCGGCACGAGGTACGCAATGTCGAGGCACCGGTGGACTATCCACATATGGACGCCGAACTTGTGCCACTTCTCCTGGAAGAGCTGGTGCAAGAAGCCCTCCATGAAGTCATCGAGCAGCATCTCCTGCGTCGCCACCTTGGCGTCGAAGCGGCCGATGAGCTCCATCACCTCGCCGCCCTGCCCACGCGCGGAGTCGACCCATGCCAGCGGGATGCGGTGCTGTGTGACCGGGCCCCACTTCCACAGGATCTTCTCCTTGGACGTGCGTGAGAGGATGTGCTTGAACATGCGGTGGTCGCCCAGCTGGCAGGCCAGCTGCAACGGGTTCAGCCCCACGCCGTACTCGCGCGCACATTCATCAAGGATGCCACGCGCGCTGGCAAAGTCCTCGCGCGCGCGCAGCGCCTCGCCGCCGGAAAGCTGATCCATGATTGGAAGATCGGCGAGGAAGTCGTACATGGCGTCGTACCCGTTGGCGACCACCGCGTGCAGCGGCGCGAAGCCCGTCAGCTTGCACTGGTGCTCCGCTTCGTTGAGGCCGACAAAGCCGCGCATCTTGTCCGAAGCGCCGAGCTTGAGGTACACGGCGACCGCGCGCTTCATGCAAAACGAGGCCGCGTACGCGATGGGCGTGCCGCCGTAGGTGTTCATGGGCTTGCCCCAGAAGAAAGCGCCCACGGCCTGGGACGTGATGCAGTCCTTGAGCAGCGCGCGCGAGAGCTTCGACTCGGCCATGTAGAGGAGATCACAGAGCGCGTCCTCCTGCCGGTTGACGGCGAGCACGTGCAGCGCGTTCTCGCCGATGAAGAAGCCAGGCAGATGGGCCTGCGCGAGCAGCTCGGGCCAGATGGTGTAGATCTCCACGCACACGTCGATGGCCGCTTTGTTGTTCGCCACGAGCATCGCGAGCGGGCAGTTGGCGCCTGACCAGTCTGGCAGGCGCAGCGCCTCACGCTCGCGCGGGTCGCTGGCTATCGCGACGAAGAGGGCCTTGAGGACCTCGAGCTCGTTACCGATGAGCTCTTCAGAGGCCGCTTTGGACGCCTCGAAGGCCTCGTTCACAGTGCAGAACCAGTCCTTCCTGCCGTTCAACCGTGGCGTCCTCCACGTCACGCGAGGGAACGTGTACAGGTTTGCTGAGCCTGGCTTGAGTGTGGTCGACTGGCCGTTGACGAGGCACGTGACTTCGGTCTTCCATGTGACCGTGTGCTGCCCGCTCAGGTCCCAATACAGGGTAATGGTCTCCTTCTTGAAGCCCTGATTGACGCCCTTGGCATACGGCGACCCTTGCGGGAGCATGATCTCGAGGATCTGCATCTTGTCGGGCCCGAGCGGCTCAGTGAAGCCCGGTGGCAGTTTGCGCTGCCGCCGAAAGGTGGCCAGCAGGTGCCAGAAGATCGACGGTGCGTTCCAGAACGCATCGACGAGCACCACCATTTAGCCTCCGCCGGCCGGCCGCAGGAGGCTGCTTTGGCGTAAGGAGCAGAACGCCCGACAAGACGCTCCGCCTTGCCCCCCCTCAGTATGATGTGGGGGCACTAAAACGGAGTTTGACCTCCGTCGACCGCCAAGTAACTCTGATTGCCGACTCAATTCAACTCCTTCTCCTGGACGCACAGTCCTCTCGAACCAACCGCGAGGGCGCAGTGCCGACAGCCCCGATGTCGATCCCGCCGCCTCCCAAGATCCATTCCTACTCCAAGGATACCAAGGCGATGCTCGACTCGATGATGAGCGCGTCCGGCATGTCCCAGACTGATCAGCGCCGGCTCCGAGCTGCGTGCGCAGCCGGACCTTCTGCGCAGCTAGTGCCAGCCAGGAAGCCGCTGCCCGTGGGCAGGAAGCCCAAGTTCGTCGACCCGCTCAGGGGCGTGCCGATCAATCCGCTCGTCGCACGGCAGCTGCCCGGTGGCGGCGGCCGAGTGAAGCAGGCCGACATCCTGAAGGCGCATGGTGGCAGCCTCGATCGCGAGCAGTTCAAGGGAGGTCTGCCGGGCACGAGCTCGGCGGTGAAAAAGGAGGAGCTGCAGAACCTGATGACCTACGGCGTGAAGCAGCTGCCGCCGCCCTCACATAAGCGCAGCGACGCGCCGGTGGCGGCGGCGGCGCCGCCAGCAGAGCGCGCGCTGCGAGCGCAGATTGCCGATGAGATCGCTGAGCGTCAGGAGTTTCTGCAGTCGATGCGAGCCATGGGACGCGCGGGTGACCACGAGGCGAAGATTACAGGGGAGATTGCGGAGCGACTGCGGGACCTCAAGGATCTCGATCGGCTGGAGGCAGCAAAATAGAGGACCAAATAGAGATAGATTAGAGGCATGGAAGAAGTTGTCGACGCGAGAGGAGACCGGTAGACGAAGATCGAAGTCACACAGCGACCTGCCCATGCCGCGCGCCGGCAAACGATCTTTGTAGAGCCGAGCGACGGCGCGTCCGAGTCTCGGCGAGTAGAGAGTAGGCGTGAGTTACGTACATTTACTAGAGTACTTACTGGCGTGGGTGCAGGGACTCACAGGCGCGAGTTCGCGGTGGAGGCCCGGCCAAAACACCTCCGTAATCACCTCCGTGCTGGATAGGCCAAGGGCCCTATGTCTCGTAACGTAGGAAATCGGGGACTAGTCCCTCCTCGCGCGCCTCTTCCTCGGCCTTTCCCCAGAGCAGCGACTGCTCCAGCGCCTCGCGGAGCATGAGCTCTTCGGCGTCGGCGGCGGCGGCGGCGGCCGGGTCGCTCGTGGTGGAGGTGGAGGCTCCAGCACCTGTCGTCGTCGTCGGCGGCGGCGGCGGTTGCAAGGGGCGTTCCAAATTAGGGTGCTCCCATTGGACGACGCCGCTCTCGTGATGCGCGTAGTACAAGCGCTCATCCGGATGGGAGTAGGCGCACCAGCCGGGAGGCAGCTCCTCGTACTCGTACTGGGCGTCGTGCACGGCGTCGTGCTGGGCGCCGTGCCGAGCGCCATACCGAGCGCCGTGCCGGGCGCCGCTTCGTGGCGATCCCTCCGCGAGCGCGAGCGCCGTGCTGGGCGCGTCCGCGAGCGAGAGCGCCACGGCCTCCGCCAGCGCACGCTCCTCCTCCGCGGCGAGCCATGCCTCTCTCTCGGCATTGCCCAGCCCCTCGGCTGCGCCGTGCTGAGCGCCCTGCTGCGCGCCCAGGAGGGCGCTCTCTTCCAGCGCCCGGCGCAGCGCCATCTCCTCCACCTCGGCATGCGTCGGTGCATCCACGAGCTCCTCGAGAGCATAGTCGTAAGCGTCCTCGCCGGCGCCGGCGCCCTCGCCGAAAAACGGGGGCAAGCCGAAGCCGGGGCCGAGGCCGTCGCCGTCGAGCGTGAGTAACGAAGCCACCTGCGCCTCGACGAAGGCCTCGGCGTCCATCTGCTCGAGACGGCGCGGGCGACATCAGTGGTCATCGGTGGTCATCGGTGGTCATCGGTGGTCATCAGCGGCCATCATAGGCACTCAGCGGCCATCAGTGGTCATCAGTGGTCATCAGTGGTCATCAGTGGTCATCGGTGGTCATCAAAGGCACTCAGTGGCCATCAGGGGGTCATGAGTGGTCCACACCTGCTCGAGACGGCGCTGGCGCTCGGTTTCGTGCGCCGCGGACGCAATCGACTCCTGCTGTGCCCGACGCAGCTCCTCGTCCTCCTCGTTCTCGTGACGAACCTCGCCGTGGTGACGAAGCTCGCGGGCGCCGCCGCGGGCGGCCGTTGAGAGCAGCAGCCTCTCGGCAGCTGCCTCTGCGTCGCCCGCGCATGCTTCGAGCACCTTGGCGCACTCGAGATGCGGCGCCGTGGTGAGCGCGTGCAGCTGGTCCACGTGGCGGCGCCGCTCCGCAGACAGATGACGAAGCGGGTCGGCGACGAAGAGGGCCGTTTGGAAATCGCCACCCACCTGCCGCTCCACCTGGCTGAGCTTCGCGCGCACGAGCGCCTCTGCCTTCTCGCGCTGGGACGGGCTGCCTTTGATCTCGATGAGGCGTGTGGTCGCGCTCGTAGACAGGTCGCTCACGCGCTGCACCGTCACCGTCGCGCCGCTCAGCGCTTGGATGGACTGGATGGTCAAACCTTTACGACCGATGAGGGCAGCGACCCACCCCTCGTGCCACTCGTGCGGCGACGCCGTCCCGAGCGCCGGATCGACGGGCGCGTGAGGCATCTCGAGTACCGTCCGTTCCCGCGCCTGAGCGGCAGGCAGCCGGCGCTTGCGTGGCCAGCCAGTTGGTCCCGCCGATGGCCGCGCCGAGGGCGGCGGCGCCGACATGGCGACCGCGGGCATCGAAAAGGAGGGCGAGCGACACAAGGGGCACGTGACACTTGCAGCGCCGCGACGCGCGGTGGCCGCATAGCTCGTCTGCACCTGATGAGGGAGGCACTCAGAGGTCATTCGTCGCAATCAATCGCAACCAGATGGTGGCCGCATAGCTCGTCTGCACCTGATGAGGGAGGCAATCAGGAGTGTCCTCAGAAGAGGGAGGCACTCACCTCGGCCCACTCGGTGATGCATGCGTGGCAGACGAGGTGCCCGCATGGGGCGAGCTGCACGTCGGCCGCCTGTTCCGTCAGACAGATTGGGCATCCCTCTCGCGCGCCCGGCGGCACATTGACGAGCGCGGCGGCCTTCTTTGCGAGCTTTTCGGAGAGGCCTACGGGCATGCCGAGGCTGCGGCCGCCGCTGGCGGCGGCGGCACCATCAGGGCCGCTCGCGCCGGCGGAGACGCTCGCACCTGTGGGGAAGAGACCGAGCGCCGTGGTGAGCACTTGCATGCAGGGAGACGCTCGCGGAGCCCGCCGTGGCCGCGCTCGCACCTGTGCCGATGGGCGCGCCAATGCGGTCTCGGAGATCTCGGAGATCTCGGAGATCTCGGAGATCGGCTCGGCCAGGCTCGACGGCCTCCCTTGCCAAATTAGGGAAGGCCTCCTTCTCCAAATGGAAAGAGGCGGGCCGCGCGACGGGCGGTGCGCTCGGTGGGAGCATGGGCGCTCCAAAGGGCAGCGACGGCTGCCCTGCCAAGCCAGCGACGGCTGCCATGCCAGCGGCATGCCCGCCTCCGATCCCTGACCTACCGCCAAACGGCAGTGCGCCGAATGGCGGTGCGCCGCCCCAATGGGCCGACGCTCCGGAAGGCGCATGGATGAGTGCCGGCAGCGGCGGCGGCGATGGCAGCGGCGGCGGTGTCGGCGCGTTCCCTGCGTCGTCGGAGAAGCCGCCGCCAATCGACCAGGCACCAGCCATACCCTCGAGGCCAAGTACGTGCCGAGGGCCATCCCGCTTCTCACGCGCCTTCTCGGCCTTTCGCTGCTGGTTGCGCTGGCGGCCCTCCTCGCGCTCGCGTGCCTTGGCCTCGCGCTCGCGTGCCTTGATCTCCGCCTCCTTGACCGCCTTGGCTCGCAGGGCTGCCTCGTGCTTCTCACGCTTCTCCTCTGCGGCGGCAGCGTCAGACGCGCCCGGGGTGGCGTCGCCGACCCGCACCACGCGCGCTGCGGACGCGTCCCAGTGCGTGCGCAGGTAGCCCTGCCCGCACGCGCAGCGGCATTGGGGGCGCACAAGGTCATACTTTGAAGTCCATATGAGACGGTGGCGCTCCTCATCAGACTTGTATGTGTCCTTAAAACCGCTCGAGAGGGTGCTGAGCATGGAGCGCACCAGCGAGGCCTGAAGCTTAGTGAAGCACTCATCGTGCATCGACGGGCCAGCGGAGCACGACGGGTTGGTGCAAGTGATCAGCACCGATGGCCGCAGCGCCCTGTCATTAACGGTGCTGCCTTGGGCGACCACCTCCCGTAGTACGCACTCGGGATGTGCGCACGAGCCGGCGACCATGCGCAGCATGCGCTCGGCGGCCACCGTATCTGCCGTCGTGGCGCTCGCGACTCCTTGCCTACCCATCCTCTCTCCTGGCGCGAATCGCGTTCACACACAGAAGTTCGTCTTAGGATTCCTACTGTGTTCGACGAGAAGCGCGGACACTACACGAAGATTTCTCTCGACGCAACCAAAAAGATCCAATTTCACAGCAATGGACACGGACGCCCTGTCATGACGATGCTGGCGAATCTACTCGTCGCCTGCCTATCGTTCCGGGTTGCGCCAACTCGGTCGCGCATGATCATGGCGTCAGTCACCTCCGCCACCATTCCCGCTGCGGCAAAGGAGGCACTCTCCGTGTGCCGCAAGGCTGCACGGACCAAAGAAGCTGAGCCCGAGGCGGTGTGCGCCGCTCTGCTTGAGGTTGAGAAGACGATGCGCGCAGCTGCCAAAGATGACGGCGGCGCCATTTCGCGTGCGACGCTCGAAGCTCTCGACGGCGCGTGGCGGCTCGTGTTCACCACCGGCACTCTCGACACCCAGAACAAGATCGGCAAGATCAATTACTTCCCTCTCAGGGCCACGCAGAGCTTCGACACATCAACGATGCGCATCACCAATGGCATCTACGTGGGCGAGTTTGCGCTGCTTAAGTTCTTTGGCGAATTTCAGTGGCTGGAGGATCGGCGCAAGCTGGAGTTTGATTTCGATCAGATCGCGTTGCTTGGGCTCACCTTCGACCTTCCGAGGGGAGGAGCTGAGGGGCTCGGCGCGGCCAGCGGCCTCGGCTCAAAGAACAACGTGAAGCTAGCCAAGGAGGGCAAGAAGGCTTTCTTCAACTGGATTTTCGCTGACGAGGAGGTTGCTCTGGCCCGTGGCGGCGGCGGCGGCCTAGCGCTATGGCGACGGGACACGGAAATGGAGGCGAGCGCATGAGTCATGAGTCGTGTGGGCTGTTTGACGCGGGGCGTATGTGATGTTTTGTTCAAAGCGCCATGTCGAGCGCGCGACGGAGAAATATCTCGTGGCTGGGTCCAGACCGTCGATCGGCCACGAGATGCTGAACATCCTCATCCTGAGCACGGCCATCGGCTTTGCCTTCCGGCCGACAGTTCAGTGCATCGCTCCTGCGCCGCACCGTGCAGCCACCATCACGCTCAAGCTCAACAAGCAGCAGGAGCTTGCGCGCATGCTTGAGCAGGCCAAGCAGCAGCGCGATGGCATCATACTGGATGTGCCGCCCGATCCGCCCAAGGCCAAGCCCAAGCCCCAGGGCCCCGGGAAGGTCCCAAAGACGCGCGAGCAACTCTTCGCCGAAATGCAGAAGCTGAAGGAGCTGGCTGGCGGCGACCAGATCACGGCGGCCAAGTCGGGGGCGATGCGTTTTGGAGGCAAGAAGGCCACGCCCGAGTCCGTGGGTCGGACGTCGCAGGCGATGCCGTCGGCCGCCCAGTTGCGTGAGCAGGCTGCCGCATCGGCTGCCGCCGCCGCCGAGCGTGAGGCAGCGGCGCGGCGGCGGACGGACGCGGCCTACTCGTACGACGAGCTCGGCTCGCTGATGCAAGGGAGCGGCAAGAGCGGGCGCGTGGCGCGTGCGCTCTCGGACGAGAAGCTGCCGCGCGGTACCCTCCTGCCCGTGCCCGCGCGTCTTGGCGCCCTCGACGGCGTGCCCAACTCGTACGCCTCTCTCGAGGCGCTTGCGGACGCTCGCCGAACGCTCGTGCTCATCGCGTCGATGGATACGTTCATGTCGGATGGGCTACGCGCGACGCTCGAGGCGTTCGCGGGCACGGTTGATGCGCGTTCGCTCGGCGCGTCGATCGCCGCCGTCTCGCGCGCTCCGCCCGCGACGCTGCGCAAGCTCGCGCGCAAGGCCAACGTCGGGTTTGCTTTGCTCTCGGATCCCGACGGGGCGTGGCTCCGTCAGCTTCGTGTGGAGCCCGGCGGCAAGCTGGTAGCGTACCTCGTGGATGCGGCCTCGGGCAAGGTGGTCTCGTCGCACGCGGGCACCGAGGGCGCCTCGCTCGCCACCATCGTCACCCAAGCTCTCAAGCAACGCCAGTCCGAGGCGGCTGAGCCCGAGCTGGCCCCGAGCGAGCAACGCCAGCCCGCGCCGGCCGCGCTGGCCAAGGCGGCGGCGAAGGAGGAGCTGCCAGACGGCGCTCTAGTGCTGGATGAGGCGTACGCGAACTGGAGAGATCCCGAGGGCGACGAGCTCCCAGACGAGTGGAGGTTCGCGGCTGCCCCGCTGCGCGCCGTGCCCGCGCCGGCGGCGCCGCCGCGGCCGACTGTGAATTCACAGTTGCCGACTCCTGCTGTGCCGCTGCGGCCGCCACGCGCGCCAGCACCGGCGGCACCGGCGATGGCGGCGCTCGAGCTCGAGAACGCGCGCCTCAAGAAGATGCTCGACACGGCGCGCGAGGAGGCCGCGCGCGAGGCCGCACAGCGAATGGAGCAGGAGAATGCCGCGCTCAAGGCGCAGCTACGGCAGGCGGCGGCGGCCAAGGCGGCGGCCGAGGCGCGCGCGACGGCGCAGCTGGCGGCGCAGCAGGCGGCGCAGCAGGCGGCGGCGAAGGCTGCCAAGGCGGCGGAGGAGGAGGCGGCGAAGGCGGCTGCCAAGAAAGCCGCAGTGCAGCAGCAGCAGCAGCAGCAGCAGCAGCAGCAGACGGTGGCGGTGGCGGTGGCGGCGGCGGCGGCGGCGGAGGCGGCGGCGTGCTTCCCGGCGGCGGCGGCGGCGGCGGCGGCGGCGGCGGCGGCGGCGGCGGCAGCGGCAGCAGCGCAGTGACGCACCTGTTCGGTCGAGGCGATGAAGACGAGCACGACGAGCTCGGCGACACAGTGGACGAGGATGATCTTGGCGTGCCGTTCTCGTCCTCGTTCTACTGGGCAGCGCTGCCAGCTGGCCGCAAAGCGCAAGTCCGCATCGCCTACGGCAGGGATGGCAACGTTGTGTACTGGTCAGTAAAGATGCCCCAGTCGGCGGGCATGGACAAGGAGTCCAAGGATGCAGAGTGCGAGGCACTCTGCCGGCAGATGGAGAACCTGGTCGACTCGATTCAGGAGGGCGTGTGGCGCAAGGGCAGGTGCGCGCAAGGCAAGGGCAAGGGCAGAGAGCAACCCAAATCAGTCTCACATTGGCAACGCGTGGAACTCTCGCCGTAACAGGGATGAAACGGCCAAGAAGTATGATGGTTCCCCAAACTACCTGCTCACGAAGATGCAACCTTCCAACTACTTCAAGAGCCAGATGATGAACGCGCTCTTTCCACCCAACCTTGATATGGACCTCAACCGGGTCTTCATCCACAAGCCAGGCTCGGTGCGCCGCGCTTCCCCGCCGTGAGAAAGCGAAAACTGAATTGAACTGAACTGAACTGAACTGAACGCTTCCCGACCCACACCGATACATGTGCACACACACCTTGACTGGACTGGACTGGACTGAGAATACCCGCTCTCGTTTCGCGCAGTCTATGACCCCGCACCACGACCACATGGGCGCGAACGCGCACTATGGGCGTGCGTTCGTCAAGTACGGTGGCAACATTCGTCGGCCTGCGGACGTCATGATGCCGGCCATCAATGATGAGCACGACGGCTGGTGGATGTACTCGATGGTCCCGGAGGCATTCCTGAAGTACAAGCAGTTCACCGAGAAGCACATTGCAGGCTGCCGTCCAGGCGACAAGGGGGCAATCACAATCAAGCTGCTTCTGTCAGCAGAGGAGTCGGCCTACGTACCTATTGCCAGCGGCCTGCGTGCCCTCGAGCACATCGCCACGCTCGGCGCCGCCGCGCTCGGCAAGGTGCCGTCTGTCAAGCCGCGCTCGCAGCCCCAGATCTGCGCCCTGTGGCTGCGGTGGGGAGCATTTGAGAGTGGGCAGCAGCACGAGGAGATGTCAGAGGAGGAGGCCAACGCGCGCTTCGCGGCGGGACGCAAGGTGCAGGCGGAGAAGGCGGCCGAGAAGGCGCGGGAGAAGGCGGAGAAGGCGGCGGCACGCCAGGCAGCACGCGAGGCGCGGGCGGAGGAGGCGGAGGAGGAGGCGCGGGAGAAGGAGGAGAAGGCGGCGGCACGCCAGGCAGCACGCGAGGCAGCACTCGAGGCAGCACGCGAGGTGTACTTGGCGGGCAAGGCGGCGGCACGCCAGGCAGCACGCGAGGCGCGCGAGGCGGAGGAGGCGCGGGAGAAGGAGGAGAAGGCGGCGGCACGCCAGGCAGCACGCGAGGCAGCACGCGAGGTGTACGAGGCGGGCAAGGCGGCACGCGAGGCAGCACGCGAGGCAGCACGCGAGGCAGCACGCGAGGCAGCACGCGAGGCAGCAAGCAAGGCAGCACGCGAGGCGCGCGCGGCCAAGAAGGCGCTGGGTGGGCCGCAACTCGACCTGACCGCCGAGCAAGCCATAGAGGCCGCGGTGCACGAGGGCCTCCAACTCGTACCTGCAGACAACGACACGGGGTTCGCCTGCGTGAGTCGCAACAAAAGCAAGTACCGAGCATCAGTCATGGTGGGTGGCATCGTGATGCGCCTTGGTAGCTTCGCGACTGCTCAGGAAGCGGCCCTGCAAGTCGCGCGGCACAAGCACGACGCAGCGGCCAAGGAGGCGGCAGCGGGGCACAAGGCGAGGCTCGACCTTGACCTTACCGCCGAGCAAGCCATAGAGGCCGCGGTGCACGAGGGCCTCCAACTCGTACCTGCAGACAACGACACGGGGTTCGCCTGCGTGAGTCGCGACAAAAGCAAGTACCGAGCATCAGTCACGGTGGGTGGCATCGTGATGCGCCTTGGTAGCTTCGCGACTGCTCAGGAAGCGGCCCTGCAAGTCGCGCGGCACAAGCACGACGCAGCGGCCAAGGAGGCGGCGGGGGCAGGCAGCGGCAGTTCGCGAAAGCGCCACCGATCGTGAGCACCGTGCCGCCCGTCTCGGGACCCGCGCGCGCACAGCGCCAGCGCGAGCATCACGAGTTCGACGAGCTCGACGTGTACTCACGTCCGTTGGTGTACACGTCCGTTGGTGCTGAGCTCGAGCGCCACCAACCCAGCGGCGTGCGCGTAGGCCCTCGAGTTGCACAAGAGCGCTGACTCGCTCGAAGGGCGCGGCGTGAACGAGTTGTTCAGCACACGGGAGAAAATCAGTGGCAGAACGTGTTGAGGTTGGCGCCGACGTTCAGCGTGCCAATCTCTGCGAGACACAGGACACAGAACCCAGTGTAAGGGTTGAGGCCAGGGTCCGAGGTTCTCGGGTGCGTGTGTGCTCTGCGCAAGGGCGTGTGCGCTCGCGTGCAAATCTGGCGTCGCCCGCGCACCAGACATGCCCGTCGGATTGGCCACTGACAACCGTTAACGGCATGCGGTGCCACTCTCGCACGTGCACGTTCTCGAGGCGCGTGTGTGCACGCTGGCAGCCCGATCCATTAACTGTCGCTCCGCTGGTGCGCCCTAAAGGGTGGTCACCTTCTCTGCAGCATAGTCACCTCCTCCGCGTTGGCATGCAAGCGGGCCCGGTGGGAGAGCAGCGCGCCCCCGGTCAACTGCATGGCCTGCATAGTCGCAAACCCAGGCGCCACCATCTGTGCCCATGAGCCGGCCGCGCCGAAGAAGGCGGCGATCGAAAGCAGCTACCGACCGCCGCCCATAACGGTGGTGAGCTTGATCGAGATGAGGATCACCTCCATGAAGGAAGTTTTTGGACGTTCTATTGTAGATTTCACGAGTCGCCCTGAAGGCATCGAGCGCGCCGGGCGTGTCGGTCAGTCCTAGGCCTGGAGTCTTTTCGAAAGTCTATCGCCGCGCTGAGATCGTGGGGAAAAACAGTTTATGAAAACTGGATACTCCGCCGCCGTCAACGGCTGCGAGCCTGCGGCCCACCAAATTCTTTGTTGCTAGCGATTGGGCTGCATGCACGCACTTTAAAGGAACTCGTCCCGAACCGGAATGCTTTGAGAACAGCCTGTGGAAATGCAAGATAGGTTGGCTACGGAGGACGAGACGCAAGCCGAGGCAGTCCGTGCCGCTGCAAAACTTGAGCGAGCCGAGGCGGTAAAGCGCTTTCAGGGGCGCGAGTGGCGCCGCTATCGGATCAAGCATGGCTGGAGTACGTGGCGCGCTCTCTTCGTGGCGGCCGGGGGCAAGAAAGGGATGATAGCCGAGCGCCTCCGGCGGCAAGCGTTTGCCGCGGCCTTCAAGGTCGCCAACATACGGCATCGGGTACGGCATCGACGTCAGCAGGGCCTTCGGGTTGCAATGATGTTGCAAAGATGGATGTCACATTGCACCGCAAGGCACGAAAAGCGCTTCGAGCTGTGCGCAAGATGGAATTGCTGTGAGAATCACCTGCGGCGGGTGCGCCTGCAGCGTGGATGGCGAGACTGGCACACGGAGTGGCGTGCCCCGGCGAGGAGATACGCCACTACGCAGAGTCTTCGGCTCGCGAGTGGTTCGGAGACCTCGCCCGAACTAACACATGAACTAACACATGAACTAACCCCGTCGAGGGAGTCACCGGCGCCCTCGGGACCACCACCCACGCCGAGTGAGGCCACTCCGTGTGCCAGCCCCGTCACCCAAGCTGCAGGCGCACCCGCCGCAAGCATAGTGCCGAGGGCGGCGGTGGCGGCTGAGTCGGACCATCGCAGCAGCCAGCCCGCACGAGCCGCGGCAGCAGCTCTTCCTCGGGCTCTTCCTCTACAAGCGGACGGTGGAGAACGCATCTTCAGCATTCTCCTCGGCCATGGACCCACGGGATGGGACCTCGATGAGGCCCAGGACACGTCTCCAACAGGCTACCATGTCATCCACCCTCCACGGAGTTTGGTGCCATCCACCGCTGCTCCGGCCGCCGCGGCCACACCGAGTCCACCCAACGAAGCCAGACCGGCTTCTCCTCCCCGTCGCGGCGGGGGCTACAGAGGCGGCTTCTCGTTCGCCACAGCGCCAACCACGCCGCAAAAGCCCGAGGACGAGGAGGAGCTCGCGGCGGCTCGCGGCCAACCAACACCAGCGATGAGGGTGCGGGCGGTAATGATGGGGGTGGTGTTTGAGGAGCCTGCGAAGAAGGTTGTGCTGGAGAAGCCGGTGGCGAGAGTGGCGGAGCCGGAGGATCGCAGCCGCCGGCTCGCCGCGGTCCCCCCATCCACCGCCGCTCCGGCCGCCGCGGCCACACCGAGTCCGCCCAAGGAAGCCAGAGCGGCTTCTGCACGTCGAGGCGGGGGCTACAGAGGCGCTTTCAGCACAAGCGTACAAGTGCCAATGTCCGAGGTGGTTGCGAGGGCTGTGGCAGCGAGGGCGGAGCTTGACGACTACAGTAGCCCGAAGCAGCCCGAGCCAGCTCCTCCACGGAATCGTGACAACGGAGGCAGCTTCTCCCAGATCGAGCGACGCGCTACGCTCACCAAGATCAAGGAGGCGGGCCTATCGTGCGCTGAGGCACGGGCGGCGGGCTACTCGTGCGCCGACGCAAAGGCGGTAGGCTACACTCTGGTCGATGCCAAGGCGGCCGGCTGGTCCTTGGAGGAGCTGCTGAATGTGGGATACATCAACCAGGCTCTCGCGATGCGCCTCGATGCAGCCAACTCCGAGGTGACCGAGTCCGGCCCCGAGGAACGCCATAGCCTACAAACCATGGATATTCGCGGCAGTGCCATGGGTCTCGAGGCCCTTCAACCTCTGAGTCAACCAACACAACCTGAGCCGAATGATCCGAGCAGCCAGTCCACCGCTGATGCCTTGCAAGCTCCCGCCTTCTTCACTCCTGCCACTTCCGCTGCCAGCCTTCCATTGCCCTTAACGGATGTTGCGGCCGCTTGTGCCACACCCAGATGGCCGAATAAGCCGCAGGCGCCTTCTGCACAAGGAGGGGGCTACAGAGGCAGCTTCTGCACCAGCGCGCGCGTGCCCGAGTCTGAGCCACCAACACCGGTGATGAAGGTGCTGGGGGTGATGGTGGGGGCGAGGGCGGAGAAGCTGCATCGAGCCAGCTCCTTCACTGCGGATCCAGGTGATCTGACCCCTGACACCTCCACTCGTGCCACCTCCACCACCGACGCTCCGGCCGCCAGTCCCACGGCCGTAAAGAAGGTGGAGGACGTGGCGCCGCTGCGCGGGGCGACGCTGGACGACGTAGGTGGCAATCCCTTGAGCGCACTGGCGGACCTCTGGCTCGGCATGTCCGAGAGCATCTCCAAGAGTGTGGAGACCGTGGCGGAGACCGTGGCAAGCGCGGTTGAGGTCGCCTCGATCTCGGCATGCAGACGAGCTCAATGCGTCACACGGCGCTCGAGCTCGTGATCGACCGTGCTGCTCGCAGGATACGCAACCAGGAAATAGCGCGCGCCTTTGAATCGTGGGCCAACCTGTGGCGCCACCTCGTGCACCACAGGCGGCTGCTGGCTTGCTCGCACCGCTTCACGTCGCTGCGGCTCGCCGAGGCCTTCAGCTATTGGGCGCGGCCGCCCGACTGGGTATGGAAGAACATTGAGTTCTCAAACAAGCAAATTGCCTGTAACTGGTGGCGGCCGCGTGGCCTGCGCCAAGGAGTCCACACGTGGCGCTCATGGCTGGTGTGGCGGGCGCACGAGAAGAAGCAGCGCGAAAAGAGCCAGCGAAGGCGCGAGCCGTTGTCCCCCATGGGAATGCAGCTCCGCAGCCAGCTCCTCCGGCGGCGCATGGCTTCCAACCGGGTGCAGGGGGGCTGGCGGCGGTGGAAGGCCGTGTGGCTGGCGGCTGGAGGCAAGCTGGGGGAGACAGTCTACGAACGCCGTAAGCGTCAAGTGGTCGCAGCAGCCCGGGCTACAGCCCACAAGGTCGCAGACGTACGGCATCGTCGTCAGCAGGGCCTTCGGCTCGCGCACTCATGGCAGAGCTGGCTGGCACATTGCACCGCAAGGCACGAGGCGCGCGCGGAGCTCTACACGCACTTGGATGTCGGCGAAGATCACTTGCGGCGGGCGCACCTGCGGCGTGGGTGGCGGAGTTGGCGTCAATGGTACGTCGAGTGGGATCGGCTCATGCGAGTGGAGGCGCCGCCTCGCCGCCTGAAGTTGAGCGGTGCTCAAGTCGCTCCCGCGTCGTGGGACGTTGGCGACGAGGTACTCTACGGAAGGGCCGACGGGAATGTGCTCGTTCCCGCGACGGTGCGCGCCGTGCACACGGACAACACGCCTGACCTGTACTACACGATCGAAGTGAACGGCGACGAGTGCTCGACGCCGGGGGACCGTCTGCACGCCGGGTTCGTCAAGCCGCCGACGCCTCTGCCGCAGCTACCCCCGGCGAAGAAGCCACCTCAGGCGGACTTTGTGCGAACAGCACTTCGGTCAGCACTCCGGCCTGCGCATCATGCAACCGCCAAGGGCGAGAACCTCGCGGCAGGCGCGCGAGCTCTCGCATTGCCGCCGGGGTCACTAGTTGTGTTGCTCAGGCAGCTCCAGGGGCTGCTCGACGACGGCTTGATCACGCCAGAGCAATTTGAAGCCAAGCGAGAGGAGCTGCTTGCGCGCGGCACCGGCGCGGCGGATGGCCGTAGGGGGGAAATGTTCAGCAACTCTGAGAACGATACGGCCTGCGAGAGCCGCCGCGGCGGTGGAGCGGGCTCAGCAGCGGCCGTCGCGGCCACGACGAGAGGCACCGAAGCGGCCGGGGATCTGGGCTTCCCCGAAACGCCCAACAAGACGCCTCACGAGCTGCGCTCAGATATCTTCAAGTGGCTCGAGCGCGAGGAGCTGATGAACGAGTTGACGAATGAAGAGGATTGGGCCCAGACTCCCGGCGGCTCTCCGCGTGGTGAACGGCCGCCAAGAAAGACTGATTTCCTCTCACCCGTCGGGCCGTATGCCGCCGCCCCAGCGGCGGCCACGGAACCTTCTGTGAGCTCAATGAGCCGTGGACAGTCGTTTGGGCGCGTGCGCCGGGGCCTCGGGCAAGCAACGCTCTCCTTTGGCCGCACGGCCGCAAAGACGGGGGACTACCTGAAATCGAAGCTCTCCTTCAACCGGAAGCCGAGCAACCCCGAGGCGCTGGAGCGGGCATATATGATGCGCGTATGACGGTTGGGGTGGGCGCGCGGTTTGCACCCGCGCAGTCAATTTACTTAGTACTGCTTGTCGTGCGTCATGCATGCAGCGGGCCCACCTTCATGCAGCGTTCGCGCGGCGCGCGCCGGCGGCGGCGGCTCTCCCACCTCGAAGTCTGCGAAGAAGCTTCTGATGAGACGCAAGTGACATATGTCGTGCTGTTGAGACCGCGTGGATGAGAGAGGCATCATGCTCTGGGTTTGAAAGGAAGGTAGGGGTCATGACGCGCCGCGCCAACATGTGGGCCCGTTGGGATGACCTTCGCTTCCGGAACATTTTGGCGCGGCGGCGGCGGCGGGGCGGCGGAGGTGTTACGCCACGGGTGTGATGTGTGCTTCCGGGGTGTATAGGGGTGTACTCATGATGGGTGTACTACACATACACGTATCTTCGTTCGTAGTACGTCTCGTCCGACTATCGCGTTCGGAGGTTCACTATATTCCGAATACCGTAGCCCTAGTGACGAACCATGCATGCAAGACATGATGCAAGAAGTCTGTGTGTGTTCGGCCCTGTTATTCCTGTTAGCTGTTAGAGTACAGAGTACAGCTCGGCTGTATCGAATCATAATCATGGTCCTAGTTCGGTTGTGGTCTCGGCGCTCTCAGCCCAGGCCGTCCCTCACGCGCGTCGGTTTGAGGCCAGGCTTCTTGCCGGCTACAGACGACTTGGGCGCAGTGGCGGATGACCGAGGCGTCGCCTTGGGAGCACGGATCGACGAAGGCGGTCGTGCGGCCTGGCGCACCTCGCTGGCTGAGGGCATAGCAGTGCCGCCTGACGGGCCGGCGAAGCTCACTACATCGGCCTTGAGCGCCGGCTTCAGCATCCCCACTCGACTCGGCTTGAGCGCCGACTTCTTGTTCGGATCGATCGCGGGCGCCACCGGTATCTTGAGCCGATCACCGAGGTTGTGCTTGGATTTGAAGTTGGGCGCCTTTGAAGAAGCTTCGTCCGCTGACGGGGCCGAGCACGTCAAAGGGGTCTGATCGTCCGGCGCGACCATGTTGACGATCTTCTTCGGAGCCGTCTGCATCGTCTTAGCTTGCTCCTTCTGCTTCCTCGCTGCCCACGAACGCTGCAGCACGCCCGCGGCGGCGTGCTCCTCAATCCCCAACGGCCCCATGCCCTCCTCGACTTCCCTCGAGAACTCATCAAGGCTATTCTTGCCGGCGTTACTCTTGCGCGGAGCAGGCGCGGCCAGCGGTGGCGCGGGCATGTTCGCCTCCTCGAGCGCCGCCTGCGCCGCCGCCGAGAGGCCCCACGACGCAGGGTGCTTGGGAGCCTCCGTGAGCTGTGCGATGAGAGTCGAAAGTGGCATGCGATCCTCGCGGTAATCAGAGGCACTCGGAGGCACTCAGAGGCAATCTCACCTGCGCGATGAGAGCCGAGAGTGGCATGCGATCCTCGCGCCGCTTGGCGAGCAGCTTGGTCAGCTTGTCGCACCAGTCCGCAGAGTAGTGCGACCGCAGCTGCATGATGTCGAGCGATCGGTTGCGCAGCGCGTTCGCGAGCGCCTTCATGCCGCCCTCGAGCCCGCCATCAGGCGTGCACATTTCGCTCCACGGAGGCTTAAAGCTCATTGCCTCGAAAAGGGTGCACCCAAATGCCCACACGTCCGCTCCGCGGTCGTACGGCTTGCCATTGGCGAGCTCCGGGCTCATGTACAGCGGCGTGCCCACCTGTGCCTCGGCCACGTCGTCCGTCTTCGAGAGCACCTTGGACAGTCCAAAGTCGCCCAGCCGCACGTCGCCTTCGGCCGAGAGGAAGACATTCTTGGGCTTCACGTCGCGGTGCAGCAGCTTGATGTCGTTATGCAGGTACTCGAGCGCGCTCCCTAGCTGCATCGCGTACCGCTTGATGTCCGTCTCGGTGAAGCGCGCATTCTCCTTGATGCGCTTTTTGATGAGCCGGCCAAGGTCGCCGCCTGCCGCATACTCCATGACAATGCACACGTTTCCATCGTTCTCAAAGGTGCCGATGTATCCGATGATGTTGGGGTGATTGACGTGCTTGAGCACCGCCGTTTCCTGCTTCGTCGCACGCAGCTCCGCTTGCGATAGTCCCATGATCTGCACCTCCTTCATGATGCGCGTCTCACCTCCTTTTTGCGTGTGCCGCACGAGCCAGACCGAGCCAAAACTGCCCTTGCCCACGAGGCTGAGCTTCGTGAACTCGCCGGAGACGCCCGTGGCCGCGCCCTTGGACTTGGGCGGCGCAATCGTCGCCATGACCTAATCTAGCGCTTGCCGCTCAAGGGGCTCCCAGCCCCTTGACATCTCGAAGGTTCGAACTTTGCGTGTTTTTTTGGTCCGGGTGGGCATGAGCTGACTTTTACATGTTCACTTCACAGGCGCCGCGACACTGTACGTGGAAGAGGCCGTGTTCGGCGCGCGCGTGTGTCGTTTCAGAGATTCGCAAAGTGCGGTACCGGGTAAGGCGCGGGGAGGCGCTCTGGGAGCGGGAGGCGGCAGGGTCGGGTTCGTATGTATGCAGGGCCAGGGGGGCGGGGTGACGGGGGTTTCCTATCGGATACGTATCCTGATGTATTTCGATGTATCCTGCATGTATCCTGATCGTATCTTGATGTGTCCCGTTCATATAATACAAGATGCATCAAGATACAACAAGATACATATTTTGCAGATACGTACCTCTCTGTATACAATTGAGATACATGTATCTCATTATGTATCCCTCATGTATCCCGCATGTATCCTCCATGTATCCTCGAACCTCTGCAGATACATGTATCTCATATGTATCCCGCATGTATCCCGCATGTACGTCCCACGTGCACGATACATCTTGTATCTTGATATGTATCTCATATGTATCCCAAAATGTATCTTGGACTCGTTCGGGATACTGTAAAATACATGCAAAATATCAAGACATGTATTCTCTTGGAATGTAACAGGGCATTTAAGATACATTTGAGTATTACATCTAAGATACATCAGGATACATAAGGTATACATGTATCCTTCTTCCTTCAGGATACATGCACGAGGATACATGCAGGATACATCAAAATACATCAGGATACGTATCCGATAGGAACCCCCCCCAAAAAAGGATAGGAACCCCCCCCCAACCCCAGGGGGGCGGCCTCTTCTGAGTCGGCCGCGGGGAGCGGGGCTCATTGGTTCGCCCGGCTCCGGAATTAACTCCGGAACTGCGGCTGACCGGCTGTTGAGTCGGCCGCGGATCCGGTCGTCGCGCGGTCGTGCCTGTCGTGCGGTGCGGGTGCGTTGGTGTGGATTGGGTCGGTTGGGTTGTGAGGTTCGTCTGTGTGATCCGTGTGCCCGTGAGCCGTGTGTCCCCGTGGACGTTGACACGACAGACGCGACAACCGGTGCTACGGCACCCCGTGTGTCCTGTGAGTGCCCCGGCTCCCCCGGTTGAAGACGAAAAACACCGGGGTTGACACGTGGCGATTTCTCCGTGATCTCCGCGCGTGGATTCTCTCAGATTCCCTTTTTAATAATCAGGACGTCGCACGCCGAGCACTTCCTCGGGCAAGTATGGCAGCGACGACGCCAAAACGCGCGAGGACGTCAAAGCCTGATCTGCAAGAGTGGGACCTCGTGGTGCTCATGAAGGACGCGCAGTTCTCCGGATCCACTTGGTGTGCGCCGGAGCTTGGCATGGTCGTGCTCGTCGACGCCCTGGACCATCAAGTGACCATCACCTGGCGTGACGTGGATAGCGTTGACCAGGCTGCGAAGACCTTGACGAGGAAGACGGGCGATCGGTGTTTTGGTGTTAAGCGCATTGGGCGAGCGTCAAGGGATGGCGTGGCCGAGCAGGCAAGCGTCGCTGCCGCACTCGAGTTGTGTCGAAGCGAGCTCCGCGACGAGGTGGTGGGTAAGCTCAGAGAGCAAGCCGGCAGCGAGGAGTTGGTGGGTAAGCTCGCTCGGATCGACGAGCGCCTGCGGTTGGAGGCCGCGCAGGAACTCTTCGCCCTTATGTCAAAGGAGGGCGCGCTACCCGTTGACAATGACTCCGGCCGAGCCTCTCGAGGCCGGGTCGCCGCAGCAGGCACCGTCGCCAAACCACCAGCCACTCGGGGCGACGGCAGGGTCACTGGAAGCCGCAGCGATGGCGGAGGCCATTTGCGTGACAGCCGTGCGAAGCGTTTGGTCGAGGCCTGCTGTACGCTCTCGAAAAAGGCCGATGGCAGCGTTGCCGTTGGCCTATCATTACAGCCAGCCGCGGCGACGGTCGCCAAAAAGCAACGCATTCGTCACGATGACCCCGAGGAGCTTCCGTGTTCGCAGACTCACGCGCAGAGCATGGCACCTTCGACCGCAGCCGCCACACTGCCAACCACCGCAATTGCCAAACACAAGCTCGCTGCCAAGGCCCCGAGCAAGCAGCCAAGCCCTCGGGCAGGTGGCCTCAGCGGCGATGATGATGCCGAGTGCAAGACGCCCTTGGTCACGGCCGTGTGCAGGCCCTTATGCGTGCCCGACGGTAGCGTCAAAGTCCGCCTGGTTTTGAGCCTCGCCACGGCGCCTCCCCTCAAGAAGCAGCGCATCGCTCGAGGAGCCCAACCGTTCGAGGAGCTCATGCCACAAGCAGAGCCAAAACAGGCGCGGACGTCAAAGATGCGGGTCCACGCTGATGCGGACTCGTCCGAGCACTCCGTGAAACTCCTTGCGTCACTGGCGGAGTACCTCGAGAACTGCGGCGGCTCGGCGGAGATGATCAATGGCTGGTACACCAAGACCCACTTCCGCAAGGAGGGCGCAACTGCAGGCACCCCCGACTCGTACTTCTTCACTCCGCAAGTGAGCGGGAGCGCGGCGCCGTCGTGCGCACAGCCCTGCAGGTCAGTCTTAAGCGCTCACCCACCCCACCCTGCCCCCACGTACACAGGGCAATCGCTTTCGTTCTAAAGCCGAGGTCGCGCGCTATTTCAACCTGGAGCCGCAGACTCACGCGCAGAGCATGGCACCTTCGACCGCAGCCGCCACACTGCCAACCACCGCAATTGCCAAACACAAGCCCGCTGCCAAGGCCCCGAGCAAGCAGCCAAGCCCTCGGGTAGGTGGCCTCAGCGGCGATGATGATGCCGAGTGCAAGACGCCCTTGGTCACGGCCGTGTGCAGGCCCTTATGCGTGCCCGACGGTAGCGTCAAAGTCCGCCTGGTTTTGAGCCTCGCCACTGCGCCTCCCCTCAAGAAGCAGCGCATCGCTCGAGGAGCCCAACCGTTCGAGGAGCTCATGCCACAGGCAGAGGCGGCGGCCGCGGCTGCGGCAAAGGCAAGGGAAGATGAGCTGACGGCGAAGCGCAAGAAAGCGGCGGAAGGAGGCGCAAGGAAGCGCAAGGAAGCGGCAGCGGCGGCACCTCCTCCATCAGCCCACCAGACTGGTGCCGATGAGTTAAGCATCGCGCAGCGCAGGAAGCTGGAGAGGCAAGAAGAAGGTGCGCAAGCTCAAGCATTGGCGGCCGCGGCTGCGGCAAAGGCAAGGGAAGGGCCGACGGCGAAGCGCAAGGAAGCGGCGGAAGGAAGCGCAAGGAAGCGCAAGGAAGCGCCAGCGGCGGCACCTCCTCCATCAGCCCGCCAGACTGTTGCCGATGATGAAAGCATCGCGCAGCGCAGGAAGCTGGAGAGGCCAAAGGAAGCGCCAGCAAAAGCTTCGGCGCCAAGCCCTGCGAGCGCTGGCGCCAAGGAGCATTTTGGGTTCAACTCGCTCAAGTATGCCCAAGAAGTCGGTCTCAAAGTCGTCCTTGACACGGCACAGAAGCAGCGTCACCTATTGTTCATCTTACCGACGGGCGGTGGCAAATCGCTTATTTACCAACTGTGAGCCCATGGCCTACCGGAGCCTTAGCGTGCAACTTTCTGCATGAGTGCATCCTGATTGCCTCCAAGCTACCTCTGACCAGGTGAGCTCTCGTGCTCTGATTACCTCTGTTAAGATTCGCTCTTGCTCATGAGCGGGCCTGCTATTTCGCCGTGCGCACAGCCCCGCCCTGATGACCCCGAAGACAAAGACGATCGTTATTGTTCCCACCAAGGCGTTGGCGAGAAATCAAGTTGAACGCGTGAACCAGCAGACTCAGCGTGAGGTAGCCTCCTTCCTCGAGGGCGGCGATGGCCTAAACTATAATCAGACCATGAGCTTCCTGCTGCAGAATACGGAGATCCGATTGGTTTACGTCACCCCTGAGAAGCTCTCGAAGAACAATGCCGTCCAAAAGGCCATTTCGGTCCTTAACGATATGGGCCAGATTCTCAACGTGGTTGTGGACGAGGCCCACAATCTGATTCTATCCGACGAGACTGAGGAAGGCTCATCTCATTTGCAGCACGCCCGAGAGTACCCGCGCGCCATCGAGTTCTTACAAGGTCTCAATCCGCCCGTGCGCTTCATCGCCACGACTGCCACGGCGACGCAGGCGGCGCGCACGGCCATCAAGGAGAAGCTCAAATTCGGACCGACCAACAGCTCCCTGAAGTTCAATCCGCGTGATTCCAAATCGTTCGAGCTCATCTTGCCTATCTACCGCGAGAACATCGAGATCCAGGTGCGTTGATGACGCCGGATGACGCCGGATGACGCCGGATGACGCCTGATGACGCCTGATGACGCCTGATGACGCCTGATGACGCCTGTTGGCTCTCGAGATTCAGGTCCTCCCTCGGACGAGCAAGCAGGACAATCTGCGATTTCTCGTTGACGAGCGCCACTGCAAGCAGACGGGACGGCGAATTGAGCCGCTGCCCGAGCGCGTGGGGCTCACGTTGATCTACGTGACCAAGCGCGAGACGGCTCGGCAGATTGCAAAGGTTCTCGAGCAGGGCGGCCTGAAGGTAGCCCTGTACTACAAGGAGGGCCGCTCCGATGCCGAGAACGCGGCCGCTCATCAGGCATTCATGGACTCGACGATCGACGTGCTCGTTGCCACCGGCCAATCGTTCGGAGAGGGGATAGATCACCCTGAGCTGCGCCACGTCATCCTCTACTGCATGCCCAAGAGCCTCGAGCAACTGGTGCAACAGATCGGCAGGCCGGGGCGTGACGGCAAGCGAGCCAGGTGCACCGTCTTCGCGGCGGCGCAAGATTTCATGGAGGCGGGGCACACGCCCAACTCGCGCGCATTGCTTGGTCAATTTCTTGAGGCGACCACGACGTGCCGCTGGCATACCCTCTCGAGGCTCTGCGGCGAGGACGCGTCTTTCTTGGTCAAGGACGGCTGCAAAAAGTGCGATGTCTGCTGCGACAAGAGCTCCGCAAGGACCTTCAACTTTGCTTCAGAGGTGGGGTTCTTTGTCGACTTGCTGTTTGCGTGTGATGCAACGTGCCAACAGAGCGCAAAGTCGTGGAGAGTCCTGTTAGATAAGGCCAAGGAGCCGGGCACGCCGATGCGCGCGCGCTACGATGAGATGCCGCTCACGTTGCGTGGCAAGCCCAAGCGGGGCCAGAATGGCACCACCCAAGACGAGAACAAGCTCCGGGCCTTTCTGGACCACGCGCTCGTGCCAGCGAAGCTCGTGAGCTGTGAACGGCGCGCCCACGTTGGGCCGGGGGGCCAAGACAGAGGGCACGCGGTCTATTTCCTGTCCGTCGACGGCGAGATCATGCGCAAGAAGTTGTGTGCAGCGCCAGGGGTCGAGGCGATGTCGGTGATGCTACCGATGCCGTGGCACTTGAGCCACGCAGAGTATCAGCAGGTGCAATGCATGCCCCCCGATAGCGATGAGGACGACGGCGAGTTCATCTGCATGCACTGTAAAAAGGAGGTGGCGGACGAGGGGGATGCGTGCTGTGCAGGCGCGCAATGCATGCAGGGCCTGCATGCGTCATGCGGGCCCGCATTTCTGGGGGGCCGATGCAGCCCGCCATATCGCACCCCCTGGTTTTGCCCAGACTGCGAGCGCGACCCAAATCAGTGCTACCTCATCCGGACCATTCTTGACGAAAAGATGCTGCCTAACCAGGAAACGAACAAGTTGGAGCCCCACTACCTCGTGCGGTGGGAGCCGTGCGCTCGGAACGGCTTCAACGAGAAGGAGGAGACGTGGGAGCCCGGCTCCAACCTGGATAAGAGCCACCTCGATGCATTTTTTAAGCGCCGTCAGGCAACCGCGACTCGAGCACCATCGCCGGCGCCGCCGCATGGTGATACCGCTCCAGCTCCCACATCGCAGCCATCTGCGGGCGCATCGTCATCTTCGATGGCTGAGCACGCGGCTCCACCGGCTGAAAGGTCAGTGGTGGTGGTAGCGTACCCTGCTTCGAACGACGCAGTTGAGGCACAGCCCGACCTGAGCTGTGATGCGTGCCGTGGCTTACACCGTACGCACACCTGCGTGAGAAGACGGGTCCAAACGGGGAAGCGGAAGCCTAAGATACGTAACGGTCATCGGCCTATCGAGAGTCTTAGCATCACGGAGGTTTGTCAACTGCTCGCCGTCGTCTTCCCAGGTGATTCGGAGGTTCGCAACCGCTATCAAGAAGCGTTCAAGAAGCACGAGATCAACGGACAAGCGCTCAGGGACCTCATCGACATGCGTGATAAGGATCAGGGCCCAGACAAGAAGAAAATGGGTATGCTCGGTGTGAACATCTTCCATCAAGATTCTCTCTGCCGCCAAATCAAGGAATGGGCCATCGAAGGCGTGCCGCCCTGCGACGATTTACTACCGCCCTATGACCTCCCTGAGTTACGCGCGACGACGGGACCAAGAATGCCTTCGCTGTTACTATCAAACGTCCTCCCTCCATTGATAGCGATGCAAGCAACGCCTCTCGCAAGGTTGCCGCACACATGGCCGCCGAATGGGATCCAGGTGCCCATGTGGCCTGCACCGAATGTGCTTGGCTTGCCATTGGTGCCGCCCATCTTGGCACGTCAGCAGATGAAGGCGACAGCAACCGACAAGGCTACGGCTGAGCAGGCTGCGGCTGAGCAGTCGGTGGTATCTCGGCATGTATCTGGGCAGGCTGAGCAGGCTGCTGCTGGGCAGGCGGCAGCCGAGAATGCATCTCGGCAGCCAGGGGTCGCAGAGATGGTATCAGTGCCGCCAAACTTGGCTGGTGAGACTGACGCGGCGGCTCAGCAGATGAATGCGGCGGCTGACAAGGCATCGTCCGATAAGGCTGCGGATGAGCTCCAGAAGGCGAGAGAAGAGATCGCAGAGATGAGGAGAAAATCAATTCTAATGGAGAGAAAACTGGAGCAGGAGACGGAGGAGAAGCATCGAGCAAGCAAGCGAGCGGAGCAAGAAAAGGAGAAGAGAGTGCAAGAGGGAGCCGAGGCGGCTCAAGCGCTCCAAGCTCAACTCGCACAGCAGCAGCAGCAGCAGCAGCAGCAGCAGCAGCAGCAGCAGCAGCAGCAGCATGACGCCAATTCATCGGATCGGCAGCAGCAGCAGCAAAGGCAGGCTGCAAGCCGCGACAAGCTCGAGGAGCTGCGGCGTGCTACACTCGGCAAGGGGCCTCCACTCCCCCAATCCCTGATGCAAATCTTCGTCTCAGCAACTGAGCACACACAGCTTAGTCCGGACTGGCTGAAGAGCCAGCTCGAAGAAAGCCACGCCCAAGAAATCGTCGCCAAGTACGAGGCGGACGATCGCGTGTGCCGTGCACGTGCGTTTGCGCTGATGGCCGCCATGCTCGAATGCAAGGAACTCAACCTCAAAGATTTGAACAAGGTAGTATGAGCCATCGACCGCACTGTGCACTTAACTTGCGAGCGTGCGAGAAAGTGGCTCTGTGCTTACCGTCTGCCTAACTGCCTGCATCCTTCGCAGGCTGAGCCCACTCGAATCTCTGTGCTTCTCAAGGAGGCTATTTGCTATGGGGCGCAGGCGGCCAACCGAAAGGTTCGCATCTGGTTCCCCGGCCTCAAGTTCCACGTTCATGATGACGAGGACCTCTTCCGTCAGGGCAAGTCGGTGCGCTACCACGTGGAGCTGGACAAGAACGGCGAGCCGCAGCTGAGCAGCTTCGGAGCGACGGCGGGCAGGTCGATTGGGACCACCATCGCACACGCTGTCTTCGGGGTGCGCGCGCCACACACACTGCCTTGCTCTCTCTCAGCCCAATCAACGTGTTGACATGCCGCCTCGGTCTGGGTGGCCCTGCGCATGCAGTCCGAGTGTGTTCTTCGCGTCGACTTGCCGGAGCGGCTCGTGGCTTGGGGCGCTCCCCCAGCTGAGAAGAAAGCGGCAAAGCAGCTGGAGGCGAAGCTCGCGCAGCGGCTGAGCGACGGCGTGCAGTTACTCGGCACAACGTTCCGCTTCCTGGGCTGCAAGACAGATCAGCGAAAGAGCGACACCAAGATCTACCTGCTCGCGTGCCCAAGCCTGCATGAGCCAGAGGGACTGCTCTCGTGAGTGACCAAATGGATGAACTCTCCACCCCTACGCATTGGCGTCTGCCTTCGGCTCAAAGGCCATGGATCTGCTCACGTCACCCTGTGCGTTGCGTCACTTTGGTGCAGGCGCGAGGGCTTCCGATGGCACGATCCCGAGGAGGCCATCAACGCGCTCGCAGCCTTTGATCAGCTGCCCACCGCGGTCAAGCAGCTCAAGCGGCGGGACCTTCTCTTCTCCCATGCCCTCGACATCCTGCAGCCGCAGCTGGAGACGGTACGCATCGAGGAGGTGCAGTCCGCGCTCTACCTCTCCAGTACAGGGCTGCGTGACCATCAGGGGCGGCCCTTTGAGTACACGGTGGCGGAGGGCGAGACACTTGTTCTTGTCTGCGACGACATCAAGGGCGACACGGGCAAGGTGATGACGGACGGGGGCGGGCTCATCTCGCTCGAGCTCGCGAAGCACATTGAACCCATTCAGGGCGGCAGCAAGCAGCTAGCCTTGGATGATGGGGTTAAAAAGCAGACATCGGCGCCGCTCGTCACGCAGATTCGAGCGTGGCTTCAAGGCTATCTTGCAAAGGGCACGCTCACGACGGCGGCGCAGCTGCAGGGGCAGCTCATCGTGCTGCGTCGCGAGATGGTGAAGGTGCAACCAGCAAAGGTGAGGGCTGGCAAGAGATACCACCGCGTGTGCAAGATCCTCGCGTGCAACACGTTTGAGCGTGCTTCACAGTGCAAGTCCAACCCGAGCCTAGTCGCACTGCTCGAGGCGAATGCGTTGCGCAAGGATCCCGTCGCCGGCAAATGCCGCCAGGCGCTGCTCGAGCTGCTCAAGGCGCAGCAGGCCGACGAGAAGCGGCGCATTTCGGTGCTCAACGTGCCCTCGGAGAAGGCGCTCGAGCGCGAGCGCAAGGATAAGATACTGCGTATGCTAAGCACGGGCAGCGGGGGCCGCGCACTCGAGATGCTGCAGGCGGGCTTCTCGCTTCACGAGCCCTACCTCGCGCAGCTGCTGGAGAAGGAGGCGGCCAACAGGCTGTCCAACCTGTGCCAGGGCAAGTGGCGCCTGCCCGACTCGCACTACGTGGTTGGTGTGCCCGATCAGACGGATTCACTCGAGTCGGACGAGATTGTGGTGGTGATCGAAGGCAAGCCGCTGCAGCCCAAGTTGGCCGATGGTGGCAGCACCGATGGCCACCTTTGGGTGCTCGTCTATCACGCGCCCGGCTGCCACCCAGGCGACTTGCGCCGCTTCAAGCACGTGCCGCCGCCACCAGCTCTGCACCAGATGCTTGCAGGCGGCTCCTCAGAGCGTCAGAACGCCATCTTCTTTTCCGTACGCGGCTCGCAAGCGGCGGCTGACAAGCTGGGCGGTGCCGACTACGATGGTGACGAGTTCGTCGTGCTCACTGACCCGAAACTGGTGGAGCTTGTAGCAGATGCCCCCGTGCGCAAGGGGCCGGCGGATGAGCCCGCAGCCAAGGTGGCGGAGGCGCGGCTCTCTGACCGCGCGGCACGCACGCTCATCCTCGCTGGGCTCGCCCTCGATCGCAAGTACAATGAGCTCGATGTACTCGCCAAGGCAGCCTTCAACATCATGGCGCAGGGCGACTGGTACGGCGCGGACGACAGTCAAGTCAAGGGAAAACTCGTCGACACCTATTACGGTATGCCCGTCTCGAGCTTGAGAGCGCGCGCTCGAGCTTGAGAGCGCGCTCGGCTCCACACACCTGATCGTCCGCTTTCTTGCCTTGATGCCTTTGGACTGCCTTTGGACTGCCTTTGGACTGCCTTTGGAATGCCTTTGGACTGCCTTTGGACTGCCTTTGGACTGCCTTTGGACGCGATCCTCCCCTTTCTGACCTCGTCGCGCGGCGCTCGTGACGGCGCTCGCATTCTCTCGCCTGCGCAGCGAGCCTGGATTCGGGCAAGACAGGCGCCAAGTCCGAGAGGATCGACGACTACATCACAACTATCTACCCGATCTGGATGAGCGGCAGGAGCAAGGACCCGCACATCAAGTACCTAACGTTTGAGGAGGCGCAGACGAAACTCGAGCCTATGAGGCGACGCGAGTTCAAGTCGGTCATGATGGAGCTCTACGAGAATGGCAAGGCGCTCGAGGGCAGCAGCAGTGTTGCAGAATCTTTTGGGCTTGACGACCACCTCAAGTTGAAAGAACAAATCGGCGACGTCGACGGGGATTGGCTCAAGAAAGAGAGTAAGCGCTGGGACGAGTACCGCAAAGAGTACAATCTGAAGGTGAGTTCGATCCTCCAGCAGGCGCAGCATTTTCCAAACTGCGCCCAAACTAAGGAGCATAAGGACCAGAAGATGCTCGAGCTACGAGAGTACTACAGCAACCTGTTCATGGCGCCCTTTCTCGATGAGTACGACCCGAAGCGTGACTTCCTTACGCCAATCGAGAGACCGTCCGAAAAGCAAATTTGCCTCGCACAGGCCATCTATACGCGTGGCTACAGGGCGGCCGAGGCAAGCCTCAAGAAGCGCCAAGAGGAGCAACAAGCTCAAGCGGATGCATGCAGGAAGCACGGTTCTGAGGCGCAAAAGGAGGCGAGCGGCATGGCGATGGATGAGCGAGGGCAACCAGCGGCAGCGCTCTCGTTCGTCTGGAACGTCGCAGGTGACGTCCTGTTGTATCTCAAGAGCCGCCATATGAAGGGACGCTGAGGTGCCTGCTTGTCGTGAGCATACTATACGTTACCGTGCACAGCTGTACAGTGAGTACACACGTGGTAGCTACGGCTGTCACAGTACCGTCGCACCGACCGCCACAGTGTAAACTGCGCAGGGCTGTGCATGGTATTGTGACTTGTTCTGTCGTGTGCACGCCACAAGAACTAGTACTGTACTGAGTACGAGCCGTCCTTTTGAGACGGGGCTCGGGGGGAGTTTGGTGAGCGCGCGGGTGTGGCCGCGAATTACAAGTAACGGACTGACAGTCAGTCCGGGTGCATGCAACCCGTCACAAAACTGCGCCCGTAGACAGACTCGTGTGAATGGCACTGAGAGTCACCTGAGCGGAGCGGCGGCGGCGCGCGACGCTCTCGTCCCGCATGTTCGAAGCAATCTTTGACTCGGAGCAGCGGCACCCGCAGCTACCGCTGTCGCAGTTGCCAGGACCGCAGGCATTCGGAATGCCTGCGGTCTCGCTGGACGGCAGCAGCCCCGTGCGAATGTCGTGGCCAGCCTCTCCGGGCGGAACCACATTCTCAGGCCATCTTCCGGTGCCGGCCGATCCAAACGGCCGCGCAGCCGTGTGCTCCACGATGAAGGACGTTCGCGGGCGCATCGACTCGTGGGTGCGATGGCACCTCTGGCTCGGCTTCTCGCGACTGTACATTTTCTTTGACGACAGCACGGAGACCACATCCATCGAGGCTGCCAAGGCGGCCGCCGAGCCATGGGGCGAACGGGCGGTCGTCGCGCTGCTGCGCGGGAGCGAGGCGCTCCGCGCTGCGTGGGCGCGCCAGCCGAGCTGGTCATCGATGGGGATGAACGCTGATCGCGATGTGCAGGTGCGGCAGCTCCTGAACGCGCAGCTCGCAATGGAGCTCGCGCGTGCAGATGGGCTCACGTGGCTGTTGCACCTTGACTCGGACGAGCTCTTCCTGCCGCGCAATGACGTCCAACACGGCGCGAGGTCGGCCAGATCCGAGGCCGAGGAGCCGCGTTGTGAGCCAGGCGCCGTGGTGGCTCACTTTGGAGCGCTCGCCGCCGCTGGCTGTGAGTGCTTCTTGTATCACAACTACGAGGGCGTGCCCACGCACGTCGACGAGCCTCGCGCTGCCACCGCGGAAATGCCGCTGCTCGGAAACGCCGCTGCTCGAACCGACGCCGTCGTGGGCACGAGAGATGGCACGAGCGACCCGTTCGTGTCGCTCGAGGTGTTCAAGCAGTGCGAGGCGAGGGTCGACTGGCGCGCGGTGCCCGAAGCTGCACGCGCCCTCGAGCAGTGGCGAGCTCGCAGCCACGCAGGCAAGCTGTTCCTGTACTACGAGAATGGCAAGTGCGCGTGCCGGGTCGACACCGACGGCAATTGGGTACCTGTGAACGTTCACCTGTGCCTGCCGCGCTTGAGGTGCGGCAAGTGGGACGCGCAGCGGATGCAGCTGCGTGGTTGGACGAATGATGTGCGGAATGGGGGGATGCGCCACCACGTGCACGAGGCGTCGGCGGTGCTCCACTTCCCCGTGTGGGAGCCCGAGGCTCTCTGGCGCAAGTGCGCGTTCCTCCGAGTGCCACTGAGTGTTTGAGAGTGCCTCGGGGCTGTTCGTGATGGCCTCTGATCACCACTGATGGCCTCAGGTACGTGCTGCATGGTGACCTCGCGCTTCAGATCGCCTGCGGCGTGCTGCTGCGAGTGCCCACGGCAGCGCGCACGATTCGTGCGCTCAAAGCAAGTGTCGCTCCCGCTTCGCTGCAGTTGCCGCCGCCGCCGCCGCCGCCGCCGCCGCCGCCGGCGCCGCCGCCGCCGGCGCTGCCAGCGCTGGCCACGCCGCCGTCGACGGTCACGCCGCCGGCGAAGGTCACGCCGCCGCTTGCGTCGCGCACCGGCCCGACCTCTAGCACAGCGATGGCGCCTCTGCCAATGCAAACGCCTCCCTCACAGGTGCCGTCGCCCGGGGAGGCCGAGCCGCCGCCGTCAAGGCTCGAGCGTCAACCAGTTTGGACTGCCGGGCAGCTGACCTTGATCTCGTCGTGTCAGCTGAGCCAGTCTGCGGTGGAGCGCACTGACTTCCGCGGTCCCAGGCCGTGGCGCTCGCGCCTGAGCAAGTTGCAGCTCGAGGCTCTCAAGCAGATGAGCGGCTCGTGAAAGACGCGCGATCCAATCCAATCGGGGCTCACAGAAGTGTCGCATTCTGCTTCCACTGAGACCGGTGACCGCGGCCCAGCGCAGACGAGACCCGACCTGCCGCCTGTAGGAATTAGAATTCCTACTTTAGTGCACAGGGAGGCCAGACGCTGCAGAACGGCATTCGGTCAGTTCGGTCAGCGTTCGGTCAGAGGTAGCCGAGAATTCCAACGGACCCGACCCGGCTAGCTCGTAGCTGTAGAGTCGGGCCGGCCTGGTTCGTCTCGAAAGTTTTGTATCGTTGTATGCGGCAAGCTAGACGACAGCGGACAGCTAAGGGCTGCGCGCCGGGCGTACCTCACATTTTGACAAGTTTTGATAACGCGATAACATCATGCGAGTACGGAGTGGAGCATGCGTCGTGTATGACTCAATCTATCACAAAGCAGCATCGTGATCTGGTGTTCTGGAGATCGGATTTGTCGCTCTTCAAGTCTCATGTAAACCCGGAGTACCCGGTGGTGTTGGCGATCTGGAAGCTAAAGAAGTGGAACCGCATGCGCGCCGTTCGCGACGTTTCCTGGGCGCGGGATGTTGCCTGGGCGCCCGCCGCCAGCGAGAGGCGCCCGGTGCGCCCGGCGGTACGGCCCGTGGCTCCGGGCAAGGCCGCAGGCACCATCTCGCCGTCTGGGCCCTTGACGATCGAGACGGGCAGAGGCACCGGGGCGGAGTCCTCATTGGGCACCTCAACGTCAAGTAGCGTGAGCATCTCAACGACCTGCTCGCGTAACCGCGTCGCCGGCCCATAAGAGAGGGCTTGCAGCAGTTCTGCGCCACCCGCCTCGAGGATGGCTGGATGTGCCGTCTTGTCGCGGCAGATGCAGAGCAAAGCAGCGACTGCAAACCCTCGAGTCTCCTCCTCGTTCTCCTGCAGCATCGCAATGAGCGGCGGGATGGCACCCGCCTCGGCAATGTACTTGTCGTACACACCATCCTTCCCGTCTGATAGACCCCAAAGAGCGCTCGCCGCGTACTTACGCGTGATCAGACGCGAGTCAGAGAGCAGCTTGACGATGGGGGGGATGCCGCGCGCTTGGAAGATCGCCTTCTTGTTCCCGCCCTGCGTGCGTGCGAGCGCCGAGAGGACGCCGGCCGCATGCTCGCGACACTCGGAGAATTTCGAGTACAAGATCTCGACGAGCAACGGGATGGCGCCCGCATTGGCGATCTGCGTCTTGTTGTCGGCGGACGAGGCAAGATGCCAGAGCGCGCCCGCGGCGTACCGCTGCGGGAGCATCTTCTGATCGAGTTCGGTCATCCCGATGGCCAGAAGCGCAACGAGCGGCGGGATGGCGCCCGTGTCGACGATTATCGTCTTGTTCGTGCCGAGTGCCGCGAGCTGCCAAATGGCGCAGGCAGCATGCGTCTGGGCGTCGCGAGAGTCGGACGAGAGCATCGCGACGAGCGGACCCACGCCACCCACCTTCACAATAGAGCTCTTGTTGTCACCTGTGCGCGCGAGGTCGGCAAGTACTGCCGCCGCGCGCTCTTGCGGCGTGTTCACCTTCACGCGCCGCCCGTCGCCGAGCAGCACCACAAGCGGCTCGATGGCGTTAGCGGCGGTAATTGCCTTGCGGTTCTCCTCTGAACGCGCAGCGAGCACGGCGAGTGCCTCGGCGGCCTTCATCTGCGCGGTTGCGCTGCGCTGCGAGAGCACCGCCACAAGCTGCTTGACGGCCGTGTTGCGTGAGGCCACGTCTTGTGAAGCCAGGTGGAGCAGCGCGGCGACCGCATTTTCCTGCGTCTCCACAGACTCGGAGGCCAGCAGGTTGACGAGCGGCGCGATGGCACCCGCCTTGGCGATCGCGATCTGGTTCTCGGCGTGCTCGCGCGCGAGAGACTGCAGTGCCGCGGCCGCGTACTGTGCCGTCACTGCGCTCTCACTGCTTAGGAGCTGCACGAGAGGCGCTATGCCGCCCGCCTTGGCGATCGCCGTCTGGTTCTCCTCATTCGCCGCCAGGTGCCAGAGTGCCTTGGTCGAGTGCTCATACGTCTCTGAGGGAGTTTTAAGTAGCTCGACGAGCGGCCCGATGCCGTTCTCCTCCGTGATACGGATCTGGTTGCTCACGTTGTTCTTGGCCAGCGTTGCCAGCGCACTCGCAGCCACGGTGGCCACTCTGAGCGCTGCGGCAAGCGCCTTCTTCGCCGCACGCATCTTAGCATTCGCCGCCTGCGCCTCATCAGCCTGCTTTGCTTTGGCCACCGCTTCCTGCTCGATCGTATCGACCGGGGTAATCGCGCCAACGACGACGGCGACGGCGACGGCGGCGACGGCGGCGGCGCCCGGCGCTGGCACGGCCGCAGCGGCGAGCTCGGAGGCCGCAGCGGTTACCTTCCACGCGCCGACCATGTCGACCAAAGGGGAGATGGCACCCTCCTCGGCGATCTGAGTCTGCGTGTCCGGGTTGTCGAGCGCAATCTCAGCGAGCGCTCGCGCGGCAACCTCCGATGGGCCAAGGCTCGGGTCAGCCAGCCAGCGGACGAATGCCGACACGGCGCCCGCCTGCGCAATCTGCGACGCGGCGCTCGCGCGGCGTGCGAGCTGTGCAAGAGACGCTGCGGCATGGGCTTTCGCCTCCGCGGTACCGGTCGAGAGGAGCAGCACGAGAGGGTCGATGCCACCGGCGCGGTGGATGGCGAGGGCGTTGCGGCCGAGTGGCGCGAGGCCAGAGACGACGGCGGCTGCGTGCTCCTGCGCGACGGCCGAGAGCTTTCCCTGCCGGAGGGTCTCGATGAGTGGCACGATGCAACCTGCCTCGACGATGGCCTCTTTGGCTGAGTTGTCCGAGATGGCCAGCAGCGAGCGCAGCGCGTACTCCTGCGCCTCCACGCGTCCGTCCTTGAGCCCGTCCTTGAGCAGGTTTACCAGTGGTACGCCGTTGGCATTCTGATTGCCTTGGCGGTGCTTCGTGTGCGAGCCTTCACCTGCAGCCATGTCGGTAAGCGCCTCGGCCGCACGCTGGCGTACAGCCTCTTTGCTCGATGAGAGCAGCTTGACGAGCTCGTTGGTCACCGTAGCTCGGTCCTTGTCCGATTTGAGCGCGATGAGCGCCAGTCCGCTCGCGGCCATGCCCATCGCGCGCTCGGAGCCACACTCGAGCTGGCGCACGAGCTCAGGCACCGCGCCTGCTTTTGCGATCGCCGACCGGTTCTCGGGGTCCTGCGCGAGGTTGCGCAGGAGCTTGGTCACGTGCTCTTGCCCCATGGGGGAGCCCGTCTTCAGCATGGCGACCGCCTCGTTGACGATCGCGAGCTGGTTCGACGCATTCTGAAGCACGAGCGTCTGCAGCGCGTTCGCTGCCTCCTCCTTGGCCTCGTCGGTCGCGCCGTCGAGCAGAGCGACGAGTAGCGGAATGCCGCCCGCCTGGGCAACGGCAACCCTGTTGTCGGCGAGGACGGCAAGGGCCGAGAGCGCACCAGCGGCCGCCTCCTGCGCCCCTAGCACCTGTGCCAACTCTGTCGAAACCGAGTCCTCTCTTTTGGACTCGGCATCTTGGGGTGGGTATCCATTAGGGGGTGGCCTGAGCAGCTCGACGAGCGGGGCAATGCCGCCCGCGTCAGCGATGGCCTTCCGAAGGTCATCATTGGAGGCGAGGGCCCCGAGCGCGCCCGCCACGTCCCGGTGCACATCAGGGTGACCCACGAGAAGCAGCCTGATGAGCGGCGGCATGCCGCCCGCTTTGGAGATCGCGATCTGGTTGGCCTCATTCTTGGCGGCCATGGACCATATGGCACTCGCCATCTCGCGGCACACAGCCCGATTTGCATCGGCCTCGGCAGTCTCGGCAGCACCCTCTCCAAATGAGGACTTGTCTTTGCTGTTCGCCTCGAGCAACCGCACAAGGAGAGCAATGCCACCTGCGTTCGCAATCGCTCGCTGGTTGGACACATGCGTGCGGGCGAGCCGCGAGATGGCGCGCGCGGCCTTGGCACATGCTTTGGGATCCTCTGAGCCGAGCAATGCCACCATCATCTCCGCAATCGAGAACTCATTCTTCATATTGTCGAGCGCGAGCGCCGCGAGTGCGCCAGCGGCCTGGTCCTGAGCGCGCAGGCTTCCCTGCCCAAGCACCACTACGAGCTTCGAAATGCCGCCCGCCTCAGCGATGGCGATCTGGTTGAGATTGTGCCCGGACGAGAGCGACCACAACGCACCGCAAGCCTCCTGCTTCGCAAGCTCGTACCCATCGACCCCAGGTGTCGACGCTCGATCGTACCCTTGCTCACCCGATGTGCCGATTCCGCTTCGGTTTTCTCCGGGGTGGTCCTCGAGGAGATAAACGAGCGGCTCGATGCCCCCCGCGGCCGCCACCTTGTCCTGGTTCTTGGAGTTGCCCTCGGCGAGTACCGCGAGCGCCGCCGCCGCTGCGGCGCTCACCTCTGCCGTGTACGGCGGCTTGAGCAGCCCAACGAGCTTACTGATGCCTTTATTCTTCTCCACGGCGTCCTGGTTCTCCATCGAGCCTTGGCAGAGGGCTGCGAGCCCGCCTGCGGCCTTTTTGAGGCAGAGATCATCCTCCTCGTTGAGCAGCGCCACGAGCGCCCGCAGGCCGCCTGCATCGGCGATCGCCTTCTGGGTTGCGGGCTGGCCGGCTGACAGGTACAGCAGCGCACCTGCCGCCTCGGCCTTGGCCTTGGGCCTATTCTCCTTGGAGAGGAGATTGACGAGGGGCGCGATCCCGTTCTCTGAGATGATCTGGCGCTGATTACGGACGGAGAGGCGCGCGATGTCCGAGAGCACTGCCGCCGCATGCGTTTGCGCCACTGGCGTACCGGACGTGAGCATGACCACGAGGGGTCGGATGCCGTTTGCGGCGGTGATGGCCTTGCACTCCTCCTCAAGTGTGGAGAGGTGCGAGAGCACTGCTGCAGCGAGCTCCTGAGCTTTGATCGAGGTACGACCTCCGCCTTTCAACTGGATGACGAGCCGTTGGATCGCCCCAGCTTTCGCGATGGCAACACAGTTGGCCTGGTCATGTGCGAGGCGCAGCAGCAGCTGCGTCACCTGCTCCTGTGCCTCCGCCGAGCCACTGCCTACAAGGTTCACCAAGCCGGACGCGATCGCGAGCTGCGTCGAGGGCGAGTTGAAGGCGAGCGTCGAGAGAGCACCCGCCGCCTCCTCCTTCACCTCTGAAACGCCGGTTGTGAGCAGGTTCACAAGCGGCGAGATGGCGCCCGCATTCACAATAAGCACGGGCGAGCCCGGATTGGCCGCTGCTAGGTCGCGCAGCACGCGTGCGCCGCGCCGCTGCGCGCCCGTGTTCTGGTTGCCGAGCAGCGCGACGCAGTACTTGGCAATCGAGATTTGATTGTCGATATTCTGGAACGCGAGTCGCGCGAGCGCATTCTCAGCATGTTTGTGCGCCTGCTCGGTGCCGTCGTCGAGAATGTTGACGAGGGGCGAGATGCCGTTGCACTTAGCGATCAAGTTCTGGTTGGACACCTCGAGCGCAAGATGCCATAGCGCGCCTGCCGCATTCTCACGCGCCTGCATCGTGCCGTTCGTGAGCTGGTTTAACAGTGGCAGAACGCCACCAGCGTCTGCAATGAGCACGAGACGATCGGACGAGTCGCCGGCGCCGCGCCGGTCCTCCGAGTGAGGCCCCCTTGCACGCGCATCGCGTCGCTCGGCACACTCGGGCTCGTCGAGTACCCCTGTCGGCGCGGGCGGCACCGGCGCGGCGGCCAGCACGGCGCCATCTGTATCCGGAGGGTCGTCGCCCGTCGCAATGCTTGAGACCGCCTGTGCAACGGGCGGCACGACATGCACGCCGTCGGGACCAATGAGCACTGGCGGCGGCTTGAGCACGGGCATGTAGCCCGTCTCCTGTTGTCGCTTCATGCGCAGCTCGACGGCACCCTGCGAGAGGTCCATCAGACCTGCCGCTGCCATCTCCTGCGCACGCGGCGAGCCCGTCTTGAGCAGCTGCACGAGCTCAGGGATGGCTCCCTTGGCAACGAGCTCGCCCTGCCCCTCCGTCAGTGCAGCTAAGTGCCAGATCGCACGCGCCGCGTGCTCTTGCCCGAGCTGCGAGCCCGTGCGGATGCACGTGAGAAGCGGCGCCACCGCGTCCGCGTGGATAATCGCATCCTGCATGTCGTGGTTGTCGTGCGCAATCTCGGCGAGCGTGATCGCTGCCTGCTCCTTCAAGCCGACCTTGAGGGTTGGGTCTTCCTTCTCCTTGAGCCCGTGCACCGGCTCGAGAGTGATCATGTCCTGCACGGAGAAACCAGTCAGATGCGTGTTATTGAGCATCGCGATCAGCTTCTTGATGGCACCTGTGATGTGCATCTTCGCGCGTCGCTCTGCCTCAAAGCGCATCTCACCCGGGCCACGGGGCGAGAGGTCAGCAGTCGGGTCACTCGGTCCATCCTTGTATGCCAGGTGCGCGAGCAGGCGCGCCGCCACTTCAGGCGTGCCGACAGTAGTCGAACTGAGCAACTTAGTGGCCGACTCGATGCACCCCGCGTTGGCAATCTTGTCGCGGTTGCGCGAGACCAAAGCCAACTCTGCGAGTAAAGCCGCCGCCATCTGCTCCGCGCCTGGTGTGCCCTTAGAGAGCAGCTTGACGAGGGGCAGCACGCCGCCCTTCTCCGCAATCTCGGCCGAAACCTCGGAGTTCGACCGTCCGAGACGCACAAGCAAAAGGGCCGAGAGCTCATTCGGGTGACGCGCCTCGCGCCCCTCGTCAAGCTCCTCGTCGGCGGTGAGCATCGAGATGAGTGGTTTGATGCCTTGCGCCTCGACGATTGCCGCGCGGTTCTCGGCGAGCGACGCCAGGTGCCAGAGCGCACACGCCGCGTGCTGCTGCGCTTCGGCGGAGCTCTTCTTTACGAGTCCGATGAGCGGCGGGATGCCATCGGACTTGGCGATGAGCGCTTGGGTCGTCGCATTGTCGGCAGCAAGGCAGAGCATCGAGCGCGCCGCCTGTGCTTGCACTCGCTTGGCCATTTTCGCCTGCTCGGCACCGGCAGCGACGACTGCATCCTTCGCCTGCCATGCGATGAGCGGCGGGATGCCGCCCAGCTTCGCAAAGGTCACCTGGTTCGCCGACGAGTCGCTCAGAAAGCCCGCACATGTGCGCAGAACACGCTCGGCGCGATCGGGCGTGCGGACGGCCGAGGAGCCGAGCAGACCCACGAGCCGCTTGGCGATCACACCGCGGTTCTCGGCGTGCTTGGCGGCGAGCGCAGTGAGTGCGCCCGCCACGCACTCCACAGAGCGCTCCGTCCAGCCAGTCACAAGCAGCGAGAGGAGAGGGTCGATGCCGCCAAGCTTGGCAATCGTGTCCTTGTTGCCCTGGTGATTCGTCGCTAGTGACCAGATGGCAAACGCAGACTCATCCTTCGTATCGTCGCTGCCCTCCTTCATGAGCACACAGAGCGGCGCCACCGCGCCCGTTTTCGTGATCGCGCCCTGGTTGTCGGGATGGTTGCGCGCGAGGTTGGCGAGCGCGCCCGCCGCATTTGCCTGCATCACCGGCGATGGCGCAATGAGCATGGAGACTAGAGGCCCGATGGCGCCCGCCTCGGTGATCGCGTCCTGGTTCATGCGGTTGTCCCTGGCCATCTCCTTGATTGCCGACGCCGCAAGCGTCATCAGCTGCAGCACTGTCGACTCCTTGAGTGCATTGACTGAGAAGCCCTGAAGCACGCCCACGAGTTTGGCAATGCCGCCCGCTCGTGCCACTTGCGCCTGGTTGTTTTTTGAGTTGCGGCAGAGCTCCTTGATCGTGTCGACCGCATTCTCTTTGGCCTTGGCAGACGACGCGTCGAGGATCTCGAGCAGCGGCGTGATGCCGTTTGCGTCCACAATCGACTGGCGATTGTTCTCGGACTCGCGCGCGAGGTTGGCGAGCGCGGCAGCAGCCTGCTCCTGTCCCCCGGCGCCTGGGTCCTGGAGCATGTGCACGAGCTTCTTGATGATCTGCACTCGATTCGCATTCTCAATCGAAAGGCGCACCAGCGCGCCCTCGGCGTGCTCGCGCGATTTCGGGTTGGTGCAGCCGAGCAGCATGACAAGGAAGCCGATGCCGCCGCTCTCAGTGATCATGTGCCGATTAGCCTCGTGGTCTGCCAGAGCGAGGATGGCTCCTGCGGCCGCCTCCTGGGCCTCTGGACCCTCGTTGCCATCGAGCAGCGACACAAGCGGGCCGATCGCGCCTGCCTTGGCGATCGCACTCTGCGTGACCTCATGATCTTTGGAGAGGGCTGCGAGCGCTATCGCCGCGAATTTTTTCGTATTCGAGCCGAGCGTCTGCAACAGCGCCACAATGTTCGTGATGCCACTGGTGTTCATAATCTCGTCGCGCGCGGCCGCGTCCGCTGCGAGATTGGCCAGCGCGTCGGTGGCATCCTCGTGCACAGGCACAGGCTCGATGGTAGCGCCTCTGCTCCTCGCGGCGGCCGCACTGCCGATCGCACCCATTTCCATCCCCCCCTTTTCGACTTTGGCCATCTGCTGGGCCAGCTCCCTGTAGTCCAGGCTGCCGGACCCATCCTCGTCGAACTCGTCGAAGACGGCGTCGATGGCGGAATCCGGGAAGTCGATGGCGTCGAAGCCGAGCGCGCGGACCGAACGGCGGAACTCAAATCTATCGATAATGCCGTTGCTATCCTCGTCCCACCTTTGAAACATGTTGATCAAGTTCACCGAGGAGCGGCGCAAGGCCTCGTGCAGCGAGAACCTGATGTAATCATTCGTGGCCAATTTGCCGCTCCCGTCCGCGTCCGGCTCGTTGACGCGTGGCCCCAGCTCCGCTTCCGTCAGTTTGCCCTCTTCTATCTTATCAGCCTGCCTCGAAACAGCCTCTAGGTTCGCAGCTTCGAGCTTTACGGCCGCCTCTAGCTTTACTTGCTTCTTGGCCCACTCCTGCCACGCGGCCGACGGCTGGAGAAGTTTTATAATAGGCTTGACGCCGCCGAGCTTGGCGATCTGCGAGCGGGTGTCGTCATTGTTGCGTGCGAGCTTGGCGATCGCCGCGGCCGCTTGCTTTTGGATCTTGGGGCGCATGTCGCCCAGACATGCAATTAGAGGCGAGATGCCACCCGACTCGGCCACTGTCATCTGGTTCTCTCTCGAGATCGCGAGTGATAGAGACCAGAGCGCGTAGTCCTTTACATCGGCATAGTCCCTCTTGAGCAGCTCGACGAGCGCCGCCGGGTCGCCTGCTTTTGCGATCGCATCGTGCGCGGACGGATTCTGGTTCACGAGCCCCCAGAGCGCCTTTGTTGCGCGGTCCTGCGTTGCCTCCGACCCGTTCGTTAGCAACTCGATGAGCATCTGTGTGATCTGGATTTGATTCTTCTTATTATCGAGGCCGAGCGAGAGGATGGCACACGCAGCATGCTCCGTTGCGCGCGCGTCGTCCACAGCCAAAAGCTGCACGAGGGGAAAGATCGTGGCATTCTCTGCGATCGTACACTTGATGGCTGCATCCTCAGATAAGGCCCAAAAGGCGCCCGCGACCTCCGCCTTGACACGTGTGTTGCTGCTGAGCTTGATGAGACCGGCGAGATAGGATATGCCGCCCAAATCCACGACGAAGCGCTGGTTCTCCAGGTTGTTCCGCGTGATCTCCATGATGGCGCACGCCGCGCACCAAAGGACCTCCGCCGCATCTTCTCCAGCGTCGAGTAGCCGGCAGAGTGGTGTCAGGCCGTCCATGCGCGCAATCGAGTCTTGGTTCTCCTTGTTGTTGCGCGCGAGCTGCGCCAGGCACGCCATGCCGCGCGATTGCGCGGCGGCTACGCGCGACCCGAGCATTGCGAGCAGCGGCCCGATACCGCCCGACTTGGCGATGGCTGACTGTGTCTCAGGGTTGTCTCGTGCCATCTCTGCGAGCGCCGCGGCAGCTTCCACCTGTGACTCGACATCCATTCCATTGAGAAGCGCGAGGAGCGGCGCGACGCCGCCGAGACCGGCCACGATGTCCTGGATCTCTCGGTTGTTCGCCGCCAGATTGCCCAGCGCCACCGCCGCCGGCTTCTGCGCCTTTCCACTACCAAGAAGTGTGAGCAACAGCGGGATGGCGCCCGCCTTCGCAATCTCGCGTTGAGCGTGCGCACTGTAGGCGGCGGCATTGGCGGTCGCCTGCGCAGCCGCTGCCTGCGCGATGGCCGAGCCATTGCTGAGCAGCCCCACCAGCGCCGGGATCGCGCCCGCCCGCAAGATTTCGCTCTGGAAGCTCACGTCCACGCGCAGCGTCGCGAGCGCCGCAGCCGCCTCCTCCTGCACCTTGGCGCTTCCCGTCTTGAGAAGCGCAACGAGCGCAGGCCCGCCGCCCGCCGCCACGATCTGCTTTTGGTATTCCGCCTTCATGACCGCGATCCCGGCCAGCGCCGATGCCGCAGAGCACTGCGTGTTCGCCGCGCCACACGAGAGCAACCTGACCAGCGGCTCAATGGCGCCCGCTCGCGAGAGCTCCGCTGCGTGCGAGCCGTGATCCATTCCCGCAATCTCCTTGAGCGCTGCCGCCGAAAATTCCTTGATCTCGGCGTCGCCTTCTTTGATACGCTTGACCAGCTTATTGATCAGCTCCGGCAGCGACTCAGCCGACTTTATATCCTTTCGAGTGACCTTCTTGCGAGCGCTTTTGCCAGAGTTTTTCTTAGCCAACTGCTTTGTCTCCGACACTAGGTCTGCCGACTTCGGCATTGCACGCCGGGGCGCCCCCCCGGTACCTCGGCCGCCTGCTCAGGTGGCTGGGAAACCCTCGGACGCGGAGAGAGTGGAGAGTCGTTTTGGAGAGCGGTTACAAAAACATGAGGGCTTCCGCAAAACGGTCATACATCCATGGGCGGACGCATTGCTGTCAGTGCGAGTCAGCGCACATGCGCCCGGACGCAAGAGGCAGTTGGCAGGCCACCTGGCGCCAGTGAGGCACGCGGGTCGCGGGACATGGCAGACATTGGGAAACACAGGCAGTAATCCCGCCGCGCGCGCGCACCCGGAGCACTGCGCGCTTAGCCCAAAGGTTGTGAGATCTTTAGAGCGTCCCGAAGCGCCATTTTCACGTCGCACCGGCGTCTGTCGTGTTAACGTTCACACGTCTGTACTCGTGATTGCGAGAGAAAGATTCATTTGTCACCGGATCGACGGATCGACCAGCGAACCCAAGTGCGCATGTTCATGTTTGGTAAGGGAGACAGTCAAACCATGCCCGTGGGTCCACCGGCGAACGTGGCTGGCGCGGCCACGTCGTCCACGACCGTCATTCAGCTGCACAGTGAGCCCGTCCATCCGGCGCTCGTCTTTCTGCTCGAGGAATGGAAGAAATTCCAGGAATGGGCAACAATGACAGTGGTGCAGCCAGGCATGTCTAAGTTGACCGTGCTCATAGACCAAGCCAAGGTCAAGCTCGAGCCCAAATATCTTGAGCTCAAGGCCAAGTGGGACCCCTTCTACGCGGAGAAGGTTGCACCGTTCTACGCGGAGAGGGTTGCGCCGCTGGTCGCAAAGGCCAAGCCGACCTTCGACGAGCTAGTCGAGAAGTCCAAGTTAATCATCGAGGAGGGCAAGATCAAATCGATCGAGTACTACAAGAAGGCGGAGCCGGCGCTGCTCGACCTCGCAGAGAAATCCAAACCGTATGTCGATGCGGCCGCCGAGAGGTGCTGCACGCTTGCTGACGTGGCGAAGAGGCATTCGATGGTGTGGATCAAGGACCGGCAGGTGGACACCCAAAAGTGGGCGACGGTGCAGCAGGCGGCGCTCGCCAAATGGACCGGCCTGCAGGGCAAGCTCGCGCAGCAGATGCTCGACGGCGCCGTTGCGGGTGCGCTGTCCGTGCGTAAGAATGCCGATGAGCTCATGGCATTGCGAGAGAAGGAGGCCGAGGCGCAGGTGATGAAGGCGCAGCACCTGAAGAACGAGAACTACGTGGCTGCCGGCATCGCCCTCGACGCGCAGAACAAGCTTAAGGACCTGGGCGACCGCGCGGAGGCGGCAATCCTCGCCAAGGGCGACGCTCTGAATCGTGAGGAATATGCCACCGCAGCCGTGCACCGCAAAGCGCTCGACGACATCAGGATGGAGTCGGAGACGGCGCTAAGCAGCATCCCGCCCTTGACGGGCGCGCTCGCCAAGGTCGACGACTCGGGACTTGCCGCAAGCATTGCTTCCTCCGTCGTCGCCAATGCACTCGACCTTGACGCCAGCAGAAGTCCAGGCGGCGCTACAGCCTCCCCTGCTTGAACCTGCTTGAGTCCTAAAGGGTTTAGAACCTGCATGGTGAGCCGAGATCGCGCCCAAGCAGAACTCTCCCGACAAGGAGCCACCGACCGCCTCGCTGCGCGGCACGCGCTCGGGACGGCGCTCGGTGGCGTGAGAGGCGAGGCCACGTGTGGCCGCAAGAATCATTGACTGACGGAAGCCGGAGGCGCTCGGATGTGTGAGCACTTGTGCTCTATGCCGGAGCTGCTGCTGCAGTCGGTTCAGTTGGAATACGCATGTGCGTGGGTGCGGCAGGGAGTGCAATTACTGTTGCCGGGGTGCGCACGGGTCCTGTGTTAGCAGTGTGTTAGGAGTATGGTCATGCGTGTGCGGTCGTCGTCGTGCGCACCGTGCAGATGCAAGGTCTAAGGACCGGAAGCTGGCCCCGGGCATGCACCATGCTGCGGTGCACTCGACTGAGCGCGCGCAAACTACAGTATAGGGCTTTTTGTGCGTGCATGAAAGAAACCACGTATTACATGATAAAAGGACGTCATGCCGCAGTGATGCCGATTCGAAAATGATGACGGAGGCCATTACACGATCATCTGTGGAATCGAACCCGCAACTCTCGAGGCGAAACTTTGGCGGTGCGTCCCTCCTGTGCGGCGAGAGGTACTGAAGCGGGAGAGAAATGCCGAAGGACATGCCAAAGCTTGACATCGGGAAGCTGCCCTTTGCCTCGGAGGCGGAGATGATGGTGTTCCATGCCGCCTTCGATAAGTTCGATAAGGACAAATCCGGGTACATTGATATTCAAGAGCTCCGGGAAGTGATGAACGAGCTTGGAAAGGAACTGTCGGACAACGAGCTGTCGATGATGATGTCGGCTGCAAAAACAAGTGATGAAGGCGTGGACTTTCCGGCATTCGTTGGCATGATGGGCAAGCAGGTATCTGAGGACGGGGGGAGCGATGAGAGCATCCTCAAGGAGGCCTTCAAGGTGTTCGACAGGGACGGCAGTGGCTACATTGACCGGGATGAGATGCACGCTATCTTTAAGGGTCTCGACACCAACAGCTTCCGGACACTGACACCCACTCAAGTGGACAAAATTCTCGATGAAGCCGACACGAACGGCGACGGACTCATCTCATATGAAGAGTTTGTCAAACTCTTCGTCAAATCCTATCTGTGAGCACAAGCTTGGAGAGCCAAGGAAGCCGCACTGCTTGGCGTGCCGCACGCGACGCCTTTGTAGGAGGGTTGCGGCCTTTATGTGCTTCGCGCTTTCAACGACGGCGTGAAGAGAACTGCTGTGCAAGTGACAAGCAAAACAAGCACAAGAAAAACCCGTATCGCATGTACGTATCGCGTAACGCGGATCGTGATGGCAGAAGCGAAGCAGGGCTAGATTACAGAGATCCGCAGATCAGACAATCGAATTTCGAGTATCAAACATAAATCACGCTGATTCTACTTTAAGTCGCGGTAGAACCATGTCGCATTTGGCATGTTCGGTCCACGCGGCCGTGTCATGGATTTCATGCACACGAGACGCCACCCGAGGTTCCTTCGAGAGCCCTGAGCTCCTTGGCGTAGGCGTCGCCCAGAACCTTGAAGAGCTCTTCGGCGAGGGCCTGGCTGGCGAGGGGCAAGCTCTGGACCTTGTCCGGGTGCAGCTTCACGGCAGCACGGTGATAGGCCTTCTTGAGCGCCTTGAGGTCACCACGGGTCACCTCACCTGCCGTCCAAGCCTGTGGGAAGATGGGAGGGCCGACCTGGGGAAGTGCAGCGAGCTGCTCGTAAATGGAGGCATGCGCGTGCGCCCAGCCGTTCGTGTGGGCGGCGGCCTCCTCCTTCTTCTTTTGTCGGCGCTGCTGCTGCTTCTCATTCACCTCCCTCGCGATGCGCTGGTGGTGCACGCGCTGCCCCACACGCGCGGCCACGTCCATCGCTCGTCGACTGACTGAGCGCGCGGGCGCGCGTCGGTCCTCACTCTCGTCAGGATCGACAGAGGCGGTGCCACTGGTAGCGGATTGGCTCGCTCGCGGCGGCGTCTGCGCTGCCGACGGCCGCGCCCCCTGCGGTGGCCCTTGCGTTGACGGCGGGCCGGTAGCTCGGCGCGCCCTACCGCCATGCTGCTCATGCTGCGCCTGCTGCCCCTGCTGCGCGTTGAATGAGGCGGCCGCCGCTCGACTGCGCTTGACGGCGGTCTCGACCGCGGCGCTCTCCGAAACGCTCCGAGCACCGGCCGCGAGCACGTCGAGGAAAGGGTCGAGGATTTGGGGCGGCTCACGCTCACCTGATGAGGGAGGCAATCAGCATGCAATCAGCATGCAATCAGGGTCGAGGATTTGGGGCGGCTCACGCTCACCTGATGAGGGAGGCAATCAGCATGCAATCAGCATGCAATCAGGGTCGAGGATTTGGGGCGGCTCATGCTCACTCTGCCCGTTGGGGCCGCGCGGCCCGCTAGACCAGCCCGAGGTGGCATTCCACGCTGCGTGGTTGGGCGCTGTGTTGGGCGCTACGCGGGGGCCATCGCGCTGTGTTGGGCCCTCCTCATCCGAATCGTCGTCCATCGCGTACGACGTACGCACCCGCGACTTGCCGCCCAACACAGCGCCCCGCGTGTCGGGGGCCATCCTCGCACCGAGCTGGGCTGCCATATTTGGAACGGATCGGTCTGCCTGCGCCTGCGCCTCGAGCTGAGCGTCGAGTTGAGCATGCAAACGGGCGCGTCGGCGCTCCTCGGGCGTCCTCGCGGCAACGTGCGCCGCAACTGGAACGGCAATCGCCACGGGGACAGGACCGTGTGCACGCGCCGCCGCCGCCTGCTCTGCCGCCAGCTCCGCGGCCACCTGCGCCCGCATCTCCGCCACCCGATCGCGTCGCACATATGATGCGTCCGGCGCACCTCCGGTGTACTGCTGCTGCTGCTGCTGCTGCTGCTGCTGCTGCTGGCGCAACTGACGCTGCTTCTCCTTGAGCTCCCGTTGCCTCTCCTCGATGGCTGCCACCTCATTCTGCACCTGGAATTGCTGCTGACGCAAGCGTTGCTGCTCATAGAGGGACATGCCCGGCTGCTCCACCTGGCGCACAGTTGGAGCGGGATACATCGCCGTTCCTCCAACTCCAAGCGCTTGCAGAAAGCGCTCCTCCTGTCGCAGCCTCCGCTTCAGCCAGCTCCGGTAGCAGCACAAGCAACACAGAAGGAGGATTCCACAAGCAACGCCCACCCCCGCGCCCGCCGCTCCAGAGCTCTTGTCCTCGCCAAGAGGCGGAGGGCTCGGTGGAGACGGCGGGCGCGGCGGAGATGGCGGACCCAGGAGAAACCCCACGCCTATTGTGAGGAAGTTTGCGGTGCTCGAGGTTTCCTCGCCGGCGTAGTAGCCCAGGCACGCGTTCAGATCCGGCCGCTTGGGCCCCGAGTGATAGTTGCAGAACGAAGTCATGCTGTCGAAAATCACCCCTTGCGTCGTCGTGAAGCCTGGCGAATAGCACTGCCACAGGTCCTGACATACATTTGTGCACAAATGAGCACGAGATATGCTCGCGTCCCACCAGCCTAATGAAGACGCGTCGCAAGCTATAGCGCAATTCACTTTGCGCCACGCCCTTCGGCAGGTGGACCCTCTCAAGGCTATCCCGGATGGATAGTACCCAAACTGATTCTCCCATGCGGTTAAGTCGCTCTGCGTGCAACAAAACCCGCTGCTATCGCTCAGCGAGGGTGCGCAGTAGCCCGCCTGGAGTCCGGACGAGGAAGACGATAGCGGAATGCTTCGTGCGCTGCATCGTCCCGCGACATTCATGCCGAGCACGAGCCGCACAAAGAGCCTCAGTCCATGAGTCGCACCAAACAGGACTTTCCTTGCGGATACATGTACACGAAACATGCACACGAAACCAATGGTTTCCTCTTGAACAGAACCGTGTTCACACTTGGCGAAGTGAACGTGTGAACCCAATGTACACTATGAGTACCACAAAGACAGAGCGCACCATGAGATAGAGCAGCAATCCTAGTGCCCACATCACAAAAGTCGGCACACAATTACTTCAAGAATACTTTGTTTTTCTTTTTGGTGAGCCAAACGAACCGCCCGCAGTCGTCATACCAGTCAGTCCGCAGTCAGTTTCGTCGCGGTCCCCCGCGCTCACCATACCACCGTCCCGGACGCGCCGGGAGGTATTTTCATAGTGAAAATAGAGAACTTAATGGAAACTTAAATTCTATGAATAATTATCATAATTAATATTATAGAATTCGCGTCAATTGATTCGCGTAAGTCGGTTAATACATAACCGGCTGGACGCCCATGACGACCCGACCGCATAGGCATAGCTGAGGAGAGCGGGGCATGCCCGAAAAGTGCAGAGGTGATACACGGATCCGGGCACCGGGGGGTGGGGGGCATCGAGCGACTTATATGACCCCTCGCCACAAATCGCGCATGAGTGCGCACACACCGGCGCGACACCCACCCACCCCTGGACTCTCTTACTCTCTCTCTCTCTGCTGCTGCTCATGCTATGACTCCACTCTGCTCTGCTCCCGCAAGGACAAAGACCCACCTGCCTACTGTAGAGCGCCCTGCGCCAAGGCCGCTCGTGCCTCGTGCCTCGCCGACGCGAGCGTGTTGGCCGGAGCCGAGCGCGAGCCTACACGGCGCGATTCTTCTTGCGCGCGCCCCTGCTGATGGCCACGAAACCGGTCTTGATGGGGGTGACCGAGCGGCGCGCGCCGCAGTTGTTGCACTGCATAAAGTAGAGCCGATTCTGCTTCTGCAGCGCCGTCGCGGGCGACTTGCACGACGAGCAGCTCACGTACTCGCCCACGTACCTGCGGATGATCTGCTCGATCGCCTTGGGTGGGAAGCGCCCCTTGATCACCATGCGCGACGACGCATCGATCGAGCCGGTGGTGCCCATCTCGGCCAGCATGAACGAGTACACGTGATCCATCGAGCGATTGAGAGTCTTGCAGATCTCGCCGAAATTCGTGAGGACGACACGCTTCGAGCCCTCGCGCACCACCTGCGGCGGCTTGATGAGGAAACGCTTGCGGTCGCCCGCGAGCTCGGGGTTGTTCGCATGCAGCAGCGAGTACATCCGGTCGAGGAGCTCTTCGTACTTGTATTCGCGATCTGCCGGGATCGAGATGAAGCCGCCCTCGCCGCCCTCGTCCTCGCCGTCGTCGTCGCCATCGTCGTCGTCGTCGTCGTCGTCGTCGTCGTCGTCCGCCTGACCAAAGCCGACGCCGTCACCGTCGTCATCGTCTTCGCCTTCCCCATCGTCCCCTTCCGCCGCGCCAGTCGCGCCCTCCGCCTTCTCCGCCTTGTCATCAGCCCCCTCGTCCTCCTTCGGCTTCTTCGGCTTCTTCTTGCTCTTGGAGAAGTCCAGCACCTCGTCCTCGCCCTCTTCCGCGGGCGCAGGCGCCGCCGCCGCCGCCTCGTCTTCCTTGGGCTTCTTCTTCTTCTTCGGAATCTTCGAAAAGTCGAGCGACTCGTCGTCGTCGTCGTCTGCCGCCGCCGCCGATGGCGCGGGAGGAGGCGGCGTGGGTCCGTCACCGCCTTCCTCTTCGCCATCTTTGGGCTTCTTCTTCTTCTTCTTGATCTTCGAAAAGTCAAGCGACTCGTCCTCGTCCTCCTCCGCCGCCGCAGCAGCAGGTTTCTTGTCCTCAGCTGCTGCCTTCACGGGCTTCTTCACTTCCTCCTCCTCCTCCTCTTCTTCCCCGGCCTTGGGCTTCTTCTTCTGCGAACGTGAGCCACATGCACCCAACAGCTCATCAGCAGGCAGATAGCCTTGATGCAGCGCTTGCAGCAATCGCCATGGCAGCAAGCAGCAGCGTGAGCCGTGGGGCACCCGCTATGCGGGGGCGAGGCACTAACCTTCTTCTTCTTGAGCGAGAAATCGATCGACACGTCTTCGTCGTCCGCCCTGCGCGCGAGAGGGGGAGCAGGATGAAGCACGTCAGCCAGTTGTCGTCTTTGCGTCGAGAGCGGGCCCGGCGCGGCGGGAGCGCGGCTTTCACATTTTCTCTCGCGACTGCCCACGGGGCTCGCGGAATTGCGCGTAAACCAGGACAGCGCTCACTGTAAATGCCATTTGGGCGTGGAAGAATTGTTCATACATGTATCGAGGGCTTTGACCCTGATCATCTTTTAGAAATGCACTTCTCTTTGATGGGGTCCGATCGGTACTGAGATCTCAGTGCACAGAGCTGTACAGGCTGTAATCTGTATACTGTACTTTGTGCAGCTGGGAGCTGCCACCAGCGCACCACGTGTTGGTGGCGGCCTCTGTACTTCCTGGCTGCGTGCATGCGCTTCCGTGGCGGCGGCCAGACGCGTTGCAGTGTCCTCGTTTTCGGACTCATCCCTGTGGGGCTCGTCCTCCTCCTGAGAACTCCGTGCGTGCCTGGCTCTCACAGCGCAGATAACGATTGCGCACAGCGTTGACTGTGCGTCCGGGCAGCAGCTCAACGATGGTCCGCC
>Ga0210245_100090_pt1 | contig 68798 bp, 39 predicted proteins | sample ChrtobMetaP3_4mM_FD_155450 | JGI IMG/M metagenome (GOLD analysis project Ga0210245, IMG submission 155450) | Chrysochromulina tobin associated microbial communities from unialgal haptophyte culture, Seattle, Washington, United States - P3_4mM | ecosystem: Host-associated > Algae > Haptophytes >...
CACCCCTCCCCCCACCCCCCACCTGATTGCCTGTCACAATCCCGCCCGGTAATATAGGGCAGCGAGCACCAGAGATCACACTGTGTGCTGGGAGAGACCGACCTCACTAGCGAAATTGAGTAGCCCGAGCGAGCGAGTACTCAGTACTTGTGTTGACCGAGGGGAGCGGAGCCGTCCGTCGAGACGGTGGTGGAGTGAGCGTGGGGGGTCCGCGACGAAACTGAACTGAACTGAACTGTGAACGAAACTGAATGAGCACTTGATGGTCCTTTTCATTCGTCATCAAAGGCTCCGGACGGCCATGCTGACCTCGGGCGCGGAGGCGTCTTATTGGGCCGCAAGAATGGCGCACCCGAAGGTGCCAGTTGTCGGACCGCCACGGCGTGGCCCGCTACATACCTATGAGACCGAGGCGTGGTGGTCGGGTGAGGCACTCACCCTCAGCGAAGAGGTGGCCATGGCACCAGAGGTGGAGGCGAGCCGCGACCCATGCTGGTGGAACACCGACGAATGCGAGACACCCAGCGTGCCAATCTCATACGTTGACAACATCCTTTCAGCCACGACCGTCAACGACGTCCTCACCGAGGGCATCCCATGCGTCACCACTGATGACGGCTGCACACTAGAGGCACGCGCAGGCATCGTGCCAGAACAGGAGCCGCTTTTCGTGCATGACGAGAGATTGAGCATGGATCCCTGCTTCTGGGATGATGCATGTATGGCCCCTTCATGATCCGTGCCGAGGACACCCCTGCATGCCGCAGTCCAGGAACACACTGCACCCGCACCGTCTCATTTCGTTGTATACGTAGAAACTGTAAATGGAGAGCTCAACTGGCACGGCCACGGATCTGTGGAGAAGAGGGTAGTAGCCGCGCAGTCTTCTGTTGTAACCCGGATACCATTGAAATTCACCACGTACGGTACAGTCCGGTTCTGAATGACTTTTACGTAACCGCGCTCGCGCTCCCGGGGGATTCGCGCTCACGCTTAAAACGGCGCGCGGCGAAACTAAGGACGGGGCGGCGGCGGTGCTCTCTGCAACTCCCGGATTATTCTAAATGCCTGGACCAGACGCCGGAAGGGATTACATGTCCACGGCTAGCGGAATGAGGGCGCAACGTGGGCCTATAACTTGTTTTGCATGCAGGAGCGTCTGTTTCCTTTTGATCAAAAAGACGCACAAACGAACAGGTTTCTCGGCCTGCAAGGGGTGGATGTTCCTCACGCTCTCCTCACCACTCGTCGCCGGCGCCCACGCCCCTAACTCGCCGACTTGCGCTTTGACGTGTGGCATCTCCTCGTGCCATGATCTGTATGGCTTGATGCATTGCGGGGCGTTGGCCGTCGTCTGCCCAGGGAGCCCAACCTTGGGTTGCGACGGCTGCTGCCTTAACTTGCCTCCCCCTTCCTCACCGCCGGCGCCACCACCCAGTCCACCGCCACCGCCGTCTCTGCCGCCGCCATCACCGTTGTCGCCAGCACCGTCGCCGCCACCCTCTCCACCGCCCTATCCTCCACCGCCCTCTCCACCACCCACTCCGCCACCCTCTCCACCTCCTGTTCCTCCGCCGCAGCCACCCGCTCCACCGCCGTCTCCTCCTCCGCCCTCTCGACCGCCACGACCGTCGAGGCCCCCGCCATCGTTCATCAGCTCTTTTCCATTGCGCCCGCCGCCGAATCCTTATCCGCCGCCGCCCAGCTTCCTCCCCCCCCCGCCTCCCTTACCCTCCCCGCCATCACCGCCCTTGTGGCCGCCACGATTTCCGGGGAGGGCGCCCTCGCCAGCGGCGCCCCCGCCTCCTCCTCTACCGCCCCCACCGTGTTCACCCACCATCAACGAGGTGGCCCTCGGAGGCTGGGTGGTGGGCGGCCTCGCGATCACGATCCTTTGTTGCGTCTCAGCCGCCGCGCACTGCATGCTCTTTAGGACGCTGTACCGCAACGGAAAATGGTCACCGTCCGCAAAGCCGCCCAAGGTACTACCCGCCCCGGGCACGCTCAAGTCCTTTGCGGACGTCGCGGCGGTGACGGGCAAGGGTAAGCTCAAGGGCCAGGCCGATGGGCTTGCATGCGCGCCCTCAGGAGACTCACCCTCGACGGCAGCGTTGGCCTCCAAGTTTGGGGCCAAGTTTGGGGCCAAGTTCAAGCGACGCAAGGTGCCAAACGAGGCCGCGGCACCGATCGCGGCGCTGTCGCCTGCCAGCGCGTCCGAATCCATGCCATCTGGGAGCCCGGGCTTTTCACATGGCTTTTCACATGGCGTTCCAAAGAGCGCGGACAGTTGCATGAGCCCAGCGAGCCACTCAGCGAGCAAGAGCAGCCCGATCCCACCGGCCCGCGGGGTCGGGCTCACGTCGGGCGGATGGGCGCTGCTGCCTGGGGCCAAGGCGGGCCGCAATCCCGTCGAGATGGTCATGAAGCTGCGCTTCGAGCCCGTGCCGACGCTCGATGGGATGACGATCGAAGACATCATCCGGCTCAAGGACGATCACGCGGCACTCAAGCTTAAGCTAGAGTCGGAGCGGTCAGAGGTCGAGTCGCTGTTGCGCGCCGTGCGCCAGTATGAGGAGACTGCGGGCAAGTTCCTCTCCTCGCCCAGCATGCGATCAGTCCTCTCGGCGGCCTCTCTCACCACCACGCTCACCGTCGGCACGCAGGGATGGCGCGCGCGCTCGAGTGCTGCGGCCCATAGTCCGTAATCCGACAGCGGAGCGCGCAAATGGTTGCACATGTGAGTAGAAAATGGGCTCGCCGCTTTATGGAAAAGTGACGTAATACATTCGATTGCATGCACATAAAACCGTCCGAATGGAACAGATCATGGCCGACCAGACCAGAATGGACATGCTGCCCGTCCTTGGCGGACCCGTCCAGAAGTCAACATTCGAGGCGCCGATGGCTTCCTTCGCAACGCTGATGCAGAGGCAGGCATCGGCTCAGCGATCCGAGCGGGACGAGCTCCGGAGGCTCCGGGAGGAGCTGAAAGAGAAGAACCGCTTGCGTGGTGGTTGCGAGCAACGTACCAACGTTGCACGAGCGCGAATGCAGCGCGAGCACCGTCGGGAGGTGGATACGTGCATGCATCACCTGGAAAAAGAGAAAAGCGTTCGAGCCGCATTACAGAAGCGTTACGAAGAGCATGACCGGCAGCTCACTCAGCATGAGAAAGAGCAGATGGCCAGCCGCAATGTTGTCGAGCAAGTGCGCCCGAAGCGTGAGGCTGATGAGGCGATGCACATGGTCGCTGGCCTCAGGGAGCTCAATGAGGCCATCGATGGGATCCTGTTGGCCGAGGTCGCCATTCGGCACGTAGTGCTGGAGCTCGGTGGGCATGGCGATGGGCCGATCATCCGCTACCATGATCCCCGGTCCCCAATGATTTGACCATGTCAAACGGCCATGCCCGGCGGAACCATCGGCGGAACCATCGGCGGAACCAGTACGGTAGGAACGAGGTGGTCATCGCGCTCGGTAGCGCCGCGCAGCCATTCATGCTCGTCTTAGGGAGATCTTACCACAGTGTCAACGTGTCAAGTATTCGTGCGGCGCGCTTGGGCTAGCGTACACGCCGACCCGCTCCCCGACCGCGACGAGGGTTGTCAAGCCTGAACGCGCAACGCCCTGCGTCGCCTTCCGCCTACTTCACTTGGCAAAAGATCGTGCCCTGGAGACGTAAACATAGAACCGAACTACGCGTAGACCGTAGTAAATACGCCCACGGTCGGACTCACAGGCTCGACGACGCAGCGGGTCAGCGGCACGCACCACGCAGACGCACATCACCCCTCCAGGCCGCCCCCCACCCGCACCGACCGGCATTAATGTAGTACGGTGCAGTGTATTCCTGGAGGACTGCGGCATGCAAGGGTGTCCTCGGCACGAATCATGAAGGGGCCATGTATGCGTCATCGAGCCACCTGCAGCCTCACACCGCCGTCACGAACGCCGTGGGGCGACTCGGAGCCAGTTGCGCCGAGCGCCAAGCAAGCTACACGTGCATAGACATCACGGGTGCCTGGCTCACATCGCTTGCCTGCAGGTCCTCCTCGGTGAGGACTTCTTTCTTACACAACGGGCAGCTTGGAATGCCATTTGTGTACTCTCGACGAATCAGCCACCGGTCGATGCACGCAGCATGATACTTATGGCCGCACGGGATCTCGCGCAACTGGTCGCCAGCTGCAAGGGAGCAGAGGCACACCGGACACTCGTCGTTGCCATATTCGCCATCGTCGGGCGTTCCGGTCTGACTGCTGTCACCAGGCAGCACTGGCATATGAGTGGTAGGAGCGTACGCGCATGTTGGAATCCGGGAGACTGCAAGCTGAATAGAACGGTCACGCTCCGTGACTTTATCCAAAGTCTGTTGCTGCTGCCTCGCATCACGTCTCCACTGATCGCGACGGATATGTAGGATATAGCCCCCTACACTGGATAAACAGACCACGGCCAGAAGCCAAACGAGGAGCGGATACCACTGATAAAACTGTGACTCAGGTAATTGGCAGTAGCAACGGCCTCTGAGAAAAATGAGTTGCGTGAGGCAACGGACTTCAACAAAGTCCCCAGAGTTGTTGTACAAGCTTTCATTCGATGCTAGGATCGAGGTCTTCCCAACGGTGATACATGCAGCAGCCGCATCAGCGGGAAAGCCCGCATCATCCATAGCGAACGCGCACTACGGTTCCTCCATGATGAAGCAAAGGCGCGGATGAACTTCCGTCGGTACGCAAACGAACTTAGATTTCCGTCTAAAAATAGATACTACGAAGACCCAAGAAAGGACGATACCCGTGTGAGCACCGAAGGTGGTTATTAATACTGGAACAGTTCGAGGAGTGTCAGTTCATTCTTTTCGCCTACAAAATGTCCACCCTACTGATAAGTTCACCCTGGGTCCCTCTGGCCCTCCGTCGGCCGTCGGCCTCGCCTGCTCCCCACAAAACGAGAAACGTAATCCAGTTCCCGGACCGGTTTCAGAATATCAGAGGCGATATCAGAGACATCTCGCTCCGGCAGATTGGCGCGCGCCTCTCTCAAGTCACGGCACACGGGCATTACAGCCGGTCCATAAAATCATCAATCAGTGTCATTCATGCTTTAAAGTTTAATACATGCATTGCGTTACCATTGTTGTTTACATGTGTGAGATCGTCAATTGGTGATCGTTCCCTGTCAACTGTCGTGTCTACACAGTTACGACGTAAGTTAGGACGTAAGTCGTACGAGTTCGTCGCCGGTCCTTCACGCTTCGGACCGCGTCCGATCGAAATACATAACAGATCCCACGTAACTGATCCCATGAGGACGGCATGACAGATCTCCTGCCGTACCATGATCTCCATGAAGGTCTCACATGCTGCGCATGCGCCGCCCCTGTATGCGTCTGCTGCGTCCTGGCTGTGCCCTTGAGCCGACGGGCGAGGGGCCTCGGCGTGCACCTCAGCCCCACCCCCTTCTCAGTCGAAGGCTCGCAGCTCCTCGTAGCCGTATGCTTTGAAAGAGCCCTGGATGGCGAGCTCGCGACCGCTGACGACGACCGCGCCCTCGCCAAACTTCTGCGTGGCTGCCTTGGCCACCCGCGCGACCACCTCCGCCACGGCCGTCGGCGGATCGTTGCTGCTGTACAGGTGCACACTGATTGGCTGCTTGGTGGCGGCAGCGAAGCACGCCTCAAACTTGTCGATGGCGGCCTTCGAGTCGGCCCACACGGCGTCTATCGGGCGCACGCCGTCGATTCTGTGCACGAGCTGCTGATGCTCGTAGTACTGCAGCACCGGCGTCGTCTCCATAGCATACGTCTTGAACCGCTTCTTGATCGACTCGAGGTTGTCGTCTGTGCGCCCGCTCGTCTTGCCGCGCTCGAGCAACCGCTCCTGCATCACCTCCTCGGGGCAGTCGTAGAAGAGGACGCCGCCGACCGTGAGCGAGTCGCCAACCACCTGCTGCCAGCCGGACACGTTGTTCGTATTCCGCGGGAAGCCATCTACGAGCACGCGCTGCGCGCCGCTCTCTTTGATCGCATCGACGAGCAGCTTGACCGTCACCTCGACGGGCACGATCTTGCCCTCCTTGATATACTCGTCGATCATTTGACCCTGCGCGGAGCCCGACGAGCGCGCTGCACGCAGCAGGTCGCCCGCCGACAGGTGCGTGTACCCGCACTTTTCGACGATCAGGCTGCATTGCGTGCCCTTGCCCGCACCTGGCCCTCCGAGCACGAACACCACACCCGGCTTTGGCGCGAACGGCGCGGTCGGGGCGAGGAGCTTTGCGCCTTGCATGCCAGGCAGCTGCAGCAGCGTCTTCACGTATGTGGCCAGCCACCAAGTGAAGTCGACTGCGATCTTTGGATCAACACCGAAGCTGAGCTCGTGCACGACCTTGCTCGACGGTCCGCTCACCGGATACCCTTTGAGGCACGAGGCCGGCTCCGGATCGCGCAGCGCGATCGCGCAGCCCAGCACGCTCGTGCCGATCGCGGCAACGCCTCGCGAGAGCGTCCAGCGCAAAGCACTCCCGCGCATGTCGATCAAGTTTCGCGAAGTTTCGTCGTTCATTTCGCAAAGGTCAGCACAAAGGCAAATGTACGCACGCAAATCAATGCACAGAATTCCCCAGAGACGCCGCTCAGCAGGAGCGCGTGTGCCCCTGGTACCGGTAAAAAGACACCGGGGGGAGCCGGGACACACACGACACGTCGCCAACATCTCCACCGCCATCCAAACCGCCGACGCCCAGACCATCCTCAACGCCGCCAGCGCGCGCATGCTCCGTGCCTCGTTTGGGGTCATGTAAGGTGTGTGTATTCTGAGCTGGCAGTAACAGTGCCGTAGCACCGACTGTCGCGTCTGTCGTGTTAACGTTCACACGACACGGACACACGGATCACACAAACGAACCTCACATCAGCCATCCAGACCCACCAACGCACGACCCCGGTGACAACCCCAGATGCAGAGCCGACCGTAGGTGATAAAAAGGGGTTCCAAATCGTTCCAAAGAAAGTCAAGTTTCGTCGTGCAATGGAAGTGATTGTACACTTTGTCACCGTGGCGTACAACGTTCCGGCACTGCCCGCGACGCAGTCGGCACGTGCTCACTCCAATGCGACGAAGTTTGATGTGCCCTTCAGTGCGTCGCCCTTCACGTCGTCCTCGCAGCGGTCCTCCCGCGTCGTTGTAACCTGCTCCGTCTCTGGGACCGAGCCAGGCATCTTCGAGAAGGAATCAGACACGCAGTCTGCACCGATGCAAGTCCGTCAGGTACTGAGCTACCCCATCAAGGGCGCCCGGGCAGATTCGCGCCAATCGGCGATCGTCAATGGCGAGGGCCTCGTTGGCGATCGCCGTTTCATGGTCGTTTCGTCCACGGGCTCACATGTGACACAACGGGAGTACCCGCTGCTCGCTACGCTGGAGGCGCGTACAGTCGAGGACGGCCGCGCACTCATGCTCCGCGCCGGTGGCCGCGCGCTGAACGTGACCGTCCAGCGTTCCGGTCCGCTCGTCTCTTGCACGCTGTTTGGCGAGCGCATCGGACTGTGGGACCAGGGACCAGCGGTATCCAAGTGGCTGGGCGAGCTCTTGCTTCCGGGCGGCGGTGCGACGAATCCCTTGGCCTCTCTGCTACCGCCACCCTTTGGCACGCCTACGTTTCGGCTCATGCATGCTCCGCCTGAAGTGCCGCGCCACGCAGGGCTGTCGGACGCGAGCCCACTCCATCTCATGTGCGAAGAGTCGCTCAACGCTCTCAACGCGCGGCGCGCGGCCGAGGGGCGCGCACCCGTGCCCATGGATCGCTTCCGACCCAATCTGGTGGTCGCGGGCTGCGGTCAGCCGCACGCCGAGGACGCGTGGCGCAGTGTGCGGATCGGGGAGCGCGCATTCTTCCGTGTGAGCGGCCCGTGCCCACGATGCACGGTGCCCGACGTGTCCCAACAGTCTGGGAGGCGCGACCCGGCGGCGAGCGGTCCAATGCAAAGCCTGCGGGGCTATCGGGCTAGGGCTGGCCGTGGCATCGCTTTCGGCATCTACCTCGAGCCGTTGACAACGGGCGTTACCGTGCACGTGGGCGACCGCGTAGAGCCGATGCTGGCCTAGTCCCTAGGCCTAGAGCGTGGCCACTCACTCTCTACATTGTAGCGGAGAGACCCGGATCGTCAGCCGCCGCCATGCTTGGTGCGTGCAGAGATGTATCATCGCATAGAACTGCTTGTCAGGAGATTCTCTCGATATCACATCGCCCGTGCATTCCCGGGCGCACGGCTCAGCGACAGCGCGTATCGCGCCCGTTTGGCCGTTCTAACGGGAGAGGGGGACGACCCGCGCCGGGCCGGACCGGAATCGCGAGTTCCGTGACCGGTACGGGCCCGGCCCGAGCCCACTCGACCTCCCGTCCGGACTCCCGTTGGCAACGGCGAACGGGTTTTTCTAATCCGTGGTAGCGTGGTACTGCTTGTCGCTTACGGAACTTGAAACGAGCCTAATCAGAACTCAAGTGAACATGTAGTACGTCGAATGGCCATCCCCATCGTCGTCGACAGCACGCCTGACCAGCAAGCCGCTACAGTCGAGCTCGAGGCGCGGGGCCGCGAGAAATGCGTGGACAGCGGCGACGTTTCCAACGGCCACGTCTGCAGCAAGCACCGCTGGTGACCGCGCGGCTCCAGGCCGAGAGCTTGGTGGCGTACCGGGCAAGTGCGCCTTGCACTTTTCAAGCGCTCGTCGTGCGCATGTGGCGAGGGGGTGGAACTCTCCGTGGGTCACGCCTAGGACGCGCACCGCCTGGCTCAGGTATCGCGACGCGCGCTCGTCGTAGGGGGCAAGGCGCTGACACGCGAGGCCCGCACTGAGCAAGCGTAGGGCCACCTGGGGGTGCACCACCCGGAAGGTGAAGCGGTAGCAGAAGAGCAGATCGTCGCTCGCCACAACAATGCCCAGCCAGTCGTACGCAGCCTGCCGTTGCTGCAGAGCGGCGGTGATGGCGGGGATGAGCGCCGCGGGCTCGGTGCAAGGAGGCTTGACGCCTCCATACGTGCGCGCGAGCTCCGCGAGGCGTGAGTCGTCGCAGCTCGACGAGCCGGGCACATACCGCTGCCCGCCCCGCCCATCCTGCTCACCGCAGTCGAAGTGATACTTTTTTCGCAGGACCGCGCGCAGCTCGGCATAAGGCTGGCCGAGGTCGACGTATGAGAAGCACAGCTCCTCTCCGGCGGCCACTGGAGCGATGGTGCGCACTCTCAGCAGCCAGTCGTCGTCAAAGATCAGGTACACGTTGGGGTTGTTGCTGTGGTTCATGACCGCGCCGAACTGCGGATAGAGCGCAGAGCCGAGGCGGCTTGCCGAGCCGGGGTTGACCCACATGGCGTTGGACCAGTCGCGCCCATAGGATAGCCATACACTCTCCTCACTCACGGCATTCTGAGCGAGCGCCACCAGCGACTCGCGAACGGACGTGCGTGCTGCCTCGGGCACGTGCATCGCACCATCCGCATAGGTCGGGCTGACAATGGCGAGAGCTTCGTCAATGGGCATAAGCTCGACCGCTTTGCGCACATGCTCGACCGCATCGGCAAGGGCCTCGCACAAGTCTGGCTGCTTGCGGAGTTCGGTCACGTTGGATACGAGCGCTGCGATGGCGTTTCTATGCTGAGGAGCGTGCGATGCGACTATGTGAGCCGCGAGCGCCTCGATCCCTTCCTGCTTGGGCGTCTTGCCTGCGCAAGTTGTGTGGTACGCGGGCCGCTCAGAGAAGACTTCGGTTCCGGGCTTGAGCGGCTGCGTCGCGAAGACGCCGCGGCCGCCGGCCGCCGAGGAGCCGATGCGGAGCAGAGGTGAAGGAGCAGGACCTTCCATCTTTCCTTAATAACTTAATACATGTTTTCATAATCGAAAGTCTCTAACTCCCTGCACCCGGACAAGTTTCATGTTCACCTCGATGTGTATCGCTCGAAATTTGTGAGATTTACAGTAGACAAATCTTGACTAGTTTCGATCATTTCGAGGTCGCCAACTTTGCTCATCGAAAACCAACTCCATCTTTTCGGAGGCCAACACAGCATGGAGTACGGAGACACTGCGCCGCTGCTACCTGGCAATACCGGAAAGAATCCGTGCGGCTGCACAACCCGCAATTCCATCCGCCGCAGCGCCATCAGCCTAGTCCAATGGTGGGGCTTCGACGCCTTTATCTTGATGATCATCGGCTGCAACACGATCATGATGATGACCGACAGCCCTCTGGACACGGATGAGACCAGTGACAAGGCGATGATAATAGCAAAAATGGAGTTGATTTTCAACTGCATCTTCACCATCGAGATGTCCATCAAGATAACCGCGCTGGGCTGCAGCGATTACGTCAAAGATCCGTGGAACCTGCTGGATGCAACTGTCGTCACGAGTGCGTGGGCGCCCTACTTCCTGCCCACCTCGGGCAACTACTCGTGGCTTCGCGCCGTGCGCGTGCTGCGTGCGTTGCGGACTGTCAACCGCCTGCCGTCGCTCAAGGCGCTTGTCAACACGCTCCTCAGCTTTGAGACGCTGCAAGGGGTAAGCGCCGCCTGCAGGCGGCTGGCAGCTCGCCTGCCGGAGCGCTGGCTCGCTCGTGCCGCGCTCGCTGCTGCTGACGCCAGGCTCGCGATGCGAGCTGCTGGCGATGCTGATGCCTGGTCGCCATCCTCACCCGTAGCTGCTGCTGCGCCGCGCGCGCCGCCTCCTGTCCGAGGGTCGTCATGTCCCGCCTGACCACTGTGTTCTCGGTGCCTCCTTGCGCGCACAGCTGAGCAACGTGTCCGTGCTCTTTTGCTTCTTCCTTTTTCTCTTTGGCATCCTGGGCGTCAACATGTTTGCTGGCAAACTGCACTTCCGCTGCACCGAGCCGGGCTCGTCAGAGTGGGTCGACGACACGGCAGTGTGCGCCACGTCGGCCGACTGCGAGGGCGAGCAGACGTGTGAGTATTACGAGATCAACCCCGCCGACGGAGCGCTCTCGTACGATAATGTCCTGTACGCCTTCGTGACGATCTTCCAGGCCGTCACGCTCGAGGGCTGGGTCGACCAAATGTACATGCTCGGGATCACCACCAATGAGACGACCACGGTCATCTATTACATCTTCCTCGTCGTCTTCGGCGCCATGTTCATCGTGCAGCTCTTCCTCGCTGTCATGTTCGGTGCGCGCACCCGCCGCCCTTGTGCCTGCGCGCTCCCGCTCCTGCCGCGTCCGCCTTTCGGCCGTGCGACGCTCGCTCACACGCGTTGGCCGCCCCCACCGCCACCGCAGACGCCTATTTCAAGCAGATCCGTGTGGATGAGACGCTCCCACCTGATGAGGTCCTCGAGGCCGTGGTCACCGCCGAGCCGCAGGTCAAAAAGTTATCCAAGTGGGAGTGGCTCATCTACGTAATGATCGTGGGCAACACGGTGACCATGTGCCTCATCCATGAGGGCCAGTCGGAGGAGCTCACGTACATCGTCGAGATGTCCAACTACTTCTTCACCGCCTGCTTTTCGGTCGAGATGCTCGTTAAGCTGGTGGCGAACGGCTGTGGCAAGTACTTCGAGTCCGGCTGGAACACGTTCGACTTCTTCGTTACGTGGTGCTCGCTCATCGACCTCCTGATGGAGGTCTACGGCCACGAAACTGACGTGCTGCGCGCGATGCGTGTGGCGCGCGTGCTGCGTCTGCTGCGCCTGAACAACGAGATGCGCCGCTTCGAGCTCACGATCGTCAAAGCGGCGGACAAGGTGGTCAATCTGTCGGGCATCCTCGTCTTGTGCATCATTGTGTATGCCCTGCTCGGCATGGAGCTCTTCGGTGGCAAGCTCGGCGAGGAGCCTATGCGTACCAACTTTGACTACTTTTCGAACGCCTTCATCACCGTCTTCGTGGTCACCTCGGGTGAGAACTGGAACGACGTCTATGGCGGCACGCTCCCATACTCGGGCGGGCCGCTCTCGGTGCTCTACTTCGTGCCGCTCTTCATCCTGAGCAACTATGTCCTCGTCAACCTCTTCGTCGCCATCATCAGCTGGGGATGGGAGACGGCCGCGGAAGACCTCGAAGACCCCGAGGAGAAGGTGGCGTCGGAGGAGAAGAAGGCAGAGGTCGAGAAGCTGCGTGCCGAGCTTGCGAGCGCGCTCACGGCCCTGCGCTCGGCGCACACGAACGTGCTCCTCGAGCTCCAGGAGCTCATCGGCGCCAAGCAGCTCGGCTTCTCCGCCGCCTCGGGCTCGCGCCTCATGGCACGCATGGGACAGCTCTTCAAGGACTTCGAGTCGGCCGCCGACCAAGCGGGACCCGACGAGCTCAAGGGTGTCGCCGGCCTCACGTTGGGCTTCGCGTCGATGGTCAAGGGTCTCGGCGAGCTGCTCGACGACGCAGCATCCCTCAAGGCCTCCTCCGAGGTAAGCCTCCTCCTCGAGTACTGGGAGTCGGAGCACGCGCGCATGTCGGGCGCCCTCCCAGCGGTCGCTGGCAAGGAGACGATTGCGAAGCTCACCGAGCTGCTCAAAAAGTACGCGACGACGATCACCGCCAACCGCGTGCTCATGAGCGCTGTGGCCTCGCTGCGCGCCCAGGAGCGCGCCAAGCGCGACGCGCGCGGCCCGCGCTTCAAGGTGGATGCCGAGAGCGCACCGGAGGTCGACCCGGATTTCGCGGTCGTGCCCTTCAATGGCGACGCGCCAGGCGCCGCCTTCTTGCCTCTCACGCTCGATATGAACGTGAGCGCCTTCCACCGGCAGCTGCGCGCGATCCTGACGCACCAGAACTTTGACAACTTCATCATCTTCATCATCGTCCTCTCGTCGCTCTCCCTCGCCCTCGACATGCCGACCGTCGCACCGGACTCGCAGCTCGCGATTTCGCTCGACTACTCCGACAAGTTCTTCACCATCATCTTTGTGATCGAGGCGGCGCTCAAGCTCGTGACCTTCGGGCTGTTTGGCGAGGAAGGCTACTTCACCTCCTATTGGAACATCCTCGACTTCTCGATCGTCACTACCTCTGTCATCTCCATCCTCTCCGCCGGCGCCGAGGGCTTTGGCGTCTTCAAGGCTCTGCGCGCGATCCGCACGCTGCGCCCGCTGCGCGTCATCCAGCGCTTCAAGGGACTCAAGATGGTCGTCAACTCGCTCTTCCGCGCGATCCCCGCCGTACTCAACGTCGGGCAGGTGTGCTTCCTCGTGCTCATCGTCTACGGACTCTTCGGAATGACGTTCCTCATGGGCCGCCTCGGCCACTGCAACGACGACACGATTGGCGCCAAGATCGACTGCGTGGGCACGTTCACCGACGAGAGCGGCGAAGAGAAGGCGCGCTGGTGGGGCAACCCCGACGTGGCCAACTTCGACTCTATCGGCTACGCCATGCTCACGCTCTTCGAGATGTCGACGCTCGAGATGTGGCCAGATGTGATGTTCCTCGCGATGGACTCCGACCCGACCGCCACGGGCCAGCCGCTCGTCCAGAACCAGAACGCGTGGATGGCCGTGTACATCATCTCTTGGATCGTCATCTCCGCCTTCCTGCTGCTCAACCTCTTCGTCGGCGTCGTGCTCGAGAACTTCAACGCCATCCGCCAGGCCGAGGACGGATCAGGCTTCTTGTCCGACGACCAGAAGGAATGGTCGAAGACCCTGCAGAACGTGCTTTCCGTGCGCGCGGAGAAGATGGTGCGCACCCCATTTGGCAAGAATTGCTTCGCGCGCTTCCGGCGCGCCATCTTCATGCTCGTGCAGGGAGACCGCGAGAACCGCGCCTTGCCCATCGCCTTCGAGAAGTTCGTCATCTCGCTCGTGATCCTCAACGTGTTCGCCATGTCGCTCACGTACTACGGCCAGCCGGAGTACATGTCGGTCTTCTCCGACTACTGCGACATCTTCTTCACAGTGGCGTTCACGACTGAGATGGTCCTGAAGATCACTGGCCTCGGGCTGCGCCAGTATCTCATGTCGGGCTGGAACGTCTTCGACGGCACGCTCGTCACCATTGCGCTCGCCGCCGACGCCCTCCAGGGCCTCGAGTCGCTCGGTATCAAGATCGACCCGGGCACGGTTCGCATGCTCCGCGTCTTCCGCATCGCGCGGCTGCTGCGCCTGATGAAGATGGGCGGCGGCCTCAATCGGCTGATCACGACGATCGTGGTCGCGGTGCCCGCGCTCGCGAACGTCGGCGTGCTCCTCATCCTCTTCCTCTACATCTACACGATCCTCGGCATCGAGCTCTTCCACAACCTGCCACTCCACGGCGACTTCATCAACTACGATGCCAACTTCGCCACGTTCGGCACTGCCATGCTCACCCTCTTCAGGTGCATCACCGGCGAGTCATACAATGGCATCATGCACGATGCGATGGTGACCGAGGCGCACTCGGAGCCAGGTCGCTGCTCGGACGCCGAGGGCACGTGCGGCTCGCCGATCACCGCCGTCGTCTTCTTCATCTCGTTCATCGTGATTGAGGCGATGGTCATGCTCAACCTCATCGTGGCGGTGGTCCTCGACACCTTTGCCGAGGAGGAGGCTGCCGAGGAGATGAAGCTCTCCCCTTCGCAGATCGAGAACTTCGTCGATGCGTGGAAGGAGCTCGACCCCGATGCGACACACTTCATGCCGACCAAGGACCTTAAGAAGCTGCTTCTTCTTCTCGACGCGCCACTCGGCTACAGGGACATCCCCCCGGCGGACTCGGCGACCCTTACCGAGCACCTCAAGAGTCTCGAAGTGCCCGACCGCTCCGGCTCGATCGCCTTCCACGACGCGCTCGAGGCCTTCGGTAAGAAAGCCTTCGGCAGTGAGATCGAGCTGCCCCAGGGGACCGACGTCCTGCGCAACATCACCAAGCAGTACGGTGAGGTGTTCAAATCGACGGCTCTGCACAAGACCGTTGTCTCGCAGTACTCGTCAGCCTACATCTACGCGGTCATCCGCATGCAGAACGCATTCCGGAAGAGGCTCGCTCGGAAGAAGATGCTTCTTGGGCTCTCGCCGAATGCCAGCCTGCCGAAGGGAAGTGGCGGCGCCAAGCAGGCCGCCCCGCCTAAACGCGGCGGCCCAGGCGCGCCCAAGACGGGGGGCGGCCGCAAGAAGTGAGTAATGCGGGGGCGGATGCATGTGTGGTCGTACTATACAAGAGGGCGCTCAGACGGACTGACTGGCCTGTCGCCGTTCAGGGGCTGCGGCTGGCTGACGAGATCGGAGATGCATAAAACGCAAGCGAGGCGCATGTCGGTGATCGGTGTCCTGTGATTTTTGACATGACTTAACCTATGACCGGACGGTTATCGCGTTTCGCCTGCATGGTGCATAGTTGCGCCCCGGCATTGCGACGATCTCGCTGGTGAGCTCAGGAAATCTCAAATTAGGAAGGCGCCACCGGACTTCTTCAAGGACTTCAAGGCTGCCTCGACCCGCGGCTGAAGCTGCGTGACGGTCTGCACAGAGCATGGCTCCCAACATAACGCTAGCTTCAGGGCCCATTAGCGTCAAGTACTTTTTACCCAGTCGCACAGACTCTTATTATCGTGCTTCACGCTTCGATCATGGCACAATGCTCGGTGACCTTCACTTTGACAGCACAACCATCTTCAGCGCCTCCTACTGGCGTTCGCCACACGACCCCGACTGGACCGAGAATGGCGTGGGTCTAGCGTCCGAGTGGGGATGTGGCGATGACGGCCACCTCTGCGGTCCGGGATGGGCCAACCACGCTGACAGCAGCAACGGTGTTCTGGGGTACGCCGAGGCCAAAGCAGGTGAACCCTTCCTCAAGATTGGAGTCGGCCTACTCATCAAGGGCTCGTGCCCCGCGTGCGGTAGTCCTGGCGCGGATGACACATACAAGTTCAACTCTCCGTATCGCGTCTACGGCCGTCCCTCGGCGTGGGAAGTGCGACAGGAGTCTGGCAGCGTGCTGACTATGGTGCACGCAGCGAAGCTCGATCGGTTCGGTTACTCTATTCACAGGAAGGTCAATCTGACCGGCTACGGCGCGGAGGGCCAGATCGAAGTGAGTACGACGCTGCGCAACACGGGCTCTACCCGATTTCGCACGCCGTACTACTCGCATAACCTCCTCTCGCTTGATCAGATGGCCGCCGGGCCTGGCGACCAAATCGCTCTCGACCTGAACATGAGCGAGTACTACGATTGCTTGCCATGGGCCGAGCCGCTCGAGGACTACTTTGCGAGCGACCAGGGCACCGATGCGCGCGCCTTTCCGCAGGCGCTCGGTGCGATCAAGCGCGTGGCCGCACCCACTCGGATCAAGGCTGTGTTTGGCGGCAGCGCGGCCACGTCAAAGGGGGCTTGGATGGCCGCCTTTGACCGGCAGGGCGTGAGCATCTCTTCGACGCTCTCTGGCCCCACGCCCTTGTTTGCGTACAATCTGTACATCGAGGAGCGCACGCTTTCGCCCGAGCCCATTCAGATGGTGGCGCTCGAGCCCGGTGAGCACACGACGCTCACACAAACTACGCTCTTCCGTCGCACCCTCAAGTCGACGCGCGAAGGGTCGGATGCGGCAGCGCAGCGGTGGGAGGTGGAGGCGCCCTCGTTTTTCCAGTGGCTTGCGGCGAGCGAGCATCGTGGATTTGTGAGGACAGGGCGTCTGCGCTCATCGGTGCCGTTGACGTGATGAGCTTGTATATCGACATGACACGATGACACTAAGTCGCAGTGGGTACATGTTTTCGAAGTTGTTTTCAAATACCAACTGCACGACCCGAACACCAGAGCCCCTGCCGCGCGCGAGCTCGAGCCGCCGCTACATGTATCCCCACGAAACGAAACGTTCACATTCACAAAGGTGCATCGGTGTGAAGTCAGTTTGCCGCCGGGCGGCTCGCTGCGTTTTGTGTTTTGAGTCCTGCCACGAAGGCGCCGAGAAACCGCACTGAAGCCACACGATGCAGGCGCAGGCCCAAGAGGTTATGGAAGAGGGGATGGAGGAGGCCCAGACCTCCTACAGCCACATCGAAAAGCTCGAGGGGCCGGGCATCGTGGCCGCCGACATCAAGAAGCTGAAGGAGGCGGGCTACCACACGATCGAGGCGGTGTTGTACGCGACCAAGAAGGAGCTCAGCGGCATCAAGGGCCTCTCGGACAACAAGGTCGACAAGATCCTTGAGTGTGCCTTCAAGATGAGCGGCGGGAGCGGCTTCATGGCAGCGACCGAAGTTCACCACCAGCGGCAGGACCTGTGCATGCTAACGACAGGATCGCGTGAGCTCGACGCGCTGCTCAAGGGCGGGATCGAGACGGGCTCGATCACCGAGATCTTTGGCGAGTTCCGCACGGGCAAGACGCAGCTTTGCCACACGCTGTGCGTCACCTCGCAGCTGCCGCTCGAGCAGGGCGGCGCCGAGGGCAAGGCCATGTACATCGACACTGAGGGCACCTTCCGGCCGGAGCGGCTCGTGGAGATCGCCGAGCGCTACGGGCTCGACGGCCAGGACGTGCTCGACAACGTCTCGTACGCACGCGCGTACAACAGCGACCACCAGCTGCAGCTGCTGGTCGAGGCGGCATGCATGATGGCCGAGCAGCGCTTCGGGCTCATCATCGTCGACTCGGCGACCGGGCTGTACCGCACCGACTACTCGGGCCGCGGCGAGCTCGCCGCGCGCCAGATGCACATGGCGAAGTTCATGCGCGCGCTCGGCAAGCTCGGTGCGACGTATGGCGTGGCGTGCGTCATCACAAACCAAGTCGTCTCCAAACCTGAGGCGGGCGCCTCCATGTTCGGCAATGACAAGCAGCCCATCGGCGGCAACATCATCGCGCACATGTCGACGACGCGGCTGATGCTGCGCAAGGGGCGCGGCGAGAACCGGATCTGCAAGGTGTACGACTCACCATGCCTCGCCGAGGGTGAGGCCACTTTCTCCATCCAGGGCAGTGGCATCGGCGATGCGGTCGAGTGATGGCGCAAGCGCGGCGGCGACGGCGGCGGCGGCGACGGCAGCACGATGGGACCCATGAGGACCGAGCTACGAGAGGGCAAGAGAGTGTCGCAGCGCCAGGCGCGCCACTCTCGCTACGACAGACCGCGTGATGGTGGATCGTGGATGGATCGGTGGCTCCTCGGCGCTGGGACTCTCCTGGACTGTTCGGTCTGCCCGCTGCCGCGCGCGCCCGCCTTACAGCGCGGTGCTTTCACAGCTCACGCGTGTTTGAGTCGTTCGTTCTCTGATGTAGTTCAAATGTCATCGTTTTCTCTCATTTTCGAATGATGGTGCATGCGGCGTAGAGCTCCGTAGCGCCGCATGCGTCACGTCTGCGTGCGGATCGGCCACTGCACGCCGAAGTACACGTGCGGCCCACGTGACTCATGTTTCGTTCATACTTATCTCCACATGCTGCTCCTCGCCTGGCTCCTCAACCGCCGCCGCTGCTCGAGTCATCGCCCTCGCCTTCGCCCACGATGGCGATGAGCGGCAAACCCTGCCGCTCGGCAAACTCCAAGAGCGCCTTCGCCTCCTCCTGGGCGCCAGCCTGGTCGCACGCGCTGTACACTGCCTGGTAGGTGGGGGCATCGGGCCGGAGCCCGTCCGCCATGAGGCCCTTGAACACGGCCAGCGCCCCCCGCCAGTCGCGGGCCGCCGCGTGGGCGGAGGCGAGCTGGGCGTAGCAGGCGGCGGAGATGTCGACGCCGACGCACTTCATCTGTTCGATGTACCGAGCCGCGCGCTCGGGCTGCGCACCGACCGCGCACGCTGTGAGGGCCTGCTCGTACACCGGCGTAGTGCACACGTGGGCGTCCTCGGAGTTGGCCACCGCGTCAAAGACCGCGAGGGCGGTGGGCCATTGGGCGGCGCCCGAGAGAGCGCGGAGCAGCGTGCGCAGCGCGAGCGTGTCGGGCGATATGCCATCCGTGAGCATCGTCAGCCAGAGAGAGAGCGCCTTTTCCCACTCACGCGCGCGCCCAAGCGCGCCCACCGCCGACGTGTACGAGATAGCATCTGGCACGATCTTGTGGGACTTCATGATCGAGAGCGTCTCGATCGCCGTATCCCAATCCGCGGCACGTTCGCACGCCTTGAGCAGCGCGTTGTACGAGAGTAGGTCGGGCGCATAGCCCTCCTCAGTCATTTGGCCGAGGAGTGAGAGCGCGAGGTCAACGCCCGTCTCCGTGCCTGCATCGGGTGCGCACGCTGCTGCGGACAAGGCCGCATTCCACAGAGAGCGATCGACAGCGCCGCCCGCCTTGCGCAGGCCGGCGAAGAGCGCGAGCAACCTTTCCCACTCGCCTGCGCGCTCGCACGCGGCGATCGCGGCGGAGAAGGAAAAGCCATTGGGCTGCAGAAGCTCTGCCTGCGTCGTCCCAAGCAGCCCGCCGAGTCGCTCCCACTGCCCCGCGTCGGAGAGGGCCGCGATGGCCAACGAGTAGCTCGTCACGTCGGGCTGCAGCTTGAGCTGCTGCAGCTCAAGCAGCAGCTCCATCGCCGCATCCGCCGCGGTGCTCGAGTCCAAAGGCGAGACCTTGGTCGACGAAACCGTGGCCGACGAAACCTTAGTCGACGAAACCGTGGCCGACGAAACCGTGGCCGACGAAACCTTGGCCGACGAAACCGTGGCCGACGAAACCTTGGCGGCCTTGGCGCACGCCCCGAGCGCGAGGTTGTACGAGATGAGCGACGGCGCGACTCGCGCTCGTCGCATGTCGCGAAGCAGTCGCAGCGCCTGTTGCCACCGGCCGCCCGCCTCCAGCGCGCTGAGCGCCGCGTTATAGGTGAGCTGATTGCGCCGCACGCCCGCGGTCCGCATGCGGCGCAAGATGGCAAGCGCTGCGGCCGGCTGCTGGGCGCCTGCGGCGGTGTTGATCGCCATGTTGAACGAGGAGGTGCGTGGCGTGACGCCCACAAGCAGAGCCTCCTCAAGAACTGATCGCGCAGTCACCCAATCGCCCCCAACCGATGCCGCGCACACGGCCGCGTTGACGATCGCATCATTCTTCTCGACGTCGTCCGGGATCGAAGCGTACGTCTTGAGCGCCTCTTCCCACCGGCCCGCGTCCGCGAGCGCCGTGATCGCCGACGTGTACGTGAACACGTTCGCCACCGGCGCGGTCTTGGGCACTTCCGCGCCCTCCGTGGGCTCTTGTACCTTGGAGCTGCGGCGCATCCGCTCGAGGAGCTCGAGCGCCGTCTCGAGCGCCGCGCTTGCCGAGGCGCCCATGGTGCCGGTAGACGCCTTCTGACACGCAGAGATCACAGTCGAATACGAGATCACGTCCGGCGCGGGCACACTGCCGCCGCCCTTGCTGCTACCTGCCTCCATCTCGCCGAGCAGCTCGGTCGCCTCGTTCCAGCGACCCGCCTTGGAGCACGCCGAGAGGGCGGCATTGTACGAGATGACGGTGGGCGACACACCCGCCGCGCACATCTCACGGAGAAGACCGAGCGCCTCTGACCAGCGGCGCTGCCGCGCAAAGGAGCTCATGACCTGATTGTAGCCGCGCACTTCGGCCATTACCCCGGCCTTCTGCAACTTGCTGAGCAGCGCGCGCCCCTCGGTTGGCTGGTCGGCCTTGGCGCACGCGGCGACCGCGTGCCCGTACGCCGGAGCATCGGCGGGCTTGCCGTCGGCCTCCATGCGCTCGAGCAGTCGCAGCGCGCCCTCCCAGTCGGTGACCTGCGACGCAGCCTGAGTCATCGCACGGTACTCTCCCAAGCCCCAGCCGGTGCTGGACTCGTCGAGGAGCGCGTTCACTTCGGCCCAGTCGCTTGAGCGCACTGCCGAACACACGCGCCGAAGCTGCGCTCGTCGAGCATCGGAGCCGGCGGCGGAGGCGCTTCGGTCACCACCGCGGCCGCGGCCGCCGCCGCCACGGACACTACCACTGCCGCTACCGCTGCCGCTTGGACGCTTGCTACGGCCGGAGTCGGGCACCTCATCACGCCCTCGGGAGCCACGCCCTCGCCCACGCCCTCGTGCGCTGCTGGGAGCAGAGATCGCGCAGGTGATCTCGATAGACCTGATTGGCGTGCACGCACAACGCGCTGGCAGCCATATTGAATGGGCTATTGGTCTCGTCGGCGGCAGCAAGACGATCGAAAGGGCGCTGTACAACACGACCGGCAAGGCACTCATCCTCCTAGGAATCGGCCGCCAGGAATTCCAATTGCCTCGGAAACAAAGGCAATTCCGCAGTACCTGCAAGATGTTGATTTTACGCGTTTGACACCTCGGCGTTTCCTCGGCGCGGGATTTCAAATCTGAAACTCGTTTCGGAAAGTGCAAAGAACTGGCAAGAAAGAAACACGCAGTCGCTGTCGCCTCGGTCTCGGAGGTCCTCGGGCGGGCGCCTCTGTACAGTTTCCTGCCGTGGAAGAGCTAGCTACAGCAGCAGCAGCAGCGCAGCACGCACGGTGATGGGGCTCCCTCCTTTCACGACCGATGACGACCGGATCAATGATGCGTACATGCACGCAATTTACCCAATTCAGCTCGTGCTCATGCTCTTCATCGTCGCCTTCCGGACGCGCAATATCACGGAGGCCAAGGCATCCTCCAAGCATCGCGTGAAGCCGGTGCCATTCTGCTACCGTGTGCCTCACCTCGTTTGCTGCCTCGCGCTCGTGGCCATGTACATCACCATCATCTTCTATGACGCAGTTCTCGAGGGCCAGGACATGCCCTGGTCGACGGCGACGACGAAGGCGTACTACTTGGCGATGGACGTGTGCGCGACACTCATGTGGGCGCTATGTGCCGGCCTCGTGCTCACCGAGCAGCGCCACCAGAAGCACACCTGCCGGCTGCTCCGCCTGTGGTGGATCCTCAATCTGGTCGTCGCCTCTGCGTTCGTGGGGTTCGAGCTGGTCGAGCTCGTGCCGCTGCCCGAGAGCAAGTGGGGGCAAGGACCGGGCCGCTGGACGCTGGTGCGCGCGTGCGGCTTCATCCCAGCCTTCTTCCTCGGGATGATCGGCTGCTTCGAGGCGGATACACCCCCCACATCGACGGCTGGCCCTCCCGCATACCTCTCCTCGAGCACGCCATCAAACTACGCTGCGCCGCTGCTCCTCGGCTCGACGCAGGGCGGCGCGACAATGCCGGCAGAGGAGCCGGCCGTGCCCCTCTCGGCCGAGGCCCACGCCTCCTTCTTCTCGCAGCTCACCTTCTCGTACATGTCTGAGCTCCTCGCGCTCGGACGCGGGCGGGCTCTCGAGCACAGTGACCTCTTCGGGCTCGACGACCAGGACGCGTCCGCTGCCAACGAGAAGCTGTGCGCGCGTGCAGCCTTCCCGCCCCCGCCTTCCCGCCCCCGCCTTCCCGCCACCGCCTTCCCGCCGCCTCCCCATGCCCATACGCTCACCCTCCCTCTCCTTCCCTCTCCCCGCCCGCAACCCCTCTCGCAGCTTTGTCGAAGCCCTCGCCAAAGGTGGCTCCTTCCTGCGCTGCTGGCACCGCGCGTACGGCGTCTACTTTTGGGTCACGGGCGCACTCCAGCTGCTCAACACGGCGTGCACCTTTGCCAACCCGTTGTTCTTGCACGCGATCGTGACGTACATCAACAAGCCCGATGCGAGCGGCTACACGAACTCGACCGCCATCCTCCTCGCCGTAGGCATTTTTGCCGCGAACTGCTTCAAGTCCATCGTCCTAGGCCAGTACTTTTGGCGTGGCTTCCGCCTCGGGCTGCGCACGCGCGCGGCCGTCGGGCAGGTGGTGTATCGCAAGGCGCTCGCGCTCGCGCACGAGCAGCGGCAGGAGTTTGGCACGGGTGCGATCGTCTCCTACATGCAGATCGATGCGCAGAAGCTCGCAGACGCACTGCCATACCTGCACCTGCTGTGGCAGGGACCTCTGCAGCTCGCCGTCGCCACGTACATGCTCTACGATTTCATGGGGTACTCGGGGCTCGCGGCTCTCGGCGTGCTCATCATCTCGATGCCGCTCAACACGTGGATCTCAAACAAGGCTCGAGTGTACACCAAGTTGACCATGGAGAAGCGTGACAAGCGCGTCAAGTACGCCAACGAGCTGCTCCAGGGAGTCAAGATCCTCAAGCTCTTTGCGTGGGAGCCCGCCATGCTGGGCCAGCTCGAGGAGAAGCGCCGGCACGAGCTTAAAGCCGTGCGCCTGAACATGCTCATCGGTGGCGTGATGGGTTTCATCTTCACCGCTCTGCCACTCGTCGTAACCGCCGCCTCCTTTGGCCTCTTCCCGGTCCATGGCATGGGCAAGATCACGCCCGAGAACCCCGACGGCAAGCTGACCGCCGCCATCGCGTTCACCGCCCTCTCCCTCTTCCAAGTCCTCCGCTTCCCGCTGCTCGTGGTGCCCATGATGATCTCGAGCCTGATGGACCTGATGGTCGTCAACGGACGCCTCACCAAATTCTTTCGGGCGCCCGAGCGTCCGATCCAGCCACTGCTCGCGCCCGCGATCGCCTCGACGCTCCGACCGTTGCGCTTCGACGACGGCCTCTATTACGACCAGACGCCAGCCGCTGCGGGCACACCCGCCATTGAGATGCACGCTGCTACCTTCAAGTGGCCCGAGCCCAAGGAGGATGACAAGAAGAAGAAGAAGGGCCCGGGTGGCGGCGGCGGTCCTCCGGGCGGCCCTCCCGCCCACGCTCCCCCCGCCGGCGTCGGCAGTGCGGGCGCTGGCGCCTCGTCCTCCACGGCCCCCACGACAGGAGAGAACGCACCGAAGCTCCGGCCGACGCTCGTCGACCTGTCGTTCACACTGCCGCAGGGCGGGCTCGTGGGCATCGGGGGGCCTGTTGGAAGTGGCAAGTCGACGCTGCTCTCTGCTCTCGTGGGTGATGTGCCGCGGCTGCAGGGCCGGTGTGTCGTGCGCGGCTCGATTGCGCTGTGCACGCAGGAGCCTTGGATCCAGAATAAGACGCTACGTGACAACATCCTCTTCGGGCTGCCGTACGATGACACCTTCTATAACCAAGTGCTCTCCGCGTGTGCGCTCCGTGCGGATCTCGAGCAGCTCGCCGCCGGAGATGCGACCGAGATCGGCGAGCGCGGCGTCAACCTGAGTGGTGGGCAGAAGGCACGCGTCGCCCTCGCGCGCGCGTGCTATGCGCGTGCCTCGGTGGTTCTGCTCGACGATGTGCTCTCCGCGGTGGACGCCGAGGTGGGCGCTCATCTTGTGGCCCAGTGCATCACCGGGCTGCTCCGGCAGCGCGGCGCGCTCGTCGTCTTCGTGACGCACCACCTGCACTGGCTGCACGAGTGCGACCACGTGCTGATGCTCGACGAGGCAGGGAAGGTCAAGGCGCAGGGGCCACCCGCCTCCATTGGCTCCCTCCCGCGGGCGAACTCAAGTGGTAAGCTCTCGCGCGACTCGTCTGTGGGGAGCGGCCTCGACGCGCAGGGCGAGGGCGAGAACGGCGCCAACGGCGCCAACGGCAGCGGCGGCGAGGCCACCAAGAGTAAGCCAGTGGCCGACAAGGCCAAGCCGGCCGGCGCCGGCGACAAGGACAAGGCGAAGGGCAAGCAGATGAGCGAGGAGGACCGTGAGCGGGGCACCGTCTCGCGCTCCGTGTGGCTCTTGTATGCCCGTGCGCTCGGCACTTGGAACGTGTCGGTGGGCCTCTTCGGTGCGGCGGTCGTGTCGCAGGCCCTCGTGTTTGGTTCGTCCTTCTGGCTCGGCGTGTGGGCAGGCGACTTGGCGCCCAACACGACGACCGTGATCATCAACGGCACCAAGCACGTTGAGACGATCTCCAAGGGATCTCCGTTCCACGAGATCAGTGGCGGCCAGCCGTGGTTCTATCTGGCCGTCTACGTGGCCGCCGCGCTCGTCTCGGCGCTCTGCATCTTGCTTCGCTCCGTGCTCCTCGCGTACGCCTCCGTGAGCGCGGGGCGGCGCATCCACGACGACGCGGTGCGTGCCGTCTTCGCGTCGCCCGCGTCCTTTTTTGACGTGACGCCGCTCGGGCGCATCATCAACCGCTTCTCGGGCGACGTGCAGAAGGTGGATACAGCCCTCGCCTCGTCGCTCTCGCAGTTCGTCTCGTACAGCGTCTCGCTCGTCTGCACGCTCGCCATCATCGTCGTCAACTCGCTCTTCATCCTGCTCTCGCTGCCGCCGCTTGGCATCGCGTACCTGTACACCTCGTCCTACTACCGCAACTCGGCACGCGAGGTGCAGCGCCTCGAGTCGATCTCCAAGTCGCCAATCTACGCCTCCTTCCAGGAGGCCCTCAACGGCGCCTCCTCCATCCATGCGTACGCGGCCAACAGCCGCTTCGAGGAGTCCAACCGCAAGAATAACGACTACAACCTGCGCGCCAACTACATCTCGCTCGCCGCCAACCGCTGGCTCACCGTGCGCCTCGAGCTCTACTCCAACATCCTTCTCTTCCTCACTGCGCTGCTCGCCGTGCTCGAGGCGATGCAGACCGCCTCGCTCGACGAGTCCGATCCCCAAGTGCGTACGGCGGCGGCGCTGCGCGCCTCCGCCGCCGGCCTCGCGCTCACGTACGCCCCCGGCCTCACGGACACGCTCAACTTCCTGATTAGGCAACTCACCCTCCTCGAGACCCAGATGGTGAGCGTTGAGCGCCTCGCGAACTACGCCCACCTGAGCCCCGAGGGTACCGAGAAGCCGCTCGACGCGCCCCGCATGGCCCACCCATGGAGCCATCGTCTTCCGCGACGTCGTGATGGGCTACCGCGCGGGGCTGCCTGACGTGCTCAAGGGCATGACGCTCTCGATCGGCGCGGGCGAGCAGATCGGGATCGTGGGGCGCACGGGCGCCGGCAAGAGCTCGATCCTCGTGTGCCTCTACCGGCTGGCGGAGCTGCGCTCGGGCGCAATCATCATCGACGGGCTCGACCTCGCACGCGTGCCGTTGCCGACGTTGCGCGCTCGCCTGGCGATCATTCCACAGGACCCTGTGCTCTTCACAGGCACGCTGCGCTCCAACCTCGACCCCACGGACCTGTGCACGGACGAAGAGCTCTGGGCGGCGATGCGCCAGGCAGGCATGGAGGCACCGATGAAGCAGCACCCGGATGGGCTCAAACGCCCCATCGAGGAGCGTGGCGGCAACCTCTCTATGGGGCAGCGCCAGCTGCTCTGCCTGTGCCGTGCGCTGCTGCGTAAGGCGCGCGTGCTTGTGCTCGACGAGGCAACGGCCTCTGTCGACATGGAGAGCGATGCGCTCATCCAGCAGACGCTGCAGCACAACATGAGCGGCACCACTGTGCTCACGATCGCGCATCGTCTTGAGACGATCATGCACTGCGACCGTGTGGTGGTGATGCACGAGGGGCGCGTCGCCGAGGCTGGCCCACCGCAGGAGCTCAGGACGACGCCTGGCTCCAAGTTTGCCGAGCTCTGGGAGGCACGCACGTGAGCGGGGCCGCCTGTAGCATGTTGCGCCTGGTGCGTCTGCCGGCGGACCTCGACCACGTGCGGAGCTGACCTTCCGTTGATGAGGGTGGGCTGGATTGGAGGGATCCGGTTCGGGGCTGGAGGAGCCAGAATCTGGGCGCGCGACATATTGAGCCCCGTACATGTGTCCATGTAAACCGCGAGAGATGTTCATGTGCGATGCCCCGTCTCTACCAGGGGACGAGCCGGGTCCCGGGTGGGAGCAGAGATCTGCCGGAGATGGACACGACGAGCCGGAGGGGAGGGGGTCTGCTACGCGAGCTCATGTTCATGATTGTGGATGCGTCGTGTTTGTGCCGCGTCACGTCATGTTTGGCCCCCCCATGTACCGTACCGTGTGTTCGGGAGTTAGTACCGATAAAACGTGGACCCCGCCTGTAGATAATTAGCGCGATCACACGTCCGGCATGACGACACCGGTCAATCCACCCCGCTCCCCCCGCCATGCGGCCCCGGCCCGGGCGCCCGGCGCACCGCCTCCAGCAGTATGTGAGTATCGGGCAGCGAGCCGGGCAACCATGGTACATCTGCCTGTGCGCTGGGAGAGAACCCGAGACCTCACTACCAATAGCGTCATTGAGATGCTGCAGTGAGAGAGAAGAGAGCGGAGTAGGCCACGGGGGAGCGACGAGCGAGTTCCGACATCCGAGTGGGTACTGTTTAGTGAACAGTGTGTCGATCGGCGGGCACAGCGGAGCCAGTCCTTTGAGACGGAGGTGTGGAGAGCGCCGGGGGGGCGCGACGTAACTGAATGACTGCATGACCACCAGTCGATCTTCCAGTCCAGGGTTGCGATCAGTTAAATGCATGCAGCAGTTACTTTTGCCCGAAGAAGCAGAACATCCTTCAACGGCCCGATCGCCGGCTGGCTACGGCTTCGACCAACTCCATCCCGGGAGCGCCGCTGACCACAGCATGAAAGTGGCCGTTCACCTGGAGCGCTGTGTGGCTGCACGTCCCACCTTCCATCTCAAGGGCTCAAGCGAAGCATACGACATAGCGGAGCTCACGCTCAGCGCCTCACTCGCTGAGTTGGCCTCGTCGTCATCCTGGACCAATCTCAACGTGGATTTGCAAGCGCTGTCAGTCAACAGCTCACTGCAGCACCTTGCAACGACCTTGACTCCGTCGTTCGGCACCCTTGAACGTCCGGCTCTCCATCGAGCTGCACCCGCGCTGGCGGGAAAGCTTTCTGCTAACGCGCCACGAATTGGCGCATTTGAGGTCTCGTACACTCTTTGCGACGCCAACGGCCTCATGCGCAGCGCTGGAGTGCTCTTCTCGAAGCTCATGGAGCAGCGGTGGCCCAATTTCAGCAGGCTGACAAGCACACTCCAAGCGGCCGTCGCCGCCACGCTCGCGCATGACGGTGGCGCGTCCGCCTTCTCCACCGCCTTCTCGTGCGCCGCGGCACTCGAGTACGGAACCAAAACCGGTCCCACCGTCCATCATAGGCCAGCGCCGCCTCCACCGACCAGGAATCGCGAGGTCCCCGAGCGATCTCATCGGACGGCGCCACTACCGCCGACACTCGCTCATGCCGCGCCTCCCGCGCCTCCCGCGCCTCACCAAAGGCCTCCACCATCGCTCGCGCCGGCGCCTTGCCATAGGCTGCCACCAACGCTCGCGACCCAGACCGACAAGCCGCCGTGGCGGCCCCATCGCTCCTTGGCATCCATCGCTCCTTGGCATCCATCGCAGCCCCATCGCAAGCCGCCCCTGTCGCCCGCGCAGGCGCAGCTGATCTCGTGCCCCATACCAAGCACTGGAACGGTCCTAGGAGCGGTGGCGTCGGTACCCTCCTCTGGCGCCACGCCGTCACGGGCGCTGATGTTGGGCTCCGGCACTGGAGCGCTGGCGCCGATCCCCTCGCCGTGGTCGCTACCCTCCTCAGCCTCCACCTCACCTCTCGCGCGTGCCCATCCCGTTCACGTCGCGCGCGCGGCTAGCTTTCCGCACGACGACGACGATGACGAGCGAGGTCACTACGCGTTGGCGGCGCGACCGGCCTCGCCGCAGTGCAATCGTCCGCCGCCGCGTCCGCCGCCGCGTCCGCCGCCGCGCATCGACGCAAATCTGAGGCGTGAGGCGCTTGGAGGTCAGCTTGGAAGCGGGGTGCTCAACAGCGAGTCGCTGAACGTCGCCCTGTCGAGTCTGCTTTGGGTGCCTCTGAGTGGCCTTCGAGTGCCCTCCCCCCGCGCCGCCACCGCCGCCACCGGGCAGCCTCTAGGACACCGTCAGATGAGCCTCAAGAGTGGCACGCCCACCTTCGACGCAGGCGTCGTGGCGCAGCCTACGCCCACCATGGCGCCCAAGGAGCGAGTGCGATGTGAGCGGAGATCCTATCTCCAGTGGGAGGAGGACTTGAGATCGGACGGGAGCTCCGTTCTCAAGTGCGTGGATGACTTGAGATCGGGCGGGAGATCCGTTCTCCAGTGGGAGGAGGACTTGAGCCCGCGGGCCTCGCTTGCTGAAGCAGCCGACGCCACTGCCACCACGAACGCCAACGCCACTGCCACCACCTCTGGTACCGCCCTGGAGGTGCGTAGCTCTGGTACCGCCCTGGAGGTGCGTAGCTCTGGTACCGCCCTGGAGGTGTGTGGCTCTGGTACCGCCCTGGAGGTGCGTGGGTCGGAGCCGCCGCCGCCGCCCTTGGCATCAGCAGCGGGCAGCGCACGCACCTTTGTCTCGGCCAACCCAATCATCTCTCGGGTGCTCAAGGCACGTGGCTGGCGTGCGTGTGGTACGGTGGCGGCGGCGGATCTAGTGTGGGCGGTGCGATCGTCCGACATTGACTGGCGCCGCATACGCCCACAGCAGCTGGTCAACCATTTTGAGGCGCCATGCCCACTCACCACCAAGCTAGGTCTCGCATTCTGCCTCCGGGGTACGGGCGGCGCCGCCGTCGCGGAGTCCCTCCGACCTCAGCTGCTGCTGGACGGCGTCGCCACGCGTGCGACACATTGGCACTTTTTCCCTCGTGTGTACGACCTGTCGGGAGCTGCGGAGGAGATGGCGGCCTTCACGGCAGACGTGCGGCTGACTGCTGCGTGCAGCGTACTCAAGCGACTGGTGAGCCATGGGTTTGTGCCCTCATTCCCGCTGCGGGCGTCCGCGCAGACGTCCAGAGGGCCAAACGATGCGGCGAGGGGGGCAGCGAGGGGGGCGGAGGCGATGGCCGAGGCGATGACGGCGGAGGCGGAGGCGATGGCGGCCGAGGCAATGGCGGAGGACGAGGGCGGCGTGCATGAGTCGTTAGCAGCGGCGGCCGTGCGCCACGTCATGCAGGCTGCCAGACGCTTTTCACAATCCGCAAGAGGTGGCGCCACGCTGGACCTCGCCACTCTCGCGTGTGGCCTCGACCTGCGCGCCTTCCCACCGCCAACGGCCGCAGACTGCGTCGTCCTAGCCGTCGGGAAGGTGAGCGAACTCTCGCTCTACCCCCTTGACACGCATGCGAACGCCCGGGACGGAGCCCATGCGGCCGCCCAGGCAGCAGAGGCGGAGGCGCTAGTGGCAAGAGCACCGGAATGTATAGTGCTCGATGCGGCGGCGGCGGCGGCGGCGGCGGCAGCTTTCTCCGTGGCGAATGCGTCTGAGGGCTGGACAGCCTCGCCGATGGCGCGCGAGAGGCTGCGCGCGCTCGGTGCAGCGCTCCTTGAGAGGCTGCGCCCCCTTCACCCCCAACTCGACCTTGATGGCACGCGTAACGTATGGGTGATCAAGCCGGCCTATGGCTCGCGCGGTCGCGGCATCGAGGTGCTCGCTGGCCGCCAGGCACTCCGTCAAGCCGAGCGGGTTTTCGGCGCGCCGCGAGTGATCCAAAAATACGTGGAGCGACCGCTACTGCTCCCATATTCGGAGCTACCAAATTTGGAACAGCCATGTGCGGAGCGGACGCGGCTGCAAGGGCCCCTGCGCTCCCCGACGCACAGCCCCCCGCCGCTAGGGCCGCCGCTCGGGCGCAAGTTTGACATTCGACTCTTTGTGCTTCGGTGCGGTGCAGGCGGCGGCGCGTTTGAGCAGTGTTGGTTGTATGACGCGATGCTGCTCAAGGTGTGCGCGGAGCCCTTCTGCCTCCGCCGACTGGGCGAGCGGTACCGCCACATCACCAACTGCGCTGTGCAGCGCGAGCGGCTGGGCGACAGAGACTGCGCTGGTCCCACTGTGCCAGCAGCGAACGAGGCCGCAGCAGTTTCACAGGAGGAGGGGGAGGGCTTACCGTCGAAGGCATCTCATCAGCTTTTGTGGAGCTCGGAGCGCTTCCGTACACACCTGGTTGCTCAGGGCTACGGGGAGCGTGCGTGGGAGACTCGGGTACTGCCCGCTATCCGCGCCGTCGTCGCCGCCACTTTCGCAAGCAGGGAGCTCACACTCAACGGTCTTCACACTCCTAACGGTCTTCACGCCACGAACTCGAGCACTCTGCGACCCCGCTCGTTCGAGTGCTTCGGTCTCGACGTCATCCTCGATGACTCGCTGCGCCCGTGGCTGCTCGAAGTGAATGAGAGCCCCAACCTGCGTGACCACGGCACCTCGCTCCTTGAGCCGATGCTCTCCGCGCTCCTCGATGTCGTGCTCGAGCCCGGTGGCGAGGGCGGGAGCTCCGAGTTGGGCGCGTGGCGCCGGCTGTAGACGTCGTTCTTGTTATGGGTGGGGCCATTCGGTATCGGACCTTGACTCTCACATCACACGGACCTCTAACTCTCATCATCTTGATCTGCATACTGTAACCCATACTATGTAGCTCACGCTCCCGCCAAAGCGGCACCGAGGACCTCAGCCACACCGCACACGGCCCATGACATCTCACGGCCCATGACACCGCAGCGCACGGCCACGTCCTCCACGTCGTACAGAGCGCCCGCAACGCCCCATCGTGATCCTGCCGGCCAGATCCTATTGGCGATGCCAGACGCAAGCAATCGACTCACTGCTCCACGTGCGCGCACGCTTCACGCGTGTTGCGGAGGTCAATAGGTAGGCGGTGCGGTACCGGCGCGCATTCGCTGTTGAAGCTGCAGCCCGCGTTGGAAGTCGGCGAGGTCGTCGGCGCTCAGCAGCTCGCCCGCCTCGTAGCGCCGGTGGAGGAGCGCTTGCCACACGGCAGCCGTGAGGCCCTCGAGCCGAGCCTCGCGCATCGCCTGCTCGAGCTGGACGCGCGTGAGGGCGCACAGCGAATCCGTATCTGCCGTGTCGCCGAGCTGGCGGTGGAGTGCTGCCGTCACCGCCTGGGCAAGCGGCACAGAGCCCATGAAGGAGGACATGCTTAGAGGGTGCTGGCCGAAGCCTCCCCGGGAGACTTCCACCGACGCCGAAGGCGACCGCGCCTCGTACATCGGCACAAAGCCTTGGGATGCTGAGCGCGTCAAGGAGGGAGCTGTGCGAGTCGAGGACAGTCTGGAAGTGAGTTGCTTCCGCCTCATATCGCGCTGCGCCATCGCGCGCATCTGGCGTCGCTCTTGATCTAAAAGCAATTGGCGCGTCTCCTCGGCGTCCTCGGCCGCGCGGCAGGCACGAGCCTCGTTGATCCCGGCGGCCTTGGACAGCATGCTCCCGCTGGCCGTCACTGGGTCCATCGGCGTGCCCGGGCGCCGCGGCGCGCGCGTCATCTGTATTGCTTTCCCATGTTCGAGGAACTGGCGCGTGAGCAGAGGCGTCGAGAGTGCTGATCGCGGACACGGGTTGTACAGCATGCTGCCGGACCATTGCGCCATGTTGCGTCGTCGTTACATAACATGTACCCGGTACTGCACCAGGAAGGCCGCAATTCCGCAGAAATGAATTCCGCATGACACAATTTGATTTTTTGGGTACATTAGACTTCCACCTCAAAACCCCTAAGCCATTCGGACCGGCCACCCAAGTACGGCTGTTGAGTCGGCCGCGGCTTCGGTCGTCGGCTCGTCGCGCTGACGTGCGGGGTGTGTGTTGTTGGTGGGTTTGGTTGGTTGTGAGATTCGTCTGTGTGCCTTTGTGCGTCCGCGTGTCCCGTGTGTCCCGTGTGTGTCCCGGCTCCCCCCGGTGTCTTTTTACCGGTACATTGTATGACAGCCTTAGCGCTTACAATTGTAAGGTGTTGCTAGGTCAATCTCAAAACTGCATATACTCTCAAATAATGTTGAACGCACCACAAATACATGTTCGTTCACGACCCATCGAAACACTCATCTTTCGTGCGAAATTTTCGAACCTGTGAAACGATCGGTCTGTCCGGCGTGGCTGTATGGCCGACACAGATCACGCGGCGCTGTGCGTCGTGGGCGCCGTCGGCGCGCTGCTCGTTCTGTATGCGAAGAATCGCGAGCGGTGGCAGACTACATGGATTGCATGCGAGGGCTGGCACCGCAAGCGGTCAAAGTTCTCCTTCGTGCGCGCTCAGAACCTGCTGCTAATCACTGACTTCGATGCGACGCTGACCACGGGCGACTCGGAGCAGTGCCACGACCTGTGCGGCTTCTCGCACGTCATGCCCGCCGACTTCCGCTCCAAATTTGCGCCACTCCTCGACTGGGCGGCCAATCCTGACATTGACGGTGTCGAGTGGTGGGACCGCGCGCACTCGCTGATGGTGCAGTATGGAGTGCCGAAGCGCCAGCTGATCCCGCGGCTGGTACGCGAGGGCAAGATGACGCCGCGACCGGGTGCGCTCGAGCTGCTCCGTCGACTCCAGGAGCTCGACATCCCGGTTCTCATCGTGTCAGCGGGTCTGAGCGATGTCATCGAGGAGTGGCTGCGTCAGCATGGAGCGCTGAGCGAGAACGTGACGGTGTGCTCCAACCGTCTCAACTACGCGGCGGACATGACGCCCAAGTCGGTTTCGCCCGAGCCACCCATCACTTCGTTCACCAAGGCCTACGCCTACTCGAGTGCCTCCTCATTCTTTGAGCAGCACGCCACGCGTAAGCATCTGATCGTTCTCGGCGATTCGGTGACGGATGTGGACGCCTCCAAGCACGTGCCGTACGAGGACTTCCTGTCGGTGGGCTTCCTCAACTCGCGCCTCGACGGCATCCTACATTCCCAGGCCTTCGACGCCGTCGTGCTCGGTGACCATGGCTCGTTGCTACCAGTCGCCGATCTGATCGACGAGGTCGCGCCTCCCTCGTCCCTCTTCCGCGTCCTGTCGAGGCGATCGCTCTCGATCCCGAGCGCCAACACGTCTCCGCTGCCTTCTCGGGCGCGTACCGAGCCTTAACCGCACGCTCAGACTGTGCGCGTGGGTGCACACGCGCCGCGGCCGCGTCAGGCGGCGGCGGCGGCGGCGGCGGCGGGGATGACGGCGGCTTCTATGACTCCGGCCGGCGGCTGGTACCGTATTGCGTGTAGTAGACGCTAGACCCGACCATGCCTAGTACGTAGAGATCGGGGACTTCGCTGCCTCTTCGGAGGGCGGGTAACTATGGCGTCTGGAAAGAATGTATGAGATATGGAATAGGCCTACCGCACGGTATCTTTGTAAACTTATTATACGTTAACTCGCGGCGCGACGAGATTTTGACCTAGGCCTCCTAGATTGTAGATAGGGGCGGACGGGGGAGGGTTTCACTACTCAGGTAGTTACCCTATGGTGTTTCAACACAGTGGGGCGCGAGATTTTGACCTAGGGGGAGGGTTTCACTACTCAGGTAGTTACCCTATGGTGTTTCAACACAGTGGGGCGCGAGATTTTGACCTAGGGGGAGGGTTTCACTATCAGGTAGTTACCCATTCTGGCAGAAGTGTTTGCTGTTTCAACACAGTGGGGCGCGAGATTTTGACCTAGGGGGAGGGTTTCACTACTCAGGTAGTTACCCTATGGTGTTTCAACACAGTGACTCGGAAGTTGTACAACGCTCAAAATACATGTCAAAAGTGCGAGCGGTAGGGGGGTCATTCCCCCGGTGGGGGTCCGTTAACCTGCTTACGGAACATTCCTAGAGACCGGTAAGTGAGCTCCGTCGAGATACCGGCGGATCCCTGGGAGATCCGAGAGATACCGGCGGGAGATCCGACGAGGTATCGTGGAGCTCTGACGAGGTGTAGGAAGATTCTCAGGGGTGAGACGAGAGTGTTCGTGACCCTGTTCAGTCTAAGCACCAGTCTTCTACCTCTAGGGGCTCAACGACCCCTATGCCTCCGAGGTCCCCCTCAGGCAGGTTCTTACCGGCTGGCTCCCCTCTACCCGAGGAGCCCAGTCGCAAAAAGTACCGTAGAAGGTACGCATGAAGGTACGATCGTACAGGGAGCCTAGCGATATATCTAGTACTCCTCGCCCTCCTCCTCGCCCTCGCCCTCGGCCGACTCGGCGCCGACCTCCTCGTAGTCCTTCTCGAGGGCAGCGAGATCCTCGCGGGCCTCGGAGAACTCGCCCTCCTCCATGCCCTCGCCGACGTACCAGTGGACGAAGGCGCGCTTGGCGTACATGAGGTCGAACTTGTGGTCGATGCGCGAGTAGAGCTCGGCGATGGCCGTCGAGTTGGACATCATCGCGACCGCGCGCATCACCTTGGCGAGGTCACCGCCCGGCACGACGGTCGGGGGCTGGTAGTTGATGCCGCACTTGAAGCCGGTCGGGCACCAGTCGACGAACTGGATGGTGCGCTTGGTCTTGATGGTCGCGACCGACGCGTTGACGTCCTTGGGGACGACGTCGCCACGGTACATGAGGCAGACCGCCATGTACTTGCCGTGGCGGGGGTCGACCTTGCAGAGCATGGACGCCGGCTCGAAGGCGGAGTTGGTGATCTCCGCGACCGAGAGCTGCTCGTGGTACGCCTTCTCGGCCGAGATGACCGGGGCGTACGACGAGACGACGAAGTGGATGCGTGGGTACGGCACCAGGTTGGTCTGGAACTCGGTGATGTCGACGTTGAGTGCGCCATCGAAGCGGAGAGACGCGGTGAGCGACGAGATGATCTGGGCGATCAGGCGGTTAAGGTTGGTGTACGTCGGGCGCTCAATGTCGAGGTTGCGACGGCAGATGTCGTACAGGGCCTCGTTGTCGACCATGAACGACACGTCGGTGTGCTCGAGGAGCGAGTGGGTCGAGAGCACGCAGTTGTACGGCTCGACGACCGCGGTCGAGACCTGGGGCGACGGGTAGATGGTGAACGAGAGCTTCGACTTACGGCCGTAGTCGACCGAGAGGCGCTCGAGGAGGAGCGCGCCCAGGCCAGCGCCGGTGCCACCGCCGACGGCGTTGAAGAGGAGGAAGCCCTGGAGGCCGGTGCAGTTGTCGGCGAGCTTGCGGATGCGGTCGAGCACGAGGTCGACGATCTCCTTGCCGATCGTGTAGTGGCCGCGCGCGTAGTTGTTCGCGGCGTCCTCCTTGCCGGAGATGAGCTGCTCCGGGTGGTACAGCTGGCGGTAGGTGCCGGTGCGGACCTCGTCGATCACGGTCGGCTCGAGGTCGACGAAGACGGTGCGGGGCACGTGCTTGCCCGAGCCGGTCTCAGAGAAGAAGGTGTTGAAGGCGTCGTCGCCGCCGCCGATCGTCTTGTCCGAGGGCATCTGGCCGTCGGGCTGGATGCCGTGCTCCTGCGGGCAAAGAACAAAGGGCGACGAGACGTGAGACAGAGGGTGCAGTAATAGGGAGACGGAGAGGAGGTCGTGGCGCGCTGGCGCGTTGGCTGGGCAAGTTGGGATGAGGTGGTGTGCAAGGCATGAAGAAGAGGCCGCTCCGATGCGCGTGCGCGCGTGGCAGTGGGGTGGCGCGCGAAACGCGCTCGCTGCAGGGCAGCGGATTGCGCGCGCGGATGGGGCACGCCAACGCGGGCTCGCACGAGGGTCGCGCGCGGTGGGTTCGATTAGGTTCGAGAGCGCGCAGACGCACGAGGCAGTACAGCTCCCAGCAAGCATTGCCGATCTGGACGCCGCACTGGCCAAGGTGAATGCTGATAACCTCACGCATCTTTGTGCGGATGGGATTCTGAAATTGCAACGGGCCGCCAAATGCCCCGTAAAGAAACGGGCCGCCTATTGCCGCGGGTTCCCCGTTTTGGACTTGACTCGACTTGATTTGACTTGTCTTGACAGGAGCACCGCGTCGAGCATGCGTACCTCCTCGTGCGTGAGCTCTGGCTCGCTCGAGGTGCCCGTGAGCGGGACGATCCCAAGCAAGCAAGGACGATCCCGAGCCCGCGCGCACGAAGCCGAACGCCGCCGCTTCGCTCTTACTTCGCTCTGAGCAGCATGGATCCATTGTGCTGACGCGAATTAAAAACCCGCGCCGGCCGAGACGGGGACGGAGAAAGCGCGCATGCGGCGTCGGTCCGCCCCGCGCGCCTTAGGTAGACCCCAACCCGGAACCCGGGGGGTCGGTATGCATACTAGATACATTGTACTTAGATACGACTATAGCCCGATCTAAGTCGAATGAAAATGACATGTGGAAACTGACCCCCGTTTTATGAAATTGGAACAGTTTGACGCAAACGGTGTCCTTCCTCCACTGGAGGGGCCACACAAGAGACAAGTTGATGATGCATCATCAGTGGATGCAGGCATCTAGGCAAGAGCCGAAGAGGCATGCAGCCTAAAGGCTTATGCAGCACATGATGCAGCGAGAGGGTGCCGAATTGCGAATACACGCCCCCAGGTCCTGTAGCGAGAAGGCCCATCGAGCCGATCGGTCCATTGCCCACTACCACAACTCGTTGCCTTTGTGTAGCCGATGATGATGACCATTCTTACCTCCTGATGCCATGTCTCGGCTTCTCTCGTGCTCGGCAATTTAATCCCCAGGCACGCCATGCCGCCCGCACATGCAGCGGATGTGATTGTCGCCGGCGCTCCTGCTCAACTTGGAGCCACCCGATAGGCCCTTGAAATATAGGATAGCTTCGGGAATCTCTGAAAGTAGGCATTGCCCAGCTGCTTTGCCTCGTTCTGGTCGATCTTCTTCGCCGGATCGGTCTCCTCGTAAACTGCCTCGGCCACGTCCATGCCGCTCGTGACCTGAGCAAACGGCGTGAATCCCTGCTCATCGAGCTGCACGTTCGCGTCATCGTAGTTGATAAACAGCTGGCTGCCGCGCGAGTCGGGCCCAGACATGGCGAAAGACAGCATGCCGCGCGTGTTGCCGATGCCCGCCTTGCGCGGATCATCCTTGATCTTGTTATCGCCCCACTTTTTGTACTCCGTCGGGCTCGCTGGAATGCCCCACTGGCAAATGAATCCCGGGATGACGCGGTAGATTCGGCACTCGGTGTAATAGTTGCAGTCCACGAGCTGGAGGAATCGCTGCGCGCCGAGGGGCGCCCAGTCCGGGTGCACTTCGAGCTCGATCACCTGGGGGTCGGGTCTGCTCGGGTCGAGCACCACTTCGAGCCGGACCCTGACAGCAGACATGATGCTCTCCAGCGGGTCGTCTTTGCGCGCCCACGCCGACGAACAAAGGGAACACGGGGGCGAGCGTTTCGTCAGCAGTGTGACGTTCTCGAACGTCCAAAGCACATGGCCTCTGTCTCCGTGCTCCGGTGTTTTTGTCCGGTGTTTGACGAAACCAACATTGCGCAAATCGCGCGACATGCAGACCACGCACATTCTGCTCGCGGCCGCCGCATCCGTCAGCGCCGCGTTCATCACCGCTTCGCCGGCGCTCGTCCGCCGGCCACAGCTCGCGCCCCTCTCGGGACCCGTCTGCTGCGCCGAGTCTGGCGCGACAAACGATCCGGTGCCGAAGCCGCCGTCGAAGCTGCCTCAGCGCGAGATCGATTCACGCGGCTTCATAGTGCCGCAAGTGGGAGACGTGGTCAAGATGCCCTCCAAGTGGAAAGGCGAGTGGGAGGTCGGCCAGGTGGACTTCGTCCAGTACGTCGGCTCGCGGAATGCGTACGAGGTCGACCTCCTCCCTCTGAAGTCGATCGGCAACGACCTCTACCGGCTGCCCGGCAAGAAGCCCTCGTTGATACGGACCGACGTGGCGAAGCTCGGCCGGCTGCTCACCGAGTACGTGCCCGAGCGCGACGCGTACCGCGTCAACCCCGACGACCTTTTGCCGACGGGCGGGCGCAAAGTCGAGAACCCGAGCGTCACGGAGCAGGGCCTCGCAGAGTATGCTGAGCTCAAGGCGACGCTGCTGCGCGAAGCGGCGCTCCTCGGCGTGGCGGGCACGGCGGTGAGCTTGCCCTTCTTCGGAGGCGATGTCGCTTTTGCCTTCGCGCTAGGGGCGGCGGGCGGCTGCGCGTACCTGGCACTGCTGCAGCGTGAGACGGATGGACGCGAGGGCATGGGCAGGTTGCTCGCGGCCATCGTCGGCGGCCGGCTAGCGCTGCCCGCGGTCGTGATGGCCGTGCTTGCCAGCCGCGGCATCGCCGCCAAGGGGGGGCAGTTTGACTTTGCGCTCGTACGCGCCGCACACGCGCGCGCGCTGCCGACCGTCCACCACCAACGAGCGTCATCTCGAGCGTCATCTGCCACCACCGCCGCCGGCACCAAGGGGCTGCGTTGCCGGCACCTTGGCAGCACGTCGCTCGGGCGCGCGCTTCCCCATAGGCGCTTCCCCACAGGCGCCTCCACACAGGCGCTTCCCCGCGCACTCCCATTGACCAACACGCGCGCGCTCGCGCTCACCGGCAGGTACCTCGCGACCAGTTCGGGGCAGCGGTGCTCGGCTTCCTCGCGTACAAGGCGCCGCTGCTCGTGCGCCAGGTCGGCACCGCTCTCAAGGAGCTCGCGTCTAACGAGGGGTCACAGGCGCCCATTGAGAAGTCTATGAGCGGCGGCTCCCTCAGCCTGATGGCAAAGCTCGCCACCGCCAACTTTCAACAGCGTCAGCGCGCCGCAGCCGCGGCGGCGGGCGCGGCGGCAGGCGGCCCCGGCTCTGTGTCGGCGGCGCGGCTCGTGGTGCTGTGCGGCCCCTCTGGCGTGGGCAAGTCGACCCTCATCGGGCGTCTGCTCGCAGAGTCGCCCGAGCGCTTTGGCTTCTCCGTCTCGTGCACCACGCGACCGCGCCGCCCCGCCGAGGCCGACGGCGTCGACTACAGCTTCGTGACCGAGCCCAAGTTCGACACGATGATCGAGCGCGGCGACTTCCTCGAGTGGGCAAATGTGGGTAGCTACCGGTATGGTACCTCGGTCGCGGCGGTCGAGGCGGTGAGCGCGAGCGGGCGCGTCTGCCTCCTCGACCTCGACGTCCAAGGCGTCCAGTCCCTCGTCGAGCGCCGGCCCGACTTACGCCCCTACTGCGTCTGGGTGGCCGCGCCCTCGCTCGACGCGCTGCGTGCGCGGCTGCGCCAGCGAGGCTCGGAAGCGCAGGGCGACGTCGAGCAGCGCATCGCGCGCGCCGTTGATGAGATCGAGTTCTCCCTCTCCGCGCGCTGCTTCGACAAGGTCGTCCTCAACGACGACTTCGAGAGGGCGTACGCCGAGCTCAAGGCGGGCATCGACGAAGCGACGATGTCGTCGTGAAAGCTCTCGGGCCGCGCACGCGACGAACGAGTAAGCATAGGCCCTCCGCGGGCGCATCGTGTATACGCACATGCAGCAATCAACATTATCAGTGGTAAAACTCTTCTGCGGAGCGACGCGTGACCGAAATCGGGCTGCACTTTTTCCCTCTACGGCAAGTCACCCACCCACAGACCAGCAGCAAAAGCGAGCCTTACAAAGACTATCGTGACGGCGGCTTGTAGCGGCGTTGCAGCGCGTCGTCGTACATGTAGTTGATGTCGCTGCTCTCTGAGCTCATGCCGCACTGTTGCCGCAGAGACTGCAAGCCCGATCGCGCCTCGTCAAGCATCTTGGCCATCTTCTGTGGGTTGGCCTCGCCCATGTTCCGCCGGAACTCATCGCGAATCTCGGTCTTGACGGCCTCCTTTTTGATGGATGGCCAGCGCTGCGCCGTGCGCATGATGCGCCGAAAGAGGCTCAGTGCCTCTGCTCTGCCGGCCATCGAGGATCGGTACTGTTCAAGTTTACATCGCGAAAGTAAAATTCTGAATAATGGGAAAGGTGACGAAACCTCCCAATCGTACAATCGTCTGATCCCTGCTCGTTAACGGTGTCCGCCTCGGGTCTCGTCACACAAAATTTGACAAAGTCGCCTCTTTCACTGGCTTTCGGTGACGCACCCCGACGCGGCCTCGACCGCGCCGGCGACGCCAGCGCCCGCGTCAACACATGCACAAGCGTGGCATGGTGCCCGTTCTGTGCGCCGCTTTCTGCTCCGCGCAAATAGTCACGCGCACCGAGTACGTGTATCGGCCGGTTGGGCAGCAAGGCGGCGGAGGAACTTTTTCCGGCGTAGTGCCGGGAATGGTCCTCGCTGCGGGCAGTGCGGCGCTCTTGTGGTGGAATGAGGGCCGCACGGCGGCACAGGAGCGCCTGCTTGCAAGCGCCAACCGCAAGCTCGTGCACGCGAGCGGCACCGACGCGCTCGATCAGGCCAACGATGGCCGCCTCGTGCACCTCTACTCTCCCACGGTTTTCAGCACGGGCGTCACCGACAGTTTATTTGAGGACGTGCGCCGGCCAAAGGCGGCGCGGCTGCGTCGTCTGACCGAAGTGTACCAGTGGGATGAGACTTCGAGCACGCACGAGGTACGCATCTCTCGCGACACTGTCCAGCGCACGACCTCGTACTCCTATGACGCACGCTGGCGCGACCACACAGTGGGAAACGCATTCCACGACGGTGGCCGGCACCACAACCCTACGCCGCGCCTGGTGCCGAGCATAGTGCTCACCACGGCGACGGACGCCCGACTCGCCAACGGCGTCTCGATCGAGCCCGCCTTGCTCGAGCAACTCGAGAGCTGGCATCCGGTGCGGCTACGGCCCGGGGCCGCTGACGAGGAAGGAGAGGCGGCGGAAGAGGCGTCGGCTGCGCGTGAGGCGGCGGAAGAGGCGGCGGCGGAAGAGGAGGCGGTTGCGGAGGAGGAGGCGCCTGGGCACGAGGTGGAGGGGCGGGTCTCGTCACATTCACATTCACAGGTGGAGGGGCGGGTCTCGTCGGCGGTCGTCTCATTGAGCGCCATTGATGGCGCAGCGATCGCGCCTCTAGATGGGCACTCGTCGCAGGCCGAGTGCATCTACTTTCCGGTACGGGGATTCGCTGGCGACGCGGCTCGCAGCAGCGGCAGCTGGGCGCTCGCCGACGGGCCAAGCATGCCGCTGCCCCGCTCGGTCGGTGCGTACTTGCACCGTGAGCGCCGTCTCAGTGCGTCGCCCATGGCCCGCCTCCGCCTCGCACCGCGTGCGCAGGTGGGTGACGCGCGTGTGCGATTCGACGAGGTACCTTGGCCGTCGGAGGGAGTGAGCGTGCTCGCATGCCAGGCGAGCCTCACAACGCTTGCCCCGTGGCGCGACCGTTTGGGTGGCGGCGGCCCTTCTCTGTACATGCTGCTCCCGGGGCGCGTGCCTGCTTGCGAGATGCTCCGCGCAGCACGTGCGGCCTCCGTGCGGTCGATGTGGATGCTGCGCGGCGCCGGCGCGGCCCTCATGTGGCTCGGGCTCGGGTGCAGCTTGAGCTGGCTGCCCGCCCTCGCTGCCCGTCTGCCGCTCCTCGGAGGGCTCGCCGGCTCCCTAGCCGGCGCGGGCATCGGGATCGTCTCCTTGGGTGGTGCACTTAGCCTCTCCGCGGGGGTCGTCGCGCTTGCGTGGGTGCGCTACCGGCCGTGGCGTAGCGCTGTGCTCGTCGCGATGGCTGCGAGTGCATACTGTGCCCTTGCCAAGGCTGCCGTTGCTCTCCACGCCGCCCAGTCGCTCGGGCTGCCCAACAGGCAGCCAACGGCCAGACTGCGCGGCCAACAGCCCTTCTGAGAGCTCAGTCGCGTCAGTGGTGCAGTGCCAGTGCTCACGAGAATCGAGGTCGAGTACACATGGCGGCGATCCGCGATGGCGAAAGCGCGATGACTAGGCTGGGGCGGCGGAGGCGGGAGAGGGTGATTGGGTGAGAGGTGTTCGGCGAGGTGTTCGGGGAGTGCCCGAGGGTCCCTGACCGAGCACCGACCGTGTGGCGGAGAGGAATCGGCGAATTAGGGTAAACATTCAATTCTCGGTGTACATGAAAGTACATCCAAGGATTCGCCGTGTCGCAAAAGCGCCGTCGCGTAACCCTTCCCTCAACCCCTGTGCTGAGACGGGAGCACGGGACTGTCTCGGCGGCGAGAGGACAAGCACGAAACCACGAATGCAGTAGCCACTTTCCGACACGCGTCCTCGACCAGAACGGAGTTTCCGATCCGTCGGCGATCCACAGTATGCACACATGCCGATACAGTACCACTTCTGTCTCATTTACACACAAGACCAGATACCCATGAGATCTTGCTGGTCCTCAAAGAAACGGGGGGTCCGGAGTGTCTGCGCGTTTGTGTTTCACAGCCAATGGTTTTATTTGGACACCCACGAGCACCGGACCGGCGACACAGCTCTGTGTGAAACGGCTGTGAGCTGGAGCGTGCTCCGCACTTCCAAGAAGGCACCAACTCACAGTTGAAAAGGTCGTGCCTTCCCGGCGACAAGCCAGAGGCAGAACACATGGATTCGTCCAGCGACTCCAGCTCCGCCGAGACATCCGAGACCCTGTACGACATCCTTGATATCACGCCCGACGCTGTCGATGCAGTTATCCGGCGTGCATACAAGCAGCAGGCGCTGCGCTGGCATCCTGACAAGTGCTCCGAGCCCGGCGCAGAGACCAAGTTCAAGCAGATTGCCGAGGCGTGGCACGTTCTCTCTGACGACAACCGGCGTGCTGTGTATGATGAGCAGCTGCGCAGCGGCGTCTTCGACGACGATCGCAGTCAGAACGAGAGGCAAGCCGCGGCACGCGAGGCCGCGTACCAGGCATATCAGGAGTTTATGTGGCGCGAGGAGCAGGACGCACAGCGCCGGATGCGTCGAGAGCGCGCCTGCCTTGTGGGTGTCATCAGCTTGGTGGCATGGGTCAGCGTGCTGCTTGCGATTTTGCAGCGGCATACGGCCTCGCTCGGCCTACCGCCGCAGCTCTTCCGGCCTCCGCTCGTGCTGAGCACGCGTGAACTTGCGCGTCTGCCGCTCACGCTCGAGTTCGCATCGTTTCGCGAGCGGCTCGACGCGCGCCACCGTGCGCGCGCGCGGCCATTGGCGGCGTTGGCGTGGCTGCCCGACTACATGCCCGCCTACCTGCGCATTGACCTCAACCAGACCTCGGAGCTGCGCCGTGCGCCCGAAGTGGGCCAGCCGCACGGGCGTGGCTGGCTGCTGCGCTCGGCCGCGACGGGCGAGGACATCTACGGGCGCGAGCTGAACCTCGTGACGAGCGTCTACGTGCGGCCGCCGGCTGGGCAGCGCAAGACGGGGCAGAAGGTGCTCGGGATGAGCCCCGAGGGCACGCCGACCTTGTGTACGCAGCTCTGGCGCTCGGGCAGCCTGCATCGCGAGGAGTGGTACGACGACATGGCGCGCTCGGTTGGCGGGCGGCTCAGGCCGTTTGGGCTCGCGGCGGTCCCACCCGCCGATTGCGAGCCGGAGGTTGGCTTGCTGGCCATCGCGGCGAGCACGCTCTTGGCGCTCATCGCGACGCGGCTCACCTTGCGCATGGCGAGCTTGGGTTGACATAGCGCGCGCGACACAGTGCCTTGGGGCCATGTAGTGCCCGACCGGCCGCTCGACGCATCAGAAAGTCTCTGAAGATAAAATCAACTTAGCAAAAGTGGCCCCACCTTCCTAATTAAGAACTTGCTGATTTCAACAGAAGAGTCCAAGTTCTATTTGTGGACTCTGCTGATTAACTTTACCGGCAAATTTGCCGAAATCCAAAACTAGAAGACTTAAGGGCCGACGGCGGGCGCGGGCCGGAATTAAGACGGAATGATGGCGCTTTTCTTGGGCAACCAGCCGTACGCCTGCGTGCACGAGGGCTGCGGCAAGCGCTTCTCGCAGTCGGGCCACCTCACGTCGCACAAGCGCACGCACACGGGCGAGCAGCCGTACGCCTGCGAGCACGAGGGCTGTGGCGAGCGCTTCTCGCAGACGACCAACCTAACGACGCACAAGCGCACGCACACGGGCGAGCAGCCGTACGCCTGCGAGCACAAGGGCTGCGGCAAGCGCTTCACGCAGTCGGGCCACCTCACGACGCACAATCGCACGCACACGGGCGACCAGCCGTACGTCTGCAAGCACGAGGGCTGTGGCAAGCGCTTCACGGAGTCGAGCAACCTCACGACGCACAATCGCACGCACACGGGCGACCAGCCGTACGTCTGCAAGCACGAGGGCTGCGGCAAGCGCTTCACGGAGTCGGGCAACCTCACGAGGCACAAGCGCACGCACACGGGCGAGCGACCATATGCCTGCAACGACGAGGGCTGCGGCAAGCGCTTCTCGCAGTCGGGCAAGCTCAAGTCGCACATGTACACAAGCTCGCACGGCCGTTGCAGCCACAATGTGCCGGAGTACCTGTGTGACGACCTCGAGTGCGTCCAGCGGCGGGAGATGCGCCGTCAGCTCGCCGTAAACTTTGGCCAGCAAGTAGCTCACTCGCCAGCAGCGCGCCCGGCGCCTGCCGTGCTCCCATCAATGCCGCAGCGCTTGGGCGGCCGCAGGCGCAGCCGGAAGCGCCCACACGAGGCTAAGGACTGGTACGAGGACGAGGAGGGCATGCAGCTCGCTGTGGCCCTGTCGGCCTCGGTCACAGAGGTGGGCCTTCCCGATGAGAAGCGACAGCGGTTGGACAGCCGACCGACTCACACAAAGGGCGCTTCTTCCAGCTTCGACATGGAGCATGCACCTTGCATCAACGACGAGTTGGATGAGGTGAGGGTGGAGGTGGAATTGGATGAGGAGGGTCCTTGCTTTGGCTGCTGCCTGGGTAGGGAAGTGACCTTCATCGGCACGGCGCGCGATCGACCTGACCTGTCGGAACCCGACGGCGGGTGGGGATACACCCCGTGCTGCGGGCAGACGGCACACTTTGACTGCCTCGGGCGCTGGCTCACCCCGGACGATCCTGAGCGCGGCAGGCTGGTGGAGTCGACAAGCGGGCCGGTGGCCATCGAACTCAAGTGCCCCTTTTGTAAGAAGGCGCTCTCCCGCTCGCGCATGCGCATGCTGAGGGCCTGTGCGAAATAACGCATGGCGAAATAATGGCAATGATGCGTCATTAGAGATCAGATGTGGTATGTATGATGTATCCGGCGATGCATCTGCGTGTGAGCTGCGTCGCATGTCGGCTTTGACGTTCCAGCGAACCTTACCGGCGCGTGATAATTATGAAACTCAAAGCTCCCAGCGGCACGCACAGCACATGATGTCTCTCACATGTCACATGTGCCGTGCGAGACCCATGGCGTGGGCAGAGCATACGCGCCACGAGATCGTCGAACACCTCGCCGACGACCTCATCGGACGACTTGACGCCGCGGCCGCCGCCCGTGCGTGGCTGCAACGAGATGAACATCTCAAACATGCCTGCGGACTCCTTTGTTTGGAAAGTGATGTCCGCGTTCAGGTAGAGTCCGAAGATCTCGGGACGGTCCAACGAGCGGAAATGAACTGGCGGTACGTGTCGATCTGCACCTCGGGCGGCGCGCAGTACCGGAACTTGGCATCCATCTGCGAGCAGTACGATAAGGTCGTCGGCTGCGCGATGGTCTGCGGGTCGAGGTACGACGAGACCATGGCGCGCGTGAGGCGCACGTCCTGCTTGTCCGTCACGCGCCCGCCGTAGATGACGTCCGACATGATGATGTTGAGCGCCTCCCACGGCACCGACAGGTTCTGGTCGAGGAAGAGCCTCGAGGAAGAGCCTCGAGGAAGGTCCTCCAAAGGGCCTCAAGGCCAACATCGGCCGCTCGTTCATCGTCATGGATGAGAGTACGCTCGAAGGATGCGCACAGCCGACCGAGTTCAAGAACCTGCTCTTCGGCCTGTGCTTCTTCATCGCGGCCATTCACGAGCGGCGTCAGTACGGCGCGATCGGCTGGAACATCGCGTACCAGTGGATGACCTCCGACCTCACTTACCGCGTATTGTACGACTACACGCGCCCAGCCAGCTTCGCTTCGATGATTTGCCTGAGCTCCTCGCGCTCGCGCAGGCTGTCTAGCTTGGCGCGCGCCTGCTCGAGCGCCGCCTCGATCTGCTCGCGGTCGCTCGCGCTGGTGGCCTCGCCCTCGGGGTCTCCCTCAGCCTCGCGCCTGAGCGCCTCAAGCACGGCACGCGTCGCGTCGGGCGGGATCTCGACGCCGCGCTCGCTCAGGAACAGCTTGAGCTGCGTCGTGGTCAGATGCTTCGCCTTCATGCCGCTGCTGTTCGAGGCGCGCAAGGCGCGCGAGGGCGCCGTCGCTGGCTTCGGCTCGGGCGCTGATGCGGCCGCTGCCGCCGCTGCCGCCGCTGCCTCGAGCAGCAATGCCTGCTCGACAGCCTGCTTCTCGGCGTCCGCCTGGCGTCGGTGCTCCTCGACGCGCTCGCTGAATTTCATCTCCAGTTTGCTCGCACGCACTGTCGATGGTGAGGCAGGCTCTGCTGGCCCATTTGGTGCAGGTACCGGTGGTGGAGCTTCTGCCAGCTCGTTAGGTGCAGGTGCAGACGACGGAATCTCTGCTGGCTGGTTAGGTGGAGGTGCCAGCGGTGGAGCCACTGCTGGCGGCTCGGCTGCGGCCGTTGGCTGCTGAGCGTCCGGCTCGGGTGCCTTGGCGACGGGGCTGGTGAACTCATCCGGCTCGGGCGGTCGCGTGCCGCTGTGACAGCATCCCATCGGCGCCACCGAGACGGGCTACCTTCTCTTCAGACGAGGCGGTGGATCGGGGATCGTCCGGCGACTCGCTCCACAAGCGGCTTCGGGCACATCCGCGGAACTACTTTGAGCTCCGCACGGTGTGAACCTTGAGACAGTGTGTGAATGTTCAGTCAGTCAGTTTCGTCGCGGTCCCCCCGCGCTCACCACACCGTCTCGTCTCAAAGGACGGCTCCGTTCCATCGGTCAACACAATTTTTGAGTAATCGCTCGCTCGGGCGATTCAATTTCCATGCTCGATTTCGCTAGTGAGGTTCGGTTGAAGTGTGATCTCTGTGTGAATGGTAGGGAACAAGACCCCCGCGCGCCGTTGTGGCACATGGCTTGCCCCGGTTCCACACCAAACGTGGCACGGATATCGAAATCGCACGGTCACGCATTAATTGAACACACACGGAGCGAGCCACACCGCGCCCACCCCGCAGCCGCTCCCGCACGCATCGCATGCGCCGCGCACTTCGTCTCTCTCGAGTCTCGTGAGCTCACGTGCGGAAGAAGATACGGGCCGAGCAGAAGGCGCACTCGAGCAGCTCGTACTCGAGCTCGTACGAGCGGATGCGCTTGAGCGCGAGCGTGTTCGCGTCCTCCTTACGTCCACCCGTCGAGGCCGCGCCCGCGGCCTCCTGCAGCGCCGTCCGCTCGGCAGCGTAGCGCGCCTGCACCGTGTCCCACCAGTAGAGCGTCTCGAACTGCTCGTTCTGCTCGAGGAGCTTGAGCAGGTACGCAAGGCCCATTGCGAAACCGTCGTCTGTGAAGTACGCCTCGCGCGCCTTTTTCTGCAGCTTATCCTTGGCCACGAGCATCGAGTCGACGTACGCGATGGTGAGCGAGGGCACGATGAGGAAAAAGTGGCGCAGGTGATCGTTCTTGGTCGAGCGGATCTCGGACGAGAAGACGTTGACGAGGATTTCGAAGTAGTTGGCGCCCTCGTCGTACGAGGAGCGCATCCCGTCGACGAAGCGCGCAGCTAACCCGTGCGCCTCCGCACACGCCGCGCCAAGCGCGAGCGCACCGCGCACCGCGCCGGCGGCGCCGTTGCCCACGCCGGCCGCGGGCGCGGCGCCTCCACCGGCGGCGTCCGCATCGGGAGGCAGGGGCAGCGGCTGCACGCCAGGCAGGTCGGGAAGGCATTGGGCCGTCTCGCCGGTGAAGTGGACGCCGCCCGCGCGCACCATGCGCACATAGCCCATCGCGTTGCCGATCTCGGTGATGAGGATGCGGAACTGGTCGAGGACAGTGATGGGCGCGTGCTGGTCGCCGAGCTTGCGCACGTCCTTGGCGAGCTTCTCGGCGGACTCGTATGGGTAGCGGGCCCGCGCACGAGTGCGCCCGTCCCTGTCGCTTTCGGGACGGTCCTGGCGCGTGAGGATGGCGAGCTCGCGGTACGCGCGCGCCTCGCGCACGAGCTTCGACTTGATGTGGTCGTCAAAGAGGAATTGGGAGAAGACCATCAGCTTTCGCTTGAGGTACTGGTACGTGAAGTTGACGGCAGTGTTCATGATGCCCGCGCCGTGCACGCGGATCGAAGCGGCCACGTGTCGGATGCCGATCGTGTTCAGGTGCTTGCCCTCGTGCGCGCCGCCGCTCTCGACGAAGATCTGGTTGTGCAGATTGTACCGGAAGTTACGCACGAAGAGGTGGATGTTGCGCATGATCTGGAGCACGTCGAGGCCCTCCTCCATGGTTTGTCCGGGCAGGCACGCGGCCGCGGGCAGCTGCGGGTCGACAAAGTCGAGGCAGCCGCCGCCGCCGGAGCCATCCATGCCAAACGTGTAGCGCTGCATCGCGATGGCGCGCATCTCCGCGTACGTGCGCCAGTCGTGCAGCGAGACGGTGGTCAGGTTGTAAAAGGTGCAGTCGAGGTAGCGCCCCACGTGCGCCACCGGCAGCACCGCCTGCATGCAGATCGGGAGTGCCGGCTGCCCGAGCCGTGCGGCGAGCGCGCGCACGTTGGCGGGCGCGGGCGTGGTGAGCGAGCCTAGGGTGGCGGCCGCGTGCTGTGCATATCGCAGGTCAGTCTCGATCTCGAGCGCGAGCTTGCGCAGTACCTCCTCGTCGAGCGCGCTACTGAGCATCGCGCTCAGCAGCGTGATCCACGACGGGCCCACGGGCGCCGCGTCATTGATCGGCCCCGGCGGCGCGCCGCTGCCGGGCGCGCCGGGCTTGGGCGCGTACGGCGTGGGGTGGACGCCGAGGGCGGCGGTGCGCCGCAAGAGTGGCTCGACGTCGCGCACCGCGTCGAGCAGGGTGTGGAGCACTCGTGGCGTGGGCAGCTCGCGTGCGATCGCTACGAGCGGAATGAGCAGGTCGCGCGCACAGAAGAAGAGGAAGTCGCATGAGGTGGCGGCCGCGAGGGTTGGCTGCCAACTGCCGAGCAGCTGCAGCTTCCACAGCAGGTCCGAGAGCTCCTCGTGATCGGCTTCGCGCATGAGCGGCTTGAGTTGCGCCACGTGCCTCGCGAGCTGCACGATCGTGAGCCGCGTGCGGTCCGGCGGCGAGGCGAGCGTCTGCACCATCAGCGTGACCGCCGCTAGCCGATCGAGCGCTGCGTCATCCAGACGACGCGCCGCCTCGAGCTTCGCGCGCACGGGCAGGAGCAGCCGCCTGATCTGGGCGGCGCACGTACGCCCGGCGTGGACTGCGGTGAGGCTCGTGAGTGCGCCGTGCCGGTCGACGGCCACCTGGAAGCTCTTGAGCACCTCGAGCGCGCCGAGCAGGGACGGGAGCACCTTCTTTGGGAAGGGGCTGCCTAGCTCGAAGTGGCCCGCGACGGCGGAGCGAAGCAGCTGTGAGAGGCGCGAGCCGAGCAAGATCGCCTGGATGAGGAGCGAGGTGCTCGTGGTGAGCAGCTCCTGCTTGTTCGCGTGCGCCGTCAGGTCCGAGTCGAAGCGCGCGAGCCACTTGCACAGCGCGAGCCGCAGCGTGTTCACGTCCTTGTGCAGTTCCGCATCGAGCAGCTTGAGGAATTCGACTTCGACCTTGGAGGCGGCCTCGACGGTCATCGAGGAGCCTTTGAATGGGAGAGTGCCTGCCCACCGAGGGGGTGAGGGGGCGAGGGGGTGAGGGGCGAAGGGGTGGCGGGAAGGGGGAGGGGGAGTGGGGGTTCGGCCGCTTGGGGACTTGAGCGCCGTCCCGAGCGCGGGAGGGAGGGCGGGCGAGGAGATCGAGAGGAGATCGAGAGGAGATCGAGAGCTGAGGGGCCAAGGGGATTGGGGGGGGGCGGGGGGAAGTGGGCACTCACGTGCGAGGAAGGAGAGCGGTCGCCACATGGCGACGCCGCCCAGGTAGGTGAGCGGCACGCGCTTGCCGAGCGCCCAGAGCGCGGTGTAGGTCTTCTTGTCAACTCCCTTGGTGGGCGCGTGGAGGTACTGGTGGAAGCAGAAGAGTGCTACGAGGCCGACGATCTCGTCGCGCTGCTGCGTCTCGGTGGGCTGGCCGATTATGGTGCCAAGGTCGGCGAGCAGCCGCTTCACGTTCTCGAGCAGCTGCGTCAGGAACGGCGCGTTCGTCGTCACGTTAATGTCGACGGTGCCGTCGACGGTGCGCGCGTCGAGCTGCTGCGTGATGCAGCTCCGGAAGAGATTGTTCTGCAGCAGCTTGGTGATGGCGACGATGCGCGCATCGAGCTCAAGGAGCTGCGGCATCTCTACACCATACAGGCCAGGCTCGCGCGTCATGTTGTTGACCACGCGCCGGTATCCCGCGAGCGCCTCGGGCAGGTGCGTGCTCCGCTGCAGCGCATCGTCGAGCAGGATGAGCACCCCGAGCAGGTCTCCGAGCGCATCAAAAGCGCGACGCATGGTGACGGCGCGGAAGGTGGCGGCGAAGAGCTTTTGTTGCGGCGAGTAGAGCGACGCGAGCTGCCGGATTAGGTTCACTGCGAGCGCGTTCACGCGGATCGAGAACTGCTGCACCGCGAGCAGCAGTGGCAGCGCCGCGTTGGCGGCCACCTCGGGCCGCGGCGGCTCGGCGAGCGCGGCGGCGGCGACGCCCGCCTCGACAGCGGCCGACGCCATCGCCGGCTGGTCGGCGAGCAGCAGCAGCGCCGGCAGCAGGTGGTCCCGCGCTCGATCGCGCAGCGCCGTCGCCTCGTCGCACAGGTACGAGAAGACGATGATGACCTTGTTGAAGAGCTTGTTGTCGGTCTGCACGAGCGAGTTGCAGGCCACCTCCGAGCGCGGCGTCGCGTCGATGGCCACCGGACCGCACGAGCCCATCTATGTTGGACAGGAGGCGCCAGAAAGCAAGGGTCAACACGCGTCGGAGTTGCCGCGACTGAACTTCACAGCGACATGGAAACACGACATGGATCCTGCTTGGATCCCGCTAACGCATGGACGGAGGCATGGCCGAAACAACCTTGCACGGCACACACAGACCATTTACATTGTAAAAGCACGCATGATTCAATTGTAAAAGCAAGACGATGTGGCGCGTTTACAATACATGTATCCAGGCTCGGGGCTAGCCATGCCAGTTGCGCCGCGGCGCGCGCGCGCCCTCCCCACATCTCGCATGGCGGGCACTGGTGGCGGGGGGGGGGGCGTTTGAATTTGACTTGTCTTGTCTTGACTTGACATGTCGCCCGCTCGCGCGGAAAGAGAGCGTCCCGGCCGCGACCGACGGCCTCGACGCACGCACATGTCGTCTCAGGCGGTGGCACGGCGCGCCAAGCTGGCGGCTGCCGACGAGGCCCAGTCGACGCTCCGCCAGCCCGCCGAGCTCAATCAGCTGGTCGATGAGCTCCAGAACCGGCTCAAGGAGGGCGGCAAGGAGGGCAAGGTCAAGTCGGCGAACGAGGCACTCAAGGAGCTCGTCGATCTGCTCGTGTCACACAAGTACGCGCGCGCGCACGGTGCCACGCTGCGCGACAACGCGAGCGCCAGCGCCGGCCGTGTGCCAACTTGGGACAGCGTCCTGAAGTGCACGCTCTTCTGTCTGAGCGTGTCCAAGAAGCTGCTCAAGGCGTTGGTTGAAAAGCTGCGCCTGCTCCTCGGCAAGGCACTCGAGGCCGGGCCGGGCGCGCTCCGCCCGACGAGTGAACTGCGCGTCTTCCTGTACGTGTGCCAGGAGCTGACCGACCGCGGCGGCACGGAGGCGCACGCGGCGCCGCGAGCTCCCGCGAAGAATGACGGCAAGTCGGCGCACCCCGATTGCATCGGCGTGCTCCTCCTCCTCGCGAGCGAGCGGCCGCAGCTGCTCGCACGCCTCTCGCCCCTTAGGCGCAAGCTGCTGCTCAACCAATGCATAGAATGGATCATTGGAGAGCCGCCTGGCGTCGATGGCGCTGGCGGCGGCGGCGGCGACGGCGCGGACAGCCGCTCAGACGGCATGGGCATAGGCGGTGTTGGTGCCAGCTCTAGCCGCGCGCCCGCGGGCGGCGGCGGCGGCATCGATCCGAGCGTGGTGGCGACGCCGCAGCTCCTGGTGCAGTATGCCCAGCTGCTCTCTCAACTCGTAGGGGCGTGGGGCAGCGATATGGGGGTCCTCGAGAGCACTGGCGGTGGGCTGGAGGCGGGCGACGACGGCCCGTTCGCCCTGCTCACCGGCTTCATGAACGACGTTTGCGAGAAGGAGCTGCCGTACCTACGCAAGATGGCCAACCAGCTTTGGTCCGCCACGCTGCATGCTATCCTGTGCCACGGCGCCAACGTGCTGCACGAGGTGGCGGCGTTTGGGCTGACCCCGTGCGTGCTCGAGCGCGTGCTGCGCGAGTTGCGCGAGGCCGATCGGGGTGGCGCGCTTGCCGAGACCCTCGCGAGCTTCGCGCGCTGCCAGCTCGCCTGCGTGCGCCTCTGCGGGCTCGCGCTGCCCGTGACGAGCGCACGCCAGCTCTCACATCTCGTCGAGCTCGAGCTCCGGTCTGCGAGCGCCTTCAAGCAGCCGGCGGCGCTGCTGAGCACCGCAGAGCTGAGCGAGGAGCGATGGCGTGCACGCTCGCTCCTACAGCTCATCGCCGACGTCCTCGCACTCCACCGGCCGCCGCCCAGCGCTGCCGCCGCGAGCGCCGCCGCGAGCGCCGCCGCGGGCGTGGCCGCCGCGGGCGCTACCGGGGCGGGGGCGTCCAAGCGGCAGCGCACCTCGGCGAGCGTGCCGCTGAGCACGCTGCTTCTCGAGGCGGTCCGTGCGCCCGGTAGCCCTGAGGAGTACGGGCGCTGGCTGCTCCTGATCGGATGCCTCGCTGAGCGCCATCCGGGCGCCCTCACGCCCTCAGTGCGCACGGCGCTCGTCGAGGCGCTCACGGCGGAGCTGCCGGTGGCGGACGGCTCGGTGGGTGGCGGCTGGGGGCGCCTGCCGCTCCTCGCGTGGGCGCTTGCCGGCCTCGCGCTGCTCGAGCCGCCGGGCGCAAGTGCGCCGCGCTGGGTGAGCCTCTGGCGCAGCTTACACGCACTCGTCGCTCTGTACGAGCCGGGCACGCGCACTCTCTACGCGGGCGGCGGCGACGGCGGCGCGGGTGGCGCGTCGGGCGGCGCAGGCGGCAGCGGCGGTAGTGCTGCTGGCGGCGCCGGCGGTGGTGGGGCGGCGGGAAGTACGGAGCGTCTGTGCTTCGTCGACCTGGGCGCGCGCTGCTTGCGCGTGATGCTCGAGCGGGGACTTCTCCCTCCCTCTGAGGCCGCCGCCCAAGCCGCCTCCGTGATCCACTCATCGCCCCTCTTCGCGCCATTGGCCGTGCGCACCGCGGGAGATGCCACCGCGGCGGCGGCTGAGGGTCGCGCCTACCTTCGCTCGATGGTGGAGCTGAGCGCCGTGCTCGTCAGCGCAGCCGAGCGAGGCGTTCGCGCGGTAGACGAGGGAGCGGCGGCCGGTGGCGGCCGCGGCGGCGGCGGCGGCGGCGGGGCTTTCGACCGTCGGCGACTGGTGCGCTGGCTGACGGAGCGCATGTACTGGGCGCCGGTGCAGCCAGCTTTCGAGGCCACATCTCCCTGGCGATGCGCGCTGCAGCTGCGTGCGACGCGGGCCGCGTGGGCAGCGGGCGCCGAGCACCTTCTGCTCCGGCGCGTCTGGTGTGCTGTCGTCACCGGTCATGGTGGCGGCGGCGCGGCGGTGGGCGGCACGCTGCTCGGTGTGCCCGCTATCTCGCCCGGGGCGTGCGCTCTGCCCGTGACGTGGCTCGAGCGACCGTATAGCTCGGGGAGCGAAGGGTATGATCCTCTGCTCGGCGCCGCATCGGACGCGAGCTGGCGCCCCTCCGACCAGGCCGCCGGAGTGGCCGCCGCGCCGCCGTGCCCGCCGCGGCTGCTGCGCCGCCTCGTGCCGCTGGCAACGGCAGCGGGCGGCGGCCCGGTGGGCGCGGTGGACGAGGGCTGCGAGGAGGAAGAGGGCGAGTGGGACGAGGGCGGCGGTGGGAGCATCGAGGGTGTGCCGATGGGGCTGCTCCACCTCGAGGCCTTCCTACGCCACGTCGAGGCTCTCTCATCCAACCCCGCCCCCGCCGCCGCCGCCGGTTGCGCTGCGGATGGTGGCGGCGGCGGAGGCGGTGGCGGAGGCGGCATTGCGCTCGGGGCCCTCGGTGCGTACGCGAGCTCCGCGTCCCTGCTGGGTGTGGCTACGTACGAGGAGGAGCGGGCCGCGGGGCGCGTGAATGGGTCGCTCTCTCACGCGCCGGATGAAGGCACCGATGAGTGCGCCACAATGCCTGAGATCACGCTCGGGTTGCTCAAGGAGGCGAGCAAGCGGCTGGTGGCGGCTGCACCCTCGGAAGCCGCCTCGCCCGCCGACCCGGGGGCGCTGCGCACGATCATGCACGGGCTGCGTCTCGTCGAGTTCGCAGCGGCACTCATGCTCGCCACGGGGCCGCGACGCGCGCCAGAGGGCTGCATAAAGCTGCTGCAGAAGCAGCTGCGTAAGGTGGCGTCCTGGCTGCGGTGTACGCTGCCGCACGCGGGGCCTGATGCGTCACGAGCAGAGATGCTTGCCAAGGTTAAGGGGTGGGCCCGCGCCTCGCGCACGCTCCTCGCGTTACGCTCATGCCTCGCCATGTTCGCGGCACTCGCGGCTGACACTCGCGGCGGCACGCAGCGCGGATGGCATGTGGTGGTGGCGCCCTCATGGCCCGAACCTCTCTACGTCGCCATGGCCTCTGAACCTCAGACCCTCGTCCACGGCGTCAAGCTGCTCTGCATCGCGCGACAGGCGCAGCAAGCGGCGCGAGCTGAGGCCGCCGCCGCGGGCGGCGGCGGCGGCGGCGGCGGCATCGGCATCGGCGGCACAACAGCGGCTGCGGAGGCGATGGACGTTGACGAGTTCGAGCTGCAAGTGCCGAGCGAAGCTGCGAACGCGAGCGCCACCGCCTCTGGGGCTGCTACCTCGACTTTGCGCGAGGAGGGCGGCGGTGGCGGCGCCACTAGCGCGGCAGAAGAGGCGGAGGTGGGCGCGGCGCTGCATGCCATCCTCAGCTGCCTCGACCTGTGGGCGCTCGGCTTCGGCTCGGTCAGCGAGCGAGTACTCGTGGCGCTCCCAGCCGCGCTCGAGGGGCTCAGTGCGGCCGCGCTGCGCACTAAGCTGCTCGCGCTTCGCACGCTAGCCACATGCATGCGGGCCACCCCCACGCTCACCCAAGCTCGGCGTGCGTGGCCTGCCGCGGTTTCGCCGAACCCAGCCACCGCGCCCGCCGTCGGGGGGCTTCTCGGGGATATGGACGTGGGCGGCAGCACGGTGGTGCGCAACCTGCCCGCGCCCGTGGCGGCTCTGCTCGAACCTTGGCTCTTGGTGGCTGACTCAGCCCTCTTCGGCGACGTGACACGTCGGCTGAGTCACGCGAAGAAGCACGCAGCCAAGCTTGAGCTGCCGAAGCCCGAGTGTAGGGAACAGACAGCGGATGTGGAGGCTAAGATCGCCGCGGCCGCCGCCTCGTGCGACGGGGCCCTCCGGCGCGCGCTAGCGGTGCTCTGCCGCTTTGCACGCGCCGCGCCTGCCACGCTGCCGGCAGGCGGGAGTGCGTGCGAGCTCCGCGCGTACAACAAGCTTTGGACGATGTCGCTCGGGGTGGCAAAGGAGCGTGGCGACTTTCGCACCATCGTGCGCGACCGTAAGCGCATGCTGCCGCTCACGCCGGCGGCGCGGCTCGCGCTCGTCGAGGCGCTGCATGCACACGTTGAGATGATGGAGCGGCTGCATGCAAGTGCCAAGGCCGCGGCGATGGAACGGCTGCATGCGAGCGCTTTGGCCGCGAGCAGTCGCCGTCCTAGCGAATCCACACCGCTGCTGCTCGACGGGCAGACAGTTGATGACGTGGGCGAGAAGTATGAGGAAGACCTCTTCGACGCGCTGTATGACACGCAGTGGGCGGTGCGCCAGTGGGTCGTGCGAGCGCTCGGCGTGCTCGCCCCCACGTTCGAGCCCGAGGATCATCGAACCTTCCTGCTTCCCAAGGCACTTGGCCCCCTCTTCGGCGTGCCCGAGAGCGCCCCGGCCGAGGCGAGCTTTGGCGTGCCGTGCTTCGCCTTCGTCGGCCTCAAGCGCGGCGGCGGCGCCAACGGCCTGCTCGCGAGCCCGTGGGGGGGCCACGGGCTTGCGGGTGCGGGCGGCGGCGGTGGTGGGGCCCTGGGCGGGGTGCCGACGAGCGCGCACGTGCCCTCGCCGTACGTGTCGCCGGCTTTTGAGGTACGTCTGACGGCGCTGCACGCCCTCGCCGCCCTCGGAGCTAGCTCGGCGAGCTGCACCGACCAGTCGCTGCTCCTCCTCCTGCTCGCGCACGGGCCCGACCCCGCCCGCGCCGCTGCCGCCGCCGCCGCTGCCGCCGCCGCCGCTGCGGCTGCCGGCAACGAGACGCCGCCGCCACGCGCAGCCCTTCGTCTAGCGGCGGACGCGGCTCTGCGCAGCATGGGGGCGGCAAGTGGGCTGGCACCGTGGCGGATGCTGCGCCAACGGGGTCAGCAGCTGCTCGCTCTCTGGCTCCAGTTAAAGCTGCCGCTGCAGCGACTGCCGTGCACTCTCTTCAAGGCCACGCCAGCGCACGGCACGGCCGCTGCCCTCACCTCGAGCGTCGGCGCCGCCAACGCGCCCTCCTCCTCGGGAGCCTCCGTCGCTGCTGAGGCGGATGCGAGCGCCGATCGCGACCTCGCCGCCTTTGTCGCTTCAAGCCGCATCCCTCTCGCGACAGCGGCAGCGATGGCCTCCAACGGCGAGGTCCTCACGACCGCCGCACGTGCGCTCGGGCTCGCGGGTGGTGCACCCGACCTTTTGCTCGAGGCGCTGCCGCAGGTGCTCGCTCGCCTGCTTCCCATGAAGAATGGGGCGGCTGACGAGCGCCAGACGTACACCTTCTCGCTCGACTTTGTATGTAGCATCCTCGCACCACAGCCGCTGCACGCGTGCGCGCAGCCGCAGATGAGCGCTTTGCTCTCTTCCATCGTCCTGTGCGCCTCGGCCGAGCGCCCCCCAAGCCCACCGCAGCGCACCGTGGCCGAGATTATCGAGGTGCTCATCGCGCCGCCCGACCCGCGCGCCGCCGTCTCTCGACGACCCCTCGTCGAGTCGCTGCGTTCGCTGCCACCGGTGGCGATGCATGCCCTTGTCCTCACGGTTCGTGGCGCGATCGCGGCGGGCGAGGCGTCGCTCGGAGCCCTCGAGGTACTGCTGAGCGAAGCCCTCCTCTCGCCTCAGCAGCTGGGTGCCGGATGCACGCCCCACTTGCTGCAGGCTGGGCTGCTCGCCCCCGCCCACGCCGCCCTCAACCGCACCACCCTCGCACTCTGCGTGCCGCCTGCCGCCGCCGCCGCCGGCAGCAGCGCCGCGGCCGACCCGGCCGACGCGGCTGCCGCCTCAGAGAACGCGAAGGTGGATGAGCTGTCGCACGCGTGCGAGCTGCTGCGTCGGCTGCACGCGCGGCTGGGCGCCTTGGCGTCTGTGCGGGCGGCGCTGCTACCCGCGCTGCTCCGAGCGCTCGTGCCTCTGGCGGCACGCTCGGCTGCGGCCCAGGCGACGCTCGGTGAGGTGCTCCAGCACGATGTCTTCGCGACAGCCGTGGGCGGGGCCCAAAACCAAGGGGTAGGCTTGGGTGCGCGCGAGGGAGCGAGCGGCAGCCTGGGGGCCAGCCTCGAGGCCTCGTGGACCGACCCGATCGGATCGTCGGATCGGTTGCATGCCGCACTCGCCAAGCTGCCCCCGTACGAGCTGGTCACCTCGGCCAGCACGCGTGGGCTGCAGGAGCTGCAGGCGCGCCTGCTGGTCGCTCGAGCCCGCGCGGCGGACGAGGCTTCGAGCGAACGCCTTTCGGCTGCGGCGCAGCTGCTGGCATGCGAGGCAGGCGCACCCGCCCACGCCCTTGGAGGCTACCCCGCCGTCCGATTGCAAACCGCACGGCCGGTTGCCGAGGCGGCGGCGGCGGGCGGGTGCGGCGAGGCGGTGGCGGGTGCGGCGGCAGGCATGGTGCTCAGCGGCGTGAGCGAGCGCGGCGCACCTCGCTCGGAGCTCGAAGCGCGGGCTGCAGTGACCAAGGCAATCCTCATCCTCGGCTCGCCTGAAGCGCTCGAGTGCCCGACGCTCAGCGCGTGGCTCGAGGGTGGAGACGAGGTCGCTGATGAGGGCTACGGCGCCCTCGACCTGCGTGCTCTACGGGCCGGCAGCGCGCGCGCGGCGGCGGCAGCAAGGCGCGCCGAGGCTTCGAGAGCGGCGGCTGCCCTCGATGACGAGAGCGCTCTGCACGACGGTGGCGAGGCATGGTGCCCGTGGAACGACCGAGCGCCGCTGCAGGGCATGGGGCCAGCTCGTGGGGGCCTTGACTCCCAGTCGAGGCTACAGTCCCTTAGGCGAGCACGCCGCTCGCCTATGGAGCGCACGCGGCGCTGGCTGCTGCGGCTTGCCTCAGCGCCGGGCCTCTCGTCGGCCTTACGAGAGCTCATCAGCCAAGCGCTCAGCCTGTGTGCCACCCTACCGCCGCCGCGTGCGCTTCTCGAGCCGCTCGCCTCGGACGTGCCACTTCCGCCCTCACAGCTCACCGACTGCGCGGACGAGGAGGAGGCACTCGGAGCGGCAAGGTCGGCCGCAGAGGCCGCGGGCGCAGCTGACGGGGAGGGCAAGGAGGAGGAGGAGGAGGAGGCCGCCGGCCATGCCCGGCTGCTGCGCCAGCTCCACGCGGTACTCATCTCGCCGGATGCGCCGCCGCGCCTGTGCGCCCTCGCCGCCCAGAGCCTGTGCCGAGCCTTCGAGTCTGACGCGGCGCGCCCGGCGGCCCTGCGCGCGCTCGAGCAGCTGCATCGACAGCCAGCCGCAGCGGCCGCCTACCACCATCTGCTCCCGTATGCCGCGCTTGAGCAGCTGCGTGCCTCGTTGGCGTCGAGCGGCGCGGCAGATGGCACCGTGAGCGGCGGCGAGAGCGGCGCGAGCAATGCGGCGATGGAGGTTGATGCGGCTGCGTGGCTCGAGGCGCCGCCGCCCATTGCGTGCGCGCTGGTCTGGGCAATGGGCTCGACGGCGGAGACGCCTGCGTACGATCACGCCGCGTGGCTCTGCGCAGTAGTCAGTCCTCTGCTCGCCGCCTCAACTGACCCGCTCCTCGCCGGATGCACACCACTCGCGGCCGCCGCGCCCCGATTCGCGGCTTCGATGCTTGAGGCGGCCGTGCAAGACGTGGCGAGGCAGCCTGCTCACGCGCATGCGCTCGCGAACGCCGTGCACGCTGCCCTCGACCCTCCGGGCCTTGGCGCGATGGCAGGCGCGAGCGCATGCCCCCCTGCCAAGGCGGCCGCCCTGCTCCGCGTGATCACCTCTCTCCTCCGAAACTCTATACACGCGCCCGCCGCACCCGCCGCCGCCTCGGCAGCGCTCGAGGCCTTCTGGAGATTGCTCTGCCTCGGTCGGCTGGCCGAGGTGGCAGCGGACCATCAGATGGACGCGACGGCTCTCCTCCTACTCGAAGCCTCGAAGGCGATCGCCACCGCTACCAGCCCCAGCCACGCCGTCCCTCCTGCTGCCGCCGCCCCTAGCGCCGCGCACGAGGCGCGTGCGCTCGCGGTGCTGCGGCGTGTGCTGCCCCGCCTCGCGATGCCCGACATGGCGTTGGGGCTGCCGGCAATGGCGACGGAGGCGGCGCTCTCGGCGGGCGCTAGCGGTGGCGTGGGCGGATTGGTCGGGCTGGGCGGGTTGGTGGGCGCGCGTGGTCCGTGGCTCGTCTCGTCACTCGAACTGAGCCTGGCGGACGTGGGGCTGCGCGCCCAGCACGGCGCTCAGCACGAGCGGCTACCTGCCGCCCTCGACAGCCTCCATCGGCTGGGCTGCTATGCGCTTGTGCGCGCCGTCAGCTCGGCACGGCTGCCAATGGCGCCGCCCGCGTTGAGGGTGGCACCGGCGCCGCAGCCTGCGGGTTGGGGTGTGGGCGATTGGCAATCGGTGGCGGAGGGGCAGGCGGAGATGGCATGGCGCCTTGGCGAGTGGACGGACGTGCGCGTGCCCACAGGGTCGGGCGTTGCTTTTGACGACGAGGAGATGTGGGAGGCGTCGCTGCCGGGTCTACTCGACGGCGGCGGCGGCGGCGGCGGCGTGCGCGCGGGTGAGGGCGGCGCCTGCCATGGCGCCTTGGCGAGCGCGCTGCGTTTGCTAGGCCGTCGCGAGGCAGGTTCCTTCGCTGCACTCAAACGCACCGTTGGCGGTGCGCAGCAGTCGCTGCTGGCACAGATGGTCAGCCTGCCCCCCGAGGCGAGCGGAGCGCTCGAGGGAGCGCTCCGACAGCTCCGGCTGTGCGGCACGCTGCGCGAGGGCGCGGGTGGCCTCGCATCCGAGGTGAGCATGACCGATGGGATGAGCACGCCCTGGCTGCTCCCTTTCGCGCTGGTGGCCGCCGCCCGGCAAGCCCTTGGCGGCGGCACATCGACGCAGGGGATGGCCGACACGCTCGACAGCATGGCCACCGCGGAAAGCGCCGGCGGGTACGGCGGGTACGGCGGCGGCTTTGGTGGCGCCTCGGAACGTGCGGCACGCGACGAGTGGCTGCAGTGGCGGCGCAAGCGGCTGTCGCAGCAGCTGGCGGTGCTGCCGCGCGGCGCTCCACTCGGCGAATACGAGCCGCTCGTGGCGCTGCACGTGGCGATGCTGCGGCACATGCAGCCGCACGGCTCGCGTGCCGAGCAACTTGAGCTTCTAGTCAGCGCCGGCCAGCGAGCGCGCGCCGACGGCCACCAAGCTGGCGCGCATGCCCTGCTTCGGCGGGCGGCTGAGCTCGCCTCGGCCATCGGCGGGAGCGGCAGCGCCGTTGGCGCTCCGCTCGCGTCGCAAGCGCCGTACGCATCCTGCTCGCAGCAGCTTGAGTCGGAGGGCGAGGGCTCGGTGCAAGGGGCGACGACTCAGAGTGCGCTGCGCTGGCTGCCGGCGACGTGGGCGGGCCGTTGGGAGCACGCGCTCCTGCTGTGGGACGCGGGTAGTGACGGGCGCACCGACGCCCTGCTGGTGGCCAAGCGGTTGCGTGACGAGCTTCAGGCGGCCATGGACGCAGCCGCTGGGGTGGGCGGACTGTCCTCAGCACCGAAGGCGAGCGGCGCGGCGGCAGCGGGGGGTACCGGCGGCCGGCCTCTTTCGTCGAGACACGCGACGCTCCACGTGCAGCTGCTTGCAACGCTCGGAGGCTGGATGGACGCTCTGCGGTGCGAGGGGCTGGGTGCGGTCCAAAAAGAGCTCGACACGGCGGTCTACCTATGTGATGAGCTTGGGGTGCCCGATGAGAGTGGCGCAGTGGCGGACGCACTTCTCGGGCTGGGCAGCTTCCACGAGCGACAGTTTGGCGCGTTGCAGCGTCAAGCAGATTCGTCCACCTTTGCCAAGCTCGTGTCAGTGCACGCACGCACCAGGGTTGAGCTGCGACGCGTGCGCAATGAGCTGCTCACGTTGACCGACACGGCAACCAAGGCGATCGCTCACCGTCGTAACAAGCTCGAGAATCACGCACGCGAGCTGCGTTTCGCGCTTGACGCGCTCGAGAAGGACTCGCTCGCCACCGTCGACCGGCGTTCCGAGCATCTCCTCGGCGCGATGGAGAACTACCTTCTGTGCCTGCGCCGCGCGCCTGAGGGCTCGTCGGCCTCCCGCGCGGCCGCCACGGCCGTCTGTCGCCTCTGGATGCGCAACCGCGAGGTCCAGCCGCTCTCAGAGAAGGTGCTTGCCTTCTTCGGTGCTCATGGGCAAGGTGCCGCGCCCGCGCTCTCCCGCCCCTTTTTGCCGCTTGCTTTCCAGCTGTGCGCGCGGCTGAGCACTGCGGCGGACGCGGCGGACGCAATCGACCCACTCTCATGTGAGGAGAGCTTCTCGCAGCCGTCACAGGCATACGATCTGCTCGACGAGGGCTCGTACGCGGCGCCCTCAACAGCGGGTGATGTGGGCGTGGCTGAGGCCGAGAAGCCCAACGATGTGCTGGCGGCGGCTGCGTTCCAGAGAGCACTGCGCACGATGCTCCTCCAGCTGAGCGAGCACGACGTCGATCGCGTCATCATCCACCAACTCATCGTGGCCGCCGAGCCTGCCGGCGCCGCTGCCGGTACTCACGATGTAGGCGCCTCACAGCAAGCGGCGGCGTCGCTGCTCCAGAAGCTGCGTGAGCGTCGACCGGCCGAGGTGGAGGCATCCATCGCCCTCGTCGGTGCCCTCCGCCGCCTCGCTTGCTGTCAGGCTCGCGCCGGCGGATGCGGCGACGAGACCCCAGCCAGCCCGCGCGCATCGTACGTTGCCATCGCAGACGCGCTCGGCGCGGTAGGCGCCGTGGCGGGTGGCGGATCTGCACCCGACCTGAGCCGCCTGCATGACCACCTCGACATGCGCCGCGTGCCACTACGTGTACCCCTCACTCCGGCTGGTAGCGAGGGCGGCGAGCCGGCCCTGATGGTGCGCTACCTGCCGCACTTTATACCTGTTGCCTCGGGCCGGCCGCATGCACTCACGGGCGGGGACGGGCCAACGGCGCCGTCTTGGGCGCGCTCCAAGCTCGTCTGGTGCGAAGACGAGGCGGGCGTGCGCCATGCCCAACTGCTGCGCGCGCGCCCCGCCGGCTCTCTCGATCCTCGGCGGGATGCGCTCGGTTGGCAGGTGTTCGAGGAGCTCTCTCGGCGGCTGGAGGCGGATCCTGCCGCGCGAGCCCGTGCGCTTCGGCTACGCGCCCCGCGAGTGCTCCCCCTCGCCCCGTCCGCTGGGTTGTATGAGTGGCGCTCGCACTGCCGCTCGATGCACGCGTATCTGGCCGACGAGCACGCACGGGCCTATGCCGAGGGGCGCGATCGGATGAAGCTGGTCGAATGCGAAGCAGCCATGCGCGCCGCGCGTGCCGCCGACGCTTTTAATGCCGCCGCCGCCGACAATGTCGTAGTCGACGACGACGCTTACGCGCAGCCTGCACTCGGCCGCCGCCCCTTGACCGTCGACGCGACGGGTTGCGGGGGCGCGGGCGCGGACGGCGCCGGCGCCGAGGCGGGCCCAGCGGTGCTTGCGGCATGGACCCGCGTGACGGCGGCCCTGACGCCACAGCTACATCGCTTCCTGCTCGGCAGCTCTCCCTCGGCTGAGGTTTGGCTCGCGCGGCGTGCGGCGCTCACGCGCTCGGCGGCGGGGGCGTCGGTAGGCGGCTGGCTGCTAGGGCTCGGCGATCGCGCACCGCACCGGATGCTCCTCGACAGTGCCACCTCTGAGCTCGTCCACGTTCACATGCAGCCCCTCCTCCTCCAACGAGCTGCGTGCGATGGCGCAGACAGTGGGGCGGCTCAGGGTGGCGGCGGCGTGAGCGAGGGCGCGCGCGCGCCGCCGCTGATGCCCTTTCGGCTGACACGCGAGCTCGTGGACGCTTTCGGGCTCGGCGGCGTCGAGGGTCCCTTCCGAGCGTCCGCTGATGCGACCCTCCGGCTGGCGCAGGGTGAGGCGTGCACGGCGGCGATCCTCACACTCCTCGAGGCCTTCGTTGACGAGCCGATGCGCGGATGGGCCGCCGCCTCCGAGGGCGCCGCCGTGCCGTGGGCCCACGACATGGCTGCCGCCCGTGCCGCGCGGCTCGATGCTGAGGTGGCGGTGCTCCACGCGCAGCGCCGGCTGGGCGGCAAGCAGGGAGCGGCCGCTCCACTGAGCGTCGAGAGCCGCGTGCGTCAGCTCATCAGCCTCGCCACCAAGGAGGGGACGCTCGCTGCGCAGCCTATTGGCTGGCAGCCGTGGCTGTGAGGATGTGTAGGGGAGGACTCAAAGGATCCGTCGTCGGCAGGTCGTGGCCGCGGCTGCGGGGATCGACTGGCAGGAGCTCGGCTGAGTTCCGCTGGTGAGCAACACGTACAACTGGTCAACGGGAGCACTGTTCATAAACAGTCGTCGTTGCATGCGTCCATCTCGAACGCGTACCTTTAAACGGTGGTCTAGCGCGGGTTAGGGTCAGTGAGGTTCTCGGTGGAGTAATTAGAAATTTACTTTTGTACTGATGGCGATTGCATGCACGATGCAGAACGGGGGGTTTTCAATTTTGGGTCGAGTTTGGTTTCCGTTACGTCTCGTCTTGTCACGTTTTTCCATGGGCTCCATTGCTGATGCTTTCGCCACCGCTGATTTCGCCAATGCCGCCGCGGCTGTGGGAGCGGCGGCTGAGGGCGCAGCCGGTGACGGAAAGAAGTCGCTGGCGAGCCTAAGCCTGCACGCCTTCCTCGAACATTTCCGCCTCGAAGGCCTCACAGAGGCTCTCGTCGACATCGGGATTACGCGGCCGATGGACACGCGCATCCTGACGCGCGCGGACCTTCGCTTGCTTGGAATCGCCCATGCACACATGGCAAACAGCGTGTGGCATCGGCTGCAGTACGCGCTGCAGAGGACCTTTGGCGCAGACTACGATTGTGCGGCGGCGGCAGTGGAGGCGGAGGCGGAGGTGGTGAGCGCGTCCGACAAGCGCACGCTGGACAAGGCTTCCGAATGGAGTACCACCTCCTCCTTGCGCGGCCGTGGCAGCTTCGAGCGTGGGGCTAGCAATGCCGCCGCTGATTACGCACGTGCTCGCACGTATGGCTCGTATGATCGCCAGTGCGAGCTCGAGCTGCGCCGCTTACTACAGGGGGGGGCTAGGCGGCGTAACGACGTTTCCGCGCTCACATCGCCGGGGCGGAAGGGTGCACGCAGCTTCATGCTCAGCCAGGGCAGCAGCCGCTCAGACGCGCCGACACGATCATCGAGGCGTCTGAGGGGCGAGTCACCCTCCTCGTCACTGCCGCCACCTTCGCCGCCTGCGGTTATATCGGGCACGGCGCGCGTGCATGCTCGGCTCCTCGAGCGCGCAGGAGGGGGCGCGACGAATGCGGTGCACACCCGGGGGAGCGCCCGTGACGGCGCCAATGGTTACGACGCCTCGCTCACCGCCCGCCCGCATACTATCGCTCACGAAACCGCCAGCGGGCCGCGACCACAAGCCTTGAAGCCTGTCGAACGCTTCCTGTTGCGCCGGTTAGAGGGTCCGAGGCCTAGCCGAAAGGAGGCGGCACATGCCCCAGCGTGCGGTGCACCGCCCCACCGCCAGCCTGCCACCACCATGACCGTCGCGGCCATCCTGACCGCCGGCACCCATGCGACGAGCAGTACGATACCCCCCCGTTCCCCCAGGGGCGCCCCGCCTCCGAGCGCACAAGCGAGCATCAATGGAATACTGCCGCTCAACTCATGTCCTCCTTCCTCTGCAGCCTCGGCTTGTGGAGCTTCAGCCTACGACACCTCCGAACATGGGGAACATGGCGCGTGGGGCGGCTGTTCTGGTGGCTACAGCTACAGCAGTGGCTGCGGTGGTGGCTGCCATGGCGCTGGCGCCACCCAGGTGCAGCTGCCCTTCCTCGTGTGCAACTCGGCCGAGGTTTGGGGCCCAATTCAGCGAGGCTCACCCACCGCCATAGCGCGTGTGCACCCAGGCCACGCCCGCGCTAAATCGCCGAGCTTGGCAGTGCGACGATGCTGTGCGCCTGTGGTTCCGTCCGTGGAGCTGCTCGACGGGGGTGAGGTGGATGAGGCGTGGGGTCACGTTGACGAAGCGTTCGATAGCCTCGCCGGATGGGATCACGAAAGCAGTGACCCGGCCATTGCCTCTGCGATACAGGAGGAGACAGCCCGGTCGCCACGCTCGCCACGTTGTAACACGAGGGATGTGCGCTCTTCCCAGCGCCGGCGCTACCCAATCAAAAACCTCCACGCTCGAGCCCCAACGGTGCTGTTCGCGACGCCCGCATTCTGAGGAGTGCGCTCCTGAAGTCTCGTATTCGCTATTCCGTTCTCGAGTGCAGTCAGAAAAAGGCACACGGCTGAGCTGCGATGGCGGAACCGTGAGGCGAGGCTTATCTGCGGAATGCTTGGGAGTTGGGTACACGCACACGCTGTACACGTGAGAGTCCACATTTATGTATCGCTCGCAACCTAGCAGCTCGGCTAGCATTAGCATGCGCTCGGTACGGTACGTTCGGTACCGCTCGTACGAGTTTTCTTTTCCAGAGACTGAAACCCCGAAACTCATCTAATACGCTGTACTCTAACCTGACCTAGTCTCCCCTAGACTCTACGCGATGAGTACAATTATTCTACTCACTAAAAAACTTGGGAAGTTGTATTGTCGTGCGTGTGCGGCCACGTACTGTGATCTGTGTGCACAAGACTCAAGAGTGCCACAGCTGTCCTGTTGAGTTTACCTATTGAGTGTTGTCATAGTACAAGGTGGAGCTCTGCCGCGCTTAACGTCCTCGCCATCGCTGAAGAACGCGTCCCTATCGAGCATCCTCAGGCAGGCGCCGTCACACGTGCACAGTGGCTGCGTGGCTGGCGCTCCCGCGTTCGCTCAGTGTGGGGGTCCGGCGGATGGCGGCTGGTTGGGAGGAGCCGGCACGCGGGGTGCTCGACACGCCCGCGTGCCGCGGCGGTGTGAACACATCGCCTGGGGCAAAGGGGGCCGGTCTGCCGGCAGTGGCGCTCATGGTAGTGGTGGTGGTGGCTGTCATGGCAAGGTCGCTGCTGCTGGCCGCTGGAACACTGCATTCCGGTGGTGGGAGACGATGGGCCTGAGGCATCGTGCTAGTCACGTCGGCACGCGGCAAGCCACGGCGCACAGACGCCCGAGGGAGGTCCACCGATGACCTTCGAAGCTCAGACCTTCCTCCGTGATAAGAGAGCGTGCGCGGCAGCGGCGAGGGTACATCGGGAGAGCGGAAGGTCGTAGCCGCGGGGCTCCAGCCCGGACTGCTGCAGAAGGAGTGAAGCTTGGGTGCTGCCTCGGTTGGTGACAGACTCCTGTACGTGAGGAGATGCTCCGTCAACTCGCGGAGCAACGGGAGAGCTCCGGAAGGCGAAGGTCGCGTGTGTGGCCGAGATGGACCGGCCAGCGCAGCGAGGCGCAGCCGGCAAAGCAACGTGTGTTTGAGACGCTGCGTGGGCGTCGCAGGGACAATCCTCAGCACGACAAGCGACCTCCACAAAATCTGCCAGAGGCTCACAGCCGCCTCACGCATCGGTGCTTCGGCTGGCGCCCCGGCTGGCGCTTCAAGCACCGCGTCTGCCATCGCTCGCCAACGGATGACGAGGTGATGCAGCCGTCGAGCGCGGCGGCTCAACCTCAGCCAATGAGCGCGTACGCGGCGGTACACCGAATCGCCGCGCGACCGGCGCAACCGGTGCGCCTCAAGCCACCTGCGCGCGTGCGTCTGAACAACCGACTCTGCGAGCGTGCGCATCTGGGCAAGCTTGGCCTCTACTGCGCGCCCGCGAACGGCTCGCCTGAGCGCGGCGAGGCGCACTCCCCTCTGCAGGGTGGTCGCCGCCCTCGCCGCCCGCTCCAGGCGTTCCGCCTCTGACTTGGCGGCGGAATCACGCTTCATCTTGCGCATCTGCAGCGTGCTGCGCACATGGGCCTGCAACCTCGCCGCCGCCCTCGCCGCCGCCGCCTCTCGCGCCTCCGTGGCAGCATGCGCCCGCTGCCGTGTCCGCTTCGCCAGCCAGGAGCGTGCCCTCGCTTGCAGCGACACTGCCGCCGTCTTCTCCTGCGCCGCACGCTGCGCCATCTGCGCCTTGCGCTCCTGCTCGATGTTTCGGCGGCGTCGGCGGATTAAGTACCAAAGTAGCATGAAACCGAGTATGGCCAACGTGAGCAGACCGAAGAAGAGAATGTCAGGAAGCGGCGGCGGCAGCCCGAAAGGGCAGTTCTCGAAGACGAAGCACGAGGGCGGCGAGGGAGCGGGCGACGGTAGCGCGGGCGGCTGCAGCGTCTGCCGCGTCACCGCACGCGAGAACGGCCCCTCGAGAGCGTCCACGGTGAGCACGGACGTGCCGGTGTAGTGAACCGCGATGGCGGCAGAGAGGCTTTGGGGGGTCTGTGCCGCCAGCACCTCGACGTAGCTCGTTGCCACGGTACGGTTGGGCGCGAAGACGACGGCTGTGGCACGCACTGAGGCTGGCTCTATAGTTAAAGTCACCATCGGAGGGGCAGTGCTAGCGCTTTGAAGGTCGCCGACAAGCGCCGCCACTCCTCTTCGAAGGGCAAGCCGCTCAGGGTCGCCGAATCGCTCGACAGTCAACGACTGGAGCAGCATGACGATATAGACGTCGTAACCTGCGTAAGCACGCCCTGGCGGTGCAGGTGGCCACGAGGGTGGCGCAGGAGGTGCCGGGAAGGGTGGCGCAGGAGGTGAGGGTGGGGGCGGCGAGGGCGGCGGCGAGGGTGGCGGCGGCAAGGGCGACTGCGAGGGCGGCGGCGGCGGCGACGGCGGCGACGAGGGCGGCGGCGGTGACGGCGGCGGCGGCGAGGG
>Ga0210245_100102_pt1 | contig 66805 bp, 33 predicted proteins | sample ChrtobMetaP3_4mM_FD_155450 | JGI IMG/M metagenome (GOLD analysis project Ga0210245, IMG submission 155450) | Chrysochromulina tobin associated microbial communities from unialgal haptophyte culture, Seattle, Washington, United States - P3_4mM | ecosystem: Host-associated > Algae > Haptophytes >...
CACCCCTCCCCCCACCCCCCACCTGATTGCCTGTCACAATCCCGCCCGGTAATATAGGGCAGCGAGCACCAGAGATCACACTGTGTGCTGGGAGAGACCGACCTCACTAGCGAAATTGAGTAGCCCGAGCGAGCGAGTACTCAGTACTTGTGTTGACCGAGGGGAGCGGAGCCGTTCGTCGAGACGGTGGTGGAGTGAGCGTGGGGGGTCCGCGACGAAACTGAACTGAACTGAACTGAGCGCAATCTCGAATCTGTCCCGAGCTCAATTCGTCAATTGAAAAGGAATTTTGTATTATCCCATCGATGCCCGAACAAGTTCGAACCGTTAATCATTGAGAAAGGGTCAGTTGAATCGACACACAAGGTACCGACCAGCCACTTTCTACGATTCACAGACGTTTTTTTCGCTCAAATGACCGTCAAAGACGAGTTTCGCGACGCTTTCGATGAAAGTCATAAGGCTCCCGCGAACGCGTGGCGACATCGCCCGGCCACCGCTCACTCTGGCCGCTGCGGGCTGCTCGTACGAGGCGCACCTTGCCGACAAGGTCAAGTCGGCGTGGGCACAGCTGGGCGGCCTCCTCGACGATGTCCCAACTCAGGTCTTCCCATCTGCACCGGCTGCCTTCCGTTACAAGTGTGGGTTCGGCGTGTTCCGTGGCGCAGGCACGTCGGTGGCATATTCAATGCCCGAACCGCATAGCGGACGGCCCACCGCAGTTGACGGCAGCCTCTTCCTCGTAAGCAGCGAGATCTCGAGGATGATGTGGCGGCTGCTCGGCCCACTGAACGCCGCCCATGCAAGCGTTCGGCGTGGGCTGTGTACTTTTACCTTTTTCAGCAGTCGCGGTGGAGCAGCGCATTCAAAGTCGGCGCACGGCCTAGTCGCACTCGGGTACAATCGCCCACTTGGCGAGGCGTGGCTGCGCGACTTCGCCACCGCGGCGGCACCAACCATCGGTGCGATCATCGTCGGCCGAGCTCCCCACGGTGAGCGTCTGGTGTCGACCCCTGCTGGATGGGACGGCGGTGCCCCTGACCACCTCGTGCAGTGGTTTGAGGTAGACGGGCACTCCTACCCGCAGATCCGCCGGGACGGCATCTTCGTGCAGGCTAACGTGCCAGTGTGCGAGGAGATGCTGCGCTGGGCAACGGCGCAGGCTCGTGTGGATTGCGCTGGCCGCGGCCGCGGCCTCGGCCGTCTGATGCTCGAGCCATACTGCGGGAATGGTAGTTTCACGCTGCCACTAAGCCGCCTGTACGCCGCCGTCCTGGCATCCGACTCGTGTGCCGACGCGGTCGTCGCTGCGCGCGCCTGTGCGGATGCGGTGGGCATCACGAACGTTGAGATCACGCACTCGGACGCGGCGGCGGCCTGCGAGGCGGCGAGGGCGACACAGCAGCTGGAACGTGGTCTCGTGACAGTTCTCCTCAACCCACCGCGTGACGGGGCATGCGCCGCCGTCCTGCGGGCAAGCGCGCTCGCAGCTCGGGTCATGTACTTCTCTTGCAACCCAAAGACCTTGCTCCGCGACCTTGGCGTCTTGACACGCACGCATCAGGTGCGCACGGTTGCTCTATTCGACCAATTTGCATGGTCGAGCCACGCCGAGGTGGGTGTGGTCCTGGAGAGGATCGGCGCAGACATATAGAGTTACAGTATAGCCAATGATGCGCACGGTTGACAAAGCCCTAATCCCAACTCCCACATCCTCCCACCCCCCACCTGATTGCCGTACACAATCCCGTTCGGGAGCAGGGGCTCACGTCGGCGAAACTTAAAGGCGCCCTGAGAGCTTCAGGGTTTTTTAGTCGATTTTCCCATGGGGAAGTACATGTACTTTGCCGTTCAGCCCGTGCTGTCGTCCTGCGGCCATGCCGAGCGGCTTTGGCACGACGGCGCCCGCCTCCTGGTTCCAGGTCAACTTCCCTTCGTGCACTGCCGCGCTCCAGTTGCGGTTGGCAGAGGGCAGCTGGCCTGTAGCGTGCAGCCAGGCGCTGAAGTGCCATGCCATCTTCACCGTTAAGGTGCATGCACAGATGCTGAAGGCGCCCGAGGCACTGCCCGTAGCGAGCAAGCGGCATTCGGTGCGGTGGCACGGGCGGTAAATGCCTACAACCTCTTCATCAAGATTGAGGCCAAGCGGCTGAGGACCTTCGACCGCACGCTGAAGGCTGCCGATGCTTGGACGCTCGCTGCTGCCGGCTGGGCGGCCTCGCCGATGAATCCGATGAACGCCTCAGCTGGCGTGACGGCCACGGCTACGGCCGGTGCGGCAGCAGCAGCAGCGGCAGCGACGGCGGTGCCTCTGGGTGCATAGGCTACAGCCGTGCAGACATAGCGCATCTCGCTCGGCGCTAACTTGCGCTTGCAGTCGCCGTCGCAGACTAACTCTTCGTCGGCGGTTGCGAGTTCCGTCATCTTCTCATCGCATTCACCGCAGATGAGCGCCATCTCTTCGTCGTCGATGGCAGGATCACTTCCATCGCTGACTTCCGCGTCAGCGTCGTCCACGTCGCTGCCGGCAACACTGACATCGCGGATGGAACCACTCGCCTCATCTTCATCATGCGATGACAAGCCGTCAAACACATGCTCCTCGGAGCCTCCCGACGATTCGAAGCCGTTGTCAACCGACGAGTCGACCTCGGACTCGGACTGCACGCTGCCGTCAGCGCCTTCGGAGGCTTCCATGGCCTGCCCGGCGGCCCGGCGATGGCGAAAGCCTCAATTATTGAGTTTTACATGGGACGATCGTGCGGAAAAACCCTGAAGTCCTCAGGGCATCTTTAAGCCATTTTTGGCTCGCGAAGCAATTGCAAAATGCGCCGCGGCGGCCTCGCGCAGTGCGGCGTCGTGTCTCCTCACCGGCCCTTCCTTTCCTGCGCGGCGATATGCGACTGCTCCTCGCGGCGGCAATGCTTGGTGGCTCGCCGATTGCCGCTACCAGGACGTGCGCGAGCTGGTGCGAATCGCCGTGCTCGATGCTCAACGGCATCGTGGAGGCTGAGTGTGGAGGCTGCCCCGACGATCCACGCTACCTCTGTCGGCGGGGTGCAGAAGGGTTCAGCCTTGACAAATTCGCCGCGCTGAGAGCGATACCCCATGCGCCGAACGAGATCGGGGCTGCCAACAATGCCCCGATGAATGAAGCCGCCTTTGCACAGCTGGAGCCCCTCACTCCTGTGGCGCATGATGCTGTGCTGGCGTTCCTGCGCCCAAGCGCCGAGGTGGCCGAGCTGCTGCCGCCACCGCCCGCCGGCTTCCTCGTCGGTTTCATCGATGGCCGCTTGAGCCGCGTGCGGGTATGGTGCGATGCTGCGGATGCCGCCGAGGGCGCCATAGAGGGCACCAACGCGTCCCCTGTTACAAGGAGCGCGCTCGTGAGTGCCCAAGGGCAGACCGAGGCTCTGGGCGAGGCTAGCAGCAGCAGCAGCAGCAGCAGCAGCAGCGGTGGTGGTGGCGCGGGCGCGGTCTCGGAGCCTCCCCCGACCTCTGAGCCTCCCCCTTTCGATGAGGACATCCTCGTGCGCCGCAGCGGCGCCGTCGTCGAGAGCCTCGACGACGGCAGCTCCTACCGAGTTGACGACGCCTCCGCGTCTCTGAGCCGGCCTCTTCGTCTGCATGCCGCCCGGCTCTGCCGTGCCACGGTGGGTGGGATCGGTCCCCGCACTCCGGAAGGGGAAGAGGAGGAAGAGGAGGAAGAGGAGGAAGAGTGGCGCGCCAATCTCGCGAGGCTCCTCACATGGCCGGCTTGTGGCGCGGTCAATCACATGTACGATCACAACAAGAACACGAAGCACAAGGATGAGAAAGTGGATCTCCAGTGCCGTCGAGAGAGGCACCTGCGCGCCTATGGCGACCTTGGGCTGCCAGTCGACCAGTTAGTCGACCCGCCCAGCAGCCCCCCCAACGACAGCAGCGGCCACAGCGACGCGTCAGTCTCTCCAACGGCCGCTCCGTCCATGGGCACGCTGGCGTCGGTGTCGTCGACGGCTGCGGGCAATTTCCGACGGCTCGGTTTGCAAGGGCAGCCCCGTAAGACGGTCCCAGCCTTCAAGGGTTGCGACGACGAGGCACTCGCGCGTGCCCTCATGACCAACCAGCCGATTGTCATGAGGGGTTGCCTATCGGAGCGATCACCGCGCGCTCTCACCTGGAGCACTGGACATTTACTGGAGGTTGCCGCGAACCACACGACGCGCATCTGCCCCGACCGTCTCGGCGATTATCTTCTCGCAGGCATGCCCTACTACCGTCACTGCGGCGGGCTGCCGGCAGCGTTGCTGGCCGACGTGGCGCTGCCGCCGCCGCTGCACGCGCTGCAGGCCCATGAGTTTGATAATGTGGTCCTCTGGACGGGCAACCTGAGCCATACCCGCACCTCTCCGTTGCACTTTGACCCCCAAGAGAACTTAATGCACTTGATCGACGGCGAGAAGCACCTGCTCCTGATCGATCCAGTTGAGTCTGTGCTTCTGTATGCCGACTTTGAGTCGCGTTCGTTGGGCAACACGCCGGTCGACCCGGCCAGGGTCGATTTGAAGCGCTTCCCATTGGCGGCGCGTGTGGCGCTCTGGCCGGTGACGCTGCGCCCGGGCGACGTGCTCCTCATACCCTCCGGCTGGTGGCACATCGTGACCACGCGGCGCGGGCGCAATGTCGCGCTCACCCTCCAGTTCCAAATCGCGGCGGCAGCAGCGACGACGGATCCCGCGACCGGCTTCAGCACGACCGGCTTCACCTTCCTGCACGCACAGGAGAAGCTGCGCATGCGCCACTCGGGGGGTCCGCGCCTGGAAGAGCTGCTGCCCAAGGGATGTGCCGGGCGAGGAGCGCCCTCGTCGTGCCTAGCCGAGGCGCGCACGCTGGCGGACGTGACCTGGATGACGACTGCACAGCTCCTTTAGCGTCGTCAGTTTAAGAAAAAACGAACAACGCACGTTCACACACGCGTTCACACCTGGGTGAGCTTGGAGGAGGGCCCGAGTATGCGACCAGGACAGCGACACCTCAAGATTGGCTGCGACCCCGCCGAAGGGCGTGAGTGGCGAGATCTCCAAGCAAAGGGATGGGCAAGCATCCAGCCACCGCCGGCTGGATTGCCGGCACGCTCGAGATCGGTGTCACGTACCCCATCGAGTTTGTGAAGACACAGCTTCAGCTGCAGCAGGCCGCATCAGCAATGCACGCTGGCGCTGATGCTTACCGTGGGCCGTTTGATGTTGCAGCAAGGACAGTGCGCGAGCGTGGTGTGATCGGGTTGTACCGCGGTGGCGCGTCGTGGGTTCTCTTTGCCGGCCCTCGCTCGGCTGTGCGCTTCGGCACCTTTGATGCCCTTTCGGGCGTGTCCCGGAGCCGTGACCTGCCAGCCAAGTTTGGCCAGTCGACAGTCGACACAGCCGCAGGGTTTATTGCTGGCATCGTGGAGGCGGCACTGTGCCAGACGCCGAACCAGGTCATCTCGATCAAAATGACGCACGACGCCTCGCCGCGCGGTCCGAATCAGTATCAGGGCATGGTGCACGCCATCGGCTGCATGTACCGCGCCGATGGGCTCCTGGGCTTCTATGCAGGCCTGGGGCCGGCGGTCCTCAAGGGCGCAGTCACGAACTCGATCCGCTTCTTGGGATTTGGACGCTTGAAGCGTCTGATCCAAGGCGAGCCCGCGCCCGACGGGACGCCGCCGCCGCCACTCGCCCTGTGGCAAGCCATGCTTGCGGGCGGCACCGCGGGCGCGATCTCCGCAGTCGTCTCGCAGCCCATCGACACCGTCAAGGCGAACATGATGGGCCTCGAGGCGCACCGGTTCCGCAACAGCTTCAGCTGCCTCATCGAGCTGGTGCGCGCCGGCGGTGTGAGCTGCCTCTTCAATGGTGTCGCCCCGCGGGTCGTGCGAGTCTTCATCGAGGTCGGACTGCAGTTCTCCCTCTTCGAGTCGGTTAGCCGGATGATCGACCGCCATCTCGGGTGACTACCTCCGCCTGGCACGGCAAGGGTGTGTGCAGGCAGAGTCCCATGCGCGTGATGCGCGGGGCAGTTCCGAGCACACTGCGATCGGATAGAACGCGGGTCGGGTATGTAAAATTGAGAGATTCAAGTCGTGCTGATTGGAGACTTCTGCTGTGTGCACACCAGCACCCGCGCACCCACCGCCCACCCGTGCGCGGTGCGGTCCCGCGGTCCGTCGCGTGTCGCTCCGCTAAAACCTACCTCTAACCTCACTCTTCCGAGAGGCCAAGGGCGCGGCGATAGAGCGGAGCGACCGTCAAGTTGGACCACTCAATATGGCCATGCTGCAAAAAGTCCGCTTTCTGGAAGGAGTCGAACAGATGGTAGGCCAGATGCGATCGCGCATAAAAGCTCACCGATCGAGCCTCGCCGTGCCTCACGTCTCTTCCGCGACAGACCAGGTCGTCGCCGTCACGACGGCAGCAGACGACCGTCTGGTTGTCAATGTGCTCGCATCCTAACGAGCGCGCCAGAAGTCGCCACTTGCCAAAGGCATTCTTCAGCAAGACCGGGCTAGACACGGAGAGCACCTTGCTGAGCGTGCGCGCTGAGTGGCCGTCCGTTGTCATTGGTACGAGCCGAGGAGGTGTGAGATCCTGGTGGCCACTCAGGCAGCGCAATGTGGCGTTACGGCGACCTTGCATGGATCGAGGTGGCCACCCGAGAAGCCGTGCTCGTGTGAGCATCAGATCGGTGAGAGCATGCGGAACTCGGCATTTGGGCAAGAGAAGGCCAGCCTTGTCTTGGCAGCAAATGTAGATCTTTCGTTTTATGCTGCTGCGGCACACGCGTGGCAGCGCCGTCCGAAAGAGATGCCAAGCCCGCCAAAAGAGCGTCGTGTTCGGCCGTGCGGCAATAAAGTTGGCCGATATCTCGCCACTCTTCTCGCACTCTTCGGCAGATTGCGAAACACCGTGGACCGGAGACATTGGATAGCCAACCACGTCAACGGTCTTGAGCATATTGTGCACTGGCATGAGTGATTGGGTGACCAGGAAATCAGCGTCGAGATAGATTCCACCCTTGTGCGCGAGCAGGGCAAGCCGCCCTGCGTCCGAAAACGCAACGTGCGTTGGGAGATTCCAGAATGCAAGTGGAAGATCTGGAACTTGCAGCCCGATATTGGATCGGTTGACAAGCTGTATGTCAAAATGAGAGGCAGGTGCATGACGACGCAGCGCTTGGATGTTGAGCTGAATGTAGCGAGCAGGTGCCGACGAGTACTCGTACCAAAGCCATACTGGTACCGGCACTGGGAGAGTCGCTTCGGTCGACGCCGACGCCATATTCTCCAGACGGAGTCGGTCGTCACGCAGTGAAACCACAACGCCGTTTGCTGACAGAAAGAGGTCAGAAAGTTGAAACAAATTCGTGACTTGATTGACGACAGCTGACTGACCCGCGCTGTGTTGGGGTTTTGAGGGGGGCTGTGCCCCGCGCAGAGAATACCTCCAAAAAAGGGCGGCCGCCGCCTGACGAGCATATCAATTTTTCGACGAACAGAAAGCCCAAGCTCGACGCACGCATCATGCCGGGTGGCATCTACGGCATTCACTGTGCGCTGCCGAAAGAGCCGATCTCTCATCTATCCCGCTTGTAGCTCTGACGTTTAACTCGACCCCCATTGTCACAGACAAGGATCGCCTCACGGCTGACGATGTGCTCGGTGGCACATACCAAAGAACAGGGACGCCGATGAAAGGCGGTCAGTATAGCCAGCGGCAGATGATTAAGCAGCAGCTTCACAATCAGAATTTACGCCTGCGCGAGGCCTTTGTCCGCGAGGACGTGCGCCTTACCGGCACGATCGCGGGCAACATGCCCCAGGTGGCTGCCACACTCAGGGCTGGTGGTCTGGAGCTGAGCAAGGCGCAGGTCCAGCAAGCCAGAAAAACGTTTGTCACCGGCGACGGGCGCTTCAACTGGGAGCTCTTTTGCGATGCCATCGAGAAGGCGCGCACCGATGCGAACAAGGAGAGCGCCCTTATGAAGCACGCAAGGATGTTCAAGCAAATCGACCAGGATAATTCTGGCAGGATCAGCCGCGATGAGCTCGAGACCGCTCTGCACGCGAGCAACGTCTCGATGCCCCAGGATCAGATTGATAAGGTCTTGAACACCATCGATGCCGACGGCGATGGAAATATCAGTTATCCGGAGTTTGTTGACGGCATGGCCAAAGAGATGATGACAGGGGCCAATGTCTTCAGCCGCGTTACGACAGCGAACTCGATGAGGAGCCCCCGGCGTCAGTAAGCAGCCGGTGCCGCTCGGCCAAATGTGGTGTGAAAGTGCGTCAACTCTGTGCTGGCAATCATGGGACCACAACGTATGAGAGCTCTCGACCATATTCGCTTTCCAGTTTCATGGCCACAGTGCTGTGCAACGTGTCGTGATGACGGGCGGGGTTCGACGTGCATGTTAGTCGTGTCTTTGTTCTGTGGACAGTGCTAGCATGTACTTCCGAGATGGTACTAGCAACATGTGGAGTCTGGGGCGCGTATCGTGTATCGAAATGGCGGGGACCGGAGCTCGGGGGCATTGGCTTGGGCGGCATGTTGGCAGTTCCAGTTGGGCGGCCGTTAGGCGGGGCCGGGGTGTCCCAGCGGCGTCGGCGCAGAGCCGAGCCCCGCGGGGTTGCCGCGCGCGCGGCGGCGGTGTCGTCCGTGGCACTGCGTCCCGTGCTCCCGTCGTGTCGCGCGTGTGGCGCCGTGATGGCGCCGCAGATTTGAACCTCAGCTAAAAATCCGATCATGCATCACGGTGCACGGTCACGACGGTCTGCGCGGTCTCGTCGCCATGCAGCATGCTCGTCGCCCGGTCTCCCGGAAAACGTCCGCCGCGCACACGACACGTCTCCCAGTGCGCCCACGCGGACTCATAGCGAACTCATGACACATTGCGACCATATCCTCATGGGGTCGATCGAGGGGCCGCTCGTGCTCAGAATCAGAACTTCCCTATGTGCCCGCGATCTCCGCGCTGCCACAAGAGCGTCTCCCCGCCGCGGCCGCCTACTAACCACTGAGTTCACCCCCTCGCCGCATCCACGATCCACCCTCGAATGATCTCCATCTCTTTGGCTCGCACCGCCGTCAGCTCGGGCGGATCGGCTGCAATCGGCAGCCGCAAGTCGTGATGGTGCGCCGTCTGCTCCATCACGAAGACCGCGCCGCCGGGAAGTTGGTCACTCTGCCGCAGGAAGCCGCCACCGCTCCACGGATCGCGACGCCCATTGGACCAGATCAGATTGCTCGTGAGCTTCTTCTCGGCGATGGCGTAGCCGCCCGACCACACCTCTATCTGATCGAGCCGTGGGCGTACGCCGTAGTACGAATAGCACAGGTCGGAGAGCTGGGGCAGGTTGAACTCATACGAGCGCCATGCGCCCGCGGTAGTGGAGAAGGCGTGGAGCGTCTCGGTGCACGACTGGTAGCCCCAGGCGGAGCGGTTTTCGGGACCGTCGCCCGGCGTGCCCCCGCCCACTTGATCGTTGGTCGCACCCTCGATGCATCCCGCGGGGCCCACGCCGTAATACCAGGTGGCGACGGTGGCGAGCGAGCTCAGTGAGCTCGCCGAGCTCCAATCTAAGGCGCACGCGGCGGCCGCAGGGTTGGCGGGGAGGCCGCCGTTGGCCTCGGGGTAATCCACTTGCGGGATAGACTCGAGCGCCTCGGTCAGCCAGTAGACAAAGCTGTCGAGTGGCTCGGAGGGCGGCTTGCACAGCCCAAACGCCTGCTGGATCCGCTGCGGCCCACCGGCTGCGCGGACGGTCGCGTTGGTGAGGTCGACCGCGGCGACTAGCCTGGCGTAGCAGCCCGACCCCGCGTTGTCGTACGTGCGCTGCACGATCGAGAACCATGTCGTCGCGCTCACGTTGCGCTCTGCCCAGTACGATTGCGAGTAGTACCCCAGGGGTGCCGATGCCGCCAAGCCGCCCTGAACCACGTGCGGATACTTGAGCCGGAACAGCGTGGTCAGAGTGCCACCGTATGAGCCGCCAAAGGCAATGCATGGGCAATTCTGGGCGTCCAGCTCCTTGCGAAGCGATGTGATCAGTGCCGCGTAGTCAGCGAGAACCATCTCAGTTGATAGATAATCAAAGCGGCCGCTCGTGCCTTGCGGCTGCGAGGTGCCGTAGTAACGTTCCTCGGCAAAGACTAGCAGCGCGCCAAACTCGGGCGCGAGCACGTCCGTCATGAAGCCGTTGGATCCGTAGAAGCTCGTGATCGGACCTTCGTTCCCCGTATAGAAAAGAATAGGGCCTCTACAGCCGTTCTGTAGCGGGCCTTTCGTGCCCCAAAATGTGTCATTGTATAAGTACCGGTGGCGGAACGTGGCGGTGCCGAAGCCAAAGTGGTCCACCAGCTGATCATAATACTTGGTTTGGTAGGCGAGCGGCAGGAGTAGAAGTGCTTGGAGCATCGGCCTTGTCCGGCCAGTCGAGCGCGAGGGGCTGGGTCCTTTTGAAGCACTTCGTGTGAAAGGTCCGTGTTGAACCAAGTCAGAAAACGTTCATCAACTGTTACAGGTTCCGCCCTCGCCCGCGCCCGCGCGCCTTTCTCGCGCCGCAAGCAGCGCACGCGCCGCCTCGCCCTCGGCGTCGATTATGGACGCGGACGCGAGGTAGCTCTCCCAGCGCTGCATGGCGAGCGGCCGCCAAACATCTGCCTTTTCTGGGTACACGGAGAGTGCGAAGAAGAAGAAGACAGCCGCCTCGAGCCATGTCAGTGGTTCGGCGGCGTACGCTTCGGCTTCGAGCTCTGCAAGCGCGGCCGCCGACTCAGGCTGGCTAGCCGTGCCGGCCGTACCGGTCCCCCCCACAGCTTCCACAGCGCCGGCCGCTGGCAGTGGGGGGAGCGCGGCGAGGTAGCTGCGCAGGAAGGCTCGGAAGTTGGCGTTGGAGAAGCCGCGAGTCGTGCGGAAGAGCTTGTACAGGTCGTACCTGGCAAGGGCCCAAACGAGGCAGGTCAGATGCAGTGGGAAATTACGGGAGATTACGGGATGAGATTACGGGAGATTACGGTGGGAGATTACGGGAGATTATGGGAGGAGGAGGAGTGAACTGGAGCGTACGCGAGTGTGGTGGGAGTGGTGGTGGGCATGGAGGTGGACATGGCGTTGGGAGTGGTGGAGGAGGATGGGCAACCGTGCCGCCTACCCGCGGTAATGGAGCCCAGACAACTCGAAATCGATGAAGCAGATCTGATCGACAGCCTTGCGGCCGGCAGTGAGGAGCGCCTCGTGCATGAGAAGGTGCGCCGTCGCCTCGGGCGGGCGACGCATGATGTTGGAGGGCTTGAGGTCGCCGTGCCCGTGCACCACCGGCAGCTGCAGCACGTCGCACCGCTCGCGCATCCGCGCCACCTCAGCGCATAATCGGTCGAAGGAGACGGAGGGGGGTAGTGCTTTCGAATCAGTGTGCTCGAGCATGCTCTCGATGAAGCGCCAAAGCACAGGCGGGCCGCCGGCTTGTGCGGCGGGCGGCGGCAGCGCGTGCAGCGCGGCCAGGCGCGGCGCGATTAGCTGCGGCGTCTCCGAGGCGATTGCATGCATGTCGACCTCGCTCAGTGTGTCGCCCTCGACAAACGTGGTCACGAGGCCATCGGCCGAACGGAAGAGCAGCCGCGGCCCGAGACCGGCCTCGCCGGCGAGCTCATCGCCCAAGCCGCGCATTGGCGGCTCGAGCCTTAGCTTGGCCAGTGGGCTAAAGAGCTTGACGACCACGCTGCCCGTCGGCGCAGGCAAGTCGACACGGTACACCCAGTTGCAGAACCCCGCACTCAATTCGGTGACCGCGTTCGGCTGAGCACAAAGGCCTGCCGTGAGCAGGAACGCGCGTAGCGCAGTGTACAGCGGTTCGGAATCGCCCGGCGAGCTCGGCAGCACGCAACGCGGCGACGGCCGTTGGCGCCGCAGCTGATGTGCGGAGTGCCGGCTGCTGTACTGTGAACTCGTGCCAGCCGCTAGGCGGCCGCTGCGAGAGACGGCTAGCCTGACGTCGTTGATCCGCGCGTCGGCGCTAGCAGCGAGAAGCGAGAGGGCGGCTGCCACGACGAGTCCCGTGAGCCATCCCATTGACCTCGACCACCTGCAAAGGTTCGTCACTGAGTTCCATAAGAAGACTGCCCGCCTCGCGCCCAACGCAAATGAAACCGCCCTCGAGAACCTGCACTGGAGTGACAAGATGACTTTGTTGCTTTAGAGTGCCTTTAGAGTGCCCTCTTCATTTGTCCCGGCGCGCGGCGCGGAAAGCGAAAGCCGCAAGACCTCCACCCCCTCGCTCCGCCGCCTCGCGAAAAAAGAGACGTGGAGATCATGGCGTGCGTGAACGTGACCAACGTGGTGGTACTTGACAATCCCGCACGCTTCACCAGCCCATTTCAATTCGAGGTGAGTTTCGAGTGCCTCGCGCCCATCAGCGACGACATCGAGTGGAAGCTCATCTATGTGGGCTCGGCTCAGAGCAGCGAGCACGACCAGTGCCTTGACTCGGTCCTGGTTGGGCCCATGCAGGTTGGTGGCTACAGGATCGTCTTCCAGGCCGAGCCGCCTAACCCGGAGGCCATCCCGCCGGATGACTTGCTCGGCGTGACCGTGATTCTGCTCTCATGCTTCTACCACGACCGAGAATTCATTCGGATAGGCTACTACGTCAACATTGAGTACGACAGCCCGGAGCTCCAAGAAATGCCGCCGGTGGTTCCGATCTACGAGCGAATGGTGCGCAACATTGTTGCCGCCGAGCCGCGCGTCACTCGCTACCAGATTGACTGGACATGATTGTAGGGTGAAGGGTGTGCGGTTTCGGGCGTGGCGCAACGCACACGAGTAGTAGTTGGAGATCTCTTTTATCTAACATGCAGCTGCTCCTCACTGTTTGATAAACTACGCCGTGACTAGTACTGACCTTCAGCTGACACGTGGCGGATTCGGCCACCGCTGCTCTGCCTCTCCTGGGAGCCTCCGAGGCCGCACCTCCACCACGGACGCCTCCAACGTGAGCCCGGCGGCCGTGAGGCTCTTGATCAGCTTTCTCGGCGACAGCTGCGACTCCTCGAGCTCGCCCGCCGACGCTGATGGCGATATCGTGGCTGGCCGAGCCGGAGGCGGCGGCTGGCCGAGCAGCGGATCTCGCGGGCGTGCCTCCCAGTCGGCCCAGAATCCCACAGCGCGCGATGCATGCATCGGAGCACGCGCAGCTTCGTCACGGCGCATGTTTCGCGCCCGCGTCGGTGACACTGGCGGCGAGTCCGAGCGGCGCGCTGGTGGGGCCTTCGGCAGCTCCCGCGCCGTCGTGGGCGCTGGCCCGTGGAGCACGAACGTACTCGAAGACGGCAAGGGCAGTGGCGGCGGCGGCGGCGGCGGCGGCAAGAAGAAGGCGGCGTTCGCGGCCGCGTACACGTCCTGTGTGCCCGCAGCCCGCGGCGGCGGCGGCGCCTTTTGCGGCTCGAGAGGAGCGGAATGGGGTGGGGGTGGGGCGGGTGGAAGGGGGTTGCTCATGTCGAGCCCGAGGGCTAGCATGACCGCGTGCAGCTGCCATCGCCCCCACGCACGGCACAGCGACCAGCGCGCCTGGTGGCTGGCACGTCGCGCACGGATCGCCGCGTCAACGCCTCGCTGGCGCCGCCATGCTTGCCATGCAGACGCGCACTGCCTCTGGCACCACTCACGCCACTGCTCCTCTGTGCGCGCACGGACCGACGCCCAGCGACGCCAGCAGCTGAAGGCTAGCTGGGCGTTCGCTCGGTGCGCATTCGCGTGGCAGCGACGCCAATGCTCCTTCGCGTGGTCTGCCGCCGCCCAGCGACGCCAGCAGCAGAAGGCGAGCTGCAGGGCGGCGGCTGCGTGGCGCCAGAGGCAGAGCGCGTGCCCCGCCGATGCCCAGCGACGCCAGCAGCAGAAGGCGAGCTGAGCGTTTGCTCGGTGCGCATTCGCGATGCGCTCGAGGGCACTGAGCCCGTGTCCGCCTTGGTGTCCGCCTTGGTGGGCGCCTTGGTGGGGTGATGCAGCGTCGGAGCTGGTGGCGGGTGCCTTGCACTCGAGAGCACGCCAGGCGAGCCGCCATGGCGAGGTGGTGGGCAAGGCGCCAGCGCCGGCTGCGCCCTCGCCGAGCCCGAAGACGCCAAATGGCGCGCCAGCCCCAACGCACGCGTGGGCGGCCTCGGGGGGCTCGGGGGGGGTGGACTGGCGGGCTGCCGAGGCGCCGTGGCGGGCTGCCGAGGCGGCCGCCCATGCCGCGGGCGAGGCCGCCGAGGCATAGACGGAGGCATAGGCGCGGGCGATCGCAGCGGCCGCCGCAAGGCTCCGCCGCCAGCTCGATGACGATTCCCATCGCCGAAAGGCGCTCAAAACGGCGTCGAGGTGCCAGGTGCGAGTCGAGGTGGCCTCTTGGCATCGGCAGCCTGAGAGCGCCGTATCGAGCTCGTGCCAACGCGAGAGCGCATCGAGCATTCGCGACCGCTGCCGCTGCTGTGCTGCCTCCGACCCCGTGCGTGCGAGCGCGCATGTGACGTGCCGCCAGTCGTGTGCTGCGCGCTTCCACAGGCACCACGCGCGCCGGCGCTGACTCGTCTGCCCACGCCATTGGACCAGTCGCCGCCATTGCTTCCACAGGCACCACGCGCGCCGGCACTGACTCGTCTGCCGACGCCATTGGACCAGTCGCCGCCATTGCTTCAGGACGACGAGCGACGGCCCTCGAAGAGCCCTCCACGTGTAAAAGGCGCGTCGTCGCCGGCTCACTGTTATCTCGCTCATTATCTCGCTCATGATCTCGCTCATTTGCGGCCGCCATTGCTGCCTGACGGCGAGCGAGATGCCTCGGAGTGCCTTCGTGTGCCACGCGTGCAAGGCGTGCCGGCGCTGGCTCATCTGCCGGCGCCATCGGTGCACGCGAGCGCGCGAGTGCAGGAGCGTGCGAGCTGCCGCGGCGTCGTGCCACGCGCGGATGGCGTGCCGAGTGGCATGGCGGATGGCATGGCGGGTGGCATTCCCGAGGGCACGCCGGCTCCGCGCCGCTGTGCCGTGCCACGCGCGCAGGTACGCGCCGCCTCGGGCGCGCGTGGCGCGCCAGACGAAGGACGCGGCGGCATCCGTACAGGCCATACTCACACCCAAGGCGGCGCGCCATCGACGCCACCTGTGGAGACCTTCACGCATGGCCTCGCGCGTCGCTGCGTGTGCAGCGAAGCGCTCGCGCGCGAAGGCGATGCCGTTGGCGATCCACCGAACCAGGCTGATCTCGACGGCGCGCCGCGCCGCCACCCGTTCTGCGCGCTGGTGTAGCTGCCAAAGTAGCCAGCGACGGGTGGAGCGAGCGCTGATGGCGCGTCGCAATCGGAGCCAAACGACTCCGAGGCCAGCGGTAGGCGACACTGGCGGGGAGCGTCGGGCTTCGAGTGCCACGAGCAGCCGGCGCCACGTCACCACGAGTCGGAAGCAATCGCAGTGCCAGTCGCGCCGACGGGCGGCGTCAAGAGAGGCACGCGCAGCCATGGCGTACAGCCGCCACTGGCGCACCGTCGCGCCGCGACGAACGAGCCCCACCGGCGGCAGCCGCAGCGCAGGACGGGTGGCGAGCCGCCGACGCCAGCGGCGCAGCGCTGCCCACGTCGCGTCTGGGTGACGAATCTCGGCGCGCTGGTATTGACGAATCTCGTCGTGCTGGTGTTGGCGGGGCGGCTCGACGAAGTGCAGCCGAGATTCGTCAGCACGCCGAGATTCGTCAGCACGCCGACCGACAGCGTCGTGCTGGTGTTGACGAATCTCGTCGCCCGCCTTCTTGGCCTCCTGCCGCACATGCGAGATCACCGCGGCGAGCCGCCAGTCGCGAAACTCTGCGAGACTGGCTTCCCAACCGTCGGCCTCCGAGGATGGCATCGAGAGTGAATTCAAGGAGAGCTTGGACCTCTGCGCTTGCTGCCTCGCGCCCTCCGCGGCCCCGGCCGAGCCCTCGGCGACCAGCCGTGTGCTGCTCGCCACCAGCCCCGCACTATCGAACATCGCGCTGTTCGCCAACAGCTTGGATTCGTGCGGGAGATGTGTGCTCGCGACCCCTGGGCTCACGTCCCTGGCCCTCGCGTGGCACGTGGCAGCATACCGTTCCCAGCGGCGCAGATAGATCCTCAGCACGCTGACTTGCGACGAAGGGCTGACTTGTGACGAGACTTGTGACGAGGGGCTCGGCGGCACGCAGCGTGCCGGCTGCGAGCGTATGCTCGTGAGATCTGGTGGGGATTTGTTGCGCACGTGGTGCCAGGCATTGGCAAGCAACGAGCGGCGAGTTGCGGAGGCGACAGAGATGGCTGGGGTGGCGGCGATGGCCGGGGTTAGGTGCGCTGATGACCTATGATGACGTTTGATGACGTCTGATGACGTCTGAATGGCTGGGGTGGCGGCGATGGCGGCGATGGCCGGGGTTGAGGGCGGCTCAGATGGGGGCGGCTCAGATGAGGGCGATGCAGCTGGGGGCGGCTCATATGAGGGCGATGTAGCTGGGGGCGGCTCATATGAGGGCGATGCAGCTGGGGGCGGCTCAGATGAGGGCGACGCAGCTGAGGGCAGATCGGCCATCCCCTCAAAATCGATCGCCACTCCTGGAGAGACCATGGAAGAGAGAGCTCGACGTCGAACCCTAATGGGAGCGGTGACCGACACAGCGCCAGTGTGGGGAGTGGCCGCCAACAAGGTGGTAGCGGCGCTGGCAGCGGCAGCGGCGAGCTTGGCGGGGGCAGCGGCAGCAGTAGTGCCCGCGTCAGTCTCGGCGCCACCATGCCCTCGTGGCGCTGAGGGCGCGGCCAGCGGCGCTGCGGACGCGGCGAGCGGCGCTGCGGACCCTTCCTCGTCTTTGGTCGGCGGCGGCTGCAACGGTGACATCAGCGCCGGCAGCTGCGGCGGCGCCGGCAGCTGCAGCGGCGCCTTCAACGGCGACGATGGCGACGACAGCAGCGTTGACTGCCGCGCCCGTAATGGCGCCACGGGCCGAGGCGTCGTCGGCTGAGGCGAGGAGAGTGGAAGCGACGCGAGCCGCGTGGCGAGCCACTGTCGCTGGCGCGTCCGCCACGCCCACAGGCCGCACGCCTGCCGCAGCCGGCGCGAAACTGCCGCGTCGCGCTCCTGCTTAGACGCGTGCAGCTCACACGCGTAGTGCTGCCACCGGAGCCAGCCACGACGACGCGCGTCGGAGCGCCGGCGCGCGAGCGCTTGGTATACGAGCGCTGAGCTCCACGCCGCCGCGGCGCTGCGCCTCTCTGCCTCGCGCTGCAACCCGTGAATAGCCGTGAGCCAATCCGTGAGCGCGCGTGCGATCAAGCGACGATCCCGCGCGCAGCACACGTAAGCCACGGTCTGCTCGTGCCACAAGGCTCGTCGCACGGTGCGCCGCTGCGCCACGGCCAGCAGCGTGCGCAGTGCCTCGCGCATGCGTCGGCGCATCACCTCGCCAAAGAGCCGCAGGCCGAGCTGATCCATCGTGGCTAGTACGTGGGCGCTGGCCTCAATCCGGCTGCTGCGTTGGCTGCTGAGTGGGCTGCCTCTGCTGCTGAGTGGGCTGCCTCTGCTGCTGAGTGGGCTGCCTCTGCTGCTGACAGCTGACAGTTGCCGATTCAGCACACGCGAGGAGGCCGCGCGTGTCCACTGCGCGTGCTGTCGGCGCTCCTCCACTGTGTAGGCGTCCGCATCATACCACGGCCTTTCGAGCAGTGCCGCCTCGAACGCCCTTTGCGTGCGTGCATTCCTGGGTGGCGAATTGAGAAAGAAACGCTGCATTCCGGCGCGGGCGGCGCGCGCGCGGCGGCGCGAAAGGCACTAAGCTCCCACGGCCACGCGTGAAAAAGTTCGTGAAGGAATCTGTGGGGAAAGGCAGGCATGCAAATAAGACTGGAAAAAGGATAGGGGGGGAGGGGGGGGGAGGGGTTTGGGGGGAAAGTGCGGAGCAGAAAGCTGGGCGACAGAGGAACATTTTCTACGCGTCGCTTGGACGATATCATTGATGGTGCGTTCAGTTGATTTGCGCGCGTCTTGGCCGAGGCCACCGAACGCGCCTTTCTTTCCGGCACTCGTATCGAAGATGAGCGCGAGCTCAACGAGGCTGTCAGCAACGTGAAGCTCTTGACGCTCTTCTGCACTGACTATGCGTCGCTTGCGTTCGCCCGTAGCGTTCGGTACATGCTGCATCGGTGCATCGGCTCCCGTTGGGGCGATCGACGACGAGGCAGCAGCCTGAGCATAGGAGGATGTTGGTGCAGGAGTTTCATCGCCTGAGGTCAAGCTCATGATGTTAGGGTGATTTGTCTGCTGCATTTGTACGATGCAGATTGCCTGTCGATACGGTGCAGGGCGGTCTGCGTCCCCAACGGGTTGCAGGCCGCCGCCGCCGCCGCCGCCGCCGGCGTGGGGCCCGTGGGCCGCGGCGGCGGTGGCGGCGGCGGCGAGTCTCTCCCAGCCGAGTCGTGTTCAGGGCGGCGGCCCAGCCGCGGCAGCGGCACGGGTGGAGGTGGCGCAGCTGGCGGATGCGTGCGATGGGCTAATGGCCTTGACTTACGCGATGGCGATTCATCACGCGACGCCGACCTAGGCGACGGCAGCAGCGCGGGCGAAGGCGGCCACGCTCATCGCCGTCTCGTTGCCGTCGGCGTCCACCCATGGAAACATGGACGCGGAGCAGAGCTCGGTGTCGATGTCGCGAAGCGTAAAGGTTCGCCGGCAATGCGTAGACGAGATCTTGATGCCCTTGAGCACCTTGAGCACAGGCTCACTGAAATCTGCCATCTCGAGCTCGTTGTGGCGGGAGCGCATGCGCTCGGTAGCAGCGCGATCCACGTGGCAGCCGAAATGATTTCGTCAACAGTTGTCGAGCGTCCTCGATGGCGAATGCAGGTAGGTCTATTCCAATGCGCTCGAAAGGTGCCGATCTGCAGACGCCACGCCGGCGGGATGATCGCCGAGCGCAGCGCGTCGATGATGCGCTTACCGTCGACACCCATGGGCGAGCCGTCCAGGGCAGCCTGCGCCACGTGGAGCTTGAGCTTCTCCGCGCCCACGAAGGCTGCGTCGAGTTGCCCATCTGGCCGAAGGAGGCGCCCGGCGAAGAACTGGCGCCCGAGCTCGCACTGGTGGAAAAACCTTTTTTTATTTATAATACCCGTTGGCGTTGCGATAATGCGAAAAAAAAGTCCAGCCAGCATCGATCCCATCTGTCAACATTTCATCAATTGCACTTCATGTGTGTGGTTTTAATCCTGGGACTAAAAATAAGGCGAGCGGCTGCAGCTCGGCTGAAAACGGAAGCAGCAACCGAACGTGCAAGCACACAACGACCGGTGCACGCACACGCCAATCGCCGACCTGCACTTTGTAATCCCTCTCCGACGATTTCGAGAGTGAGCTGGATCCATCTCGCTGGATCTTCGCCCGGAACACCTGAAACAGCGATACATGCCGGCGCACTACAATCTTACGACGTTTCAGTCCGCGCGCACATCACCTGCCGCCGCGCCCCTTGCCGCCGCGGCCCTTGCCGTAGCCACCCTTGCCCTTGCCGCCGCCCTTCCCCTTGCCACCGCCGCGTCCGTGCTTCTGCTTCTGCTGCGCAGCCTTGCGGTCGCGGTAGGCTTGCCAGTAGCTCTCTGACTCCTGCGCCGTCGGCCGGCGCCACGTCGCCACCGCGCCGCCCACGTCAGTGCCCGCGCCGCTGAGCGCCTCGAGCACCTGGGTCGCGCTCTCGGCAGACTCGAACCGCAGCATGGCTTCCGACAGGCCTCGTTCAAACTCGATGAAGGCGACCTTGCCATGGGGCTCGCACAGCGCGCTGATCGTCTCGCGCGACGCGTCCGGCCCGATCGACTCGACCTTGAGCAGCGTCGCCAGATCGGCCTCAGCACGCTGCCGCTTCGCCTCGTCATCCACTGGTTCCTCCTCCTCCTCCCTTGCGCGCTTGGCGCCCGACGCGGCGCTCGCGCTCGGCTCGCCGGACGCTGCCTTGAGGGCGCGCTTCTGCTTCTGTTCGAGGATCGTCTCCTTCTGCTTGTCGAAAAAGTCCTGCAGATGCTTGGCTTTGTTGCATGGCACACCGGCACTCCCCTTGGTTGCGGCTGCGACCAGCGCGGCAGCCTTGGCTTCGCTCTCGCACTCGATGTACCACTGGCCTGTGTAGGCACGGTCGCGCTGCACGTCACGCAGCCTGCGCATGCTGACCACTGGTAGAAAACTTTCGGCATCCTTGCTCGCGCTCAGCCTCTCGCGCATCTTTGCCTCGTCCCAATCCCGGTTGACCCCAGAGAGGTAGGCGGAGCGAGCGGCACTCGGGTCTGCATCTGGCATCGGCCACACGCGCTGCAGCTTGGTGTCCTCGACGACGCGCACCGAGTCAGACTCCTTGAGGATCTCGAGTAGCACTGCCTCGCGGTCGCACTCAAGGTCGAGGTCCACTGCCTCGCACATCGAGATGACGCGCGGGGAACTAGCAAGCACGGCTACAGGAATGGCGCCCGAAGCATCCATCTGGCTCTTAAGGAAGTCGTCGTACGGCAAGGATAGATCGGAGAAGTAGTACTCGATCTGCCTCAGCAGGTTCTGTTTGGTGCGGTCGTCGACGGACCGCACAGCGCCGGAAATGCTCGTCATATTTTTCGATCACGTGTCAGCCGCCCACGAGGGCGCGAATCGTTAATATGAAGGGGGTTACATCTGGCGCGCCTTTGCAACGCGCCCATGCACGAGACCGCCCCTTGCTCAACTCATCTCACACGCTGGACGCATGCTTCAGACGTTTCATAGATTAGCGAACGGCGACAAGCCGTCCATCTCGACCAACACAAGCTCCCTTACAACACAAAGGTCCCTCTCAGAGAGCAGGGCGAGGACTTGACGCGCGAATGGCCGCCAGGAACCTCTCGCTGCCGCTGCCAACACCCGTGGAGAACCTTGCCACCAAGGCCTTGACGCGTGGCCTGGCGAGCATCAAGATCAATAGCACCAAGGTGGAGCGTGCGCTGCGCACGATGCTGCCAGCCAACCGCATAGTCAAGCAGACATTTGTGGAGGTCGTCGCCGAAGCGGTTCATCACCCAGAGTGCACCGACATTGCAGAGCTCCGCGCTGCTGCGTCGCAACTCTTCGAGAAGTATCTCGACCAGGACGGCTCCGGCACGTGCCTTGTGCGTGAGGCGATTTCGCACATGAGCTTCGGCTCTGTCGCGGCGCTGCGCAGGCCGCGCGGCGCGAGCAGTCAGCACGGGGTGCTGAACGGGAGGGCACTCGTGCCCGCATCGCTCCTGACAGTCCCACTCGGCTTCCCGACCGAGCTCGGCTTGCGCGCGGAGTCTCCACGTTACTCGCTGCCTGCACCCCTGCGCGGAGTCTCGAGCGCATACGTGGTGAGTGGCATCCCCACGCCACGGCTACCCCTCTCGCGCGCGCGCAGCCGCGCCGGTGGCAACGCCGACTCGCTCTTTGCCTCGGAGATGTGGGACTCTTCGACCAGTGCCATTGGCCGCGGCGACTCGAGAAGCGCCTTCGGCCGCGGTGGCACCGCGCCCCACACCCTGAGCGGCGGCAGCTCGGGTCTGCGTATGAGTGAGTCGCTGCCGTCGCTGCTGAACGCGGGTGGCGCGTTCGGCACTTCCTCCTCGAGCGCCCCGCTCCCTGCGAGTGCCGTCGCGCGGCATCTTCAGGCTCGCCTCGGCCGATTCCATCTCGCCGTCAAGGGTGCCCTCGAAGCAATCGCAGCTGGAGACGACGTGGAGCATGCACCCAAAAGCGCGATCGCGATGGTGCTGCTGCAGGTGGGGAACGAGAAGGGGAATGTGGCGCTCGGCCTCTCCCACTCCGAGATCTGCTCAATGCTCGACAGCTTCCCGGTGGTCGATTCTGGTGAATCCTCGGCGAGGCCTGCTTCGCCAAGGTTTGGAAGCAGGAGAGGAAGCAGGGGACTGAGGCAGGAGAGCCTCCACAGCTTTGCCGACCATGCGACTCTCGGCGAAATCACCTCTCAGCCCGCGGACCAAGATACAGGTCAAGATGACTCGGACCGAGATACGGACCGAGATACGGACCGAGATACGGATCGAGATCTCGCTGGGCCGCCTGCGCCTCCCATTGCCGTACAGGCGACGGCGGAGGAAGCTCAAGGGTCAACGGTCGTGGGACAAGCGTCTTGGGTGATGAGCCCCGAGCGCGCCGTGATGAGCCCCGAGCGCGCCGTGCTCGACGAGATGAAGCAGCGCGAGGCCCGCCGCACGCAGCAGTTGGCCGATGCGAAGGCGGACGAGCTCAGGCTGATCCATGCGAAGGTGCGGCAGTCGGCCGATGGCAGTCTCTCTAAGCTGGCAGCGAAGCATGAGGCGGAGAGGACGCTCGAGAGGGCGATGATCAGCCAGCCTTTGGCGCGGCCGCCTTCGGTACGGCCACCTATACCCCCTTTGCTCCTCGCTCAGGACGTCGCTCTGTCCATGTCGCGCATCGGTTCTGGCCCAACGGCTATGGCCCTGGGTGGCGGCGACGGAATCGATATGGCCACAGAGGAGCACGTGTCGGTGCGTGCGGTGCTGCAGACGGTGCTGAGCGGCCGGCTTCCGTCCGCGCCTGTCGCCTCGAGGTCCGAGGGAGACGGTTACGAGAGGGGCTTTTGCGAGACGCCCATCCGCCGAAGCTCCCTGAAGCCGAGACCAGCGCCCAAGGAGATGGTGGCGCATGTCTCACATCTGACCGATTGGAAAGCACTGCATGAATCGAACGCCGAGTTGATGGCCGACAAGCTGCGCGACGCGCTCGTGGCGAACTCGCTGCGCATGCTCGACCTGCTGCGGTCGTGGGACAAAAGCGGCAGCTCCGAGGTCTCGCCCGCAGACTTTTCCAAGGCCCTTAGAGGCTATGGCTGTCCGGCCGCTGAAGAAGACATCATCGAGCTCTATAACAAGTGGGATACTGATGGCAACGGCACGCTCTCGGTCCGTGAGATTCAAAAGATCCTACTCAATGGCGGGAACGTGCGACTGACGCGCTCGCTCAAGCAACGGCCCATCAGCCAGAGGGAGATCCAGGAGGCCGCCGCATCAACTCGGTCTGTTTCTCGCTCCGTATCTCGGTCCGTATCTCAGCGGGAGATCCAGGAGGCCGCCGCACTCCCGTCCGTCCGTTCGAAGCGTCGCGGGGCTGTCGGTGCAGTACACGCACGGGCGCCGTCTTCGGCGGGCGGAGGCGAGTTGTCGCAGCTCAAGTTCCAGAACCAGGCGGCGGCGTTCCACAAGGCACGGCTGAGCTTTACGAGCCAGGCGTCGAACGCCCAGCCCACGCCAAGTGCAGCCGACTGCGACGTCGAAGATCTCGGCGGGCTCGATATCTGGACGCTCCGAGATCACATGGCAGGCTTTCAAAAGGTAGCCAACGGCGGCGAGCGCATCGTCGACATCTTCAAGCAGATCGACACCGACCAGTCTGGCGAGCTGAGCCGGGACGAGTTCAAGACGGTGCTCAAGACTTATGGCTTCATCCGCGTGACGGACGCTGAGATTTCTGCCATCGTGGATCTGGTCGATACCGACGGTTCGGGGAGCGTCAGGTATGCCGAGCTCAAGAAATTGATCAAGGGGCTTGGGCCGAGGCCCCTGGAAGTGAGCGCGCCCAAAGTTCCTGAGAAGGGGGAGGCCCTTCAAATTGAGGCGCAGCTCAACCTCGAGAACGTGCACTCGCGCAGCTCGCGCGCCGCCGCGCAGTTCATTGATGTGCTCCAAGTGTACGCACAGCGCACAGGCGGCACCATTAATCATCGGCAGTTCCGGCAGGCGCTCCAGGACCTTGGCGTGGATCTCGGCAACTGGGAGAATGTCGCGAAGGTGTTTGCGAGCATCGACACCGACGGTTCGGGCCTGATCGAGATGTCCGAGCTGCGCGCCGCGGTCGGCTTCATTATGGCACCTGATCAAGACTCGGCGATCGAGAGGCTCATGTCGATAGACAAGAATCGGCCGAGCGAATCGATCCTGACGCTGCGCTCGCGGCTCGCCTCACAGGCTGCGCGCGTCCTCGACTTGTTTAGGTCGTGGGACGAGAACGGCGACGGGCTGATAACCAAGGACGAGTTCCGCAAGGTGCTGCACACTCTACCTTCGCTTCATGGGACAAGCAGCTCCGCGGTCGACTCTCTCTTCGCCTCGTTTGATACGGACGGCAGCGGCGCGATCACCTTTGGCGAGCTCACGCGCATGTTCAGCAACGCTCCCGCAGAGCCCAACGGCTCGAAGAAGAAGGGATCGCCACCGGCCGTGGTGGACTTGCGGCAGCTCAAGCAGGAGGTGACGGGGCAGTTCCTCGGGATGATCATGCGACAGGAGATGCGGGAGCACCAGAGCGCCGCGCTCAACAAGGAATTCGAGGAGATCCGCATCGAGACGGAAAGGTTGCGCCAAGAGAACGAAGAGGAGTCTTTCCGGCGGCGCCGCCAGTCATCGCGACCATTTTCGAGCGACTCAAACCTTTCCCAGCCGGTTTCCGGCGGAAAAGAGGCGGCGAGAGATTTTGCAGCGGGATACAAGCAAAGAGCACAAGGAACAGACAAGGAGCACAAGGAGCTTACAGTACAAGGAGGAGCATGAATACCGCCTAAAATACAAGCAAAGAGCACATGGAGCAGGTTGGTTGTGTGATGGGGCATGTGACGTAAGTGGGTGTGAGCGCGTGCTGCATTGCCGCGGTGGTGTGCGTCGTGTTTTCCTATATAGTATTTCCTACTACGTAGTAGTTCGTGCGCTAGCAATGTGCTGTCTGCTGACGTGGACATGCGCGATGAAAATTGAAATGAAGAACTAACCCTAACCCTGACCCTAACCCTGACCCTGACCCAAGCCAGCGAGATTGTGCCCATGGTCGGGCTGGTACGAACTACCTCGAATGAGCTCTTTCTCTCAGATCCGCATCAAACATCACGTCAATACTTGACTGGTTTGCAACTGCGTCTGATCATGCGCATTATAGATGCGCAGTGTTGTAGTCGTTTTGACGGGCCTGGTACTGCATGCGCCGCCCGCCGAGGATGCCTCTCAAGCGCTCTCTGTGCACCCAGCATTGCAGTGCAGGCTCGAAGATCGTCGCTACCTTGTTCCGTCGTCATCATCACCTAATTCTTTCTCAGCTACTCTCATGTACGCGTAGTACAAGCCGAACATTAGAACGCAGGCTACGAGCACCACTGGAAACCAGCAGTAGTGCCGCCAGAAGCTCGGCTGGGAGCCCGTATCCAGGAGCGTCTTTGACTCCTGTTGCCGCTGTTGACGCTCCGCGAGGTCTTCAGACATTGGAAAGTCGTGTGGGGCGACAACCTTTTTTGGCTCGGTGATTTACATGTAGCACTAGTGATTTAGCATGTATTTCTCCCCGCCCTTCTCAACCTCTCGTGGATCCTGGACACGCACAATCGTGGACAGGTTCGCGGTCTACAAAATCTCCTTTTTGGAGCTGCATTCACACGAGTTCACACGATGATGCTGCAGTCGGACCTTCATGAGGCCACCGCTGCCAGCGGCCTACGACGCATCCGCCATCGCGGCCCACTACTATACAGCCGAGGGTGCGGCAGCACTTCGTGGGCGCGTTGCCTCCATCAGCGTGACGGTGGTGCGCGCTCTCGTGCCTGGCACTCCGTTGCACATGAGTATCGAGGCGCTCGGACCGTCGGTGATCAAATTCGGTCAGGCCCTCGCAAATCGGCCAGACCTCGTCGGCCGCGCCATCGCTGACGACTTGCGTCTGCTGCAGGACTCGTGCACGCCATTCGCGCTGGCCGATGTGCAGAGAATCATTCGCGAGGACCTCCCGCCTGCTGCGGCGGACGAGGTGCTGGCGGCGCTGCCCGAGCGGCCGGCGGCCGCCGCCTCCCTCGGCCAGGTGTACCGTCTCTCACTTCCCTCGTACGCCTCGCCGGTCGCGCTCAAGCTCCTCAGGCCAGGCGCGCGCGAAACCATCGCCATGGATTCCTTGCTGGCGCGCGCTGCTGCCGGATGGCTACAATCCCTCCGATGGCCTCCGACTGCCAGCGGAGCGCGCCTACTCAAGCCGGCGCTCGTCGCGGCTGTGGACGAATTCTTCTCGCGCCTCTTCGAAGAGATGGACTATGCGAATGAACGGGCCAATCTCGCCAAATTCGGGGCCCTCTACCGCCCAGGCCAGCCAGCGGCCCGGGCGCTCGCGGCGACTGCTCGGCGGCGGCGAGGCGAGGCCGGTGCGACAGTGGCCGCCGCTGCGGAGATTGTGCTGCCGCAGGCCCTGCCCGGGCACAGCGGCGGGCGCTGCCTGGCGATGACGTGGGTCGAGGGCGAGCCCTTACTGCCGCGAGGGGACGCGACGCTCCCCCCGAGCTCGCTGCCTCTCGTGCGTTTCGGTATCGATGCGACGCTCTCCCAGATGCTCGAGGAGGGCGTGATGCACGCGGACCCGCACGGCGGGAACCTGCTACGTGCCCCCTCACGCACGCTCTCGCGGCCGCAGCGCGCCCTCCGAGCCCTCCTCCGCCGTCCGCCGCTGCCCCCGCGCTTGGCGTACTTGGACTTTGGCCTTGTGAGCGAGGTGCCTCTGCAGGTGCGCGAGATCCGCGCGAGATTCGCCCTCGGCTGCTCGAGATTGCCTTCTGATGAGCCTTCTTCGGGTGCCCCTCTGAGAGTGAGTCCTGAGAGTGAGCCCTCCGGTGGTTTCAGGTGCTCTCTCTGAGGTTGATCTGAGATTGATCTGAGATTGCCCTCTGGCGGTTTCAGGTGCGAGAGGCGCTCGTGTGTGCGGTGGCACGCTTGCTCTTCGACCGGAATATTGGTGCAGTCGCCGATCTGTTCACCGATCTCATGTTGCTGCCGGACGACGAGTTACGGGCTGGCGACACGCGATGCGATCTTGAAGCTGCCCTCACTGCCCTCGCCGACCGTGTCCTCGTCCCGCCCTCCACTGTCCGCACCGGCGCCGGCTCCACAGCCGCGGCGGGATCAGCAGCAGCAGGAGGAGGAGGAGGAGGGGCGACCCCAGCGGCGACGACCACAGCATCCACGCTGCCGACCCTCCGCTTCGATCGTCTGATCGCCGAGCTCGCCGTGCTCGCGCCGCGATTTGCGCTCCAACTTCCGCCTTACTTCCTGAACAATGCGCGCGCGCTCGCCACTCTCGAAGGGATGGCGCGCTCCGCCGACCCCTCCTTCGACGTGCTGCAAGCCGTCTACCCGTTCGCGCTCCGGCGGCTCCTTGCCGACCCAACGGGCTCGCCGCGGCTGCGGCGCACCCTCGATGCGCTCACGCGCGATGCCGATGGCCGCATTGACCTCGCGCGAGTCCGCCGGCTCGTGGATGAGGCTTCTGGCCTCTCCGGCCGTCCGCGACGCAGCCTGCTCCTCGAGGCGCTGCGCACACCCGGCGGGCGGCGCCTCGGCCGCGACGTCGTCTTGGCCATGGCCGTTGCCCTCCTGCGCCGCATACAGTGGCGCCCGAGGAGGCGCCTCTTTAGTCCTCTGGATCGAAAGCTATAGGGACTGTTTGTGACGTGCACACTTGCGTAATTTTGCTGCGTTAGCGCGCGGAAAACGCATGCACGATTTTCGCGAAACTGTTTCTGTTCATGTTTTACACTTTTTTTGGTCTCGCAAGTTTTGGGGCCTGCGTGCGCTTCGTGGCGACTCGACCCGCGGGCCCTGCGATGGGCAAGGGGACGACGATCACCGCCAAGGACATCAGCAAAGCGGGCGATATCCCGCAGCTAGCTAGGAACCTCGTCGCCGAGATCACCACGGGCAACTCCGAGGTTCGTGATCACGCAGCGGCACAGCTTCGGAGCCTTGCGACCCAAAACCATGGGCAGAACCAGCCGGACGTGCTCGCCGCCAAGGCGGTGGAGCCGCTCGTGAAGCTGCTGAGCTCCGGGACGGCGTGCAGCCAGGAGTCGGCCGCTGCAACGCTCGGTGTCCTCGCGCTGGGTAAGCCGGACACGCAAGAGGCGATCGTCGCCGCAGGCGGGATTGGGCCGCTCGTCAACCTGCTCAAGATGGGCAGCTCCAAGGTGCAGGAGCAGGTGGCGTCCGCGCTCGCCGCGCTCGATGCGGACGTCTCGCACCAGCAGGGCATCATCAAGGCCGGGGCCATCCCGCCCCTTGTCGCCATCGTCAAGGGGGGCTCTGGCGCGGCCCAGTCCTTTGCCGCGCAGGCGCTAGCCAATGCGGCCGCCTACAGCGGCGAGGCGCAGCGGAACATCGCGAGCGCGGGCTCGATCCCGCTGCTGCTCAGCCTGCTCGGTACTGGCAAGGCGCAGAAGCCAGGTGGGTCATCCGACGAGCACACGTGGCACACATAGCGTGACGTTGATCGCCCCCATGTGATCGCCCCCACAAATGATTGCCCCCTCATGCCTGTACGTGTCATCGCCGCCCTCTGGTGCGCGTCCCCTGCCTCCCGTGGGTGCGCCCCGATGCTGACGGCCGTGAGAATGCCCCCGCCAAAGCTCCCTCCTACATCGCATGCTGCCTGTCACCCGCATAGCATGCTGAATGCCACCCTCATAGCATGCTGAAATGCCCCCCTCATTGCATGCTGATGGCCTCCCTCATTGCATGCTGCGTACCTCCCTCATTGCATGCTGCTGGCCTCCCTTATGGCAGCGGCGACTGCGCTCGCCAAGCTCGCGCACGAAAACAAGGACATTCAGACGGAGATCGCCGAGGCGGGCGGCATCGCTCCGCTACTCTCGCTGCTCAACGGCATCGACATGGACGCACAGGTCGCCGCGGCAGAGGCGCTGGCGGAGATTGCGGACGACAATACGGAGACGCAGGCGGCGATCGCCAAGGCGGGCTGTTTCGGGCCGCTCCTCGCGCTGCTCTCGTCACGGAGCGCCTCAGCACAGTCGAAGAGCATGGCGGCGCTTGCACAGCTCACCCGCCACAATCGCGACAACCAAGATGCCGTCGCGAGGATGGGCGGCATCAAGCCGATCGTGCAGCTGCTCGAGTCGAGCTCGACGGATGTGACGAGCTACGCGGCCAGCGCGCTCATGGAGATCTCTCGCGGCAACCTGCCCAACCAGAAGACCGTCGTCGACCTCGGCGCCGTGGGTCAGCTCGGCAATCTGATCAAGACGAGCAACGACGAGCGTGTTAAGGCCGAGGTGGCGGGCGCGATCTGGTCGCTCTCCGAAACCCCCGAGATCAAGGCCATGTTCGGGTTCTGCAACGCGCCGCTCGTCACCCTTCTTGGGATGGGCTCCGTGCGCGCCAGAGAACACGCAGCCGGCGCACTCGCCTCGCTGGGTCTCGATAACAAGGCGAACCAAGTGGTGCTCACGCAGTTGCTCGTCGAGCTGCTCATCAACGGGAATCGCGAGGCGCAGGAGCGTGCTGTGAAGGCTCTCAACGCCCTCGTGAAGGAGAACACGTCCGCGCACGAGGTGATCGCGCAGGCGGGCAACCCGGCGCAGCTCGTCGCGCTCCTGAAGAGTAGTCATTTGGAAGCGAAGGACTATGCCCTCTGGGCGCTGTCGCTCTCGATTGAGAAGAAGAACCAGTCGATCATTTCCGAGGCGGGAGGCGTGCAGCCGCTGATCCAGCAGCTCTCGGATGCTCGCGTCTTCATCAAGGAGCAGGCCGCCTCCGCGCTCGCCAAGCTCGCATTCGAGAACGAGGAGACGCGTGCCTCGATCACGGAGTGCGGAGGCATCCAGCCCCTCATCAAGCTGCTCACGCTGAACGCCAAGGAGAACCCGATGGCACGCATGTACGGCGCGGACGCGCTCGCCAACCTGGCGACCGACTCGGACGCTCGCGACGAGATTGTGAGCGCGGGCGGCATTCGTCCTCTCGTGCTTGTCCTCGAAGATGAGGCCCAGAAGACGAAGAAGTACGCAGCACGAGCGCTCGCGCGCCTCTCGAAGGACCACGCGTCGACGCAGGCGGCGATTGCCGAGGCGGGTGCGATTGTGCTGCTCGTCGCGCTGCTTGAAGGCACGTTCGGCCCGGAGGCACAGGAGGAGGCGGCGGGCGCGCTCTTTGCGCTCGCCGACCATGAAGGCAACCGCGTCGGCATCACGGAGAGCGGAGGCATTGGCTGGCTCGTGATGCTCCTCGGCTGCAACAACCGGCGCGCGCGCGAGCATGCCGAAGGGGCACTTGTACGCCTGTCCATCGAGAACGCGAACCGGGTGCTCATCATCAAGAAGCTGGTCGACATGCTCCAAGACTCGGGAGCCGCCGCACAGGAGACGGCCGCTCGCGAGAGGGCGAATGCGAGCAGCGATGTCGAGGGTAGCCGCACGGCCCAGTGCAAGGGCGGAGGGACCGGCGCCGCCGCGGCGCAGGAGCAGGCCGCCGCCGCGCTCGCCAACCTCGCACGCGAGTCCGAGGACAATCGCAAGTCGATCGTGGACGCCAACGGCATCGTGCCGCTCCTCGACATCCTCGACTCGGCGTCGGCCAAGGCCAAGGAGAACGCCGTCGGCGCTATCAAGGAGCTCTGCCGCAACTCGAAGAACAACCAGGCGCTCGTCTCGCGTGCGGGCGGCATCCCAAAGCTCGTGGGGGTGATGGCCGGCTTCTCGAACCAGACGGTCAAGGACGCGTCGCTCATGCAGCTGTGCACGCTCGCGGCGGACGCCCTGCAAGAGATGGCCAAGGGCAATCGCAAGAATCAGGATGCGATCGCAGAGGCAGGTGCCATTCAGCCGCTCGTAGGGATGCTCGGCTCGCCCTCGTCCCAGATGCAGGCGAACGCGGCGGGCGCGCTCGCCAACCTGGCGCAAAACCACACCGAGAACCAGAGTGCGATCGCACGCACCGGGGCAATCGCCCCGCTATGCACACTGATGCGTGAGGGCTCTGAGGACACCAAAGACCAATGCGCTGCGGCCATCCTTGCACTGGCGACCGACCACCAAGGCAATAAGGATACGATTGCCAAGCTGGGCGGCATCGACCCTCTCCTTGGACTTCTCGTCACGGGCAGCACCGACAAGTCGCAGGTGTACGTCGCGGGCGCGCTCGCCGCCCTCGCAGCGAAGCACATGGACAATCGGCAGCTCATTGCCAAGCGGCTCGTAGGTCTGCTCGGCTCTTCGGCGGTCCGCACTGCCGATCGCGCCGAGCGCGTGCTCAATACGTGCTCCTCGTTTGCGAGCGACTCGGCCGCCAATCAGGTGGGCCTGGCCAAGCTCGGCGGCATCCCGCCCCTCATCACCTGGCTCCAAAGCACCACGGTGACCACACAGGCGGCGGCGGCCCACGCAGTCCTCTGCCTCGCGAGTGACAATGCGACCACACAGGTCTTCATTGCCAAGAGCGATGCCATCCCGCCGCTCATCGCTCTCGTCGCCAAGTCGTCGGTCGAGGCACAGGAGTACGCGACACGAGCCCTGTGGCACATGGCGTCTCAAGAAGAGAACCGCACCCTGATCGCCAACGCGGGAGCGATCAAGCCGTTGATCGGCATGCTCGCCGCGGAAGGCGACGTGGCAGCCGAGCTTGCGGCCATCATCCTTGTACGCCTCGCGCGCGGAAACACAGAGGTGTCCATCCAGATCGCCGCGCAGGGCGGTGTGCTGCCACTCGTCAGGCTCGTTGAGAGCGGCTCCGCGGGCTCGCAGCAGCAGGCAGCGAGCTGCCTCTCCGAGCTCGCCCTCGTGCCCAAGAATCGCGATATCGTGGCGAACGCGCACGGCATCCAGCCCATCATCGCGTTGCTTTCCAGCCCGACGATCGGCACGCCCGAGACGGCGGCACGCGTGCTCGCACGCCTCGCGCACGAGGACCCGAGCGTCGTGGACGTCGAGGCCAAGGCGCGGCTCTTGATGCTCACGCGACTGCGCCCTAAGCTCGAGCCCCTCTTGACGAAGGCGGGCATGCAATGGGACGTGGCCGAGGCCAAGCTAGTCGCCGCGGAGTCGATCGACGCGCTCATGGAGAACCCGGTCGAGTTCATCGCTGCGCTCGGCGACGTCGCGGAGGCCAAGGCTCGAACCGCCAAGGACGGCGAGATCAAGGGCGCGGCGGAGCGGCGAGCCCAAATCTACATGATGGGAGGGATCAAGCGGCTCATTTCGATGCTCGACGGCTCCAATTTGACCGGAGGCGTCAAGGTCAAGGGCTGGGTGCCGCCGACCACGCCAGCACGCAAGGATCCTATTGCCGATGCGAAAGAAAAGGGGGGGGCGAGCACCAAAGGCAAGGACATGAAGGACGCCGAGGCGGGCCCCAAGGTGGGCATGTCGGAACAGGCGGCAATCGCGCTCGCCGACATTGCGTACAACAACGCCGACATGCAGGATGCGATCATCGAAGCGGGAGCCGTGCCTGCGCTGCTGGCCTTCATCCGGATAGGCTCACAGCTCGGGCAGGAGCACGCGGCGCGTGCGATCTGGCACCTCGCCGCGCTCTTCGAGGTGCACGTGATCATCATCGAGGCGGGCGCCATCCCCGACCTCGTGCAGCTCCTCAAGATGGGCTCGCCCAAGGCCCAAGAGATGGCGGCTGCGGCCCTCTCCGATCTGGCCTTCGGCGCGTTCAAGGTCCGTCAGGCGGCCGAGCAGCAGAAGGAGAAGGACAGGGCGGCCAGGGCGGAGCTGGCTGCTCTGCGCGCCTTGGATCGCGCGTTGAATTTCACCGCGGACGGGCAAGACGACAACGACGAGGACGACGACGAGGAGAGCAACGATCGACTGACCAGCATCGCCGAGGCGGGTGCGATCCAGCCTCTCGTTGCCCTGCTGAGCTCGGGCACCACGCAGGCGCGCGAAAACGCGGCGGGTGCCCTCTGGCACATGGCCATCGACCGGCCTATCCAGCTCGCGATCGCCAAGTGTAGCGGCATCTCGCCCATGGTGGCCATCATCGACGACGGCACCGAGCAGGCGCAGAAGAATGCGGCGAACGCGCTCGCTCGACTCGCGACCAAGAACGCCGACAACCAGATGCAGATCTCCAAGTACTGCGTCGGGCTGCTCGCCAACCAGAACACGGGCACGCAGCGGCGCGCAGCGTGCGTGCTCAGCGACCTAGCGCGCGACAACCCAGGCTCGCCCGTGGTCATCGTGAATGCGGGCGCGATCTCGCCGCTCGTCAACCTGTTGAGCGGCGGCGCCGCGGATGTGAAAGAGGAAGCGGCGCGCGCTCTCTCGACGCTCGCGCTCAACTCGCCTTCTACGCAGCTCGCCATCGCGTCCGGGTTGGTGGTGCTCGTGGGTACTGGCTCTGCCGAGTCGCAGGAGCACGTGAGCCAGCTGCTACTCACCCTCTCCAAAGATGCGGATAACTGCGTGGCCATCGTACGGGCCGGCGCGGTACCACGGCTGGTGGTGCAGCTGCGTGGCGGAGGGTCAACCTCGGCGATCGCTCAGGAGCTCGCGGCGGCGGTCCTCGCGTGCCTCGCCGCCACCGAGGATGGCATCCGCGGCATCTTGTCGTCCAACTGCATCCGGCCGCTCGTCTCGATGCTCACGACCGGCACGGCGGGGGCGCAGGCGTACTCGGCGGCGGTGCTTGCCGAGCTCGCCCGGATCTCGAACAAGAGCTCGACCCAGATCATGAGCGAGGGCGGGATCGTGCCACTCGTCGCGATGCTCGGCAGGGAGAGCAGCAGTGCGGCCAAGGCCTCCGCCGCCTCCGCCCTGCGCACCCTCACCTCGAACACGGAGGGCGGCTCACAAGCGGAACTCCAGAAAGCGGTGAGCGACGCCGGTGCCATTCGGCCGCTCGTCGCTCTGCTCTCCGAGGAGGACGACACCATCCGCAAGCGCGCCGCGGGCGCGATCGCCGCTCTCTCCGTCGGCATGACCGAGATCCAGGACGCCGTCGAGAAGAACAAGGGCATCGGCAAGCTTGTGTCACTGCTCGCGAGCTCCGTGCACGAGGAGGTGTCTGCCGAGGCGGCCGCGGCGCTCGCCGTGCTGGCGCACAACAATAAGAAGAACCAGGACAAGCTCGCGAGCGACGGCGGCATCGAGCCGTTGATCAGCCTGCTCAATACCGAGGGCGGCGGAGACTACGCTAAGGAAGCGAGCGCCTCCGCCCTTTGGTCGCTGTGCATCGGGAAGCACCACGAGAACCAAGTCGCCATCGCCAACGCAGGCGGCATCGCGCCGCTCGTCGCCGTCCTTGGGCTCACGAGTGAAAAGGCGCGTGAGCAAGCTGCGGGCGCGCTCGCAGCGCTCGCACTCAACAACACGGAGAACGAGGAGGCAATTGCGCAGCTCATCGTGTCGCTGCTCGGCTCGGAGGACAAGCAAGCCTCCGCCAAGGCCGCGCTCGCCGTCTCGCGCTTTGCGCGAGCGAACGCGTCCAACCAGCGCTCGATCGCCAAGGCAGGCGGTATCGAGCTGCTCGTCAGCCTCCTCAACGTGGAGGACGCCAGGGCAGCTCCCAAGGAGCATAGCAACAGCTCCAGCCACTCGGCGTCCGTGGTCCTGGACGCGGCCAAGGTGCAAAAGGAGATGGCGGCGGCACTCTGGTCGATGGCGCACAACAGCCCTGAGAACCAGGCGGCGATTGCCAAGGTGGGCGGCATCCAGCCACTCATCATGATGCTCGATGGGCATTCTGTGGTGCAGTGCGACGCGGCGGGCGCACTCTGGGCTCTCGCCGACGACGAGCACAACAGGGAGACCATCGGCAAGATGCACGGCATCGCTCCGCTCGTCGGCCTGCTCAAGACGGGCAGCCCAGGTGCGCAGGAGACGGCGGCGGGAGCGTTGCACGCACTCGCTGAGACGGCGGAGAACAGGATCACCATCGCTGACGGCCACCCAGCCATCGGAGGCGGCATCCCTCTGCTCGTCTCGCTCTTCGACGGCGGATCCGAAAAGGCCTGCGAGCAGGCAGCGGGCGCGCTCATCTCCCTCTGCGTGCAGAACGTCGTGAATCAGACGTCGGCAGCATACGAGGCGGTGGCCATGCTCAAGGCGCACGGCGACAGCCCGAAGGCAGCCGAGCACGTCACGCAGCTGCTGCGCAATCTCGCCAAGGACCCCGAGAATCGGTCGGCCATCGCCAAGGCTGGCGCGGTGCCCGATCTCGTGCGCCAGCTCGAGTGCGGCTCGGACAAGTCGATGAGCATGGCCGCGCAGGGCCTGGCGCTCATTGCGCTCAAGTCGGCCGAGACCCATGCGACCGTGACGCAGGAGCTTGTCAAGCTCCTTGCCTCCGACAAGGCCGCCGTGCGCCAGCGCGCGTCCGAGGCGCTCACCGACATGGCGGCGGATGATAAGAACTCGACGACCTCGAAGGCGAAGAAGTCCGGTCCCAGCGCCGGAGTCCAGGGTGTGCCGCTGGTCAACCTGCTCAAGGATGGGCTCAAGGACGGACGGGTGGAGGCGCAGGAGTACGCGCTGCGCTCACTGCTGGCCATCTCGGACACCATCTCGCGCGAGGCCATCGTTGAGGCGGGCTGCATCGAAGCGCTCATCGAGTCGTTACGGCTTCGAAAGCTCTCGGCGGTGGCTCAGGAGCACGCGGCTGCGGTGCTCTCCGGCCTCGCTCCCATCGGCATGAACGCCAAGGCGATCAAGCTTGCCAAGGGCATCGAGCCGCTTGTCGTCCTGCTCTCGGACGGCAATGCAGACGCCAAGGAACATGCGGCCGACTGTCTCGCGCAGCTCGCAAGGCGCGCCAGCGCTTCCCTCGAGATCGCTGCAGCGGGCGCCGTCTCCGCCTTTGTGAAATGGCTCGTCGACCCAAGCCTCGGCCCCCCCGAGGTGGCCGCGCGAGCTCTGTCGGAGATTGCGCTGGATAACCCGGACACGCAGACGCAGATCGCCGAGGAGGGTGCAATCTCGCCGCTCGTGGCCATGGTGAGCTCCGCCACCGCCCTCGAAAGGGCATCGAGTAGCACCGCTCTATCGGCAGTGGGCACTCCGGTCAAGCAGCGCTCGGTATCCGGTGCCCTGCCACACGTGGCGACGAACTCGGCGATTACGGCGGCACTCAAGAAGTCCAACGTGGCGGCTGGGGCTCTCGCGACGCTGGCCAAGGACAACATCATCAACCAAACGATGATCACCGAGGAGGAGGGGATCCCTCCACTTGTGGCTCTGTTGAACCATAAGACGCCGATGCACAAGGCCGATTCCTACGAGCACACGTGCAAGGCGCTTTGGCACTTGGCGGCGACTGAGGAGAACCAGGTCGCAATTGCCAAGGCGGGCGGCATCGCGCCGCTCGTCGCGCTGCTGGCCAGCGAGAGTGGCACTACGCAGCAGTACGCAGCCGCCGCTCTCCAGTCCCTCGCACGCGACCATACCGAGAATCAGATCGCCCTCACCAAGGCGGGCGCGATCGCACCACTCGTCGACATCCTCGGCTCCGACTCGGCGGACACGCAGGAGCACGCGGTAGGCGCGCTGCTCTCGCTCGCCTCACACGACGTCAACAGCCGCAACGCCGTCGTCAAGAAGCTGATCGCGGTGCTTGAACTGCGCAGCGCGACCGCGCAGATGAACGCCGCCGAGGCCCTCGCGGTGCTCGCCGCTCGCTCCGAGGAGAACCGCAAAGCGATCACCGCCGCCAACGCCATCGAGCCGCTCGTGCGCCTGCTCGGTGACGGGCGGCGCGTGCGCGCCAACACCCCGCAGGAGCGCGCGGCGGCGGTGCTCGCTGACCTCGCTCGCTCGTCGGATAACAAGAGTGCCATCGTGGCGGCGAATGGGGTGGGTCCGCTTATCGCGATGCTCTCTTCCGACTCCGTCGCCACGCAAACGTACGCGAGCGGCGCGCTCTGGCAGCTTGCAGCGCTCGGCACGAATAAGACGACGATCGCCGAGGCGGGCGCCATCCCGCCGCTCGTGACCCTTCTCTCGAGCAGCTCGACTGAGACGCACAAGTGTGCGGCGGGCGCGCTCTGGCACCTCGCCTCATCGGCCGAGAGCAAGATTCAGATGGGGGACGCGGGCGCCATCCCACTGCTCGTGCAGGTGCTCTCCTCCAAATCGGGCGAGGCGCGCGAGCATGCCGCCGCGGTGCTCTCTGCGCTCGCGCGCAGCCTGGGCACGAACAAGAAGATCATCTACCACGCGGGCGCGATCCGGCCACTCATTGTACTCCTCACCGACAAGCGCAGCATGACGCAACGGCACGCGGCATGCTGCCTCTGGGCTCTCTCGGATGGCAACGAAGGCGTGTACGACAAGGCGATCGCCGAGGGTGGCGCCATCCCGCTGCTCATCAAGATGCTGCTTGAGGACGACACCGAGACGCGTGGCTTCGCCGCCGCCGCCCTGCTGTGCATCTGCCGCGATAAGACCGCACATCCGGCCATCAAAGACTCCGGAGGCATCGACGCGCTCCTGGCGCTCTCATTTGGACCACCCACATGGCTGCGCGCGCAGGTGGTCGAGATGCTCACGCTGCTCTCGGTGCCCGTCCCCGACCCGGACTCGGGGGCGCCTCCAATCTCGGCGGCGGTGCTCGCCGCCTCCGCCGCCTCCGCCGATGGACTCGCGACGCGCCAACCCACCGTGGCGGGCACGTCGCGCAATTTGCCCCCCCCGCGCCCCGCGGACGGTGGCAGTGCCACTCGAGCTAGCTCACTCTCAGGCCGGGTCTCGGGCTCGCCTCGAAAGGTGCCTCTCTACCTGCCGCGCCAGTCCTATATGCCTCCGACTCCGAGCGGGCCGACGCCGCACACGATGACGGCGCGCATGAGGTTCCACTTCTTCACCTTCCAACTCTATGGGACGACGGGAGAGCGGTTTTGAGCGCGATCTCGCATTCCGCTGGTTTGCACCGGACTGTCGACTGAGCTTGAAATTCTCCACTGCCGTCCATGCTGCGTGCTGCATACGCGTCTGACTAGGCACCGGCTTGTGCTACAATGCTATTACAACCGACTCGCAATGATTACAACCGACTCGCAATGTTTCCATAGCTCGTGCTCTGTTCAAATAATTTCGGCACTTGGGAGAGTGGGGAAGCGCGTGAAGTGGGGCGAGTGCGACCGGAGGAGGTCCGAGATCGTAAATTGAGGACTTAGTGTCGTGTGTATCTAGCTGCCCCATGGGAGCCGTCCAGAGCAAATCCGGCACTCTGCAGCGCTCCCATTTTTTGGTCAATTACATTTTCCCCCGGTCGCTCGGCATTTCGGCACTTGGGAGAGTGGGGAAGCGCGTGAAGTGGGGCGAGTGCGACCGGAGGAGGTCCGAGATCGTAAATTGAGGATACTAATAGTTTCGCGTTCCTTTGGGAGTTTGTCGCGGTGATTTCTCGGAAAGACCCCAGAATTCCCCAGACCTGACCCGCCCGACGTGAGCATGAGCGAGATGGCGATGGGCATTGCCGCTACCTGGGTGTGCATGATTGGCGTTTTGCTATTCAGCATCATCCGGCACGTACACCACGACAAGAAGTTGCAGGATGCCATCACGGGCGGGCCGACGGGACCAGTGATGCTGATCAGTTCCTTTCTGGTGCTCGATCAATGCATCCAGCACTTTGAGGCCGAGCCCGAGTGCTTCGTGCACGCTGGTGACGAGTCTCGCGGCCAGGTCTATCTGGTGGTCATCGCGTCCTTCTGCACAATGTTCGTGACGGCGATCAGCAACCTGGCGTTTGAGAACAAACATCGCTCTCTCAACCTCGTGTACATGGGCGTGATGATCAGCATGGTCATCTGGACGTACAGCCAGATGTTCCTTGGATTTGGCGCCGGCCTGCCCACCTGGTGCACCAGCTACGGCTCCTTCTTCTGGCCCGCGCGCGTCAACCTCTGGGTGCACTCGTCGATGGCGCAGGTGCTTTGCCTCGTCTCGTCGCCGAGTATCAAGGACTACGGGATTGACTCGGCTCTCAGCCGCGTGTTCGACGTGTACATCCTGTTCATCTTCGGCTTTCTCTGCACAGCCCCGCCGCCTGCATTCCTCCCTCCGACAGCCGGTTTGGTCTTTAGCGGAGCGACGCTCGTGCTCTCCTTCACGTTTATGGTGCGCGTGCTCATGTACATGCACCAAACGCTACCGCTCTTCTTGCACATCCCGGAGCAGAGTGGCGCGACGGCGCTCAATCGGATGTTGTTGATGAAGATCCTCCCCGGGCTGGTCTGTGGGACATGGTGCATCTTCCCCCTCATTTCGTTCGCCAGCGCATTCAAGTGGCTCAGCCCGAATCAAGAGCAACTTCTGCTGACCTGGGCGGATGTGATCGCGAAAGCGAGCGCCACCATTGTATACATGCATGGCAACATGGCGAGTAGCAATTGGAAGGAGCGGACAGAGCAGGCAAGCCTGCTACAGGCAAGCCACTCGGCCGTCGCCGGATTCAAACTGTTCACCCAGTGCATTGGGCACGACCTGCGTACACCGATGCAAGCACTCATCTTTTCGAATCTCAAGGCACGCCAGATTACCCAGGAGCTCATTGCGGACGAGCAGGCGGCCGCGGCGGCCTCGTCTTCAAAGGATGATGAGAGCGTAGCCGCTATGACGCCACGCACGACGGTCGTTGTCGAGCTCGCGCAGAAGACGCGCTGTGCCGGGCGCCTGGAGGTGGTGCTGCACAAGCAGGAAGAGGTGGGCGCCTGCGCAGAGCTGATCACGTGCATCGTCTCCAACATCTGGGACTTCGAGAAGTTGCAGGGCAGCGTGTCGGGGCAGGCTGCGGCCACGGCGGAGGCATCCGTCGAGTTGAACATCAACGAGACTGTCGGTGAGCTCATGCAGATGCTACGCAAGTCATCCTTGTACAAACCGTCCGTCGCGCTACGGACGGTTTGTGACGACATGATCCCCGCCAAGGTATGGGGGCAGCGCTCGATCCTGGTGCGTGCGCTGCTCAACTTGATCTCCAACTCCCTCAAGTTCACAGACGGGGGGCATGTCACGGTCCACACCTGCCTGCTGTCCGGGCTGAGCGCGACCGACGTGCGTGTGAGGGTCGAGGTGAGTGCCACTGATGGCCACTGATTGCCTCGGAGCATGGCCTCGGATTGCACCTGATTTCGTGTGATGGCCTTTCGGGAGGCTCGCCCAGGTTGTCGACACGGGCTACGGGATGACCAAGGATGAGATCGAGCGCGCGCGCCAGGCGTACGTGAGTGGCGTTCGCGAAGGGCGCGATAACCGAGCGTCGGGCTTGGGCCTCGGGCTGCCGATTGTGATCTCGTCGATCGAGAGCGTCGGAGGTTCGTTCCAGATTAACTCACGTGCAGGCGAGGGTACACGCTGCTCGATTGAGATGGCATTCACGCGGGAAGACCCGTTGCTCGAGGGCATCTCGCAAGAGAAGGAGAAGGAGACGCGCGAAAGGGAGAAGCTCAAGAAGAGCTGCAAGACCATCGCGATCATCGATGACGTCGAGATGATTCGGCTCGGTGCCGCCGATGTGCTCGAGAACCAGGGCCACCGGGTCCTGCTCGAGAACGACGGCGAGAGCGGCCTCGAGATGCTCAAGCAGAACGCGGATGAACTCGACCTCGCTCTGGTCGACATCCAGATGCCCAAGATGAGGGGCGACGAGCTGATCGTGCTGTACCGGCAGTGGGAGCTCGCGGAGCGGCCGGGCAAGCGGCGCCTGCGCATCTACGCGTGCACCGGGAACGCCACCTCGACCGACTCGGCCGCGTACATGCGGGCGGGCTTCGACGGGTGCATCTCGAAGCCCGTCTACCCGCAGACATTCAAGGCGCTGCTCAGCAGCTCCAAGCTGCTCGTACAGAGCGCCTTGGTCATCGGCTGCCAGCATTCACACTTCTCGTCGGGCAGCAGCAACGGCTCGTCGAGCGATTCGAGGCTGCCGAGCCCTGGCCCGCCCACCAGCGGAGAGTGGAGCACGGCGTCGCCCATGCCCTCGATGTCTCTCCCTTGACGCTCTCTTTCCCTCGACGCTCTCCCTCGACGCTCCCTCGACGCTCGTCTCTCCCCCGACGTCTCGCCCTTGACGCTCGACGAGATCCGTGGAGATGAGCGGAGATCAGCATCTTGTCATAAGGGGAGACTGGCATCTGGCCAGATGCCCGCCACAACCCCAGGTCAGTCCACGATGCGCAAATTCTCCAAGGAACCGCACGATAAGCCTGTCGGCGGCATGAACACGCTCGTCGAGGACAAGGCAGGCAGCAGCGTCTCGATGCCGGGCTCGCCTATTGCTTCGAGCACCAACTGGGACTGACTGACGTTCGCCACGTTGGATCACGGCGTGACATCCTGGCTCGAGCGCGGAGACCCGCATAACGGCAAGGTCCACTTCAACGCGATCAATTGCGCATTGAAGAAACTCCTCGCCAAGCCCAAGGCGGAGCTCGCAGCCAAGGGCATCACTGCGGAGCTACGCACGTTCACGATCCAGAACCGCGAGGCTCTGCAACGATACCTCAAGGATAACTAAGACGATCTCGTGAGCGGTGAAAGCATGGGTGAAAGCGGTGTTGAGGGCTGAGAATGAATGGAGACCGTGTGAGGATCTGAGTTCTCGACACGAAACAAAAGTGTCACTGTGTATGCACGCCTGTGTCGTGTCGTGTGTGAGTCGCTTGGGACGGCGCGCGCGTCAAAGGAGCTGGGTCCCTTCATTGACATTACTGTCGGTACTGTATTGCTTGCTTGCTTATTGTGCTGTCAAACTTAATTATACTTCATGCGCCGGGCAAAGCCTTTCACAGGATCGCCGCGCGTCTACCTCTGACGCCCTGCCCGCCTCTCGCAGAACGGCGGTCCCCAACACGCACGGCCTGCACGACGACTAACTACTTCGAGTATGCCAGCACATCTCCTTGAAGATGCCGTGTGGGAGCATCGCTCTCACCTTTCGCTAGACAGCCTCCACATCTTTTGATAAGGAGCCTGCCGCCGCGCGACGCATAACATCCACTCTTGATGCCTTTCCTGTACATCCTCGCACGGCTCAGGGAGAAGGGTCTCAGAACGCGATGCACTCGCTCGCGCGAGATTGGCACGCGCTCGTCATAGCCCTGGCCGTGCGAGGGGCTAGGGAAAAGCTGTTGACAAGACGACGTCTAGTGGCATGCCAGGATGACACTCTTTGCCACGTCTTCCATAACAAGTGCCTTAAGCTTGGTGAATGGGCGGGGCATGTCGGTGAGCGAAAGGATGGTGGCGCCGTTGACGGAAACCTCGAAGCAGCCTGTGCGAGGCTTCTCCTCGTTGATCTTCACCGTGGCTCCAGGGAAGCCTGCCTTCACGAGAGCCTCAAGTTTGGAGGCCCTCGTCTTAAACGCGCCTCAGCTCTTGCACGCCTCAATCTTGACCACGCAGCCACCATCAGCCGACGAGGCCTCACCATTGGAAAGGATAGGCGCCTTCTCCACCGCCTTCGAGGGCGACTTCTTGGCCTTCTTATCGATGGTCTTCTTCGGCGGCATGTCGATGAACTTCTCGGAGCTTCGTCGAGATTGCGGAAAATCTCCGGGACCTTGCCGATACAGCGCCAACACACAATGGTCCTCAATATCAATTCCATAAACGCGCGACTTGAATTGCACCATTCACGTTGATTTTGTTCACGAGGAGCGCGTTTTCCCATGGCGGGGGCTCAGCATCAGGGCAAGCCCTTCAGCTCCTTTGTGGTGGCCACTGCGCAGGAAAGTTGGTTCAACGACTATGGACGAGCCGCCTTCTTCACAGAGGCGCCGGACAAGGCGGACCAGGAGATCGCAGCTTCCCTTGCAAGCACATCGTCTCAATCGACGTCGGCATCACCCCAGCGTGCTCGATCAAGCCTGCCAAATCAGTCACCCCAGCGCGCCAAGTCACTCTCAGCGTCTCCGCTCAAGGCGTCCGGTCAGGTCGCGCTCGCCACGACCGGCCGTGGCATCCAACAGGCTGATCAGTCGGGAGCCTATTCACCGCAGCGAGCACCGTTCACCAAACATCCCGCTCTCAGCTCCTCGTCATCTACAAGACACCAAAGTGGCAAGCAGAGCAAAGTGGCGCTGCCAAAGTGGCTGGACCAGGACGGAGATGGGCAGCTGACCCAGAAGGACCTCGCGCGACGGCCTGAGGTGGAGACACCCGACCCCTACCGCGCCGCTGCGGCGCGTGCCCGACGCGTGCAGCAGGAGCTGCGGGAGACGCAGAGCTTCCGGCACGCTGCTGGAGGCGACGGCAAGATCAACGCTACCGAGCTTCAGGTGATCCTCGGCTTGGACACCATCGAGGAGGCGGCGGAAATCATCGCTCGCCTCGATGCCGACGGCAATGGTGACCTCGACCTGAACGAGGCGAGCGATCTGTTGAGCTTGCGGGCGAAGCTTAATGCGGCAGAGGGCGCGGACTCGCCCACCAAAAGCGAGGCAGAGCAGGCGCGAGCCGCAGCCCGGGCCGCAGCTACGATGGCGCGCAAGGTGCAGGTGGACGTCCAAACGTTTGTCGAGCGCTTGTCGCCTCCGCGCCCGGCAAAGTCTGCTGCCAAGGTTACGCCCGGGGCATCGACCTCGGGGACTGCAGCACCCGAGACGGCCATCAGCCGCACCGAGGCACTCTCAGGGCAACACGTCACAAAAGCTGTGTTCCGCTTGCGCAACATGCAGGGCAACATGATCTGGCGTATTGGAAAGATGTCCACCACTGAACCTCCGACGATTGAAGGAGATCCAATTGCCGAGTACTATGTTGACAAGGAGATGCCCGAAGCTGAAGCAGTGGCAAAGGGTTTCTTGCCTTTCAAATCCACTCCGATGCAAGAAACCGTATATACCGGGTAAGCGCATCAGTTGCACCATCGAACTCACGTGCACTAGTCTACTCCCCATTTGCATCCCCATTTGCATCATGCACGATCGTTACATCTGTTGCAATCTGAACCATCTCGAACGGCAGGTACGATGTGCTTTCACCAGAGATGCCACTTGATATGGGATACGGTGTGCTTGGGTACATGATTTCTGAGGAGGAGCAGGAGGATGGCACAATCGTCAGGTCCGAGAACATGCTGGCATTTTCGACGTTCTCGACGGAAGATATCACCGAAAGGAAGTTTGAATCAGAAGCGCAAGAAGGAGAAGTGCCAGACAAAAATGGCTACCTCGGGATGATAGGGTACGAGGGCTACCCATATCCCTGAGTGTTGCCAACGATTTCCTCATCTGGTGGCTTCCTCATGTTTGTGTTGCCTGGGCACCAACTTTCATTCCCCCACGACCGCACACTAGGCTCTAGGGGGATGGGGGTCCCTTCATTTTTGTCGGTTAGCTATACTACTTGTTCAGATAAAACTCACTCACTGCGGGCTAGGGTTAGCGACATGAAAGACTCCAGAATGGCCTTCGCTTCGCAGCCGCTCCGCCTGCGCCGCCCCGGCTGAGCTCGCCCGTTCTGATAAGTACAGCCGAACGACCACAGACGCACCACAGACTAGTGAAAATCATATAGCGCACCGACGTGGGAGAAGGGCGGGTGCCGACCCGTCTTCGCTCGGATCTTGCCCGAATTTGTGGGATCCCCCTCGCGGTGGCTCGGGAGGGCCTGGATCTCGCGACATTCGGTCGAGATCCGAGCGGTTTCGTGGGCCGGGTGGGTGGGGTTGTGCGGCCGTGCGACGGCCTGGTATAGCGCACCGACGTGGGAGAAGGGCGGGTGCCGACCCGTATTCGCTCGGATCTCGCCCGAATTTGTGGGATCCCCCTCGCTAGAGTGTTGCACTATATTGCACTACGCTACGCGCTACTGAGTACTATGTTGCACTAGGGTTGCACTAGTGGTCACCGCTCACCCAGTGACCGGCTGTGGGGAGCGCGTCATTCGCCACGGGCCTCGCTGGCAGCCACGGGAAGGAGAAGCGCACCGGCTCGGGCGAGTACTGCTGCCCATTCAGGCTGATGCGTAGCGGCACGCTACGCACGTACTGGCCAGCCGCAGTCGAGCTCGCCAGGGGCATCTCCGGCACGACACAGCGCACCGTGTTCGTGCGCCATTGGTTGCCCACTACGCGGGGCTCCACCAGAAGTTGCCCGAGCACCACGCGCGTCCCGAAGCGGCACGTGTGGTTGACGCCGGGCAGCCCGTCGCCCCCGAGGTTCTCACCGACGAGGATGATCGATGTGCCGGGTGTAGCACCCGCGGGCACGGAGTCCACAAGACGCGGACGGCCGTAGACGCTAAATGGCAACGCGGGCCCTGGCTCGAAGTCGTGCCCGTTGAGCGCGAGCTGCAGCGGCGCTTCACCACCGGGCAGCGCGGGCGAGGCGCACAGCATAGCCTCGCCCGGGGCGCCTGCCGGATCATGCGACGCGTCTACGATTGTTGGGCCGTACGCGCCGTCGTGGTATGCGGCACCGAAGCGGCACTTGGCGCCGTGGCGTGGCCAAAGCCCTGCTACCGTCTCAAGCAGTGGGCCGGCATCACTCGCATTGTTGGCAAACGCGATGGCGGACGTGTTGTACCGCGGCAGCTCGATGCGTACAAGCGTGCCTCCGGCGCCGGGGCCAGACGCTGGCGCGTACGTGGCGTCGGCAGACAGCGAAGGGTACACCCAAAGCGGCGCCGGTACGGCTGCCACGTCCTCATGCGAGCCATAGTTCTGACCCGCTCGATCCACACGGATGCCGAGGCTCCACTCACCGAGCCGCGGCAGCACTGTGGGCGTCGGGCAGCGCAGCGTGCCCGCGCCGCCCGCGCCGTCGGTGCTGTTGTTGTTGTTGATCGTGCTCGTCGCGAGCAGCTCGGCAGCCGTACGCAAGCGCTCGTCGGCGGTGCCGCCATCCGCGAACTCGCATTCGAAAGCACTCGCCTCCGCGAGCCCCTCGCCGCGAATCGTCAGCAGTGTGCCGCCCGCGCGTGGCGCGCTGCTCGGCGTGATCTCGAGGGGTCGAGGTGCCGCGTAGTAGCGGAAGGTGAGGTTCGTCCATGCGAGGAACTGCTGGCCGTTGAGCGAGACGCGTAGCTGCTCGTCCGAGTAGCGCAGCCGGGCACCCGCCCGCATGGTCACATTCGCCAGGAGCCATGCGCCGGGCTCGGGTTGCTCGGGCGCGACGCTGCATGCGCCCCACGCAAAGGTCCAGTGAGGTGCAGCTCGCAGGTGCTTAGGGTGCAGAGCGAGGCCGTGCGGCGAGGTGGAGGTGCCTGAGTCGGCGGCCGCGACGAGGGTGCTGTTCCCGAATTGGAGATGCATCCCTCGCTCGTCGAGCCGGAGCCACAGCCGACGCCATTCCTCACGGATGAGGGCGTCACGCTCGGAGACGGGCAGTGGCTCCGAGTAGAGCAGCTCACCCGCCCGCAGCACCTCCCACAGCACTCGTCCGTCAGGCTGTGGGGCCAAGCGCGCGATGAGGCCGAGGCCTTTGCCCGCAGCGCCGACGGTCGCATGCGGCCCCGGGCGTAGCGGGCCGTAGCTCCAGCTGAAGCCTCCGAGAGAGGCCACACGCCCGCCGCCGCTCCAGCTGGGCGTGGGCATCATGGAGCGCACGAACATCGTGTGCTCAATCCATTCGGTGCGAGCGTGGCTCGCGGCGCTGCGGGAGGGGGCCACGAGCACAGAGCCACACTCGCCGTTTGGTCCAGTGAGCCGCGCGAGATTTTCGACGAGATTCTCACCTCCCTCGTGACCACCTGAGGACGCCAGGGGCCAGCTGCCACGCCAAGGGCGCTCCGCGTCGATGGTGGGTGCGGCGGCCGCGGGGGTGATGGCCGCACCGTTCACATGCCTTCGGCCTGAGCGGCCTGCAGCTGCACGGAGTGGCTCCAGAAAGTCAGACGCGCCTGCCACCTCGGCAGTGGGCGAAATGCACCGCAGCCGCCCGTCGTCCACGCGCGTCGCCGGCACGACTGCCGCGCCCTCCACGAGCATCTCATCAAGCAGCCCGCGCACGACATGACCGAAGGCGCAACGGTAGTCGAGGGTCTCGGTGAGGTTGGCGCCCAGCCCGCCGCCCGACACGTGCACCTCGACCAAGGTGCCGCCATTGGCGGGGCCGCTCGCCGGGAGGGCAACAACTGCGTCGACGGGGTCGGCAAAGACGAAGAAGGAGCCGTTGGTGCGGCTGAGGGGAACGAATTGCTGCGCATTCAAGCTGAGCTCTACCGGCACAGCTGTGAAGCCCGTGACGCCGAGTGCGGGCGTGCGGCACTGTATGCGCTCAGGCTGGAGGCGGTACGTGCCGGCGACGGCGACGCCGCCCACGCGACACGCGTACGCACCGCCGCTGCGCATGCCGCTGTCCATGGGCCAGCCGCGAACCGTCAGCAGCGCACCCCCACCAGTCGGGCCAGAGCGTGGAGCGGCGTACCCCCATGCGTGGCGAGCATAGAAGCTAAAGTTGGCCGCGTCGAAGAACTGCTGCGCGTTGGTCGAGATGCGTAACCTCACCATCTCCGGGCCGGCGGAGAGATGAGAGGGTGCGGTGCACTCGAGGCCTACCCTTATCGACACACCGTCGCCACTCGCCTCACTCCAATGGACGGCCAGCGCGGTGAACTCATCAGCGGAGGCGAGCCCGTTGCCAAAGCGGCAGCGCAGCGCGAGCGACACGTCGGGCAGCGTGCCAACGGTCGAGGAATAGTTGGCCACGCGGACCCGCACGACCGTCCCGCCCTCAACTGGCCCCGCAGTGGGGGCCACGCCGGCCCACGGCACGAGCGGCGGCGCAAGGAAGTAAAATGGCGCGGCCGGGCTGACAAAGAGAGGGCCGACGACGACCTTGAGCCCAATCGGTGTGAGTGCGGCGGTCGAGCCACTGAGCAGCCTCACTCGATAGACGCTCACGCCGACACCGCGGCCGCCGATGGCGCGCAGGCGCAGCGTCCAGCCAGATTGCGCCCCCCAGCCATTGAGAGCGAGTGGAGGGCTGAGGGGCGTGCCGGCGAGGCTGAGGTTGAGGTATGCCTCGTGCGTCACCGGGTCGGCCGCGATCGTCACGTGCAGCCCCATCCACACGTCCATCGGAGGACCAAAGTCCGCGGAGAGCGCCTCCACGAGCTCCAGCGCGAGGAGCTCAGTCTCATTGTGGCGCACGCTCGGGCGCAGCGCTCGCGCGCTCGCAAGCAGGCTGATGTTGAGGCCACGTGTCGCCTCCTCGGCCGTGCTCGCGCTGCCTTGGGCAGCCCATGGCTGGTTGCGCCGCGTGCCATCCTCGCACACGTCGCCCCAGCTGTGCCCGTCCAGATGATCGATCGCATCGGGATCGGGGCCGTACTCGACAGCGAGGCCGCCCTCAAACAGGCCTTCGTCGACGAGATTGGCGGCCGTCTGCGCCATGGAGCGGAAGAGCACCTCGACCTGCAGCGCAAAGGTCTGCAGCGGCGCATTGCAGTTGGGCAGCGCCAGGCGCAGCAGCCCTGGGCCTCGGGGCAAGCGCGTTGGGCGCGAGAGCTGCGCGACCCCCTCGAGGAGCTCGATGCCGCCGCTCAGGGTGAGTGCGCCCCCGATCGTGAGAGGCTGTGCGGGATGGCCCCAATAAAGATTGGCCGCGCGCGCGGCGGCTGCCTCGGCGCGCGCGCGCTCGTTGAAGAGAAGGTCAATGAGCGGCGCGGCGGCGAGCGCATCGGACGAGTTGCGATTCATGCCATCAAAGAGCTGGATGACCTCCGGCACCGAGTCGGGCGGCGGCAGCGCCACCGCCGAGGCGACCGAGTGCAGGTCGGGCGTTCGGCACTGGACGAGACTGTTGGACTGCCACACCGCCGCAGAGCGCGCACCGCCAAAGAAGCATGCGAGGCCGTCCACGTCGCGCATCGACGCGCCGAAGAGAGCGAGCATCGTGCCGCCGGTGATCGGGCCGTTGCCCGGGCTGAGAGCGGGGAGCGGTGGCACGGGCTCGTACCGGTACATCGTCGCCGGCAGGTAGTCATAGGCATTGAGGCTCACGCTGAGCACGAGAGGATCGCCCGCACCCCAGCCCATCGGATTGGGCGGCGAGTAGCACACAAGTGCCCCACGGCCCAGGTCGACGGCCGCCGCTACGGTCCTCCGTTGATTCAATGCGGGGTTGAACCACCGACAGCGCTTTGGCTCCCTGGCCGTATCGCTGTGGCAGCCGTCGGGCACGAGCCCGTGGCCGCGCGAAAGGATGCGCGTGCCGCCACTCACGGGGCCTTCGGTCGGCTCGGCGAGCAGCCCAGTCACGTTGACGAAGCAGAACTGGCCGCCGCCCTGGCTGTAGTCCTGCGCGTTGAGGCTCACACCTAAGGTGACGGGACCGGCCATCGTTGTGTTGGGCGTGATGCACACAAGCGTGGTGGACGACTGTACCGTTGCGGGCACCACGGCCTCGCCGAAGCGGCAGGTGGGCGAAGAGGTGGCCTCCGGTGGCTGAGGGTCTATCCAGATGCGAACGAGGGCTCCGCCCGAGACATTTCCCGAGAAGCGATTGACGAACCGCGCCACGAGCCCGGTCGCATCGTAACCGTCGCCGCCAGGCCTTCCCCCCGGCGTGGGGTAGCGAAACGCCTCCTCGACGTCTTCTTGGTCCGAAAAGGGCGGCGGCGGCGGCGGCTCAGGCGCCGTCGCCATGCCAGCGCCAATAAAGAAGAAGAAGAAGGGATCTGTGGTGAGCTCCTGGCCGTTGAGCGAGATGCCAAAGGGCACCCGGGCGGACGTGCTCGAGGGGCTTCGGGCGCTCGAGCAGCTGAGCGTATTCGCGGAACGCGAGAACGTGGCGGGCGTCTGCAAGGTCCGAGTGAACAGGGTGGCAATTAGTGGCACTCGGTGGCACTCAGTGGCGCTCAGTGGCGCTCAGTGGCGCCAGGGATCATCAGTCATCATCAGCGGTTCCCACGCACCTGCATGGTCTGATTGAAGACGCAACGCGCGAGTGGCGGCGGCGTCGACCACCAGCCGACCTCGACGTCGAGCTGCGTGCCGCGCACCACGAGCGTGGTGCCGCCCGCCACTGGACCCGAGGAGGGTGTGAACTCAGTGATGACGGGCGCGAAGAAAGTGTAGTTGAGCGCAGCGACCGAGAACTGCTGCGCATTGAGCGAGACGCGAAGCTGGACGGAGGAGGCGTACGGCACTTGCGGCGCACGGCATGCAACCACCTGCTCGGCCGCCAGCCACGTGGCGGTCGAGTAGCGTGGATGGAGCGGCCCATCAGCGGCCCAAGTCCACCCGGGCGCCATGTCGGGCACCTCATCACTCCGAATTCCAAAGGCGCACGAGAAGCCCACGCCCACGTCGAGGCCCGTCCCGTTGATCCGGATGAGCGCGCCGCCGCTCACATGCCCAAGCGCGGGGCTGGACGCCACGAGCGACCTCTCCGAGTAATACCGAAAGGGGCGGTGCTCAAGCGTGGGAGGAGGGCCATACTCGGCGGGGTCAAAAGGGTCGACCCACTGACCATCGGTCCAACGGCCAGACGACCGCGTGTCCGGCTGCATCGGACTGAACCCTTCGTTGGTGACCGTGAATGGCAGGTCGACGAGGGGTACGTCACCGCAGCTGCCTCGCACGTTCGCGACCGCATGCGTGTCGGTGAACGCGAAGGTGCTCGCTGCAGCGCCAAAGCTCCACGGGGCGCGTAACGGCCACGGAGAGAGACCAAACTGGAGGAGCAGCGGTCGGCCGTTGATAGCGAGGTTGAGAGCAGCGCCCCCGTTGAGGAGTACGAGGTTGACCTCGATCCAACGGCCAGCGAGACCGGGAGCGTCGGTGCGCCATCGCATCACACCTCCCGCCCAAAGCTCGATCGCATTCAATTGCGTCTCGGGGGTCTGGCCGACACGCAAGCGGCGCAAGCGCAGCATCAGAGGGCTCTCGGGCCCGAGTGTGCCGTTGGGGCGGCTGAGGGTGTGGAGCAGCGCACCGGTCGTGACGTGGCCGAGGACGAGGCTCAGCCCGTCGCCGCCGCCCTCGGGCCCCACGCCACCACCAAAATAGACGGAGGCTCGGAAGCTCAGCTGCTCGGCGCAGCCGCGGTGCGCAGCGAGCAGCTGCGGGGTGGGCCAATTCACTGCACCCATCTCGCCTGGGAGAGGCCGAGTGAGCTCAAAGTACTGGCGCGGCCGAGCCCCGGATTCGAGGACCCCGTGGGTCATCCGAGCGTTTCCCAACAGGGCAAAGGGCAGCGTGGCGTCGAGAGCGTCCGCGATGGAGCTCAGCGGAGCGAGATCAATGGGAGCCATAGTCGCAGCCGCCGCCGCCGCCGCAGCAGCTCCTGCTGCTGTGAATGCTGCTGCGGCGGCGGGGGAGCTGGCGCTGCTCTGTGCCCCTGCCCCAGAGCTCTCCCCTGCGGTTGCAGGGCTCGTGGCGGCGCTCCGTCGTTCTAGCCACGTGCATTCGACTGCATCGGCGGGCAGCGGCGCTTGGTACGTGGCGTTCCAAGCGCCGTGCACATGGCCGGAGCCGGCGGCGCCGGTTCCAAAGTGACGCGCGGCGCCGTCCATGGACCAGGCGCCCTCGACCTGACGCGGGAAGAGTCGGGCCAGGAGCCGTTGCATCGCGACGCTCGTCACGACGCTTGTGGGCGACGAGGGCGGCGGCGGCGGTGTACCGGTAGCATTGGTGCCGGGACCATGGCTGCCGGTAGCATTGCTGCCGGTAGCATTGCTGCCGGTAGCATTGCTGCCGGTAGCATTGCCAGTCGAGTTCGCAGAGGAGCCCATCGAGAACGCGCCAACGGTCGCAGCAGCGGAAGCGGCTGCCGCCGCCGCTTCGGCTTCGAGAGCGGCTAACGCGACGCCGACGGCGGTCCGATTCACACCCCACTTAAAGAAGCCACCGGCGTGCAGCCGCACGCGGTCCGCGACTGGGAGCGCATCGGCGACTCCGAACGTGAGCGCATCGGCGAGGCTCTCGCGCCACTGCTGCCACATGCCAACGTACGCGAGGTGCTGCTCGTCCCACAGCCCTACCGCCGCGACCCGCTGGCCGAGCGAGGCGCTCCAGGGCGGCTCGACGGTCGCAGCGAAGCCGCCGTCGCGCGTGCACACATGGACATCGTGCCCATACGAGTCGCGCCACACGCCAGTCAGATTGGGCAGCGGCCAACCGTCGACGGAGCCAAAGAGGAGCCCGGCAAAGCGCGCCTCGGGCGCGGGACAGCTCATGGCGCTGTGCGGCTCGTCACTCGCGTTGACGAAGCCTCGAGCGTACTCTGAGAGGGGCACGGCGCGCGAGCGCGAGGCTCCGATGCGGCACTCCATCGCTGAGTGGTTGCTGTGGCCCAGGTGCTGCCCGATCACGGACACGGCTGCGCCGCCGCGTACAGGCCCGCCGGCGGGCAGCACGCGGCTGATGATGGGCGCGGGGTAGAAGGTGAAAGGGGCGCCTCCCGCATTATACTGCTCGCCATCGAGGGACACGTGCAGTGTGAGCGCAAGCGGCAAGGTCACGTTGGCGGATGGCTGCGCGAGTGCGCAGCGCACCGCGCGTAGCGCCGGCACGTATGTGGCCGGCAGGCCGCCGGAGGAGCCGCCAGCGGCGGCCGGATACCTCGGCAGCGGCCGGCACGCGTACGCAAAGCCGCCATCGAGGTGCGGGCCCGTCACGAGGGTCGTGGTCACGTTGCGCGACGGCATGAACGCGGCGAGTGTCGGCGGCACGACTGGGCCAGTGTACGGCACGAGAGGCGGCGGCGGCGGCGGCGTGGAGAAGTACGCGGGCGCTGTCGCGGGTACTGCTCGCAGCGCCGTGCCTTCATGACGCGCCGGCAACGTGATGAACTGCGTCCGGTCGGCGCTGTACATAGTATCGTGAAGGGAGATCTCGAGGTAAGTGCGCCCGTGCGGCATGGGGAGTACATCACAGCGCAGCGCGTCGTAGGCCCTCTCCTCGGCCCCTTCGTCGTCTTCGGAGCCCGCAAAGTCCGCATCGCCTTCCTGCTGTGCTCCGCCCGGCAGCAGCATCCAGCCTTCATCATCGTACTGCGCGAGCGGATCGAACCGCGCCGCCCACGAATCGCTCATGTACTCCGTGCGCGTGAGCTGCTGGTAGCGGCAGCGGTAGCCGCCCGATGCCTCGAGGTTTCGGCCGAATGGGAGCAGCGCGCCGCGCAGCTCCACTGTGGAACCGGTGACGCCGGATCGCGGCTTGATCACAGTGATGAGAGGTCGACCGAAGAGGAAGTCGGCCACGCGCACGATCGCCGCCTCTTCGAGTGCTTCGGCGCCTGGCAACGCCTGCATAGCCAGCTGCGCCTGCAACGCCTCAACGCTTGGGTAAAAGTCCTGCCCGTTGTACGAGATGCCAAAGTAGACCGCGGCACGCGTGATCGCGGCACCCATGCGCAGAGTGAGGGCGCGCACCCCGTGGTACGTATCGGTCTTGTCACCAAAAAGCGACTCGTGTGCAGTGCCACCGCCCAAGCCGACGCGCCACTCGGAGGTCACGAGGGCCGTCCAACCGGGCAGCTGGGAACGTAGAACGACGACGTTGGCAAAAGTGACGGTGAGCACTGCGCTGTCGATGCTCTCCCCACGCGTCAGGTAATCAGTCGACACGTCACGCTCCACGCGCACCACCACGGGTATCCTCGCGTTGCCCAAGTTGGCGCTGTCCGGCATGCGAGCGAGACCAACAGCTCGTTCATTCGACCAGGCGAGGATCTGGCGCTCTCGGGCGAGAAAGGCGACGCGGAGCCCTCCGTCACCACCAAAGTGGCGTTCGAATCCCAAGTTGGGGCCATAGCTCACGCTCACTCCGTCGTGCGACTCGAGGCTGCCAAATGAGAGATGGAACGAGAGCTCAAAATCGTGCAGGGCAGGTGCCGCAGGCTCTGGAAGCCACGCGAGCGCGGGCCTGCGGAAGACGATGGAGCCGCTCTCGTGCGGGTACCTTCCCGTCAAGCGTACCGCGCCCTCGTCGTCACCACCGCCGCCCGCACCACCATCGTCAAGGTCGCCGGCCAGCAAGGACGCCCCACCGTGCAACGAGAGCGTCGTATTGAGCTGCTCGGGGGTGCGCGGCGCGAGCACCACCGAAGCACCCGCCGCGAGAGCTGTCGGTGCAGTGCATGTGACCTCGCTGTCGGACCTTCTCACAGCGGGAACGATGGCGGTGCCGAAGCGGCAGGCCGGTGCAAAGGCGATCGCATCACGGTTGGCAAAGGCGCTGCCCTCAGTTGCAAAGGCGAGCTCGTCGATCTGCGTGAGCGAGGGCAGCGCGAGGATCGGCTCAGCCAGGCGCACGATCAAGATGGAGCCTCCCAAATACGGGCCAGCGGACGGCACCATCCCCTGGTCGCCAAGCTCAAATTGGACGATGTTTGTGAGCGCCCAGAAGCCCAAGGTCTCCAAGGGCTGAGAGCTGTATTGCTGCCCGTTGAGCGCGACGCGCACCTGGTACGCGCCCGCGTCGTTGTAGACGGCCGGCGCGCGGCATGTGACGTGTCCGAAGGCTTCGTCAAAGGTGGCGGGTGTGAAGGGCGATCGCCCGTCTTCGCGCACCACGCACGGCTCCGACTCGGCGACGAGGCAGCACATGTATGCAGAGCCCCCAACAAGCCCGGCGCCGCTGATGTTGATGCGGATGCCGCCGTCAATGGGCCCCGTAGACGGATGCACGTGCGAGAGGCGCAGCTGCGCGTGGAACCCGAAGTCAGGCCCCAGCACGTAATTCTGGCCGTTGAGTGCAATTGCAAAGGCCACGCGGCTACCATTGAGGCCGAGGGAGGCGAGGGCAGGCGGCGAGGTGCACAGGACCGTCTCGCTCGCGGCCTCGAACGAGGCCGACACATTCTGGGCTCCGAAGCGACAGGTGTAGCCGGCGCCGTGGGCGAGGTGCTTCCCCCGGATGCGAACGGTCGTACCGCCGTGGAGAGGCCCGTCAGTTGGAGAGATGCCGAGCACGCGCGGTACGCCATGGTATTGAAAGATGAAGCCGGCGGCGCTAAAGTCCTGCCCATTCAGGCCGACCTCGAAGCTCGCCCGTGCGCTCTCGACGAGTGGGCCGGCGGTGACACGCAAGTTGTCGACCCAAAAGGGGGCGCCCGGCACGGCGCGGGACTGGCCGACGAGCGCCAGTCGCCAATGATCAGCGGGCTCCCACCCCTCGAGCGGCACCCGATCTAGCAAGGTGCGCCGCGCGTGACGGAGCGAGCATCCCTCGCTCGAGATGATGAGCTCCAGTGGCAGCCACGTGCCGGGAGAGATGAGCTCGCGCGTGCTGCGCCAATTCTCGCGCGCCACCACTCGGCCTGCATGCACCAGGATCGCCGAGGCGGGGGCGTAGGCGTCCACAGCCGGGTCGGGGAGCCAGAGCGAAGCGCACAGCCCGGCGCCGGCCTCGCCAACGGAGTGCACGCCCTCGACCTTTTGCACGACACGGCCGAGGTCCTCGGGCACCAGATCTGAGTAGCAGAGCCACAGGCCTCCTCCCTCGAGTGCCGCCTCCACGCCCACGTACAGATCGAGGCGCACGTGGAGATAGGTGAGCCCCACGCCGCCACTTGCGAGCGGTATGAAGGCGCCGCCGAGCAGAACAGTCGCCGAAGCGCTCTCGTCACGCTCGCGAGTGCGAATGCCTGTGGGGAAGCGCGTGACGCCACCGGCACGCCCATCTTCATACGTCCACGCGCAGCGCGTTCGCATGGAGCCGGCGCGCCCGGCGGGCATCACGTCCGACGCATCGGGCAACCACCCAAGCTCAGTGAGGCGCAACAGCTGCGGATGGCCGTCCTCACCGCCCTCGTCCTCGACGCAGTCGCTGTCGCGGATGCGAGGCTCCGCTTCCCAATCGAGCATTGCCCCCTCCCCCTCCTCCTCCTCTGCCGGCGCCTCGAGGCCGCTCAGCGTGCCGTGGCCGCCAACGTACTGTGCCACAGGGGACGCTGCTGCACTGCTGACGGTGCCCGGGGGATGCTCAAGCTGCCTCGCTTCGAGTGTGAGCGCGTTGATCCCCCGCTGCGCCTGCACGATGACTGCTTTGGCTGGCGGTGGCGGCTGCGTCGGAAGCGCCAGCATGGGGTCGACTGCGGCGGCGCACGGCTCCTGGTCGATAGCCGGTCCGCACGGGAGCGGCGACTGCGTGGTGGGCGTCGTGGTGGGCGTGGCGTGCCCCTCCTGCAGGGTCGGCTCCGTCGCTCCACCGTGGGCTTTGTTCACGTGTGCCCGCAGTCGAGGTCGCATGTCCTGTGCCGACGCATCCATGGTCTCGGTGCCGAACGTGGAGGGCAGGTACATGTCGGCCTCAGCCGCGGCCGACGCATAAGGAGAGCCTGGAGTGAGCTGCAGCATGCGTGCGCGTACGGCGGACGCACCCACGAGCTGGATAGACACGTCTGGATCCTCCTCGAGGAGGAGCACCTCGCACGCGCCCACGCTCGCACCGTACTGGTCGACGCCGTGGTGCACCATGCGCGCGAGGCGCACGGCCGCCGCCTCGAAGCCCAGCCAGCTGGCGGTGAGCAGCGCCGCCCCTCGACGGTAGGCCCCTGGCAAAAAGTAAGAAGGCATGCTCGCTCGGCGCACGTTGACTCCCGCATCGCCGTCGCGAAGAGAAGGCAGCGGCAGGCCGCTCAACCGTCCAATGGGGACCCATTCGCCGCGGCGCGTGCTGCTGGGCACCTGGACCTCGGCTGCCGCGAGGCTTCGAAGGAACGCGCGCCCATGCGGCGCATTGTACCCGAACAGATGCATGCCATCCACGTAGCGCGGTCGGTCAAAAGTGAACTCGATCCACTGCTCATCCAGAGGAGCGGCCGGGTCAGACGCCCAGCACTGCTGATGGCACGCAAGGTCGTAAGTGCCGTTGCACAGGGCGCTGAGTCGTTGGCCGTCGGGCGCCGTCCGCATGCCACTCCCGTTGATCAGATTCTCCGCCGCGCGTCCGCCAAGGGGGTGCTCCGAGCTCGCAGAGACACGTACCACTGGAATGGGGCGCAGGCCGGCCGGCGGCTCGACACGTCGATCGTCCACGTGCGCCATCGAGCTCGCGACTGTTGCACCGAGGCCAGGCTCGACTGCCCCTTGGAGCCCATGCTCGACTGCCCCATGCGCCGCCCAGTCCACTCGCGATCGAGACTCTGCGTTCACGCGGACGGTCGTCTCGGGCTCGATGAAGGCGGCGATGGCCTCCTCCTCCTCGCCAAACGAAAAGGACTGAGCGACCGTGCGCTGGTAGCTGCTCAGGCCGACGTACGGCGAGGTGCACACCAGAGTGCGCTCGAGCGCATCCGTAGGCACGCCGGTATTGTTCTCCGCAATTATATGCGAGGGCATGCCTACGGCAGGCGCAGGCGTTGGCGCATCGAGCGCTCGCGGGCGCGGGTGCGCGTTGCTGTAGCTCTGGCGCAGCGGCATGAGCATCGCGGGCACGATCGCGCCCGAGAAGTTGCACGCGGCCTCTGGGAAGTCAAAGCTGGCTGGAAGTGAAAGCAAGCTGGCACTCGACGGCCCGAAGAAGCCGTTATCAGCTCGCGGGAAGAGGCCATGAATGCTCACCACTGTGCCACCCGCGAGCGGGCCCGAAGCGGGTGAGACGATCGCGGGTGCCCAAGACGGCGGCTCGTAGTACACAAACGTCGTGCCGATTACCGCACCGAACTGTCGGCCGTCCAGGGCCACTTGGAGCTCGACGAGTTGTGTGGAGAGCCGCAGCGGCTGACCGGTCGTCGAGCCGGGGCCGAGGTCGATGGCGCGAGCCTGGCGTGCGCGAGGCGAGATGCACTCGACGACGGCTCGCCCATCACCCTCGTCCCGCGGCAATCGGATCGGCCGGGTAGGTACGTGCTCTGGCCACGCCGCCTCGGTGAGCGTCGCTGGCACGACCGTCTGGCCAAACCGACACGCGTACACGGAAGTGCCCCCAAACACGAGATCCGCACCATGGACGCGCACGAGCGTGCCACCGCGAAGTGGGCCCGCCGCTGGGACCACGTGTGAGACCGTGGGCACAGGCGCCGTCGTTGAGAACGTGGCCGTGTCGCTGAACTTGGACTGGCCCACCGCGTTGCGTGCCGCGATCATAAACCTGTATTGCGTGCTCGGACGCAGCCGCCGAATGGTGAAGTTGCGCACGTTGGGTTCTGGCGCGGCACCTGCTCGAAATGGATCGTAGAGCGGCCGTAGCGACTCGGCCGCATCGCCTCCATAGAGCGTGTACCACAGCACGGGTGAGCCGCCGTCCACCTCAGGCATCGCCCATGACACGGAAAGTGAGGTCGAGTTGGACGCGACGAATACTGGCGGAGCAGGCTGGTCGGGCACGTCGGTGCCCTTGGGAGCCACGTCCTGCGCGAACACTCTCTCCACTAGCAGGCAAGCCAGGAGCGCCATGTAGGCTGCGGCCCTGACCTTGAAGAAGGTGGAAGCCGGCATGACGAGCTCCTGTTTTTTCACTCACGTTACTGTGAACGCGTTGACCTTTTATCGTGGGAAAAGAGTCACAGCTAGACACGACCGTGCTGTTGATTCCACGCCATAACGCCGTCATTCCAGTAGGCCACGCCAGTCTCGTAGCTATCACTCGTTAAGGCAAGACCATGCTCAGGCAACAGACAGTTCACCATGCGCATGTAGGCCATGTAGTTCTTCTTAGGTGGCAGCGTCGGCCGGTCCGATCTCCAGTTGACGGCCACCAAGCGGCCAAGATGATCGACTGCGGCGCCGCCGCTGCCTCCGCTGTGCAGCACGACCGATGCCTGCAACAGCCCGTGGCTCTTGGCCGCCAAGGTGAGCGCTTGGGGCGCGAACAGCGTGACTTCCCCCGCGGGTGAGAACCATCCGAAGACGGTGATCAGGTCTGCATTGACCTGGAGCGCGTCGGGGTCTCCGAGCTGGAGCCCGGCAGGGAGTGGGGAGCTCGCCCCAGCGAGGCTGGCCATCGCTGGATACTTCGCGACGACCGAGTAGTCCATCCTGAAGCCTTGGAAGACGTCAGGCGTGAGGTCGAGGCGGCCGCAGATGCGAAGCACGGCCAGATCGAGCATGTGCGTCATGCTGTGGGGTGCATGGGGACTCTGGCACTTTTTCTGCAGCGTGGCGAGGGGGGTGACGAGCTCGGCCCACCACATCCATCGTGAGGGCTGATCATCCGCCTCCCACATCCCAATCGCCAGGATCAGCGGCGCTGCGTCGGACGTCCAGTCGATGGCTGTGGGATATCCGAACTTGGTCCAGATCGGTTCGAGGTAGTGCGGGTTACCCTGTGCATAGTCGACTGGATCGACGAAGAGGTGGGCCACGGTGAGCACCTGGTTCCTCGGCGCACCCGCACCGGCATCGATGATGGTGCCGGATCCGAGCTCGAGGAGCCGGCACTTGGCGCGGTCGAGGAGGCCAATGCGCACGCTCGCCCGCTTCACCCCCTCGACGAGATCGGGATGCACCCCTAGCTTCCTCTGCACTGCCTGGGCGACCGCGGCCGCATCGTGTGCGGTGCACGATGCGCGACCGGCAGTGGCGCTTGCCGATGCGATGGCAGAGGCGGTCGTGGCATTCAGTTCCCGCTGGATCCAGAGCTGCTGCTCGACGAGATTGAGCCTCTGGAGGATCGCATCAGATCCCTGGAGCACGCTCGAGTCGGTATGAGGATACGGCGAGGTGAGAGGCTGCATGCTTTGGGCTCTGCGGAAGATCTTGAAGGGTGCCTTGAAGAGGATGGGGTGCTGTGAAGAGGATGGAATCGGCCGGATGATGACCGTGCCATCGAGCTGATTGTCGGCCAGCTGCTGCGGGATGAAGACTTCGTGGTGAACAGACTTGATCTTCCTATTCCAGTGCATACACTGTGTCGCGGGCTCGACGATGCAACCTGTCACGAGCACGGTCACCTCGAAGTCCGTCACGGCCCGCTCGAGCTCATCCAAAGTATGCGCGTAGCGCTTCTCCGTGGTGCAGGACAGCTCAAGCGCTTCCTTGAACAAGGCCATATTGGCAGCGATCATCGCCCAGACTTGCACGACGATGCTCCTCGCAAAATCTTCCACGACCGCAGGTCCCGTGACGGCATACTGCACATAGTCAGGTTCGGGCTCTTCGGCTGGACCGCCTCCGCCTTCGCTGCCTCCTCCGCCCTCGCGGGCCAGCGAGGTCGCGCCTGCATCCGAGGCCACCTCCGAGCACGCCCTCGAGCTCCCACGACCCCTTCCACCCCTTGAGCTCCCAGCATCACTATCAGCACCACCGCCATCGCTGCCGCGTCGGCCGCTGCCAATAGAGGAGGGTGGGCCGGGCGGGATCGAGTCGGGTGCATACTCGGACGGTGGGGCGTTCCAAGGAGACTCGTCCGTTTGCGGATGAGCCTGCTGATTGAAGCGGTGTTCGAGCAACTGCAGGTCGAGCTCGCGGCGGTCGAGCGAGACTCGAAAGTTGTCGGCTAGACGGCGATAGTGGCGACGATAGACGCACGCCAACAGCAGAGCCAGAAGTGCAAGACTGGTTGCGAGGGACACCACAAATGCAGGCTGCTCGCTGAGAGCCATCACGCCACGCGGATCTGGCGTCCGAGATGATTTCGGAGGGGAGCCTGGTGGTGGTGGGAGTGGTGCTGGCGGCGGGGGCGGAAGCAGCGGTGGTCGATCAAGAGGCGGCATGAGCGAAGCAACAAAGCAGGCTGGTGCAATCCCAAGGCTTGTGAGTGTCGTGGAGCCGAACGATGTATTGCCGCTGAAGTAGCCCGTCACCAGAGCACCGCCCACGCCGTCGTGCGCAATGGCGTAGGGATGGGCGGAGCTGCCGACGGCCCAGTCAATCGCGCCCGACGCCGTCACGTGCATCACGAAACCATCAGCACGGTCATGGCTGGTGAGTAACGTCGAGCCGAACGATGCGTGGCCGCTGAAGTAGCCCGTCACGAGAGCACCCCCCGCGCCATCGTGCGCGATGCCCCAGCCTTGGTCCACGGATGCGCCGCCCGCCTGTAAGGCCCAGTCGATGGAGCCCGACGCCGTCACGTGCATCACGAAAGCGTCGCAACTGCCTTGGCCATGGCTGGTGAGCGACGTCGAGCCGAACGATGCCTTGCCGTCAAAGTCACCGGTCACGAGAGCACCCCCCGCGCCATCGTGTGCGATGCCGTAGCCTGCGGTATTGGTATCCGCGCCGCCCGCCTGGACGGCCCAGTCGATGGCGCCCGACGCTGTCACGTGCATCACGAAAGCGTCGCAACTGCCTTGGCCGGTGAGCGACGTCGAGCCGAATGATGCCACCGGGTGTGCTCTCGACTCCACCTCTAGCCTGAAGTCGCCCGTCACAAGAGCACCCCCCGCGCCATCGTGCGCGATGCCGCGGCCGGACGTCAAGGACGCGCCGCCCGCCTGTACAGCCCAGTCGATGGCGCCCGACGCCGTCACGTGCATCACGAAGGCGTCTTGCGTGCCGCGGCTAGTGAGTGTCGTCGAGCCGAACGATGCTTGGCCGCTGAAGTAGCCCGTCACGAGAGCACCGCCCGCGCCATCGTGCGCGATGCCGCAGCCGGATGCCACGTATGCGCCGCCCGCCTGGACGGCCCAGTCGATGCCCCCCGACGCTGTCACGTGCATCACGAAAGCGTCGGCGACGCCTCGGCTATCGAGTGACGTCGAGCCGAACGATGCGCGATCCATGAAAAATCCCGTTACGAAAGCACCGCCAGCACCATCGTGCGCGATGCCGTAGCCTGGGTCATGGGACGTGCCGCCATCAATATGGTCGGCGAGCAGCCCGTGGTCACCCGCCTGGACGGCCCAGTCGATGGCGCCCGACGCCGTCACGTGCATCACGAAAGCGTCTTCAGTGCCGCGGCTCGTGAGAAACGTCGAGCCGAACGATGCTTGGCCGCTGAAGTAGCCCGACACGAGAGCGCCGCCCGCGCCATCGTACGCGATGCCGGAGCCAAGGACAAGGTCGGTACCCCGCGTCTGAACGGCCCAATTGGCGGACTCGATCGTGCCCATGTTGTTCTTCTCACCAACAGGCGGCGGCGGCGAGTACGGCGGCAGCGGCAAAGCCGGCGGCAACTCCGGGGACGGCGGCAATGCTGGCGGCGGCGGCAAAGCTGGCGGCTGCGAGGGCGGCCGCCAACAAAAAACAATCTTCACGTCCGGTTGCGAGCAGTTCGCTGCGAGATGGCGGAGCTCCAAGCAAAGTCCATCGAACATGTTGCCTCCATAGCAGCAAGCCTCAGGGGATTGGCCTTCTCCACATGCACCATTATTCCCGCAGTGGGCGCACGACGCCAAAGATGACTTTGGGATACGTGGCGGCGAAAGCGGAACATGTTTTCTTTCAGGCGGCGGAGGAGAGAGAGGAGACGAAGAGGGTGGCAGCGACGGCGGTGGCGGCGTCTGGCATTCAACGCTTGCCATAATGTTGAAGCTGAGGAGAAGTATCAACCAAACTCTAAGCTGTGAGATTCCTCGGATACTCCCACTCGCACCTTGCGTCCCGCCTGAAGACGTGCCGCCGACGCGCATCCCTCGTACGGCGACGCGACCGGACGGCGCCGCGCAAAGTGTCAAATCCATGCGGCGCCGCTGGAATCTTGGTTTAGTACTGTTAACGGAACTTCGCACCATTTTTCATTTGCATGCTAATTGTCGTTCACGCGCCTACCCGACGGGCAGGTCGGCTCCGCCTCCCCGTGCCCTTTAGTGCGCTAGCTGCGCGCGCGCGCGCCAAGTGACTGTGACTGTACCGCGCGGTATACCCGAACAGGACACATGATCTCGTGTCGGCCATTACCCATTTTGCCGGTTAATGAAGCACTCCCTTCGCGCCAAGTTGTTGAGCTTTACGCGTGAGCTCTTGCTTGTTGGGACTCGTTGGGACTCGTCGTTGTGCGACCCTCTGTCATCATGGACACCGACCGTTGCTTTCCATGCCAGTTGGCGACCGTGCGCTGCAACCCCTCGTCGAGCGAGAACAGCGGCCGGTAGCTGAGCTCATCGCGCGCACGCGCCGACGAAAAGGTGTATGAGCAGTAGGCCGTGTGAAACATCGCCGGTGTGAGCTGGGCAGCCTCGCCCTTCAAAGCGCCCCGTGTGATCCACTGCACAGCCTCGAGCACGAATGAGAGCCCGCGGAGGAGCCGTGACGGCATGTAGTTGACCTTCAGCGTGCGCCCAGTCGTCGCCTTGTAAAAGTGGCACATTTTGGCGTAAAAGTCGCCACCCGTGACCGGCTCTTCGTTCGAGATGCAGTAGGCCTTGCCGCCTACCTTGGCTGGTGTGTCGAGCAACGCCCTCTCGAGCAGCAGATGGCCCCACACGACATTCTCGACGTAGACGTAATCGATCGTGGGCTCGGGCGTGAGCAGCTCGATGGCTCCCGCGTCGAGCCATTTTTGGGTGATGAAATTGTCCGAGGGGCCGAAGATGGCCGAGCACGGCCGGATGCACCCCGCCGCTAAGCCGACTCCACTTGAGGAAGAGCTTGGATGGTGCGCGGCGAGCACGAGCTTCTCAGCCTGGAGGATTATCAGGGCGCTCCGTCAGATGACCATCAGTGATCATCAGTGGTCATCAGTGGTCATCAGTGGTCATCAGTCGCCATCAGTGATCATCAGTGGCCAGAAGCGGCCATCAGCGCACCTGGACTTTGGTCCAGCCGTAGTGCGACGGGCTTGTGGTGGGGTCGACGAGCGGCGTGTCCTCAGTCAAGGCCTTCACCGGCCAGGTCGGACACCAGCTTGGGGAGACGCACACATTGGAGGTCGAGCTCGCGGCGGTCGAGCGAGACTCGAAAGTTGTCGGCTAGACGGCGATAGTGGCGACGATAGACGCACGCCAACAGCAGAGCCAGAAGTGCAAGACTGGTTGCGAGGGACACCACAAATGCAGGCTGCTCGCTGAGAGCCATCACGCCACGCGGATCTGGCGTCCGAGATGATTTCGGAGGGGAGCCTGGTGGTGGTGGGAGTGGTGCTGGCGGCGGGGGCGGAAGCAGCGGTGGTCGATCAAGAGGCGGCATGAGCGAAGCAACAAAGCAGGCTGGTGCAATCCCAAGGCTTGTGAGTGTCGTGGAGCCGAACGATGTATTGCCGCTGAAGTAGCCCGTCACCAGAGCACCGCCCACGCCGTCGTGCGCAATGGCGTAGGGATGGGCGGAGCTGCCGACGGCCCAGTCAATCGCGCCCGACGCCGTCACGTGCATCACGAAACCATCAGCACGGTCATGGCTGGTGAGTAACGTCGAGCCGAACGATGCGTGGCCGCTGAAGTAGCCCGTCACGAGAGCACCCCCCGCGCCATCGTGCGCGATGCCCCAGCCTTGGTCCACGGATGCGCCGCCCGCCTGTAAGGCCCAGTCGATGGAGCCCGACGCCGTCACGTGCATCACGAAAGCGTCGCAACTGCCTTGGCCATGGCTGGTGAGCGACGTCGAGCCGAACGATGCCTTGCCGTCAAAGTCACCGGTCACGAGAGCACCCCCCGCGCCATCGTGTGCGATGCCGTAGCCTGCGGTATTGGTATCCGCGCCGCCCGCCTGGACGGCCCAGTCGATGGCGCCCGACGCTGTCACGTGCATCACGAAAGCGTCGCAACTGCCTTGGCCGGTGAGCGACGTCGAGCCGAATGATGCCACCGGGTGTGCTCTCGACTCCACCTCTAGCCTGAAGTCGCCCGTCACAAGAGCACCCCCCGCGCCATCGTGCGCGATGCCGCGGCCGGACGTCAAGGACGCGCCGCCCGCCTGTACAGCCCAGTCGATGGCGCCCGACGCCGTCACGTGCATCACGAAGGCGTCTTGCGTGCCGCGGCTAGTGAGTGTCGTCGAGCCGAACGATGCTTGGCCGCTGAAGTAGCCCGTCACGAGAGCACCGCCCGCGCCATCGTGCGCGATGCCGCAGCCGGATGCCACGTATGCGCCGCCCGCCTGGACGGCCCAGTCGATGCCCCCCGACGCTGTCACGTGCATCACGAAAGCGTCGGCGACGCCTCGGCTATCGAGTGACGTCGAGCCGAACGATGCGCGATCCATGAAAAATCCCGTTACGAAAGCACCGCCAGCACCATCGTGCGCGATGCCGTAGCCTGGGTCATGGGACGTGCCGCCATCAATATGGTCGGCGAGCAGCCCGTGGTCACCCGCCTGGACGGCCCAGTCGATGGCGCCCGACGCCGTCACGTGCATCACGAAAGCGTCTTCAGTGCCGCGGCTCGTGAGAAACGTCGAGCCGAACGATGCTTGGCCGCTGAAGTAGCCCGACACGAGAGCGCCGCCCGCGCCATCGTACGCGATGCCGGAGCCAAGGACAAGGTCGGTACCCCGCGTCTGAACGGCCCAATTGGCGGACTCGATCGTGCCCATGTTGTTCTTCTCACCAACAGGCGGCGGCGGCGAGTACGGCGGCAGCGGCAAAGCCGGCGGCAACTCCGGGGACGGCGGCAATGCTGGCGGCGGCGGCAAAGCTGGCGGCTGCGAGGGCGGCCGCCAACAAAAAACAATCTTCACGTCCGGTTGCGAGCAGTTCGCTGCGAGATGGCGGAGCTCCAAGCAAAGTCCATCGAACATGTTGCCTCCATAGCAGCAAGCCTCAGGGGATTGGCCTTCTCCACATGCACCATTATTCCCGCAGTGGGCGCACGACGCCAAAGATGACTTTGGGATACGTGGCGGCGAAAGCGGAACATGTTTTCTTTCAGGCGGCGGAGGAGAGAGAGGAGACGAAGAGGGTGGCAGCGACGGCGGTGGCGGCGTCTGGCATTCAACGCTTGCCATAATGTTGAAGCTGAGGAGAAGTATCAACCAAACTCTAAGCTGTGAGATTCCTCGGATACTCCCACTCGCACCTTGCGTCCCGCCTGAAGACGTGCCGCCGACGCGCATCCCTCGTACGGCGACGCGACCGGACGGCGCCGCGCAAAGTGTCAAATCCATGCGGCGCCGCTGGAATCTTGGTTTAGTACTGTTAACGGAACTTCGCACCATTTTTCATTTGCATGCTAATTGTCGTTCACGCGCCTACCCGACGGGCAGGTCGGCTCCGCCTCCCCGTGCCCTTTAGTGCGCTAGCTGCGCGCGCGCGCGCCAAGTGACTGTGACTGTACCGCGCGGTATACCCGAACAGGACACATGATCTCGTGTCGGCCATTACCCATTTTGCCGGTTAATGAAGCACTCCCTTCGCGCCAAGTTGTTGAGCTTTACGCGTGAGCTCTTGCTTGTTGGGACTCGTTGGGACTCGTCGTTGTGCGACCCTCTGTCATCATGGACACCGACCGTTGCTTTCCATGCCAGTTGGCGACCGTGCGCTGCAACCCCTCGTCGAGCGAGAACAGCGGCCGGTAGCTGAGCTCATCGCGCGCACGCGCCGACGAAAAGGTGTATGAGCAGTAGGCCGTGTGAAACATCGCCGGTGTGAGCTGGGCAGCCTCGCCCTTCAAAGCGCCCCGTGTGATCCACTGCACAGCCTCGAGCACGAATGAGAGCCCGCGGAGGAGCCGTGACGGCATGTAGTTGACCTTCAGCGTGCGCCCAGTCGTCGCCTTGTAAAAGTGGCACATTTTGGCGTAAAAGTCGCCACCCGTGACCGGCTCTTCGTTCGAGATGCAGTAGGCCTTGCCGCCTACCTTGGCTGGTGTGTCGAGCAACGCCCTCTCGAGCAGCAGATGGCCCCACACGACATTCTCGACGTAGACGTAATCGATCGTGGGCTCGGGCGTGAGCAGCTCGATGGCTCCCGCGTCGAGCCATTTTTGGGTGATGAAATTGTCCGAGGGGCCGAAGATGGCCGAGCACGGCCGGATGCACCCCGCCGCTAAGCCGACTCCACTTGAGGAAGAGCTTGGATGGTGCGCGGCGAGCACGAGCTTCTCAGCCTGGAGGATTATCAGGGCGCTCCGTCAGATGACCATCAGTGATCATCAGTGGTCATCAGTGGTCATCAGTGGTCATCAGTCGCCATCAGTGATCATCAGTGGCCAGAAGCGGCCATCAGCGCACCTGGACTTTGGTCCAGCCGTAGTGCGACGGGCTTGTGGTGGGGTCGACGAGCGGCGTGTCCTCAGTCAAGGCCTTCACCGGCCAGGTCGGACACCAGCTTGGGGAGACGCACAC
>Ga0210245_100105_pt1 | contig 66509 bp, 89 predicted proteins | sample ChrtobMetaP3_4mM_FD_155450 | JGI IMG/M metagenome (GOLD analysis project Ga0210245, IMG submission 155450) | Chrysochromulina tobin associated microbial communities from unialgal haptophyte culture, Seattle, Washington, United States - P3_4mM | ecosystem: Host-associated > Algae > Haptophytes >...
GGGTGGCGGAGGCGGAAAAGGCGGCGGATGGGGGGGAGGCGGCGGGGCAGGCGGCGGCTTCGGGGGTCGTGGCGGGGGCGAGGGCGGCGGGGGCGAGGGCGGGGGAGGCGGGCGTGGCGGCGGGAATCCGTTGATGACAAACAGCTGCGTGGCCGACAGGTAATCAAACTGATCATCAAACGTGGGATTGGCGACCGTTGCGAGGCAGGTCTTGTAGAGACCGATGGTGGAAAGCTGGACCGAGATGGCGCCGTTGCTGATCGTGCCGCCCAGCTGCGCGGCACGTGCGAAGGCTGCGCCTGCGCAGGTCCGGGAGCCAGAAGGTAGGAAGATGAGGTGGTGGCCATTGCTTGTGATCCCGCTCACCGTGATGGTGGCCATGGAGCTGTGCACGATCATGTTGGGCGTCAGGATCACGGTCGGAGGGGCGGGTGGGGGCGAGGGCGGTGGGGGGGGAGGGCGGGGGTGGCGACGGAGGTGGGGGCAATGGAGGGGGTGGTGACGGTGGCGGCGTTCGAGCTGCCTGCGAGCTTCGATGACAGCACTCTGAGGTCCGCCTCCACCACCGTCTCCATCGCACTCGCCCTCGCCCACTACGTCGCAACCACCGCGTACTGTATTCCATCTCTGAAATGACACTGTTGCTACTAATACTACTTAAAGTACTACGCTATGCGACGTACTATATTACGCGTAAAGGTCTCAAATGCAGCAGCCAGCACGCCCGCCGGCCCGGCCACTAACCCGCCAGATAATAATACAGTGGACACTCGGACTCGCTCGGCATTCCAGATTCCACCCACGCCTCGACGATTGACGAAAATGTCAGATACCTCTCGAGAAAGATCAGATATCTCTTGAGGGAGATCGGATCAGGGTCCCTCGAACCGGTGAGCGATGCTGGACGTCGTTGTGCTGCCGTCGATTCTCCTCATTGAGCTCGCGTTTCTGCGAGCGCATCCTCCTGGGCCGCCTCGGCCGGCTGCGTGCCTTCACCTGTTAAGTCAGGGACCCTCACTGTGAACGTATTTGAGAGTTTTACGTGTGGTGTGTATTAGAATGAAAGACGTGTTCACGGTGTTGATGTGTTTGGACGCGATGAGGGCGGTGCTTCTTCATGGGCGTCGGCTGCTGAGCACGGCTCCAGCCGTGGCGGCGGCTAGCCGGAAGGAGGTCGCGCGTCGGGCGAAGCAGCTCGTTGAGCTCCGGTCGGTCCGCGACCAGGCCAAGGCGCTCGCCGCGCTCGGGAAGCTGCAGCCGCTGCGGAGCGCCACCGAATACACGATTGCCATCGATGCGTGCGGCCGCGTGGAGGCGTGGAAGCAAGCGCTCGATCTGCTGCATGGCATGGGCAGCGCAGACGGCGGCGGCGTCGCGCCCAACGTCTACACGTTCACGGCAGCGATGACCGCGTGCACGCGCGCCGGCCAGATCGAGCCTGCCTACGAGCTGCTCGCGAGCATGCGAGAGGCAAAGGTGAAGCCGAACGTGTTCACGTATACGATCCTGTTCACGGGCATGGTGGCTCAGACCCAGAGGTCACCAGGGCCCAAGTACGAGCGGATCGATCAACTGTGGAGCAGCATGCTCGCCGACGGCGTCGGCCCGAATCTGCGCACGTACCGGTCGGCGATCCTGGCGTGTGAGAGAAGCCGGCACGTGGCGGCCGGCACGGCGGAGCGCGCCAAGTTCAACGAGAAGGCGGTGGCGCTGGTCCACGATGCGCTCCCGTCGCTTGAATCGCTGATTGACCAGCTGGATCAGCTATCGGCGGCGGAGGGCGGCGAGGGCGGCAGAGGCGGCGAAGGCGGCAGCGGCGGCGGCGGCGGCGGCGAGAGCGACAGCAGCGAAGTACGCCCACGGCCGAAAGGGCGTCACAAGATCTCGGCTCCATCTCGGAACGATCTCGAGGATGAGCTCAGCCAGTTCCCGTGGAATGAAGCCGTGGCTGCGTGCCAGGCGACGATGGGCAGCGCGGCGGGCGGCGGCGGCGTGGCGGCCGGCAGTCCGCTCGGCACGGCGCACGGCACTCCGCCCGGCACGGCGCTCGGGAGCTCGGCCGGCGTGCTCTACCGGTATGCGATCGCTGAGGACCACTGATGACCACTGATTGCCACTGACGACACCTTCCTCAACCTACTCGTGCTCTACCGGTACGAGTTGCTGCTTCGCGTGTTGAGTTGTTACGTCGGTCGTGCCTTGCATGCAAGTGCCCACTACGGCGCCGCTCCCCCTTCAGGTACGAGTTGCTGCTTCGCGTGTTTGAGGCGTTACGTCGGGTGCGATCGCACGGGTTGTCACACCGGTGGCTGTGGGACCCATTCCTCGACTCGAATGCGCTCTCGGCTGCAGAGAAGCTCGGACGGTACTCAATGGTCGAGCAGTACATGAGGTGCATGATTGCCTCGCTCATCAGGGAGCTGTGGAGGTCCTGATGACCTCTGATGACCTCTAATTGCCTCTAATGGCCTCTAATTGCCTGCCTCATCAGGGAGTTGGAAGAGCGCTGCGGGCACGAGATTTTGGCCGACAAGGCAGCCTCACTCGACGTCATCGACCCAGCCCTCACCGACAAGACCGCCGCCGCCGCTGCAGCTGAGTCCGCTGCAGCTGAGGCCACCGCCGCCCTTGCCTCGGGCCGTGTCCTCAAGCAGAAGGACTTGCAGTACTGCTTCTCCGCCGCCATCACGGCCGCGCATAAGAGCGGCCAGGTGGAGGAGGCGTTGAAGCTATGGGATCAGATGCTTGCGCGCGGCGTGAAGCCGAATGAGGTGCGCCGAGTGGCGCCGGATTTGAGTCTGATGACCTCCCTGATGACCTCCCTGATGACCTCCCTGATGACCTCTGGTTGCCCCTTTGGCGCAGGTGCTCTTCGGTGCCGCTCTCCAGGCGTGTGCCTCGGGTGGCCCCGCGTTCACAGGACGCGCTCTCGACCTATTCACAGCTTTTGAGTCGGATTCGTCACTCAACCGTTCCAATCTCGTCGTCTTCAATGCCATCTTAGACGCGGTGCGGCGCTGCTGGCCACTGGTGGCTGCTGAGTGCCACGGGTTGCCACGGGTTGCCACTCTGCCACGGGTTGCCACGGAGTGCCACTGAGTGCCACCGGATTGCCACGGAGTGCCATTGAGCGCCTCCCGTAGCGCCTCCCTCGATTGCGCCCCTCATCAGGTACGAGGGCAGCGGGAGCTCACAGCGATGTTTTGGCGTCGTGCGCTTTCGCGCCAAGTGTACGTCCCGTTTGAATATTGGCGCCCAACGAAGCGCCCGTTGGGCCTCGCGGGCTCCCTCGATCTGCATAACTTCTCATCGGCGGCGGCCGAAGTGGCGGTGCGCTGATTGCGTATGATTGCGTATGATTGCAGAACTTCTCATCGGCGGCGGCCGAAGTGGCGGTGCGCGTATGCGTTGAAGAGGCGTTGCCTGATTGCGTATGATTGCGTCTTTGTTTGCCGCCCTCATCAGGTGCGCTGGTGGGTCGAAGAGGCGTTGCCCGAGCGGCTGCTACGTAACGACTGGCGTGGCTCTGTGGAGTATGTTCACACCTTGAGCATCATCACAGGCTACGGCAAGTCGCGTCCAGTCTACGGGCAGGTGCGATTGCCTCTCCGATGGCCTCCTTGATGACCTCCCTGATGACCTCCCTGATGACCTCCCTGATGACCTCCCTGATGACCTCCCTGATGACCTCCCTGATGGCCTCCCTGATGACCTCTCTGGTGCGATGACCTCTCTGATCGCCTCTCTGATCACCTCGGATGGCCGCCTTCATCAGGGCGACTTGCGTAACCACATCGAGACGTTCCTCCTCGAGCTGGGTGTGCCCATCTCGACGCTCGCCCACGGGCTGGAGGGCGGCGCCCGGTACAGCTCACGCACGATCGGCGCCTTCTTCCTTGATGTTGAGGCGCTCCGCAGAATCTGCCAGGTGAGATTGCATCGGATTGCCACTGATTGCCTCTGATTGCCTCTGATTGCCACTGATTGCCACGGATTGCCTATAATTGCCTATGATTGCCTCGGATCGCCTCGGATTGCCTCGGATTGCCTCGGATTGCCTCGGATTGCCACGCAGCGGGAGTGCATGCGTGCATCTGAGCTCATCGCATTGCATCTGATCGCATCTTCTGGCTCCTCTCTTGCCAGATGCGATCTGACGCGGCCGAGCTGCGCGCGAGCCACGCGGCCGAGCAGAGGCGCCTCGAGGCTGAGGCTCTCGAGCGCGAGCAGTCGCTCAACACGGCGTGCGGCACCGCGCCCGAGAGGTCGCTCAACACGGCGCGCGCAAAGCCGCAGGGACAGGTCACTAGGGCGCAGGCACAGGCAAGTCCGCAGGCGGGACGGAATAGGCAGCACCGCCATTGATGATTCGAGAGAGAGACCCTATGCAGTTAACGTAAGGCCACGACGACGCTTAACGAAACTTAATTAGACTGCCCTTCAAATACAGCAATTTCAGATTTGCGCCCGTGACAGCGCCTCGCGGCTGTACATGTACCCCTCGGCGTGGACGCGTTTTCTTCGGGACGCGAAATGGTCCTCGGCGCCACGGTGCACTTCCTTTTGCTCGAATACCTGCAGCATTATCGTGACACGCTTCTGAACCGCCAATACGTCAAGTATCCGGCCAAGGCCGACGTCGACGGATCCAAGTACCCGCCTGGTGCGAACGCGCTGACGATGGCTGGGCAGAGGCGACTGGACCACACCGTCGCGGTCCTCGCGACGGCGATCAATGACGGCATCCCAGGCCATTTCATCGAGACGGGCGTGTGGCGTGGCGGCATGTCATTCATGGCCGCCAAGACGCTCGAGGTGCTCGCGGCTCTTGAGACGGAGCGTACTGGAGTGGCGACGCCTCCGCGCCTGGTGTACCTCGCCGACAGCTTCTCCGGAATCCCAGAGCAGACAGCCTACGGGAGCGGCCGAGACCACGTGCATGCCGTCAAGGAAATGGACCGGACCGCGCACACAACCTCCATTCTGAACAACAACTCCCTAAGAAGGGTGCGTGAGGGCGCTGCGATGATGAGACCGGGGCCTGATTGTCACTGACGACCTTTGAGTGCCACTGATGACCTTTGAGTGCCAGTGATGGGCTGTGAGTGCGAATGACGACCCGTCTCCCCATTCTCAGGTGCGTGAGGATGCTGCGATGATGAAGCTGGGCCCGACGCTACGCTGGGTGCCCGGCTATTTCAACGAGTCGTTGCCGCGGTTGGCGCGCGAAGAGCCTTCGCTCACCTTCTTAACGATTCGACTCGACGGCGATGCGTATTGGTCCACCTACGAGGCGCTCACCGTGCTCTACCCGCGGCTCTCGCCAGGTGCGGACCGCTGATGACGTCTGATTGCGTGGATCACATCTGATGGCCACTGATTGCATCTCTACCCGCCGCTCTTGGCAGGCGGGTTCGTCATCATCGACGACTTCACAGATTGGACTACCTGCCGCGAGGCGGTCGACAGGTACCGCGCCGAGCAGCGCATCGCTGATGACCACTGATTGCGTTGATGACCTCTGATTGCGCGAGGGGTCGACAGGTACCGCGCCGAGCAGCGCATCACAGCGCCGATCGTACTCGTGCCGCACAAGCGAAACGAGGTCGTGCGGGGCGCCTACTGGCGGAAGCCGGGGGGGGCGGTGAGGAATCGACCGCTTTGCTTGGGAGATGGAACAGGTGACTGCCGCTGATTGCTGTTGATTGCCATCGATTGCCATCGATTGCCGTTGACTGCCACTGATCGGCGCGGTGCTTGGCTTGCGGAGTGGAGCAGTTCGGGTGCCTGGCAGCTTGAACCCTTCGAACGCCTTGCCGTTCGGACCGCCTGGAGCTGCGTGGAGCTCTCCCGTGACACCCAAGCACAAGCTGCAGCAGTACCAGCCCCCTGCACAGCTCTACATGTGTACCAAGGGCGAGGGTGCGCTCACGACAACGCTCGACGAGCTACCAAATAAGGGCAAGACAAGCCTGGCGTCCAAATTGTCTTGGATCGGCTAGCTTGACGAGCGCCCGAATTGCGAGCCACGCGATGTGCACACGCACACGCATCTGCGCGACACGTCGATAATCGTGTACGTCATGCCGCTGCAGGGTGCAAAGACTCGAGGCAGATGATGGGTGCGTGCGGCAAGCGTGAAGCGACGGACTTCTGTCTATCAGCTGGCGAAAAACTACTAAATTTTCGATAAAACTAAACCCTCTGAACTCTGTGTTTGCAGTATGTTTCCGATGGTGCCGAACAGGTCCGAGGTCGAACACTGTGTGCTCTGTGGGGCTGTGCGTCTACGAATAGGCTCTACAATGTAGGTAATCCACATTAGGAGTCATAGGCTGCATAGGCCCGCCGCCCGTCGAGCGTGAAAATCTGATACGAGCGAAAATAGAATATTGTTCGCTCCATCGCTCGTATCAGATTAAAACTACCCGAGCTGTAGGCCCGTCGAAAAAACCCCGAGTTTTGCTATCGGAGCTTCGAGGAGCTTTTTCCCGCACCGCGCGGCTCCGCGCCTCGAGGTCTGGTCGTGGCGGCAAGGGCTCTTTAGGTGACTGCTTGCTGCATCGATCTCGCGCGTTCCCGAGCCTGACCCATGGCCAACCACGTTCGGCGTACCCGCCTCCTTGACCCGCTCCATCGCGCTTGATCGATCTCCTGCCACAGCTCATCTTGTGCCAATCCAGTGCAGCGGCAAAGGGACACGTCTTCTCTCCTCAACCTGCAACCCTACACGTACTATGCAGAGGTTCACAGACCCCATGGCAAGGCCTTCATCGAAACCAGAAGCAAGTTCCAGCAGTGAAACGCGTGACAGTGACTATCTCGTCCCCGCCGCAAATGTGGCACAAACCTTGGTCAAAGAGCTCCCGCCTGGCACAAAAATCAGCGCGGAGGTGACTGCGTTGATGCAGACTATGGGGACTGAATTCATGCGCTTCGCCTCAGACGAGGCAAACGAGCGGGGCACGAGCCAGGGGCGGCACTCCATATCGGCCTCGGACTTGACCGCATCGATAGAAGAGCTCGACCTCGAGATCAACTCCTCCATGCAACAATTCTCGGACTTGGTGCTGAGCCGTGATTCTGCTTCGGCGGCGTGCGTGGCCGTGCAGGAGACCGGCCCAATCTCAGAACGCACGACACTCTCAACTCAGGACCCCGCACATGACCCCTGGCCGGGCACCCTTGCCCGGCGCGATTAGGTACCGTCGTACCGTACCGGGCGCCATGCCGGGCGCGCGTACGGTTGGTCGCGGGAGACAAACTGACTTTCTTAGATTTCCTGTTTCGCACCGTGACTGAACGCTGACCGAACGACCGAAAGCTATTTTGCTTTTTCGTGCTAAGAAATGCTTCAATCATTTGACGCTGTCCCTATAAAGAAAGAATCCCTAGGCGCTAGGGCTAGGCCAGCACTTGAGGTCGAGCTCCTTTTTGCCGCCGGGCGGTTGAAGCGCTTGAGTCCTCGCCCCTTCGCCTCCGAGTGATCGCCGCCACCGCCGCCACACCCACCGCCGAGTCGGCAGCCCTGGCCCCCAGCTTGAGCTTCTTCTGCCTACGCAGCGCCTTCGAATAATCCGCTTTGCCGTCGCCGCCAAGCTGAAGCTCTGCCTTGTGGGCCAGCTTCTTCTTCTTGCGCGCAGCACGCAAGCCCTCCTTGTCATCACCACCGCCGCCCTCCCGCCCGCGCCCCCGTCCGCGCCCACGGTCGCTTGGGGAGCTTGCCCAAGGCAGTTCCTTGAGAGGCGTGACGACGCCACGACTCGTCCTTTTGCGGACCTCGTCGACCTTCATCTTCTCGGCGATTCGTCGGCTCACATGCCCGTTCCGCTGCTTCTTGAGGTCCCTTTTGATGGTGGCGAGCGCAGCCGCCCTCTGCTCCGGGCTGAGGGGTCGCTTACGATGGTCCTTCGCTTCCCATCCAAAGGTTGGCCCAATGATCTCCCGCAGCAGTTGGTTGTACGGGGCAAAGAAGCGCTCCAGAGGCGCCGAAGCTTCCTCGAGCATCTCGGCGGCATAGGGCGTGATGGACGAGTACGAGTTGGGCTTGCCTAATTAGGGAGACAGAGAGGCACTCAGAGAGGCACTCAGAAGGCACTCAGAAAGGTGAAGTGGGCTTGCCTTGCTCCTTGGTCGTTAGGGAGCCGTTGGCGCTCTTGGACTTCATGTACGTCTTTGTCGCGGGCTGGCACTGGGAGGCATTCGTCATCCGAGTGCTCAGGTGAAGGCCAGTGAAGTTCGAGAGGGTCGAGACGATTGTGTTCGCATCCATTCGCATGAGATCCTCATACCTGATGAGGGAGGCCATCAGAGAGACCCTCAGGCGCTAATGGCTAATCAGGGAGGCCATCAGTGAGACCCTCATGCGCTAGTTAGGGAGGCCATCAGTGAGACCCTCAAGCGCTAATGAGGGAGGCCATCAGAGAGACCTTCAGGCGCTAATGAGGGAGGCTATCGGAGAGCCCCTCAGGCGCAATCAGCCGAGCATCAGCCGAGCATCTAACCGCCACCGCATGAGATCCGCGTACCGAAGCACCAAGAACTGGTCGCGTCGGAAGTAGCGCAGCGCATGCAGCATGCACACGCTGTACATCGACGTGGTCGGGTACATGGTGGCCGCGCCGTATCGGAAGCAGCTGCGCATGTATTGGGCCACCTCTTCGGTGGGCAGGTGGCGCAGCAAGTCGGGCCGATTGAAGAGAGTTTCGTTACACTGCTTCAGGTCTCGTATCTTGAAGGCCATCGACGCGGAGAAGTTCTTGACCGGATCCCAATTCCAACCGAGTGAGAACATGGCCCATTCCGAGAAGGCACGCATGATCGGATCGCGCATCACGACGATGAAGCGTAGCCGACCGTGCTGGCCGGCAGCTCCCTCATGCAGCCGCCTCATCGCCTCCGCGTCGCAAATGTAATTGGGCGTGAAGTCCACGACACTCACGTTCAGCTCGTCCTTCTTCGCCCACGGCAGCAAGGAGTGCACGCAATAGGCCTCCTTCGTGATCGCGCCCCGCCCATCGAACGCAAACGCACGATCCCAGGCGCACTTGATGAACTGGCCCGAGAGCTGAGGGCTCGCCGGGGCCGTGCGCACGCAAGCTGGGTGGTAGCAGCCACTGCTCGGGAGTGGCTTGTTGCTGCCTTGCGCCTTGCAACTGAACCTGAACTTGAACCAATTCGGATCCTCACAAGCCGCGGTGCCCAAATTGGAGCAGCGGGGAGGCAGAGCGCAGGGCTCGCTGCAGGTCGCCTTCGTGCAGTTCTTGTCGCGACGCTCGAGCAGGCAAGACTGCGAGTGGACACTCTTCGAACACATGGCATGCAGCATCTCCCGCTTCGACACCATCGTGCCCATACTCTGTTCCCAGGGCCAGAGGGGTGGCAGGTGCGGCACGGTCGGGTCGGGCCCATGCAGGTCCATCAGATCGTGCCGGAACCTGAACTGCTCGTCCCCCCTGATGCCGCCAAAGTAGAAGAGCTCCTTCTTCTCGCGAAACTCACCGCGAGCGGTAGAATAGAGTGCGGTCATGGCGAAGCGGTGAGGGCACTTGTCCGCGCCCCATCGATGTGCATGCCGACCGCAGCCGACGGCTTCTGGGCTGAATGCATGGAGCAGGCAGCCATACAACCACGAGGTCGCCGACTTGGGAAAGCCGGGCATGAAGAGCGTGGGCAGAATAGGAGCGCGGTGCGTGGGCGAGAGTGGGTTGAAGCGAGCCACCTCCTCGAGTGGACGCGTAGGTATGTGCTGCTGAACATAGCGCGTCGGGGCCGTCCAGGTTTCGCTGTACTCAGCACTGCCTCTGTGATCGATGAGGCTGGATAATGTCGGAGCTTTGGCGATGAGCTCGGCGTTCCTGCGGGCATCCCACTGCTCCCGATCCAGCACGGCCCGCATCCCTTCTTCCCACTGCTCCCGAGTCCATCGGACATTGGCCACGAGTGAGGACATGGGGCCCGTCACGCGGCTGCCGAGACCTCAGGCAGATGAGACGCCGCGAACGAACGATACGCGTTTGTCGGGAGTGCGCGATACCAAAAAGAGAAGTAGGGAGTGATTACTTAAATGTGGATAAAACAAGGGGGACACTTCTTTTGTCAAGCTTCAGGCGCAGTGTTGGAGAGTTAGAGATAGTGTCGACATCCAGGCTTTCGAGTTAGGAAAAAAGTTTATACACGAGTCTTTTACACCCCACACGCTGAGAAATGCATAAGGAATCGACCTCAACCACGGAGGCCTTGGCGGGCGGCGCTCCCCTCGGCGAGGGCACCATTGTAGCCGTCGTGCTTGGCGCGCGAGGCGGCGCCGGCAAGGAGGTCGTCAAAGCCTTGCTCGCGAAACAGTCGGTAAGCGAGGTCCGGGCCGTCGTGAGGGACCCGTCGAAGGTGGCGTCTGGAACTTTTCCTGAGGACCCAAGGTGCAAGATTGTGGCCGGCGACCTACAGCACGCGGATGAAGAGGAGCTCAAAGCCGTCTTCGCGGGAGCCACACTTGTCTTCAACACCTCCGCCGGCCGATCATACGAGGCCTGCGTCGCGGTGGACTGCAACGCGGTGGGCGCGACGGCAGCCATGGCCAAGGCGGCCGGCTGCCAGCGGTACCTGCTCTGCTCGAGCCAACTCGTGGATCCGATTAACAAAGACGTCTTCATCCGCCTCATTCTCAACAACGTCATAACGGGCAAGTTCTTCAAGAAGCAAAAAGGCGCGATGGCCTCTGATGGCCTCTGATGGCCTCGGATGGCCTCGGATGGCCTATGATTGCGAGTGCTTGCCCTCTGATTGGCTCCGAATCTCTCTGATTGCATGTGGACTGCCTCCCTGATCAGGCGCGATGGACTTGAAGGCAGACGGTGAAAAGCTTCTCCGACGCTCCGGCATGGAGTACACGATCGTCAGGCCAGGCCGTCTCACCCATGGGCCCGCGCTCGCCGGCATCCCCAAAGTCGGACAGACAAATCGCCACTTCCTCAAAGGCGCAGCGACCACTCGGGCCGACCTCGCGACCGTGTGCGTGCTCGCCGCACTTTCCCCACAGTGCGCGTGCACCACGTTTGAGCTCGCGTGCGAGAAGGCCCCGAAGGGCTATGCGGGGCCACCGCCGATCAATCTCTTTGATGGCCTGGATGCGAATTGGGACAGCAAGATGGTCTGACGTTTCAGCGACTCGAGGGCCTGTTCCATGAAGAATGGTGCACGCTTCTGCCTAGGCAGTGGCCGCAGAATGGCGAGCGAGCCTAACACGGCGCGCTAGTCGCGTCCCTCGCTCGTCCGTGCGTCAAGTAAGTAAGTATTTAATATAAGACGGCCTGTGCACACGTGGCTACGTTGCCGAGGGGTTCCAAGAGGCACGGCAGCCGGCGGGCCGGTGCGGTGTAAAGCGCGAGCCCAACAAATAAACTCTGCCGACTGCCCAAAGAACCACGCAATCGCATAACTCCATGCATAACTCGAAACTGCGCGCGACAACCCGACCGACATCCGCCCGAGCGACCGACACCGAGAGGGCGGCAGCCGACCGGACCGGTTTGACGTGAGGAGGGGATTACATTCAAGTAAAACTAAAAGTATTTCATTATAAATCAAGACAGTATGCAACGGCCCACCAATCCTCTTGCGTGGCGATAATTACTGTATGCCATGCGCGATGGTATTCTACGAGGGTTGGGGTGTTATGGGGGACTCGATCCACGATCCGAGGGACTCGGGGGATTCGGGGGGCGCGGGGCTCGGGGGGGACTCCAGGGTAGGCTAAATGCGCTCCATGCATGCTCTCTGTCTCTCGATCCTCTCCTCTCCAGTCGGCATGTGCTCCTCAGTAGCATCAAGCATGCATCTACTCTCTTTAGAGGGTAACGATCGCTCATGGCGCCGCCTCTGTAACGGTCGCTCATGGCGCCGCCTCTGTAACGGTCGCTCATGGCGCCGCCTCTGTAACGGTCGTTACAACGGCCTTCTGGCCTCTCCTCAAAATTGCACTGCCTGCGCTCTGTTTGGCGTCTCCTCGAGCGCCGCCGCTGCCGCCGTCTCACGTGACCGAGCACTTCGACACAGAACGGTGAGCCGTCGAGCCGGCAGTCCTCAGAGCGCCGTATTGAGCAGTACTCGAGTGAGCGCCGGATTGAGCAGTACTCGAGTGAGCGCCGTATTGAGCAGTACTAGAGCGAGCGCCTGCGCACGAACTGTTCAATGAGGTCGACCATCGAGGTTCACAGCGAGGTTCACAGCAACTGAGCCGTCCGAGGTGAGCACGTGCGCTGCTCCCACCAATACGTCGCCTAATATGGCAACTGAGCCCCCGAGCTTCTCACACGAGCATATCGCTCAGGGCGCTGTGCCCGTTCACACCGTGCTCAAGTGTGGGCATGTGCCCGTTCACACCGTGCTCAAGTGTGGGCATGTGCCCGTTCACACCGAGCTCAAGTGTGGGCAGTCCGCCGGCCGCGGGGCAGCAGCTGCTGCCGTCGCTGTTCAGCAGTGACGCGATCAGTAGGGTTGGCGCCCATGACGGCGCGGCGGCATCGGCCGAGGGAAGTAGGGCGGCGGAGGCGGGCGTTGGGGACGACTCGAATTCATTCGCGAGGTTCACAGCGAGGTTCACAGCGGGGTTCGTTGGGGACGACTCGAATTCATTCGTGAGGGCGCTCGCGCCGTACCGAGCGCCGTACTGAGCGCCGTACTGCGCGCCGTCCATCGCCCTTCCGACGGAGGATGCGGAGGAGGGAAGCGGCGGAAGACGGAAGAGGAGCTCTTCTGCCACGTCATCCTCCGTCCTCGGATCCGTACTCGGCGCGGCGGCCTCGGTCGCGCCGTGGTGAGCGCCTGCGAGATCGCTCGCGAGATGAGGTAGGGACATGATCACATCTGAGGCCCCGTGCGGCTCGGACAGCCATGCGCGCCGTGGTGAGCGCTCAGTACGGCGCTCAGGACGCCCACCAGGCTCGGTGGAAACGGCGGCGTCGCCGCCAGCGGAGAGGGCGTCCCCCGCGAGCGAGTCGGCGCCCAAGACGGCGCCCGCATCGTGCCCCTCGTCCCAGGAGAGCGGCGCGGCACGCGCGGCCATCGTGAGAGCCTCTTCCCGCCCTAATTCAAACGAGCCCGAGGCCGAAGAGAGGCCGCATGCAAACTCGAGCGCCGTCATGGGCAGCTGAGCGCCGTCGTGGGCACCTTGGCTGCCATCGCATGCGAACTCGAGCGCCGTGTGCTCTTCACACCGTGGGCTCTTCACACCGAACTCGAGCGCCGTGTGCTCGGCAGCACCGTGGCTGCCCTCGCTGTGAAGAGTGAATCCATTCACACCGAGGGGCGCCGTCTCGGGCGGGACCGCCGCGCCTTCGCCGAGGCTGTACGTCCGCCGCGCCTCCATGAGCAGCTGGTGCACGGCGTCCTCGGCGCCCGAGACGGCGCTGCCCGAGACGGCGCTGCCCGAGACGGCGCTACCCGAGACGGCGCTGTACGTCCGCCGCGCCTCCATGAGCAGCTGGTGCACGACGTCCTCGGGCGTCGACAAGTTCGCCGCGCACAGGGCGGCCTCCAACCCTCCTGGGCTATCCATATTAGGCAGGTGCGAGCACAGTTTCGTCAGGGCAGCCTCCAAGCCTCGAGGCGTATCCATATTAGGCGTACCCAAGCAGTTGGACGGTGAATAGGCGGGTGCAGCCCCCATACCGCCCCCCATACCGCCGCCCCCGATGCCGGCGCCCATGCCGCCGTAGCCGCCGTAGCCGCCGCCACCGTAGCCGCCGCCACCATAGCCGCCGCCGCCGTGTGCACCAGCGGCTGGGCGCTGTGGTGGGCGCGAGTCCGAGAGCATCGCTGCAAGGGCACCGCCCGAGCTTGAGGCGCGGCTACTCACAGTGGACTGCGCCGCCGCGCCGCCGCCGCCGCCGCCGCCGCCGCCCTCGTAGCCGCCGCCGCCGTCAGCGCCGTAGTGGGATCCGTCGTGATATGTCGAGTGCGAGTGCATCGCGGTGAGCGCGTCGACCGCATTGACCGAAATATCGCGTCGAAGCTTTTGGCCCGCGCCGAGATAATCGCCGAGATTATCGCCGTAGCCGCCGCCGCCACCACCGCCGCCGCTCCGGCCGCCACCGCTGCTGCCGCCGCCATAGCCGCCGCCATAGCCGCCGCCATAGTGGTCCGAGGGGTCCGTGTGCATCGCCGACAGAGCATCCACCGCCGCCACCACCGCCGCCGCTCCGGCCGCCACCGCTGCTGCCGCCGCCATAGCCGCCGCCATAGCCGCCGCCATAGTGGTCCGAGGGGTCCGTGTGCATCGCCGACAGAGCATCCACCGCCGACACCGAAATCTCGCGCCGGAGCTTGGGCCCGCTGCCGAGGGGCATTCCGCCGCCTCCCTTGCCGCCATAGCCATAGCCGCCGTAGCCGCCGCCGTAGCCGCCGCTGTCGCTCTCGTCTGCAGCACCGTCAGCATCGTCCTCGTCGTCGTCGCCGTCGCCGTGGTGATCGTCGAAGTCGTCGTCCTCATCCGCGCCCTCGTCGCCGTCGGCGGCGTCGTCCTGCTTCGTCCCGTTCCGAGCGTCGTCCTGGGCGCGCGCGTCGTACTGGGCGCGCGCGTCGTCCTGGGCGCGCGCGCGCTCCTTGACGACGGCGAGCAGATCCGTCGAGGGCAGCCGCCAGCTCTCGCCGCGCTCCTTGGCGTCGTGCTCATTGGGCAGGAGCATCTGAGGAGGGAGGCAATCAGAGCCCATCAGTTGCCATCGAGGGAGGGCATCGAGGGAGGCAATTGAGAGACGCAATCAAGAGTGCAATCAAGAGTGCAATCAAGAGACGCAATCAAGAGACGCAATCAAGAGACGCAATCAAGAGGGCATGGAGGCGAGCACGCACATTCGCAATCAAGAGACGCAATCAACAATACAATCAAGAGGGCATGGAGGCGAGCACGTACATTCGCCGCCGGATCCACCTTGCCCGAAGGGTTGAAGTCTGCCAGCTGGCGGAGGAGTCGCGCCGAGGCGGCCGATGGCGGGAACTTGACCGATGAGAGTGCCTCCTGCTCTTCCCTCTCAGTTAACCAGCCGCGGCGCTTGGGCGGCGGGCGCTCTGGGGCATAAAGGCCAGCGCCGCCGCCGCCGCCGCCGCCGCCGCCGCCGCCGCCGCCGCCGCCGTGGCCTTTGCCGCCGCCGCCGCCGCTGCTGCTCGAGCCGCCGTTGCTCATGGTGAGCGACGCCGCCGCGGCGGACCCCAAGTGGTCACTACTCACCGACCGTCCCGCCGACTTGGTGGACGCGCCGTGCTGAGCGCCCGAGCTCCCCTTGGCGAGCCCAGCGCCGTGCTGAGCGCCGCTCTTACCGGTCGCCACGTGCGCTCGCGCGCCGCACAGCTGCAAGCGTATCCGCTTCCACGAGGCGCCGTGCTGGGCGCCGAGGTGGCCGGCGGGGGGCGAGGCGAGACCGGCTCGCTTGAGCCCCTTGGCGCCCGACACGGCGCCGGCGGGCCGCCCGTGCCCACCGCCGATGCCGGCCAGGTCCATGATGTCGCTGTCGTTGAGCTCGATGGACTCGGCGGCGAAGTCGAGCGCCAGGAGTGAGGCGTGCTTCTGGTGCTTCTGATGGGAGGCGAAGCTGCGGCCCTGGCCAGCCCCCTTGCGACCTCCTCCCCTGCCTGAAGCACGCCCGCCGCCACCGCCGAGGGTGGCGTTGACGAGCGCCTTGACATCCGCTTCGAAGGGATCATCCCACTGACCGCGCCCAAGGCCGCCCATGACGGCGCCCATGCCGCCGCCGCCCGCGATGCCAAAACGGTCGCCGTTGCGCTCGCTGTTGCGCGGCAACGGCTGATCATCGTCGACCCATTCCGCCTGATGACCTCCCTGATGACCTCTCTGATGACCTCCCAGATCATCGTCGACCCATTCCGCCAGTCGCGTGAACGAATCTCGAGATTCTCTCATCCAGCCGCTGCCGCCGCCGCCGCCGCCCCCCCGCCCCACACCGTGCCCCACACCGTGCGCGCTCCCGAGGCCATTTCTTGGACCGTCTCCGGCGCTGTAACGGTCGTCGCCTTCGTAGTCCGCCCGATCGCCATACCTGATGAAGGAGACCATTGAGCGTCATCAGGCGTCATCAGGCCTCATCAGACGTCATCAGAGCTCATCAGTGGCAATCGCCGCACCCTCCGCGCGCGCCTCCGAGGTCGTACGTGGCATACATAGCCTCCTCCTCCTCGTCGTCTAAATAAGCGCCCACGCCGCCGCCGTGGCCGCCGCCGTGGGCGTCCGAAGGCGCAGCGGCCGCTTGGGTAGCGAGAGCCATCTGATAGAGGAGCTGCTGCTGCGCCAGCCGTTTGAATTGGAGCTGCTCATGGAGTGACGAGGCTCGTCAATTAGAGGCAATCAGAGGCAATCAGAGGCAATCCGAGGCCGTTTGAATTGGAGCTGCTCATGGAGTGACGAGGCTCGTCAATTAGAGGCAATCAGAGGCAATCAGAGGCAATCCGAGGCCGTTTGAATTGGAGCTGCTCATGGAGTGACGAGGCTCGTCAATTAGAGGCAATCCGAGGCAATCCGAGGCAATCAGAGGCAATCAGAGGCAATAGAGGCAAGTCTCCACCTGCTGCTCGGGGTCAGCAGCGAGCTCGGGGTTCTTGTGCAACTCTTCGACGACCTGCTGGTGGAGCGTTTGGGCGAGGAGACGGTGCGCTGCCTTCTCTTGCATCACCTGATGAGGGGAGCCATCAAGGGGTCGTCAGAAATCATCAGAGGCCATCAGAGGTGCATCAGAGGGCATCAGAGGTCTATCGAGTCCATCAGAGGTGCTTCACAGGTGGCTTCACACCTGGATCTGTGCCTCCTTGGGCAGCCGTTGGAAAGCTAGGGCCGACACCTCGGAGGAGCATGGATCGGATGAAGGCCCGAGGGAAGATTCGTCAAGGCCCGTCTCAAGCTCGGCGTAGCGCACCTGATGAGGGAGGCAATCAAGGGGGCCTCAGAAATCATCAGAGGGAAGATTCGTCAAGGCCCGTCTCAAGCTCGGCGTAGCGCACCTCGCCGCTGGCCCCGTTCATGGGCCGTGAGGGCTGCTGGAGCAATTGGGAGGTTTGACGGACCGAGAATTTGGCCGCGCACCTGTGGGGAAGAAGGAAGGCGCGCCGTGGTGAGCGTGTGCATGCAAGGCAAGGGGGGATCGAGAATTTGGCCGCGCACAGGCGGCACGAGAGGCGGGCGAGAGGGTTGATTTCCCCACAGGCGGGGCAAGTCTTGATCGCGTTCGCAACGGTCGACGCCGCTGTGCTGTTGGCCGCGTGGCTGCTGCCCGAAGCGCCGCCGCTGCTGCTGCTGCTGCGCTTCTTGGCTGGGGGGTGCGACGGGGCGGAGGTGGCATTGGAGGGCGCCTCGGTGGAGGCGTTGGCCGCGCCCTCGCCGTGGGCGGCGCCGCCCGCGCCGTGGTGGGCGCTCCCCTCCTCCTCCTCCCCCCCCTCCCGCTCGCGCTTCGAGCCGGGGTGCGCGCCATGTTGGGCACCGCCCGCCGCGCCGCCGGCCGCGCCGCCCGTCGACCCCACCGCCGAACCGCTGGGCCCGTCCGTGGCGCCGTGTTGGGCGCCGTCGCCCGCACTCGCAGCGCCGTCGGCCGCCGCGCACCCTGCCTCGCCGGCTGCAGCGCCCGCGACGGCGCCGGTCGAGGCGCCGGACGAGGGCGCTCGCGACGACGCCTCGCCCCGACTGCTCGCGCCCGCGACGGCGCTGCCAGCGCCGGCGAGCAGCGCCGTCCCGGGCGCCGCCGCCGCCGCCGCCGGGTTCCCCGCGACCGGCGCCGTCCCGGGCACGCGCCCTCCAGGGGGAGCGCCCGGGACGGCGCCGGTCGCTCCCGCCGCGCCCGGGACGGCGCCCGCCGTCTTGAGCTTCTTGCCGTCGCGATCTCGGGCCTTTTGTCGGATGTTAAAGCGGACGCCGCACGCGACGCAGAACTGGCGCGCCGTCGGGTTGAGGGCGGCGCAGTGCTCGCACTTTTTGCGAGGGGGGGTCTTGGGGGGCCCGCGCGGCTGACGGTGGGGGGGCAGCCCGGGGCCCGAGAGCTGCGGCCCCGACGGGAGAGGCTGCTGCGGGGCACCTGCCGTGTAAGGAGCACCTTTGGGTGCCCCCGCCGCCACCGCGCCCGGCGCGGCGCCCGGTGCTGACAAACTGGCGGCAACCGACGGGGCGGCGGCAGAGCTATTGGCCGTTGGTGCCTTATTAGGCAAGTCCTCGTAGCAAGTCCGCGTCCCGGCGCCCGACACGGCGCCCGTCCCGGCCACCTCCGCCGCTGCGGCCGCTTCGGTCCCGACCGAGGCCGCGCCACCGGCGCCCGACACGGCGCCGGTGAGGCTCTCCACGCCCGACATGGCGCCCCCGGCGCCCGACACGGCGCCGGTGAGGCTCTCCACCGCACCGGCCCCGTCCCCCGGGCTCACCACGGCGCCCTTTCCCCACAGGTGCTCCTCGCCTAGGCTGCTCTCGCCGAGGGTCGTGGCGCCCGACTCGGCGCTCGGCCGGCGCGTCACCCCCTCGCCGCCCGCGACGACGCCGCGCCCTTCCAAATTTGGCAAGCCCGCTCGCGCGCTTCCCGAGAGGGCGTGCAGCGAGGCACTCGTGACTTGCAGTCCTCCTCCGTGCAGATGAGGGAGGAGGCCGCCCGGTGCGGGGGGCTGCGCGCCGTGTTGAGCGATCGAGTCGACCGTCGAGCCCGATCTCGAGCCCGCGAGATCGCTTGCGCTGGGCAGCAGCGCCGTGTTGGGCGGCGCCTGGGAGTAAGGTGAGCTACTCCTTGGCGCAGACGGCAGCCCCGACCCGTTCCCAGCCGCCCCGCCGCCACTGCTCGCCCCCATCATCGAGGAAGAGGAGGAGGAGGTGGCGAGCGGATGGGTGGAGTCCACGGCAGCGCTGGAGGCGCCCACGGCAGCGCGGGAGGCGCCCACGGCAGCGCGGGTGGAGTCCACGGCAGCGCTGGAACCATTCCCCGCGGCGCCCGCTCCCGCCCCGGGCTGTGAAAGCACCGAGGGGTTCGTCAACGAGGGGTTCGTCAACGAGGGGTTCGTCGATGAGTGCATCGAGGGCGGCTGGCTTGCGGACTGTGCCCCGTTGGCGGCGGCGGCGGCGCTGGTCGAGGTCGACGACCCTGCGCCGTTGCCGCCGCTTTCGCCGCCACACCTGCCGCCGCCGCCAACGAGGGTGCTGCCCAACGCGGCGCTGCTGCCCAGGCCCAGGCCGATGCCGTCGCCCAGACCGCCGAGCCCGCCGCCCAACACAGCGCTGCTGCCCAGGCCGCCGAGCCCGCCGCTTGCCTGGCGGGAGAGGCTGGGCGCCCCACCCAAATTAGGCAATCCGTTGGCGAGGCCTCCGTTCGCTTGTCGAGCGAGGAAGCCATACCCGAGCGCGTTCACCAGGGAGCCACCGGCGAGGCCGAGGCCGAGGCCGCCGCCCAGGCCGCCGAGCCCGGCACCGAGGCCGAGCCCGCCGCCGAGGCCGAGGCCGCCCAGGCCGCCGCCGCCGAGACCAGCGCCCCCCAGCCCGCCGCCGCCGCCGCCGTGCGTCTCGCTGAACCGATGGCTGCCGCTGCTTCGATCGGCGGAGGAGTGGCTGCCGCGGCGCGGCACCCCGCTGGCGTACGACAGCATCTCTTCGAAGCTCTGCATACTCTTGCCGCCGCCGCTCACACTGCCGCCGCCGCTGCAGCTGTGCGCAGGCGGCAGCGGCGGCAGCGACATCTCATCGACGCCATTCTCATTCTGCAGCAGCTCGAGCGCCGAGGAGGCAAGCTCTGAGAGCACGGCGCCCGTCAGCGCCTGCTGCGACACGGTTGAGTCGACCGACTCCCGCCCAATGGAGTTCAGCCCGCCGAGTGTACCGAGCGTCGCCGAGAGCGAGGGCGAGAGGGCACCCTCGATACGGCCGCAGTCCGATAGGAAGGACAGGTCGATGCGGCTGCCGGTGCTCTCGGTTCGGCGGGCGGCGCTCGGCACTGCTATGCCCATGCCTCCGGCGCCCTCGGCAGCGTGCTGCGACCAGGCGGCCACTCCGCCGCTGCTGCCGGGAGAACACGACGCGTCCGCCAGTGGAGCCTCACCTCTGCGCCGCGCGTCGTAGGGCCGCCCAGCACCACCGCCTAGCAGCGCTAGGACGTGCGGCGGTAGCGGCACGCGCGTGCCACCATACTCCGCCATTGGGGGGCGCGCGCGCACCTCGCCTTTCTAGCAATTAGTGCCGTCTCGTTCCAGGAAACCCGACGAGCGGAGCGCAGGGGAGGTGCTGATTTGTCATCATGAGTCATCGCGATTCGTCATGATTCTTCATCTCGTAACTTCTGACGTTTTGTCTCGGAGACCTGATGTCGAAACGACCGACACGCGTTCGATGCGGGGGGGCTGCAGACTGACTTGAATTTGAACTTGAACTTGAACTTGAACTTGAACTCGCCACAAGCTGTGGGGAAAGCTGCAACCCCACAGTCTCGCGTAGGTCACGTAGCAAAGGCGGGGCCGTGCTCTTGTTGAGGCATGCCGAGCCTCTCCTTCCTCCGCAACCACGGCAAGACCGGCCGTACGCCGCGCCGTCCTTTCGAGAAGGAGCGCCTTGACAATGAGATGAAACTCATTGGTGAGTATGGCCTGCGCAACAAGCGTGAGGTGTGGCGCAACCAGCTGATGCTGGCGCGCATCCGCAAGGCCGCCCGTACTCTGCTCACTCTGGATGAGAAGGACCCGAAGCGCATCTTCGAGGGCACGTGCTTGCTGCGCCGGCTGCAGCGTCTGGGCGTGCTCGACGAGAGCAAGTCGCAGCTTGATTACGTCCTCGCGCTCAAGCAGGGCGATTTCCTCGAGCGTCGCCTGCAGACGCAGGTCTTCAAGCTGGGCCTCGCGAAGTCGATCCACCACGCGCGCGTGCTGATCCGCCATCGCCACATCCGCGTCGGCAAGCAGATTGTCAACATTCCCTCCTTCATGGTGCGCACGGACTCGCAGAAGCACATCGACTTTGCTGTCACCTCGCCCTATGGCGGCGGCCGGCCGGGCCGCAACAAGCGCAAGGCGATCAAAGCCAAGGGCGGCGGCGGCGGCGATGCCGAGGAGGAAATGGAGTAGAGGCGGGCCGTGCACGACCCGGTGATGGCAGCGCCCCGCCCATGCTGTGGGCTGCAAGGGTACGCGTGCTCGGTGCACCACAGTGGCCCCCCCCACTGTGTGTAACTCGCATGTGACGAGAAAGTGTTGTAGTGCGTCCTGGATATTAATGACATGAGTACATGTACTCCGAAAAAAGGGGGAGTAGCTTTGCGAGTGGCAGAGCATTTTCCACGAATGATACGGCGTAGCGTTGCGTCCGCGCAAGCGCCAAGCCGCAACCTGAACCTGCAACCTCGGTCCTCGCCCCGCGCGGCAGTTGCAGGGGTGTGACCGGGTGTGGGCGGGCGGGGCCGCGGAACGATCGCGGCGCGATCGTGTGCCGTCGGTGTCGCCGCGGCGGTCGCACGTGTGCATTTTGAGTTTTGTGGCTATGGCGGCGTCTCGGATCAAGCGGTCGTCCTATTAAAATCCGGGAGAACCGGGATCGTTGTTCGTTCGATCCTCCCTTCCTCCGGGGTAACTCCGGTACATTGTAACTCCGGGGTCCATAGAGCAAACGACTCTGCCCAGTGCTGCCTGCACCCGGGTTTTCTGTGCGGCAATCTACTCGCTAATAACACCGCCGGGGCGCGGCCGCGCCCCTCGTGCGAGAACGTGTTCGTGTGTCGTGGGATGTGTGCTGTGGGTGTGTTGTAATTAGTGTATGTGGCTCCGGCTGCACTGCGCTGCCGATGCCGCGAGGCGGAGGCTGGCCGCTGGCTCCACGGGCTTCAGGCCCGGGGTTGACCCGGGCGGGGCGGCCCGAGGCGCGTCAGCACGGCCGACTGCCCGCGGAGGAGCCGTCGTGGGCGGTGTCCGTCAGCAGCTCGCTGCTCGGGGCTTGAGTGTCTACATGTACATGTATCTGTGTCTGTTTGCAAGTGGGGCGTGGTGCTGCCGACCGCTTCAGCCGTTTGGCTAGGTCGTGACGCTTTTGGCTCAAGAGGAATTGATAAGCGCGAAGCGCCGAACTCCCAACTCTCGAAACCGTCGAGCGAAGCGAAATCTGATTCATGTCCGGCGGGTCCAAGGTAGGCAAGGGACCTGCAACCAAGGAGGCGCCGGCCGCTATGGCTGTGTCACCGCCTCCGGCACCGGAGCCGGTGCCAGATTCTCCGGTGCTGCCCGCGTCCGCCGATCACTGCCGAATCATGGGCTTGACTGGCTGTTCGGCAAACACAGAATCTTTCTTCGAGATTGAGGCTGTCGACGAAAACGGCAAGCGCAGCACGAGCGGCGGTGACTCTTTCTTCATTGCCATCCGCGGAGCCTCTCGTGTCCGTGCCCGGGTGAGCGACAACAAGGACGGCACCTATACGGTCATGTGGAAGCCGGAACTCTCGGGCAACTATGAGGTGGCCATATCACTCTTTGGCAACGCCATCGCAGGAAGCCCCTTTACTCTGCACGTACACGACCACTTACCGTGTGCGCCCAACTGCGAGGTGAAGGGCAGATCGTTGCATCACATCATCGCGCGTACCAACTCGTCCTTCGAGATCATCTATCGCGACCGTAGTGGCATCGTGTGTCAAGCGGTTGAGCTCGACGTGTACGTCATGCCGATCGGAGAGGGTGAAGAAATTTACCTCTGGAAGGCGGCCACGCAACCAAATTGGGGACCGGAAGAGGACGCGTCGGCCGTACGCGAAGTCAACGCGATCGATCTGTCACCTCAAGACGACAAGACGAAGAAGAAGAAGAAGGATGCACTCGAGAAAGCACTTGAGAAATCCGAGAAAGCCGAGAAGGGCGAGAAGACGGATAAGAAGAAATCGCCCACGAAGCTAACCCAGCCAGCGCTCGCTGCCGCAGAGAAGACCGAGAAGAAGGAGAAGGGCGACAAGGCCGAGAAGACTGAGAGAAGCGAGAAGACCGAGAAAACGCCCTCCAAGCCGGCCCAGCCGGCGTCCGCTGGCGCAGAGAAGACAGACAAGGTTGAGAACACCGATAGCGCTGCGAAGAGTCCGAAGGGTGACAAGCCCGAGAAGAAGGATAAGAAGGCTGACAAGAAGGAGGCCAATGGCGACAAGAAGGACCCGAACAACTCGCCCCCTCCTCCTCCCATGCCCAAGACGATGGCCTCGTCGCTGAAAAGCTGGGAAGCACGCAACCCGCTGCCGGGCTTTGATGAGCTCGAGATGCAGAGCTGTACAAGCGCGGTCGCTCTCGCCGAGCAGGGTTTGCAGCTCCGGCAACGTGCGCTGCGCGTGCAGGTGGGCGATAAGCCGCTGATCGTGCGCACCGGACCGGCACTGGACAGCAAACAGCTCGGGCTGCTGCTGCCCAGCCACATCGGGGTTGTCGTCGAGGAGCACATCGCGGCCGATGGCAACGTGCGCGCACGCATCACCTTCGACGAGACGGCGCTGCTCAAACTGTATGACTACGCAGGCTCCCTTTCGCCGCCGGTCATCGATGCCGGTCCGTCGGTGACGAGCATCGATGGCAGCGTCGTCGGATCGCCCCGTCTGCCGACGAGTCGCACGTCGCGGAGTCCAGAGGCGCGGATCGGCACACAGCTCACCGGGTGGGTCACGCTTAAAAAGGAGGGCAAGAAGCTCGTGAGCAGTCGGCTGAAGCTCGAGCCGACCAACCGGGAGCAGTACATTCAACAGTGGCAGCGGCGGCAGCTCAACGACAAGCTCCATCGCAGCGTGCAATGCGAGGTGGACGCGTGCACCCTGATCAGCGACGAGTCGCATGTCGCCTTTGCCTATGGTGGTGTCCACCCGGGCTGGCTGCACTCAAAGGGGCAGGTGGTCGACAAGCACAAAGTTTCTTACTCGGTGGGCAAGGTCGGCCGGTACCTGCTGCACGTGCGGCTACGCAATCATGCGGCGGCCGTGCCCGGCTCACCCTTCGCACTGACTGTCACGCCCGGCCCCGCGCACTATAGCTCGACGGTGTTCGCGCCCACCGAAAAGTCGCTCACCGGCATCGTGGGCGAGGATCCCAACGCTGGTATCACGCTGATCATGCATTCGTCGGACCAGATGGGGAATGCATGCACCGAGGGCGGGGCGATCGTCAAGACCACCTGCGTCCCATTGGGCCTCAGCGAGGAACAGGCGTGGGAAATCAAGGTCCTGACCGAGGTCGAGGACTTGTATGACGGACGCTACCGCATGAGGTACCGCAGCAAAAGTAGCGGCGCCTACCAAGTCGCGGTGACCATCAACGGCGAGCCCGTCAACGGCTCGCCGTGGACAATGAAGCTGGTGAGCAGCACCCCCCTGCTGCAGAAGAGCTCGCTCGATGGACCCGGGCTCAAGGTCGCCGTTGCGGGCGAACGCGCACTGTTCTCCATCCGCTTTGTGGACCAGTTTGGCAACCTCGCCAACCCAGCCGGCACCGCCTTCAAGATGGGCATGGCGGTGACGTCGGAGCTGCGCAAAAAGGTCCAGGACGTCAAGGAAACCGCGTTCGAAGGGGTGTGGAGCGCCGAGGGCACTTACCAGATCCACTACATCGCGCAGGTGGCGGGCAACCTGGAGCTGCACGTCTGGTGCGATCTCAACGGCGGCAAGAGTGAGCGCATGGCCTTCCCCGGATCGCCCTTCAGCGTGTCCGTGAGCGCTGGTACGCCGTCGGCGAGCGCCTCGCACGTCGACGGCTGGACGCTCGAGAAGCGCGCCTCTAGCGACAAGAACAACGTTCTAAGCAAAAAGAAGTCCTCTGGCGAGGACGACGCAGGCAAGATCATCGCGGGTGACACGGTCTTCGTGCGCCCGCTCATCGTGGACTCCTTCCAAAATCCGGCGTCCAAGATCAACGTGGACAAGCTCCTCGCGAAGGTTGTGCGCCCCAACGGCTCTGAGGTCGTGCTGGCGGTACAGCAGGAGGTGAGGCAGATAAAGGGGTCGGGAAGCGAGATGGTGTATGGGGTGCGATATGAGACGTCGCTCTCTGGAAAGCACGCGATGCACGTGATGCTCGGCGGTGTCAGCATCTCCGGTTCGCCCGTTGCCTTCGAGGTGTACGCGTCGGCGGTGGAACCGACCCTTAGCAAGCTGCTGCCGCCCGAGAACGGCAGTTTCGACTCGCTCGTTGCGGACTATGACAAGCCAAGCGAGATCATCCTGAGAACCTATGATCGTTTCGGCAATCCGTGCACCACCGGCGGTCTAAATCCTACCGGCAAGCTAACCCTCATCAAAAATCCTGTCGACAACACCATATTGATGCCGAACAATCATTTCGTGAATACCGTGGACCGGAAGGACGGCACCTATGCGATCAATGTTGGCATGACGTTCACTAGCACGGTGAGGCTCCAGGTCAATCTCGACAAGAACGTGCAGAACGGTGACCTGCCGCCCTTGGTGCTGAAATACACCAAAAAAGAGTAGCCCGCAGGGCTGTGTTGTATAGCGGCCAGTTACAGAGTTGAGAGGTTTTAACGATCGCACGAGAAACGGCCGCGATGTTCCATCTTCTTCAATGCAAAATGTGACCTTTTTCGCGAAGTTCACAGGAAGAGAATGTTGACGAACGTCCGCTCGCGAGATCATGCCCAGATTCTTCCAGGACCGTCCACAGCCTTTCATCGATGTTGGTCGTTCCGCTATGCTTGGGCTTTGCTAGGCCTCCGTGGATACCAAAGACATGTCCCGCTCCCCGGGTGGGCTCATCTATCTCTATGCAGGTCCCTGACCGGTGGAAGAAGAGCTCGCCAACCGAGAGGTGGCAGGCCTCCAATTCCAATCAATTGTACCCGCCACCCTCGTCGCCGATGTACCCGCCACCATCCAATCCGCTCTATTCGCCGCCTGGCATGCCCCCGCCGGGCATGAGCGTACCAGGGCAGAACTATAACCAACCTCCGATGGGTCAACAGCCCTACAACCAGCCTCCGATGGGTCAACAGCCCTTCGGACAGCCTCCGATTAATCAGCCGTACGGCCAGCCTGGGATGAATCAGCAACCGATGAATCAGCCGTACGGCCAGTCTGGGATGGGTCAGTCTGGGATGGGTCAGCCTGGGATGCAACCGATGAATCAGCCGTACGGCCAGTCTGGGATGGGTCAATCTGGGATGGACAACTCGCGGCCGTATGGGACAGGGGCATACGAAAGCCCCTCGTCCTGGGAGGCGCGAGCGCGGGCGCGGGAAATGGCCCGCCTGATCGCGCCGCCGTTTGGTCCGCCCACGCCGTACCGCGCGCCGCCGCCGCCTCGCGGCCCCGTCTACCTGACGCCCAAATCTCCCGATCGACTGGACTCGATCAAGGATGCAATGTTGCGACAGCAGCGGCGTCAGATGTTCTCTTACGGCACACCCTACCAGCCGATGCCTTCGATGGCGAATATGAAGCCACAGTACGTGCCACCCAAACGCCCAGATCAGCTCGACTCCGTGCGCGACGCGACGCTGCGGAAGCAGCGGCGATACGGGCCGTACGCGGGTGGCTACGGCGGCGGGGGCGGCTACGGCGGCGGCGGCGGCTACGGCGGTGGTATGATGGGCGGCGGCGTGGGCTACCAGCCGCCCGGTATGCCGAGCGGCGGCTACAACCAGCCCTACCAACAACCGTTGGGGGGCATGAGTGCACCCATGGGTGGCATGAACCAGCAGCCCTACGGCTCGACCGACAGTAGTGGTTACGGCGGATCGAGCCGGGGCCAGCCTTGGCGACCGTCGTGAGTGATTGGTTTGAGTGATTGGATTGAGTGGTTGGTCGGTGCACCGCCGAGATCTTCGCCGATATTGAGTGGTTGGATGGTGCACCGCCGAGATCTTCGCCGAGATTGAGTGGTTGGACGGTGCACCGCCGAGATACTCGACGAGATTATCGCTCAGTCAGTTTGGGGCGGTGCCCGCGACGCCCGAGATACTCGCCGAGATGATCACCGAGATCAGAATGGCCTCTCGACTGATGGCCGTCATCCACGGTGACAAATGGTCTACGGATGGGTCGATCCCTTCACACACACACACACACGCATGTCAGCATCCATGCAGTCTTGTCACTTGTGCGTTTCCCCACACGCGTGTATGCCTCGAGAGGGTGTAATATGAACGTGCCGCGTTCCAGTCGATCAGCGCATGGTGCCAGATGGATGATGTCGTGCGTGTTGTATGCCGGGTCGCGTATCGCCTTAAGCGAACTGAGTTAGTCCGGAAAACTGCGTCGTCGTCGTCCGAAAGTCTCCATCTCGTCCGTGGTGATATTCCTATCTGAGGCGCGTCGCTCCACTGTCCGCACAGCGTAGGCTTGAGCCGAGCCTGAGCGGCTGAGGCTTGAGCGCAACGCTGATCGTCGCTCGGCTGTCACTGTACGCTGAGTGCGGCTCCTGACTCCCCGCTGATCCTGTCCCGTGGTCCACGCCGACGGCCGGGTGTCGGCAGGCGACGCGATCAGAACGCCGACGCCCGTCCCGACTTCCAATCGGAATCGCGCCAGGCGAGGAGCGCGCGAAAGGCGCGCTGCAACGGAAAAAAGCTCTCACGCCTTATACGCGCCGTGCTTTCATTCTAAAAGCCGTATAAAAGCCGTAGAGAAAAACAGAGTCAGACCCTTGGCGACAGCTGCGGGCTCGTGCACCCGCGGGCTCGTACACCATGCGAGTGGCGTGGGCTGCAGCTGTTGAGAAACGGATGAGTGGCGCGCGGGGACAGCGATCGCACCGAGCACGAGCTCGCCGACGAAAAGCTCTCACTCTTGCTCGTTGGGCTCCTGGGCTGCATATCAGCGCTGTGGTTGAGGAGTTCTTTGCTTCTGGTGCTCGCAAGGACCTGCACTCTTCGGCTATTAAAGGGATCTGCGACCATTGGCGATCGCGGTTCATCGTCTCCTCGGTCAGTTGCCAGAGTCAGCACACCCTTCTCTGTCTTGTAGGTCAGCCAACCGAGCACCGTCTTCTGCCCGACAAGTACAACGCTAACGCGATGGGCGCTGTTCGACATCCGATGAGACCTCACGATGTGCACGCGAGCTCCAGCTGGAAGCGTGCACACCGCCGTTGAGCACAAATCCACCTTGCGGCGGACAATCCGCGGGACGAGAAGCACAAAGACATGGCTGAGCGTGCTGGCCGCCGGCAATGCAAGCTTGCTGCTATTCGCTGCCTCGAGCAGTGGCGCGCCTGTGAGACGATGCGTGCGGCGTGCTCCTGGAACTGCATGCTCCTCCTTGCCCTCGGCAGCAGGTGACACTTGGACCGGACGTGGCCGTGCCGATCTTGAGGCTCCTCTTCCTGCCGCGAGCGGCGGCGGCGGCTCTTGCCAAGCCAATGATTCGTGGCTCACAGCCATGTTGGGGCTTCCCGCTGCAAAGTCGAACTTTTTGTTCTTTTCCAATAAATCTCGGTTTCCTAAAGGGGAACCTCGCATTTGTCGGTTTCAGATCCCAGATGCTCGCAGCGCGGCTCAGGATTGCTTGTGCCGTGACAGTGTTGTGTGTCGTGGGAGGAAGCCCTCCAGGGAGCTCGTCGAGACCTTAGTCGAGCTCCCCCCGTGCATGCCAATTGCGTGCGCCAAAGCCCCTTGCCAAAGCCGAACCGCGAAACTGCCGACGCAGCGCCGTTTTTTCAACGTCCCTTTCCTTAAAATCCTTATGCACGCACACATCGCACGCAGCACACAGTTTGAAATCAGGGTATGAGGATTGTGTGCAAATCCAGATATTAATCTCTCCCCTGCTACCCCCCTTCTTGGGTAAATCATTCCGAGTTTGTTGTGTAGAACTCAGGGTATGAGGATGATCGTGTGCAAATCCAGACGAGATACCTGACGAGATATTATCCCTCTACCCCCTTTGGATAAAAGCAGAGCACATAGTTGCGTAACATACACCCGCAGTACACCCGTCACAACTATTGTATTCATGGTCACGATAAGGTCACGATGTGTCATAGTGTCAACATGCTCACACGCTATCGTGGACGCTCACAATGGCGCTTTGTTCGAAGGCGCGGTCGATGGAAGGATGCAACACAGCACAGCACATCACTCGGAGGCACCCATAACGCGCCCCGCACTCTCACTCCGCAATTACCGCAATCACTCCGCAATCGCCGCCAGCATGGCGCCCGCTTCTTTAGCCACCTTGGCGCCTCCCTTGGCGCGACTGGTGGACGCCGCTTTATTGGCACCCTTTTTGGCGCCCGCGCCTGCGCCTGACGCGTTCGATCGGTCGCTCTCGTTCCCGGTCGCACGTGACGTCTTGGCGATCGCCTTCTTCTCCTTTTTGGAGAGCTCATTCGCGGGCGCCGTACTGGGCACTGTATCGGCGGCACCACGCGCTGCGGGCGGCGGCGGTGCCGGCGTCTGTGGAACGGCGCCCGGCTCGGCGCCAGCGTCTCCGTCGGCGACTTTGGCGTCCTTCCCACTGACCTTGGGAACCGACAAGTGTGGTGTGTCCTTCTTGACGCCAAAGCGCGCCGTCGTCTTCGCGTCCTCCTTTGGCGAGGTAGGCCGCCATCCTGGTGTGCCTGGCCCCCCCGCCCCCAGGCCGCTGCCCTCCCCCCCGTCGCGGGCCGGCGAGTTCTCTTGACGTAACAGTGCTCTAGACGTACGTGGCCGATTGTACCTGTGGGGACGAGGCGCTGTGGTGAGCCCATGCATGCAAGGCGGGTCATCAGTGGCAATCAGTGGGGCCGATCGTACCCATGGGCGCTGTGGTGAGCCCATGCATGCAAGGCGGGTCATCAGTGGCAATCAGTGGGGCCGATCGTACCCATAGGTGCCGAGCAGCTCCGAAGGCGCCGTCGTGGGCGTGGGCGGGCTGCCGGGTGTGCCGGGCGCGCGGTACGAGCGGTCGTGGATGGCGAAGCCCATCTTGGTTGCTTTCGACTTGAAGCGGGGGGAGAAGAGCAGATGCTGCAACGACTCCACCTGAACGCCGAGGGTTGGCCATCAGAGGGTCGGTCATCAGAGGGTCATCAGAGGGTCATCAGAGGGTCATCAGATAGCCATCAGAGGGTCATCAGAGAGTCATCAGAGGGTCATCAGAGGGTCATCAGAGGGTCATCAGAGAGTCATCAGAGGGTCATCAGAGGGTCATCAGAGGGTCATCAGAGAGCCATCAGAGGGTCATCAGAGGGTCATCAGAGGGTCATCAGAAAGCCATCAGAGGGTCATCAGAGGGTCATCAGAGGGTCATCAGAGGGCCATCAGAGGGTCATCAGACGGTACCTGAAGCCTTGGGTTAGCATGGCATGAGTCCCAGCCTCGCCCCTTGATGGTGGGGTTCGTCTCGCCGTTCGCGCGCTTCTCCGCCAACTCCTCGGCCGCCTGTGTCGCGTAGGGGGACCATCAGTCGGCATCAGTCGCAATCAGTCGCCATCAGTCGCCATCAGTCGCCATCAGTCGCCATCAGTCGCCATCAATCGCCATCAGTTGCCATCAGTTGCCATCTGTCGCCATCACGCACCTGCGCCTTGAGGGTCTGGAAATCGGGGTACTCGTGTGTAATCATGTGTAATCAGGGGTACTCGTGTGTAATCAGGTGTCCTCGCGCACCTGCGCTTCTAGGGTCTGGAAATACGATTTCTGCACTGGGATCTTGATGGCGAACGTTCGATCAGGCTGTGGAGCATCGACGTTGAGCAATTGCAAGATGCCCACAGCTTGCTTTCTCAGCCAGTTCTCGGGGCCGTGCGAGATCGCAATCAGCGGCTCGATGGCGCCGTCCTCGGAGATTTGGCGAGCTGCGGACGGATCTCCCGCCAGGTTGCACAGCGCGGCGGCCGCATAACCCTGCGCCTCCGACTTGCTCTTGAGCAGCAAGACCAGCGGCGCGATCGCGGCGGCTTCGGTCACCGCCTTGCAGAACATCGGCTCAGAGGTCAAACCCCACAGCGCACACGAGGCATGCTTCTGCGCAGGAAAGACAATGAGCGACACTCAGAAGGCAATCAACGGCCATGAACGACACTCAGAAGGCAAGCAGCGGCCATGAACGACACTCAGAAGGCAATCAGCGGCCATGAACGACACTCAGAAGGCACTGTGTGTCGACTATTGACCGTTCACACCTGTGCTCCCGCAGACCCATGGGTGAGAAGCTGGACGAGGTGTGGGATGCCGCCCGCTTGGACGAGGCATTGCTTCACCCCCCCCTGCTTGTCCTTGGCGAGGTCTGCAAGCAGTGCCGCGATCGAATCCTGAGCTTCGGGGCTGTCGGTGCGCCCGAGGAGCTTGACTAGAGGCGCGATGCCTGATGAGGACAGCAATCAGAGTGAACTCAGTTCGCGCTCAGTGCCAATCAGAGGACCATCCGTCCACTCATCAGCTGATGAGGACAGCAATCAGAGTGGAGCTCAGTTCGCGATCAGTGCCAATCAGAGGACCATCCGTCCACTCATCAGCTGATGAGGACAGCAATCAGAGTGGAGCTCAGTTCGCGATCAGTGCCAATCAGAGGACCATCCGTCCACTCGTCAGCATGCACTTATCAGCATGCACTTATCAGCATGCACTTATCAACATGCACTTATCAACATGCACTCGTCAGCATGCACTCGTCAGCATGCACTCATCAGCATGCACTCATCAGCATGCACTCATCAGCATGCACTCATCAGCATGCACTCATCAGCATGCACTCATCATGGGCGATCCCTCCGCAGGCAATCCCCGGCCTTGCCGAATCTCAAAGGGCAATCCCCGGTCTTGACGAATCTCAAAGGGCAATCCCTCCGGGCTCACCCCCGGCCTTGACGAATCTCAAAGGGCAATCCCTCCAAGCTCACCCCCTGCCTTGACGATCGCGGCCTTATTCGCGGTGGACGAGTCGAGATGGAAGAGAGCACATGCGGCATGGTTGGCCGCTGTGACACGCTCGCTCGTCAGCAGTGCGACGAGCAAACCGATGCCGTCGGCTTCGGTGATGCGCTGCTGTGCCGTCGTGGATGAGGACAAGTGCCAGAGCGCCGCGCTCGCCCTTGTCTGTGCCTCGAGAGCCATCTTCTGAGCCTCGGCGCCCACCTGCATGCATGCAATCAATCGCCATCAGGGTGCAATTAGGGTGCCATCTCAGGTACCATCAGAGTGCCCTCAGGGTGCAATCAGGGTGCAATCAGGGTACCATCAGGGTGGAGTCAGGGTGCAATTAGGGTACCATCAGTCACAGCCAGAGGCCATTAGAGGCAATGAACGACGCTCACCTTATGAGCCGAGCTTGCGCCGAGCATCTTGACGAGAGGCTCGACACCGCCCGCCGCCACGATCTGCTGCTTGCACTCCGAGCCGCGCGCGAGGTCGGAGAGCGCCGCGGCGGCGCGCACCTGTGGGGAAGGGAGGAGGTCGCGCCGTGGTGAGCACTTGCATGCAAGGCAGAGGTTGGAGAGAGCCGCGGCGGCGCGCACCTGCATGCATGCAATTGGAGGCCACCGGACGCCATCAGGGGCACTCAGACGCAATCAGTCGCACTCAGCGCGCGCACCTGCGACTTGTTCACGTTGCGACCGTCCCCGAGGAGCTGTACGAGAGGGAGGATGGCGCCTGCCGCCGCGATGACCAGCCGATTCTCTGCGGACCGGTTCGCGAGCATGGCGAGGGTTTCTGCGGACTTCATCTGCGCCGCGGCGTTCCTCCCTTCGAGGAGGGCCACGAGGGGCTTGACGACCGCGTTGCGATTCTCTTGATTCGGCGCCGCGATGTGAAGGATCGCCCCCTGAGCATACCTGTGAAACGCGAGGTGTGAAACGCGAGGTGTGAAGCGCGAGGTGTGAAGTGCGAGGTGTGCACGCGAAAGCGCCGTAGTGAGCTCTCGCATGCAAGGCTGCTCGTTCATCAGTGGCCATCAGCGTACCCTTGCGTCGCCTCCGACTCGGCGCCCAGGAGGCCAACCAGAGGTGCGATGGCTCCAGCGCGTGCGAGGGACACCTGTGGGGACGCAGTGGGGGCGTCGTGGTGAGCACTTGCATGCGGAGAGGTGCGATGGCTCCAGCGCGTGCACGGGCCAATCTCGGACCAATCTCGGTCCGGTGTCGGGGCAATCTCGGACAAATCTCGGTCCGATGTCGGGGCAACCTCGGGGCGATCTCGTGAGGGTGTTGGGTGAGCACCTGGTTCTCGGGGCAATCTCGGGGCAATCTGGGAGCGATCTCGTGAGCACCTGGTTCTCGGGGCAATCTCGCGAGAGGCTTTCCATCGCAGCGGCGGCGAACTCCTGCGCACGGTCCGAGTCCGCAGAGAGGTTGGCGACGAGCGCGGGCAGCGCGCCTTCGCGCGCGATCATGAGCTGGTTGTCGGGGGTCGACGAGAGGTGCCAGAGCGCTCTGGTCGCGTTCTCGCGAGGCCCGAGGGCGTTGGCGCACAGCACCTGTGGGGAAGCAGGCGCGGCGTCGTGGTGAGCACTTGCATGCTGAGAGGCCCGAGGGCGTTGGCGCACAGCGCCTCGACGAGCGGTCCTCAGAGGTCACCAGAGGTCATCAGAGGTCATCAGAGGTCGTCAGAGGTCATGAGCACCTCGACGAGCGGTGGAATCCCGCCTTCGTCCGCGACCGCAATCTTATTCATCTGGCTGCCCGCGGCCACCGCCGCAAGCGCGCCCGCCGCCCACTTTTGGGCATCGGCCTTCGCATCAAAGTCCGCACTGCGCTTGAGGGTGCCATCATCTCCCGGCAAGGCCCCCTTGGCGCCATGCTTGAGCATCGAGACGAGCGGGCGGATGGCGCCGGCTTCGACGATGGTCGTCTGCGCGTCGGAGGTAGGGCGCATGTAATGAGAGGGCTCATCAGGGCTCATCATGGGCTCATCAGAGGCTCATCAGGGCTCATCAGGGCTCATCAGGGCTCATCAGGGCTCATCGGGGCTCATCGGGGCTCATCAGGGCTCAACAGAGGTGTCCTCAATCGCACTCACCTGCACGTCAGGCGAATCGCGCGCGAGGTCCGCCAGGGCGCGAGCGGCCATCTGCGGCGGTCCGAGGCTTGGGTCCACCTGTGGGGACGCACAAGGGAGGCGTCGTGGTGAGCACTTGCATGCTGAGAGGTGCGATGGCTTGGGTCCGATGGAGGCTAAGGTGCACCAGCCACTCCACGAGCGCCGAGATGGCGCCGGCCGCCGCGATCGAGAATTGCGTCGCCGAGTTCGCGCCCGGCAGTGCAGCGCGTGACATTTGAGCGAGGGCGAGTGCCGCGTGTCGTTTGGCGCCTCGAGAGCCGGTGCGGAGGAGCTTGACGAGAGGCAGGATGCCGCCTGATGAGGGAGGCCATCACGAGTCAATCAAGAGGTCATCAGTGGGAGGAGCTCGACGAGGGGCAAGAGCGGGCGGGCGTACCCGCAGACACGATGTCGGCCTTGTTGACGGCGGTGAAGGAGATGACGGCCGGGATATCATCCGAAGTAATCCCCGAGAGCACCGCGGCAGCATGCTCCTGCGCGACGAGGGAAAGGTTGCCGGACCGCAGGATCTTGATGATCGGGTCCGCACAGCCCGCGCTCGCGATGGACACCTTCGAGACGATGTCGGATGCCGAGTACAGCAGCCAGAGCGCGTACCTGGGCACAAGGAGGGAGGAGGCGCCGTGGTGAGCGTCCGCATGCAAGGCAGCTAGGTCATCAGTGCGGCAATCAACGTACTCTTGGGCTTCGAGTGACCCAGTGGCAATCAGTGGCAATCAGTGGCAATCAGTGGCAATCAGTGGCAATCAGTGGCAATCAACGTACTCTTGGGCTTCGAGTGACCCAGTGGCAATCAGTGGCAATCAGTGGCAATCAGTGGCAATCAACGTACTCTTGGGCTTCGAGTGACCCATCCTTGAGTAGGCTGACGAAACGCTCGATGCCGCCCGCCATCTGGACCGTCATCTGGGACTCGGCGCCCCCCGACTCTGCCATGCCCTTGAGGGCCGTCCACGCGCGCTGGCGTACTTTGACGTCAGGCGATCCGAGCAGTTGGATGAGTTGTGCCGTCACCTGATGAGGGAGGCAATCATCAGGTCATCAGAGGCAATTAGAGGGCAATCAGAGGTCATCCGACGCAATCAAGAGGCAATCATCAGGTCATCCGACGCAATCAGAGGGCAATCAGAGGTCATCCGACGCAATCAAGAGGCAATCAGAGGTCATCCGAGTCATGTAGGCGGGTCGCACAGCGGTCAGAGATCTACAATCGTCAAAGGTGTGATCACACCTCCGAGTCCGTAGCGATACGTAATGAGACTCATCAGCCCGCGGCAGGCAATCACATGCAATTACAGAGGTCATCAGAGACTCATCAGAGACTCATCAGAGACTCATCAGAGACTCATCAGGGATGCAATCACGAGATCAGATGGATCGAGTGCCGTCAGTGTTCGTCAGTGGCAATCAGATGCACACAGATGCAATCAGATGCAATCAGATGCGATCGAGTGTCGTCAACGTTCGTCAGTGGCAATCACCTGCACGCGATGCTGTGCCGACTTGAGCGCAATCTGCCCAAGCGCCGATGCAGCGTGCGTCTGCCCCTGTGCAGTCTGCCCATCCCGCAGCTTGCGAGCGAGCTGTGGGATGGCGCCCCACTTTGCGAGCGCCCCCCGGTTCTCCGAATCGAGAGAGAGTGAATAGAGCAGCTGGGTTACGGTGTCCTGATGAGGGAGGCAATCAAGAGGTCATCAGAGGTCATCAGGGAGTAGAGCAGTTGACGAAGTCCAGTGGCGGGAGCCCGCGCGCCGTGACGAGCACTTGCACGCGGGCGGCTCGCGGCTCGGGCGGCGCGAGTGCCCACGACGACGCGGGGTGGCGGCTCACCTGCGCCTCATTCGAGGAGGTGTCCTGACTGAGCATCGCGACAAGGTTCTGGGCGACCGTCGATTGGTTGTCAGCGTTGGCGACGACCATAGTGGAGAGGGCTCCGGCGGCTTGCGTCTTCGCCTCGGCCGTGCCTGTCTCAACGAGCGCCACAGGTCATCAGAGGCCATCAGAGGCCATCAGAGGTCATCAGAGGTCATCAGAGGTCATCAGAGGTCATCAGAGGCCATCAGAGGCCATCAGAGGTCATCAGAGGGCCATCAGAGGGCCATCAAAAGGCAACAGAAGTTCTCAGAAGTCGTCAGCACACCTGTCTCGAAGAGCGCCACGAGAGCAGGTACGCCACCCGCCTTAGCGATGGCCACTCCGTTGCTGTGAAGCTTGGCTAGTGAGTGCAGCGCGCCCGCCGCCGTCTCTGCGGCCAGGGCGCCCCCCTCGCTACCTGATGAGGGAGGCAATCAAGAGGTGTCCTCAGCGATCATATGAGGTCATCAGGTGTCATCAAGCTACCAGATGAGGGAGGCAATCAAGAGGTGTCCTCAGAGACATCTCAAAGGCCATCAGAGGCAACCGGAGGTGATTAGAGTCCATCAGAGGCCATCAGAGGTGATCAGAGGTCATCAGAGGTCATCAGAGGTCATCAGAGGTGATCAGAGGTCATCAGAGGCCATCAGAGGTCATCAGAGGTCCCTCGGCAGTCCCCCACCTGGCTGCAGCAGCGCGACCAGCGGAATGATGCCGCCGCATTCGAAGATGAGCTGCTGATTGGGCGCGTGATCAGCGGCGAGGCTCCAGAGAGCCCCGGCGGCATCTCGATGCACCTCGGGAGATCCTTTCGAGAGTAGGCCGATGAGCAGTGGCACGCCGCCCGCCGTGGCGATCGCCTTTTGATTGGGCCCGTTTTGGAAGGCCATCGACCAAAGCGCCGAGGCAACCTCCTTTTGGAGGAGCACCTGATGATGAGGGGGGGCAATCGAGACGTGTCATCAAGAGGTCATCAGTGGTCATCAGAGGTCATCAGTGGTCATCAGAGGCGCGTATCGGAGGCACGGAGAGGTCATCAGCCTCTTGGTACGCAACCAGTCACGCAACCAGTCACGCAAGCAGTGCTCCTCAAGGGAGATCGCACCTCGGCCTTGTCGATCCCCTTGACGCCCGATGAGAGCATGCCAACGAGCGGCCCGATGGCGCCCCACCTGCATGCAATCAGTGGCAAGCATCAGTGGCAATCATCAGTGGCAATCAGTGGCAGCATGCCAATGGCGGCCCGACGGCGCCTCACTTGGCGAGCGCCTCTTGATTGGACGTAATCAGAGGTCATCAGAGGTCGTCAGAGGTCATCAGCGGCCCGACGGCGCCTCACTTGGCGAGCGCCTCTTGATTGGATGTGTGAGCTCGCGCGAGGTTCGAGATCGCACGAGCTGCCTTCGTGCGCGTCGGCGTATCGGGCGCAGTGAGCAGCTGCACGAGCATCGTCGCGATCGTGTTCTGATTCTGCGGATTATCGAGTGCGATCGCTGCTAGCGCCCCCGCCGCCTGAAGTTGCGTCTCGGCACCGCCGACTCCCAACAAGGCAACCAGCGGCGCTAGTCCCCCCGCCTCCGCAATCGCCGCCTGGTTCTGCGCATGGTTCGCCGAGAACGACCAGAGCGCCGAGGCGGCGGCTTTCTTCGCCGACTCGGCCCCGTCGCCTTCGAACCACGAGACACGAAGGGGCGCGCTGTGGTGAGCACTTGCATGCAAGGCGGGTGCACAGAGACCATCCGCGTGATTCGCGAGTCTTGCACGTACCTTGGAGTAGCGCCACGAAGGGTGCGATGCCCCCAGCCTGGGCGGCGGCGCTCTGGTTGGCCGGGTTGTCGCGCGCGAGCTCGGAGAGGGCAGAGGCCGCGCGGGCATTCACCTGATGAGGGATGCAATCAGATGTCATCAGAGATCATCAGAGGCCATCAGCGGCCATCAGCGGTCATCAGCGGTCATCAGCGGCCATCAGAAGCCATCAGGAGCAATCACCTCGTCTCCGTGCTCGCGTGACAGAAGGCTCACGAGGGGCGCGATGCCACCCGCCGCCGCGATCGCCGTTTGGTTGTCCTTCGAGCCCATCGCTATCGACGCCAGTGCGCCCGCCGCCTTGCCCTGCGCCTTAGTCGACTCTTCGTGCAGCAGTCTCACGAGTGGTGTGATGGCGCCGATGCCCGCAATCGCCTGATGAGGAATGCAATCCGAGGTCATCAGAGGCCATCAGAAGGTGTCGCGAGTGGCGTGATGGCGCCGATGCCCGTAATCACCTGCGAGTTGGCAATCAGAGGCACTCAGAGGCACTCAGAGGCAATCACCTGCGAGTTGGCCTTGTTGTTCCGCGAGAGCGACCAGAGGGCGCCGGCGGCTTCGGAGCGGGCCTCCACCCCCCGGCTCGCTACGATGTTGACCTCACCCGCGCTGATGACGAGCTCAATCGAATTCCTTCTCTCTCGAGTGGCGGCGGCGACGGCGGCGGCGGCGCCCTGTAGAGAATCATCGCCCGACATGTAGGGGATCGACGGGTCGAGCATGCCGACAAGCAACTCGAGAGCGCCTTCTTTGGCAACCGCGGTCTGTATCTCCTTGGAATCGCGCGACATGTTCGAGAGGACCGCCGCCGCTTTGGATTGCGCCTCGGTGCTCTCGACCGTGAGCAAGCCGACGAGCGGCTTGACGCCGCCATGCGACGCGATCGAGATCAGATTCTCGGGCTTGTCGCCGCTCAAGTGCACGAGTACCTGATGAGGGAGGCACTCAGAGGAAATTAGAGGTCATCAGACGCGCCGCGGCCGCGAGGGTCTAATTAGAGGTCATCAGAGGTCATCAGAGGTCATCAGAGGTCATCAGAGGTCATCAGAGGTCATCAGAGGTCATCGGAGGCCATCAGACGTACCGCGGCCGCGAGGGTCTTAGCTTTGAGGCTCGTCGCTCCTGCCTCATGACTACCGCGCAGCTGCACGATGAGCCTCTCAATCGCACCCGCCTCTGCGATGGCCGTACGGTTCTCCGCATGCTCGGCAAACTTGATGAGCATTTGGGTCACCTGATGAAGGAGGCAATCAAGAGGCCATCAGACGCCATCAGAGGCCAACACGGCAAACTTATTGATGAGCATCGGGGTCACCTGATGAAGGAGGCAATCAAGAGGCCATCAGACGCCATCAGAGGCCAACACGGCAAACTTGATGAGCATCTGTGTCACCTGATGAAGGAGGCAATCAAGAGGCCATCAGACGCCATCAGAGGCCATCAGACTCAATCAGGGGCCATCAGAGGGGTCACAGAGGCCATCATTGGTTACCTGCTCTTGGGCCTCTGCTGAGCCCGATCAATCAAGGACCATCAGAGGGGTCATCCGAGGCCATCATGGGTCACCTGCTCTTGGGCCTCTGCTGAGCCCGATCCGAGCAGCGCCACAAGGCCCGTCGCGATCGCGAGTTGGTTCGAAGGGTCGTTCTGCGCGAGGCAAGTGAGAGCAAGGACTGCTTCCTCCTTCGCTGCGATCGTGCCGGTGCCAAGCAGCGCGACGAGCGGCGAGATGGCGCCCGCATTCACGATGCGCACCTGATCAGGGAGGGAGGCAATCAAGAGTAAATCAAGAGGATCTCACAGGCAATCACAGGCAATCGGAGCCAGTGTCACGATGGCGATGAGCGCCGAAAGAGATGATGCCCGAGTGTTCACGGTGCCCGAGTGTCCATATTAGGCAATGGTGCGTACCGGCGCGCCCTGGTTATTCGTCGCGAGGAGCCACAGGACATGGGCTGCACGCCCTTGCGCCTCCTCATTCTTACCTGATGAGTGAGGCAATCCGATGGTCATCAGCGCTCATCATCAGCGCTCATCATCAGCGCTCATCATCAGCGCTCATCATCAGCGCTCATCATCAGCGCTCATCATCAGCGCTCATCATCAACGCTCATCAGTCTTACTTCCAAGGAGGCCGACGAGCTTCTTCGCAATCTGGGCTTGATTGTCCGGGTTCTCATTCGAGAGCCGCGTTAACGCCGCGATGGCGTGTACGTGCGCCTGCTCCGTCCCGTCGTCGAGCAGCTGCACGAGCGGCGCGATCCCGCCCGCTTTGGCGATCGTCACTTGGTTGACTGCATCCACGGAGAGGTGCCAGAGCGCCGAGGCGGCGCGCTCTTTGCCCATTTGATTGCCAGAGCTCACCTGTCAACCACGGTCAAGGCGCCGTGGTGAGCACACGCATGCTGGGTTGCCCATTTGATTGCCAGAGTTCACTAGGCTGACGAGCACTAAGAGGTCATCCGAGGTCATCCGAGGTCATCCGAGGTCCTCCGAGGTCCTCAGAGGTCCTCAGAGGATATCAGAGGATATCAGAGGTCATCAGAGGTCCTCAGCTCACCAGGCCGACGAGCGGTAAGATGCCTCCGGACGCCGAGATTGCAATCAGAATGCAATCAGCATGCAATCAGCTCACCAGGCCGACGAGCGGTAAGATGCCTCCGGACGCCGAGATTGCATTCAGTCGATCACCTTCGAAGATATCCCACACTCCTTTGACGCCGTCACTCGTCTCCTCAATGCTATTCGAGTCACTTCCGGTGCCGAGGAAAGAGTTCGCCAAGGTTTCCGCAGTCTCGGCGGTGCCTGTGAACGGGGGGGCGAGGCGCCGATGTGAGCACATGCATGCCAGGCTGGGTTCATCAAGATGTCCGCCGTCTCGGCAGTACCTGACGGCGCGGACATCGCGACGGGCCGTTTGCCGCCCTTGATCTCCTGCAACGAGCGCATCGCAAGCGGGCCGACCAGCGGCAGCACTTCCTTACCCCACGGTTCCCGCGCAAACACCTTCTCGAGCTCCGTTTGGATCCGCTGCCGTTCGATGATGGCGCCCTGGGGGGCGAGGGAGACAGCGAGCGCGCTGTGGTGAGCACTGGTTGCATGCCACCCAGGTCCAAATCAGGCGATGCACTGGGCGCGCTGTGGTGAGCACTGGTTGCATGCCACGCAGGTCCAAATCAGGCGATGCGTAGCGATGCACTGTTTACCTTGGCGAGGTCCGAGACGACCGCCGCCGCGAGCTCCTGCGCCTTGGCCGAGCCCGTCTTTGAGAGCGCGACCAGCTCGGCGATCGCGCCGCAGTCGACGATGACGCCCTGATTGTCCGTGGTGGCGCACAGGTGCCAGATGGCGCGTGCTGCATGCTCCTGCGCTAGCTCAGAGCCGATGCGGAGAAGCATCAGAAGCGGTGGTACGCCTCCTTCGTCGATGATGCGCTCCTGCATCATCTCGTCTCCGTACGCGAGGTCCGAGAGGGTCGCCGCGGCCTGTTCTTGCATGCCGATCACTTCCTCGGTATGCGACTGAGGAGACTCTTCCTTGTCCTTGGAGCCCTTGTCCTGGCGGGGAGATGGCGAAGCTCATCAGTGGCAATCAATGGTAATCTAAGGCTCGTCAGTGGCAATCAATGGCAATCAAAGGGCAAGCCCCTCACCTTCGTCGAGATGACAGAGCTCATCAGTGGCAATCAATGACAATCAAGGGGGGCATGCCCCTCACCTTCACCGTGGGCATGCTCCCCAGCTCATCCGTGTTCGCGCCGATCACGCGCGCCACGAGCTCCCACATCTTGCGAGACGTGATGGTCGACGAGAGAGAGACCGATGTGAGCATCGTGATGAGTCGCTTGACGCCGCCCGCCTGCGCGATCAGATGGCGCCGATCAGGTCATCCGAGGTCATCCGGGGACATCCCCGAGGTCATCCGAGGTCATCCGAGGTCATCAGCACACCTGCGCGATCAGATGGCGCCGTACCGCGCCCGGCTTCTCCGGCGTCTTCAGCGACCCTCCCGTTGGGGAGTTCGGTCGGCCGTGCACCGAATCGGCCGCCTCGTTGCCTAATATGGCATCGGCGCCCGTCTCGGCTTCGGGTGGGGCTCCGCCATCGTCTGGGGTGGTCGCATGATCGCGCGCGAGGGAGGCGAGCGCACGGGCCGCCGTCTCGGGCGTCCCCACCACAGGCGAGGCGAGCATGGCGACGAGTGACGAAATCCCCTCGGCCTCGGCGATCACGTTGCGGTTGGCGGGAAGCAACCCCACCTGCCACAATGAGCCACATTGAGCCACATTGGACATTGGGGAGGTTTGTACCAAATTAGGGAGCAGTCCCAAATTAGGGAGCAGTCCCACCTCGGCGATGGCGCATGCAGCCTGCTGCTGCAGAGGTCATCAGAGGTCATCATCAGAGGTCATCATCAGAGGTCATCAGCACACCTCTGCGATGGCGCATGCCGCCTGCTGCTGGCCCGCCGGAGATCCGTCCCGCAGCAGTCGCACGAGAGGCGGCACCCCGCCCATCTCAGCGACCATGGTTGAGACACCAGAGTTGTGGAGCGTGCGCGCCGTGCTGAGCAGGCGTGAGATGACCACGGCCGCGAGCTCCTGCACATGCATGTGCTCCGACGAGGTCATAAGCGGTCATCAGAGGTAATCAGAGGTCATCAGCGGTCATCAGCACACCTGCGCATGCACGTCCTCCGATGAGAGCATCGAGCACAGAGGCTGCATCCCACCAGCCGCTGCTATCGCCTCTCCCGCGGTGGAGTTGCCGGCGAGGTGCCAGAGCGTGCGCGCTGCCGCCGCCTGCGTCGCCAAGTTGCCCTTTGAGAGAAGCTCGATGAGGGGAGGGATGCCATTCGAGCGCGTGATGAGGCCTGTGGGGAAGCAGAGGAGGCGTCGTGGTGAGCACTGGCATGCTGAGGGGAGGGATGCCATTCGAGCGCAGCGCGTGATGAGCCCTTGGATGCTCCCAGTGAAGGCAATCAAATGCAATTAGAGGCAATTCGAGGCAATCAGAGGCAATTAGAAGCAATCAGAGGCAAGCAGAGGCAAGCAGAGGCAATGTGATGAGACCTTGGAGCGGCTCATTATTGGTGGCCATGGCTAGCAATGCGGAGGTCGCCTCGCGCTGCGCGTCTGCGTTGTAGCCGCCCTTGGCGTTTGAGTCAAAGCCACCGGCGAGCCACATGATCAGGGGTGGCACGCCCCCAGCCTTGGCGATTGCGACTTGGTTCGCCTGGGCAATTAGAGGCCAATCAGGGGCACTTAGAGGCCGATCAGGGGCACTTAGAGGCAATCAGGGGCAATTAGAGGCCAATCAGGGGCAATTAGAGGCCGATGAGGGGCAATTAGAGGCCAATCAGGGGCCAATCAGAGACGCCATCAGGCACACTACCTGGTTGCCCGAGGAGAGCTTGGAGACCGAGTATAGCACGCGCACCGCGCCTCCCACGGTCTGCACCATCGCGATGCGTGAGGTCAGCTTGGCGACGATCAACTTGGCGATTGTCTCGCGGTTGTCGGCGTGCTTGTGGGAAAGGGCCAGAAGGGCACCTGTGGGGATCTCGAGAGAACCCGAGGTGATCAGAGCAAGTCAGAGCTCATCAGAGCTCATCAGAGCTCATCAGGGCTCATCAGGGCTCATCAGGGCTCATCAGCGTTTGTCATGAGCTCATCAGTGCTCATCAGGAGCTCATCAGGAGCTCATCAGGAGCTCATCAGCACGCACCAGTGGAGATCTCAAGAGAGACATCGGTGTTCCCTCCTACCATCAAGGTCACGAGCGGCTCGATGCCGCCCAGCTTGGCCACGGTGACCTTGTTCGGGTTGTTGTCTTGTGAGAGGGACCAGAGGGCGAACGCAGACTGCTCACGGACATCTTGCGACCCTTCACGCACGAGCGTGCACAGAGGGGCGATGGCGCCTGTGCGTGCGATGGCCGCCTGGTTCTCCATCGAGCTGTGGGCGAGCTGTGCGAGCGCCATCGCCGCCTGGGAGCGCATAGGGAGCGCATGCAATGAGAGTGGTCATCAGTGGACCTCGGGGTCATGTGTGTGGGGGTAATCAGGGGCCATCGACGGTCATCAGCGGTCATCAGAGCTAATCACCTGAGCTTGTAGCTCGGCCGAGGGTGACGCAAGCATCAAGACGAGGGGCGGTATAGCTCCGGCCTCCGCGATGGAGACCTTATTTGCGAGATTGCCCTCCGCGAGCTGTGAGACGGCGTTGGCCGTGAGGGAGCACAGCTGCGCCGCCTGCGACATCTCCTTGACGTTGGCCGTCGACGCGATGAGGACGGAGGCAAGCAGCGGGATGCCCCCTGCGGAGGCGATGGCAGACTGAATCGACTCTGATTTGTAGGCGAGCTTCGAGATGGCCGAGACGGAGTTCTCCTTGGCCTTGGAAGACGAGCCTGAATCAGCATGCAATCGGCATGCAATCAGTATGCAATCAGCATGCAATCAGTATGCAATCAGCATGCAATCAGTATGCGATCAGCATGCAATCAGCATGCGCGCCTTCGAGGAGAGAGAGCAGCGGCGCGATGCAATCAGAATGCGATCAGCATGCAATCAGCATGCGCGCCTTCGAGGAGAGAGAGCAGCGGCGCGATGCAATCAGCATGCAATCAGCATGCAATCAGTATGCAATCAGTATGCGCGCCTTCGAGGAGAGAGAGCAGCGGCGCGATGCAATCAGCATGCAATCAGCATGCAATCAGTATGCAATCAGCATGCAATCAGCATGCGCGCCTTCGAGGAGAGAGAGCAGCGGCGCGATGCCGCCCGCGTCGACAATCGAGACGCGATTCTCGGCCGAATCTGATGCGAGGTTGGCGAGGGCGGCGGCGGCTTGTTCTTGAGCGCCTTGGCCGCCTTGGCCCTTATCGTACAGCATGCTCACCAGCTTCTTGATGATGAGAGCGCGGTTGGCGGACTCGAGGGAGAGACGTACGAGGGCGCCCTGCCATTAAGGACTCATTAGGGAGGTCATCGGGAGGTCATCAGGGAGGTCATTAGGGAGGTCATTGGGAGGTCATCAGGGAGGTCATTAGGGAGGTCATTGGGAGGTCATCAGGGAGGTCATTAGGGAGGTCATTGGGAGGTCATCAGGGAGGTCATCGGAGAGGGCGACTTGCCCAAATTAGGGCCGAGCTCACTGCCCAAATTAGGGCTGAGCTCACTGGCAATCAGTGACGGGGGAGCAGTCCCACCTCCGCATGCAATCAGTGACCTCCGCATGCAATCAGTGACAGGGGAGCAGTCCCACCTCCGCATGCTTGCGAGCGCGCGAGTTACGGCTGCCGAGCAACTCGACGAGAGGCCCGATGCCGCCAGCCTCGGTGATCGCGAGCCGGTTCGAGTTGTCGTCCGCGAGAGAGAAGAGGGCACCAGCGGCCTCCTCCTGGGCCGGGTCCCCACACGTGCCGTCGAGCAGACCGACGAGGTGGGGGATGGCGCCCGCCTGATGAGGGAGGCAATCACGAGTCAAAAGAGGTCATCAAGAGGTGGGGGATGGCGCCCGCCTAATGAGGGAGGCAATCACGAGTCAATCAAGAGGTCATCAGTGGGAGGAGGGCCCCCGCCTGTACCCAGCGGGCAATCAGTTGGATGAGGGAGGCAATCAGTTGGGCACCTGGGCAATGTCGGCCGCAGTCTGCTGATGACCATCCGCTAGTCGCGCGAGCGCCGCCGCGGCGAACTTTTTGGCCTTGTCGGCAAGGAGTTTGCCCTCGTTGTCGGCGACGGTCAGCAAACTGACCAGCGGCATTATGCCGTTCTTTTCGACCACCTCGTCGCGGTTGGCGGCGACGAGGGCGAGGTCGGAGAGCGCGGCGGCGGCGTACCTGTGGGAAGGGAGGAGGTCGCGCCGTGGTGAGCACTCGCATGCAAGGCAGAGGTCAGAGAGCGCGGCGGCGGCGGCGCACTGCTTCGAGTCCATCGTATCCTCTTCGGTCACCAGCTGCACTGTGAGGTCGACGGTAGGGGTGAGCTGTTTTGGGGGCGTGCCCATATTAGGCAACTGCGCCTCCGCTTCTTCGTGCGCTGAGGGTGGCAGCGCAGGAGGAGACGGCGCCGGTGCGGAGATGATCTTGATGAGAGGTTCAATCCCGCCTTTGGATGCGACTGCAATCTGCGCCTTCGCATTGTTCTTGACGAGGCTCGCGAGGGCGGCGGCCGCTTGCTGCCTCGTGATCTGGACGGGCGAGTGGGGCGCATGCAATGAGAGAGGTCATCAGCGGTCATCAGCGGTCATCATCGGTCATCGGCGGTCATCAGCGGTCATCAGCGGTCATCAGCGGTCATCAGCGGTCATCAGTGGTCATCAGTGGCCGTCACCTGTACGGGCGAGTGTAACGACTTAACGAGCGGCTCGACGCCGTCCTCATCGAGTAGCGTCTTCTGATTGCTCTCCGTAATTGAGAGCGAGAGCGACCAGAGGGCGTACGCGCGCGCCTCGGTCGTGCCGTGCTTGAGGAGGAAGATCAGATCGGAGGTCGGACCCGCCTTGGCCACCTGATTAGGGATGCAATCAGAGGGTCAGAGGTCGTCAGATGTCGTCAGATGTCGTCAGATGTCGTCAGAGGTCATCAAAAGTCAGTCAGAGGTCCTCAGAGGCCACGCGCACACACACCTCCTCAATCGAGTTCGGGTTTTCACGCACTAGGCGCCATTCAGTCAAGCAATCAGTGCTCATCAAGGGAGATCGCACCTCCTCAATCGAGTTCGGGTTTTCACGCACTAGGCGCCATTCAGTCAAGCAATCAGTGCTCATCAAGGGAGATCGCACCTCCTCGATCGAGTTCGGGTTTTCACGCACTAGGCGCCAGAGCGCTGCGGCGGCGTTCGACTTGGCCTCCGTCGACCGTCCAGCCCTCGCTGTCGCCTCGGTGCCCGTCACGGCGCCCTCAACGCCCCCAGTGCCGAGGAGACTCACCAGCAGCATCGACATCTGGCGCTGGTTGTCGATGTTCTGGAAGCCCAGCGACGCGAGCGCGTTCGCTGCATGCAATTGGGCCCGGGCTCCGCCCGTCTCGAGCAGGCTCACCTGCCAAATTAGGGACGTCCATATCAAACTCGGCGGGCGTCCACTGGCAATCATGGTGCGATCGACGGCTCCGCCCGTAATCGTGGCGCAATCATGGCGCGATCATGGCGTAATCAGGGTGCAATCATGGTGCGATCGACGGCTCCGCCCGTAATCGTGGCGCAATCATGGCGCGATCATGGCGTAATCAGGGTGCAATCATGGTGCGATCGACGGCTCCGCCCGTAATCGTGGCGCAATCATGGCGCGATCATGGCGTAATCAGGGTGCAATCATGGTGCGATCGACGGCTCCGCCCGTAATCGTGGCGCAATCATGGCGCGATCATGGCGTAATCAGGGTGCAATCATGGTGCGATCGACGGCTCCGCCCGTAATCATGAGCCTCTCCCAAGGCAAGCTCACCGTCGGCGCGATGCCACCGGCGCTGGCGATGGCGATCTTGTTCTCGACGTGCCCTTCGGAGAGGACCCAGATCGCGCCCGCCGCCTCTGCCTTCACTTCCTCCGTGCCTGGCACCGCCGGGGAGATTGCATCTCGGGAGAGTGCATCTCGGGAGAGTGCATCTCGGGAGAGTGCATCTCGGGCACCCCTCGCGCCGCTCAGGCGCAGCTGCGCCACGAGCGAGCCGATGGCCCCGTTGTCGGCACACGCGGTCTGGTTGGCGAAGTTGTTGCGGCTGATCTCGGTCACAGCGAGAGCGGCCATGGCCTGATGAGGGAGGTCAACAGAGGTCATCAGCGGTCATTAGAGGTCATCAGAGGTCATCAGAGGTTATCAGAGGTCACAGCGGCCATGGCCTGATGAGGGAGGTCATCAGAGGTCATCAGAGGTCATCAGAGGTTATCAGAGGTCATCAGAGGCCACAGCGAGAGCGGCCATGGCCTGCACGTCGGGAGGGCCGCGCATGCAATGAAAGTGGCCATCCAGGGGTGTGCAGGGTCGTCAGGAGGCATCAGTGCTCATCAAGGGTCATCAGGTGAGTCATCAGCGGCACCCACCTGGACGTCGAGAGGGTGGTGGGGCGCGAGCAGCTCTACGAGTAGCTTGATGCCCCCAGCACGCGCCACAGAGTCCTGGTTGTCACGGTTGAATCGGGAGAGCTGTGCTAGAGCGCTCGCGCCTTGGGCCTGTGGGGAAGCAGCGAGGCGTCGTGGTGAGCACTCGGGCGCTCGCGCCTCGGGCCTAGGCGTGTGGGTTGCGGGATAGGGTGAGCTTGCCGCCCTTCGAGGGGTCATCAGGGGTCATCAGGGGTCATCAGGGGTCATCAGGGGTCATCATGTGCCTGCGCGTTTGGGTTGCGGGAGGTGACGATGGCGAGGAGGGGCCCGATGCCCCCCGCCCTGGCGATCTCCGATTGGGTGTCCACGTTGCTCCGTGCCACATTGGAGAGCGCTTCGGCGGCGGAGACCTGTGAATCGGGTGTGTGAAGCGCCGTAGTGAGCACTTGCATGCCAGGCGGGTCAGCCATATGAGAGAAGCGCTTCGGCAGCCGAGACCGGTGCCTTGTCATCAGCGGCCATCAGCGGTCATCAGAGGTCATCATGGGAGAGTGCTTCGGCGGCGGAGACCTGCGCCTTATCCGACACGCCGTTGAGCAGAGCGAGGAGCGGTGCGATGCCGCCCTGCTCCAGGATCGATAGCTGGATGGCCACGTTGGCCGCAAGAGAGAGGTCCGGGCCTGGCCAGAGCAGCGAGGCGCGAGGGTGAGCATGCAATTCGAGGGGTCATCAGCGGTCATCAGCGGTCATCAGCGGTCATCAGCGGTCATCAGCGGTCATCAGGGGTCATCACCTGGCCAGAGCAGCGAGGCGCGAGGGCGAGCATGCAATATTCCGAGGGGTCATCAGCGGTCATCAGCGGTCATCAGCGGTCATCAGATATGTCATCAGGGGTCATCACCTGGCCAGAGAAGCTTCGCGAGGGCGTTGGCAGCCGCTTGCTGCGCCTTGCCTCCCTTGAGCATCTCGAGCAAGAGTGGGACGGCGCCCGCCGCATGCACGGCCGCCTGCGCCTCCATATTCGCCGCCGACACGTTCGCCACGCAGTCGGCCGCTGAGATCTTGGCATCGTCAGTCCCAACGCGGAGTAGGCGGACGAGCGGCGCGATCGCGCCGGCCTTGATGATGGGCATCTGGTTCTCTGGGTCCTCAGAGAGGGAGGCGAGGGCGGCGGCGGCGTGCATCTGCGCCTTCTCCGAGCCGCTGCGCAGCACGCTCACGAGCGGCGTGATCGCCCCTGCGAGCACGATCGCATCACGCGGATTCCCCTCTGACGTGAAGTCGGTCTCCGCGAGCGCGATCTGCGCGAGAGTGGAGCAGGCGTGGATTTGGCCGCCGTCATTGCCCGAGGCGACGAGTTCCACGAGCGGCCCGATCGCGCCCGCCTTCACCATCGCCTTGACGTTCTCCTCCTGCTCGGCCATGATGTCGAGCAGGTACGCGGACTTCTCCTTGCCGTCCTGAGGAGCGCTCTTGAGTTCCTTGATGATGCGCGGGATGTCGTCCTTGGTCATCCCCGCGGCGAGCTTCCTCGTGCGGCCCTCGCCTCCCATGGCTGACGCGCAAGGGGCACGAGCTGGTGAGGAGGGGCGGCGCAGCGAGCTCCACGCTGGAGGCAAAAGTTGGCCTTTTGGGACCACCCACGAAAACTTGAGGGTTTGATACCCCAAATTGTTACGCATGCATCCTCGGATGAACTTTGAATTGCGTCGAAACGCATGATGGACGTTCGAGGTGATCGTACACAAAAAGGAGAGGACATTGCGAAGGCTTTGTATGTATAAATAGCCACAAGATCAGGTAACACGCATTTGAAGACGTTTTGTCTCGTGCGTGCGGCATCAGAAGGCACATACATGTAGCGGCAACACAGCGCACAGTTTGCAGTGTACAATCGTATGCATCGTCTCCTCGCGTTTCAGGAGTCTCTAGAAGCGTGCAGCGCGTTGACATTCAGACGACCCCACGAACGACCCTTATCTTGTTGCAGCGGATGGACCGGGGCGTCTTGACTGCATGACTGTCGCCCCTCATCTCGTCGCTCGTCGCGTTGGCCACCAAGGGCTGTGGCTGGCGGTACAGGGTGAGCGACCTCGCATCGACGCTGGCGCGCTCCGAATCTCGGATCCGCAAGATCGGAACTTGACGAATCAGCTCGTGCGGCTTGAGGTGCGAGGGAGATTTGGGAGATCGGAGCAGCGCCGCCGAGTTGGATTTAAGGGTGGCGACCTTCCGTGGCGACTTGAGCGGCTCGCGCAGCTGCGGCGAGTCGTGCCAAGCCACCGGGAATAGAAGGCTCCCCTCGGCCTGCCAAACTATGGGGTGCCGTTGCATGCAGCCTTGGCGGGAAACGGTGGGCGGGGAGAGGGCGTTGGGCTGGTGATCGGGTTTCCAGAACGTGCCCGGTGTGGATGGACGCGCGGCCATGTCGACGGGCGTGGGCGTCCGCCCACGCCTCTCCGACGCGAAGGTCGGGCTGGAGCTCCTCAGCCCATCTCCCCACAGCCCATCTCCCCGATCATCTCGCGACATCACACTTGACGTCATTCTCAGCCCAGGGGGAGGCACGGAGGAGGGCGTGCCGGGAGAGGCCTTGGAAACGAGCGAGGCCGTCGAGCGCGCCGTGCTATGGGTCGACGGGCTGAGTGCACGAATGCTGTCGAGGTTGGAGGGCAACTTGATCCATGGCGGGCGCACAGAGCCCGTACTCTCGTGCGTGTCAGCCGTGATCGGCTCCCATCGGTTTCGCCCATCGTCGACGGGCATCCTGTCGGGGCTACGAATGCCCATGGAGCTCGATCGATATGCGATCGGAATGGCGCGACTAGCGAACGCCATTATTGCGAGCGTCAGGAAAGATGGCGCGCTCTCGCAAAAGCCGAAAGTGTTGCGTGTCCCTCACCGAAGGCGGCCAAAAGGAGTAACGGTGCTTCGAGTTTGGTCCATCATGAAAAAGATGCAATCCTGTGCATGCGCGTACAACTGTAGCGTGTGAGCGTGAGAATACTCGACTTGTCTTGACTCGCACCAAGTTTTCCCGGCCACGTGGCCGACGCGCGAAAGAGGGAGCGTGCGTATCGGTGCCGAATCGACGTGTGGACGCGTGCAAGCTTTTGGATTCTAGCATCCTTCGTGGTACCGCGCAGATATGGATCGGATAGGGACAGGCAGATATGGATCTGCGGAGCGCCAGATACGCAAAATGGAGCGCACTGTCGAACTCGGGCCTCCTCTACCCGCCGAGCAGCTCGCGCGTGCAGCGGATCGTTCTTACACGGTGCTGCTGCAGGAGCGCGGCGTGGCCGCCATCGTGGACACGCCCGACGGCCGCGAGGCTCTGGCGGCGGCACGAGACGGCTGGGCCGCGTTTCTGATCGACCACGCGGAGCTCGCGCTCGACCGCGGCGCACACACGAGGCTGTGGGCGATGCACCACGCCGCCATCGATGAGGTGCAGCGCGACCTGCGCCGCGACCTGCGAGCTGCGAACGCTCCGCCGACGCCGGAGCTGCTCGAGCGCCGGCGAGTGCTCCTCGCGCTGCTCATCGATGCGGGCAGATTCTTCGAGGCCTTGCTCGCGCGCCTCCACCCGGCCGCAGCCGCCGCGGTCGGGACTTGCCGCCACCACGCGGCGGCGCCTGTGGCCGGGCCGCCACAGGCTGCGGCTCCTTCTGGCGGTAGTAGCGGCAACGGCGCGCTCGCCGCGCTCGCGTCGAGCGTCTGCGTGGCCTGCGGCGACCTTCGCCGGTATGAATCCGCGCTGCCAGGTCAGGAGGTCGAACAGCGCCAACGGCTTGTGGCGAGCTCGCGACGGTGCTATCTGAGCGCCTCCTACCTGACGCCCGCCGACGGACGCCCTCACAATTGCCTGGGCGCGCTGCTCGCCCAGGGCGGGTTTGAGGACTCGGTGCGCGCGGCGCGCCATTACGCGCTCGCGATGGGCGCCGTGAGTGGAGCGCAGGCGCGGCGGAATGCGCGCACCAACCTCGTCGCGCTGCTCGAGCGCGCGAGGAAGCTCGCTGTGGGGAAGCTCGCTGGGAACGACCAGCTGCCTAAATTGGATATGTCCACCGAAACGGCAGCGTCGACCGCGGGCTTCGGGGCGCTCGCGACGGCGCTATGGACTCTATTCGCTCGCGTGGACGTCGACAGGGCAGCGAGTAAGGGCGGTGCTTTGTTCCCATCGAGGCTCGCCCCATGGCTCGCGTTACCGGCCCACCTGCTCTGCGACAGCGCGCTCGTCGCCATCGCTGCGGTGCACGACGCCGCCAGGGGACTTGACGACGACGCATTGCGTGAGCCGCTGCCCTCACTGCTCGAACCGCTGCCAAGCTGCTTCACACCGGTCTTCACAGCCGCCATCTCAGCCGTGCCTACGGGCGGTGGCGGGGAGGGCGGGGGGAGGGGCGGCGGTCGGGGCGGCGGTCGGGGCGGCGGGGGGGGCGTGGAGCTAGGAAAGGCTCTGACCCTGCCGACATTGCTGCGTCAGGCGGCCACCCTCGCACTGCGGCTGCTCACGATGGCGCTTCGGCCACTTGCGCGAGAAGCGCCCAGGACGGCGCCGACGATATCGCCCAGGACGGCGCGACCGCGCACGGACATGCCTACGATGCCCGCGGCGGCGCTCCTATCGAACTGGCTGTGCGCGCGGCTTTGGCTGCTCGAAGGTTGCGAGGAGGCAGGGGCGGAGGTGCTCGCTGCCCTCGCGTCCGCCCTTTCATCGGGTGCCGTGCGGCCGCCGCAGCTGATGCCGAAGGGACTGGAAGCGTTCACAGCACCCGCTGCTGCCGCCCCACCTCCGGCAACAGGCGGCAGGGGCGGGCGCGGAGGGCGCGGGGCCAAGGGCGGCGCCAAGGGCGGCGGCGGCGGCGGCGGCGGCGGCGGCGGCGGCGGGGCGATCTCGGTCGACTCGGATGGCAGCGACAGCTTTTTCGCTGCGGTCGGAATGCTGCCGGAGGAGCTGCACATGGCCGGTTTCATCCCGCGTTACCCAGACGCGTCGACGAGCTCCGACCATAGAGGCGTCGACCATGGAAGCCGACCTACGCTCGCGCTGCAGCACGAGGAGCTGTTGCTTCGGCAGTTGGCCGCGGCGGCCGCCGCCGAGGCCACCCAGGGCGTGCGGGGCGTAACGGCGATCCTCGAGCCTTATTTGGAAGTGGCGACCATCGAGCCTAATTTGGAAGTGGGCAGCTGGGAATCCGAGAGACGCCACAGCCGGCTGTGGGAATTGGGGGCGGCTGCCGTACGACGAGGGCTCTTGTTTCCCCACAGGCTTGCCCCTGGGGACTCTTCGATCCTTTCCGTTCGCCGCCCGGCCCCACCGCCCGCAAGCGCGCCACAGGCTTCCCCACAGGCGCCGCCGGTAGAGGCGGCGGCGAAGCCGGCGGCGGTGGGGGGGGCGGCTGTGGTTCGCATGCCAACGCTGCTGAGTATGAGTGCCAATGGCACGCTTCCCGTGGCGGCAGCGCCCTCGGCAGCGCCCATGGGCGGGGGTAAGGGTGGGGTCAAGGGCGGGGTTAGGGGTGGCGTCAAGGGCGGGGTCAAGGGCGGGGTCAAGGGCGGCGCCAAGGGCGATGCGGCCGTGGGCATCTCGATCAAAAGTGAGCCTGCCAAGGGGGACGCCATCCTCCTCGCCGAGATGTCCCGAGATGATGCCCGAGATGATGCCCGAGATGCCAAGGGGGACGCCATCCTCCTCGCCGAGATGTCCCGAGATGATGCCCGAGATGGTGCCCGAGATGCCAAGGGGGACGCCATCCTCCTCGCCGGCATGTGGAAGGGCGACACCGACTTCATAGGCGGTAGTGCCACTGGCGTGTTTGACGCCACTGGCGAGGTCATCAAGGGCGATGGTGCCGATGGCGATGTCATCAAGGACAGCACAAATGATTCGTCCACCTCGGTACGGCGTGCACGGCGACCGATGCCGCCACCGCCGATGCCGCCACCGCCCATGCCCCCACCGCCCATGCCCCCGACCTTGGACACGTCATCGGTACCGTCGTGCATGCAAGTGCCCATCACGACGCCCATGCCCCCGACCTTGGACACGTCATCGGTACCCTTCACCACTCTGAAACCGCCAGCGATATACGCTCCTTTGGAAGGCAGTTACTTGCCATATTTGGATGTCGCCTCCACTAGCGCCGCGGTGGCTGCCGCCGCAATCGCCGCCTACAACGCCGCCGCCGCCGCCGCCGCCGCGCCCGCCGCGCCCGCCGCCGCGCCCGCCGCAGCGCCCGCCGAGGCAACCGCGCCTGACCCGTCGCCGATAGAGGAGCGACGGGTGGCGACGGATGGCGAGCGGTACACGAGGGCCGAGTTTTACGAATTCTACGGCGGGGATGCCGAGTGGGAGATGGCTGGGTTGGGAGATGTTGGAGGCCTCGCTCTCGATCCGCATGGGCAACAGACGCCGGCGCAGGCAGCGAGCGCCGTACCGAGCTCGGCGTGGCTCGGTGGCTCGCTCGCGCCCGCAGGGATCGATGGCGCTGTACGGGGCGCTCAGTACAGCGCCAGGCTCGGTGGCTCGCTCGCGCCCGCAGGGATCGATGGCGCTGTACGGGGCGCTCAGTACAACGCCATCGCCGCACAGATCGAGGCAGAGAGGTTGCGCATGCGCGCCGGCGCCGTATTGGGCGCCACGGCGGAGGAGTACGAGAACAGCGCCCGTCACGGCGCCTCTGCACCGCCCGACGGCGGCGAAGGCGCCCGTCACGGCGCCCAAGGGCTATCAGATTTGCTCGGCTCGCTCGGAGATCTGCTCAACGCCACCGCCGAGATTGCTAATCTGCCACCCCATCTGCCACCCGAGATTGCCAATCTGCCACCTCCGAGGACACATCCGATGAGATTAGTGCCGCCGCCCGAAGCGCCGTCGCGAGCGCCGTCGCGAGCGCCGCCGCACCTGCAGCCGCACCATGCAGCCGCGCCGGGTGCCGCGCTGCCGCTGCTGCCGGTTGCAGGGCGACCGCCACTGGCGGAGGAGGCCACCAGTTCCCCGGCCGCGGCGCTCTTTGCGGACTATACCACGCCCGCAGCGCCCGGCGCTGCAACAGATGCGTATGGCTGGGGTGCATACCCGTACCTGTGGGGGACCTCGACCAGCGCCACCTACGAAGGGTACTAGAGGAGGTCCTCTTAGGAGCTCAGCACTTGACTTCGTAGCGTATCTACTCGAAAAACAAGCTGCAGTAATCATTCATGTGTGAGTTCAAGACGAGACGGAAGTCTCAAGTGCGCTTTTTATACAAGGCTCGCTCGGCGGAGGTCGCGCTCGTCATCTGATCGTCTCGCAGTTGTCTCGCAGTCTTCCGAGAGTCGTCCAAGTGGCGCGGCTGCGGGGGGGTTGCGGGGGGGCCCAATGAGGGGGGGCGTGAGTCCCCCGACCCGCCCTCTCGCGGGCGGGGATGGGGAGTCGGCGCGGGACGGATCTCGCGCAAGCATGCATAGTTCGCAGTGGAAGCGCCGCGGCGTCTGCCGCTAGCCGTGTCGCTTCGGATTCGGACAGTCGCACGGGTGACGGGTCGGAAGGCAGGAGCGCAGCAGCCGCCCATTCGTTGCCCACCCCACCCGCCCTCTACCGGAGCGGCTGCTGAGATAGTACAGAATTTGAGGAGGACTGAGACTACCGGCAAAGGTGCCGTGCCGCGTCCTCACCATGTGTGTTGGCTAGTGTGTAGGGGGGGATTCGACCTTGGATCCGACGCGTGCGTCGCCCTCCGCCGACCCTCTGGTCGCGCCGTGTGGGGCCAGCGCGAGGATGCCGATCCCTCTGGTGAGGAGAGCACGTACTTCTGTAAGTGCGGACGATGTGTGTGATGCGTGAACGCCCACGGGGGCGCGCGGTGTGAACGACCTGGTACGGCCCTGTACCAGGCCCGGGTTTTCCGGTGAGATCTCCTCTCTTTTTGCGACGACGATGTCCGCTGGGTTGCTGAATTCATCGCCCCCCGATTCTGTCCTCGATGCGGCGGCTGATGATGCGATGTCCTTTCCTGCGTCAGAAGAAGACGGTGCTGTATTCATGCCGATGGAAAGAGCGGAACCCACCCCCGAATCCCTCTCGGCGGAGCCGTCTGACTTTGATGAGCTATGTATGAAGGTGATCAAGGCCGGCGACATGACATCCGTGATAGACGACAAGGTTCGAGACGAGGTTCGTTTCGAAGTGGCAGTCGCACTGGTGTACGCGAAAGAGAACCCTCACATCATTGGCGGCGGTAGGCCGAGGGCTCACGATAGCAAGACAACAGTCCAGGCGCTGTGGCGTCAAACCGCAGTGCAGTGCGGCTTCTCGGAGCAGGAGAAGCCAGACCCGATAGGAAGCAAGGTCACTAAGGTGACGAAGTATGCGCGGACGATCTTAACCAAGAAATGGGAGAAGATAGAGAAGCCGGACCCTAAGGCGTGGCGAGCGAAAGAATTCATGTGCCACATTCAGGCCTTGGAGAACCTCATCGATGGATTCAACCCTAACGCATATACCCCGGAGGTCGTCTTTGTCCTCCGGCGGCTGGCAAAGAAGTGCCACGACGCGACCGAGAGAGCAGCGGATAGCAGAGAAGCGCAAGCCCTCCTCCAGTGCGAGGATGCAGCTGGCGCGACGAGCGCTGTGACGCATGCCATGGCTGCAGTAGAAGTTGCAAGGGCGCACGCACGAAGCTCCGACCCGAGATCTCAGGGCAAGCGCCAATGCCTGGAGGCCACGGAATGCGCAGGCGCGTCCGAGCCGTCCTCAAGCGCGGGCGCGTCCCACGCTGGCATGGGCGCCGTGGTGGGCACATCCTCTTATAGTTTGGACGCCATGTTGGGCGCGTCCCCCATCGATGGCGCGTCCCTCACGACGGCGTCTCCGCCCAAGCCAATGCAGGCGGAGTCACCTGTATCGCCTGGGCCGCTCGTGCCCGCCATGCCGCTCGTGCCCGCCGTGCCGCTCGTCACGGCGCTCGTCACAGCCGGCACAGGCCATCCGTGGAGGCGTCAGCAGGCGCAGCAGGCGGCCCATTTGTTTGTTGATGGGGTGTGGACGGAGGACGCTGGCGGCCCCATCCCCATCGGGGGTGTCGCTTGTCCTCGCTCGTTGTCGCTTGTCGGCGCTCGGTGTCGCTCGGTGTCGCTTGCGGCCTCCGCCCTCGACGACCTGTCGCCGCTCAAGACGGCGCTCACGAGATCCTTAAGTGAGAGACCGCATACGTGCGTGCGCTCATGACGGCGCTTTCCGAGCGGGGGCAACTCGACGAGGGGCCTGTTGGCGCTCAGGACGGCGCTTTCCGAGCGGGGGCGACTCTACCGACGAGGGGTCTGATGGCGCTCAGGACGGCGCTCATCGGCGCCTTCCGCACGAGCCTTGCTCACGGGCCGCCAAAGTGATGATAGGGTCGCTCACGGGACGACGATGTGGTGATACCATTTATGGTATGGTCGCTCACGGGATGACGATGTGGTGAGGGATGAGGGACGAGCAGCGTGGGCATCATGATCATGCGACTTCGAGACAAAGCCAGCTCCCAGTGCAGGAGAGGCGAAGCCGGAGGGGCGGGGAGACGAGACGACAAAGTCGCACGCTACATTGTCTAAGACAAATGTACGCAGGCGGCGAAGCGGGGAGAAGAGAGGGTTCGGAGAAGGTTTGGATGCGAGCGACAAGTTCCGGGACGTGGAGGTTGACCATGCCATGCCCGCAGCGCCCGGCGCTGCAACAGATGCGTATGGCTGGGGTGCATACCCGTACCTGTGGGAGACCTCGACCACGGCGCCACCTACAAAGGGTACTAGGAGCTCCCAGCACTTGACTTCGTAGTTACTAGAAAAAGGGTGAAGTCCCAAGAACAATACATGGACAAGTCGATAAATGGACTATTCGATACATGGACACTTTGGACACTTTATCTTTTGAGATGAATAGTCGCCGCCTGGTCACCGCCGCGCCGCGACGGCATCTTCGTTTTATCGGAGGGACCGCGACGAAACTGACCGAGAGGTCACGGAGAATAAACTGAACCGTCTTTTGCCCGATCCCTGGTTCGACCCTCAAACCAGGATCAGGCGTGCGGCGGCGTCTCACGCGAACGTCCCATCATCATGCCGCCCATCGCCCCTGGCGCACACGACGCCGACATCGATCACGGCGAGATCGCTGCGAATATCGCGGCAGATGACATGGCAGCTCACATTGCTGCCGAGGCGGACCAAGAGATGGAAAGAGCGGAACCCACCCCCGAATCCCTCTCGGCGGAGCCGTCTGACTTTGATGAGCTATGTATGAAGGTGATCAAGGCCGGCGACATGACATCCGTGATAGACGACAAGGTTAAAGACGAGGTTCGTTTCGAAGTGGCAGTCGCATTGGTGTACGCGAAAGAGAACCCTCACATCATTGGCGGCGGTAGGCCGAGGGCTCACGATAGCAACTCAACAGTCCAGGCGCTGTGGCGTCACACCGCAGTGCAGTGCGGCTTCTCGGAGCAGGAGAAGCCAGACCCGCAAGGAAGCAAGCTCAATAAGGTGACGAAGTATGCGAAGACGATCTTAACCAAGAAGTGGGAAAAGATAGAGAAGCCGGACCCTAAGGCGTGGCGAGCGAAAGAATTCATGTGCCACATTCAGGCCTTGGAGAACCTCATCGATGGATTCAACCCTCATGCATATACCCCGGAGGTCGTCTTGGTCCTCCGGCGGCTGGCAAAGAAGTGCCACGACGCGACCGAGAGAGCAGCGGATAGCAGAGAAGCGCAAGGACTCCTCCAGTGCGAGGATGCAGCTGGCGCGACGAGCGCTGTGACGCAAGCCATGGCTGCCGTAGAAGTTGCAAGGGCGCACGCACGAAGCTCCGACCCGAGATCTCAGGGCAAGCGCCAATGCCTGGAGGCCACGGAATGCGCGGGCGCGTCCGAGCCGTCCTCAAGCGCGGGCGCTTCCCACGCTGGCATGGGCGCCGTGGTGGGCGCATCCTCTTCTAGTTTGGACGCCATGTTGGGCGCGTCCCCCATCGATGGTGCGTCCCTCACGCCGGCGTCTCCGCCTGTACCGCCTGGGCCGCTCGTGCCCGCCATGCCGCTCGTCACAGCCGGTATAGGCCACCCATGGAGGCTTCAGCAGGCGCAGCTGGCGCAGCAGGCGCATCCGGCCGATGCCGCGGTGCTAGATGTAGCGGACCATTTGTTTGTTGATGGGGTGTGGAGCGAGGACGCTGGCGGCCCCATCGGCGGTATGGAGTGGTCGTACCGCGGCGCGGGCCACAGCCATGGCAATCTCGAAGACGAGATCGAGGACGAATCCGGTGGAGATGACGAAATTGACGAAACCGGCGGCGGCTCCTTGAGTGGCGGCTCGCTGCGCTCCTTGATGATCGACGACTCGGAAGAGGACGATCAGGGAGGCCGAGGAGGCCAAGGGGGGGAGGGTGGGTTCGGGCCGGCCTTTCGCTCGTTGTCGCTCGCGGCCTCCGCCCTCGACGACCTGTCGCCGCTCAAGACGGCGCTCAAAGAGATCCTTAAGTGAGAGACCGCGTGCGTGCGTGCGCTCAGGACAGCGCTTTCCGAGCGGGGGCGACTCTACCTACGAGGGGTCTGATGGCGCTCAGTACGGCGCTCATCGGCGCCTTCAGCACGAGCCTTGCTCACGCACCGCCAAAGTGATGATATGGTCGCTCACGGGACGACGATGTGGTGATACCATCTATGATATGGTCGCTCACGGGATGACGATGTGGTGATACCATTTATGGTAGGTCTCTCACGGGACGACGATATGGTGAGGGATGAGGGACGAGCAGCGTGGGCATCATGATCATGCGACTTCGAGACAAAGCCAGCTCCCAGCGCAGGAGAGGCAAAGCCGGAGGGGCGGGGAGACGAGACGACAAAGTCGCACGCTACATCGTCTAAGACTAATGTACGCAGGCGGCGAAGCGGGGAGAAGAGAAGGTTCGGAGAAGCTGGGGCGTGGGGGCGCGTAGCCCACACATAATCACTGTGGTTTTGTGACAGGTACGACACACGACTGTATCCTGTGTGGCAGGTGAGGCTGGTGTTAGAGACAAGTGTGAATGTGAAACACTGCTAATGAACGCGGACAGAGGGTTCACGGCGATTGATCCTTTCTGTCCTCCGGAATCGCAGCCATTATGAAGCTGTCTCGCCGACCGGCCGCACTCGCGGCCCTTCTGGCGTACACGGGGCCGTTCACAACTCTCATCCACCCACCTATTGGGCGGCGCGCACTGGCGTACACGGGGCCGTTCACAGTAGATGTCGTTGCCGATGGTGGCCGTTTGACCATGGCTGAGGCCGATGCTGCCGCCGCGGAGCTGCTCGCGTTGATCCCGACGATGAGCAAAGGCGCGCCAGCGACCAATGCCACCATCGCACCGAGCCTAGCAGCGCAGATCGAGGAGGCCACGGCGGCCCTCGAGGCACGGTTCGGTGCGCACGACCTAGCGGTCGCCACCAATCTGAACGGCTCGTGGCGGCTGCTGTACTCCAACGGGCGCGAGATCACGAGCCTGGCGGCAGGTTTACCAGGCGGCTTTGCGCTCGGCCCGACGTACCAGCCGCTGGACTCCTCCACGGGGCGCTTTGAGAATCAAGGCAGCGTACTCGGTCCGTTTGCGAAGCTGAGCACCACTGTGATCGGCGACGTCCGTGTAGCTCCGGCCGGCAGGTGACTGCCATTGACTGCCACTGAGTGGCAGCGCTGGCCACTGAGTGCCGCTGATCCCCTCCACTGATGCTCGCTGATTGCACTGGAGTCTCGCTGATTGTGGTGGCGACGTGTTCGCGTGGCGTGTGGTGTGAACATGGGTGTGAAGCTTGAACGCGGCTGGCGTGCTCAACAGCGCGAACAACCGCGTGGACGTCGAGTTTCGTCGGATCGTGTTCTCGCTCGATGAGCTCTTCGGACGGCCAGTGAGGCTGCGCAAGGTGCTCAAGACGGCGCTCCAGCCGGGCGTCGAGCCGCCGGCGAATGATCAGACCTTCCTCTCAGCCAACGTGCGTGTGGTGCGCGGCGGCGATGGGGCGCTCTTTATCTTTCGTCGCGAGGAGTCATCGCGTCCTTTGCTCTCGGTGGCGGAGCGAGAGGCGCTCTACAGGGACGGCGGCGCGGTGGACGTAACCACGGGTACCGGTCGACCGGAGGACTCGGCGCCGCCCGAGCTCAAGTTTCTTCTTCGCGACCCGAAGCTCTAGATAGCATCTACGAAATTAGCAACCAGATAACTCGGTCAGCTGTGTGGTGGTGTAGCGGAAAACGACGTGGACCCTGACGTCCAGGATAACATTTGTATTTAGACGACGCACGGTAAGACGCACGTAAAGCCAGGGCGCACTTAAAAGTACAAGCGTTGCACGCGCTCAATGTACGCCCGGCAGAGAGGGCAGAGGGCCAGCGTGGCCGCGCACTGCTCGCACACGCAGGCATGTCCACACTCGATCAGCACGCACTCGCGCGGCGCGGCGAGGCACACGACGCATTCGTTGTTGTTGAGGTGATCATGCGTGTCGGGCGGCGGCGGCGGCCTCTTGAGCGAGGCGGCCGCGGCCAGGGCGTACCCATACTGTGGTGGGGGGGCTTCGCCGGTGCCATATGGGGGGCCAATGGCGCCGTTATGGGCGCCTTCGCCATCACCACGGCTGCCGCTTGGGCCAGCGCCGCTGCTTCCGCCGCCCTCGCCGCCGCCCCCCCCGCCTCCTCCTCCTCCTCCTCCTCCTCCTCCGCCGCCGCTGCTGCCGCCGTCGACTAGAGCGCCGCCGCCGCCGCCGCCGGCGCCACCGGCGGCGCTCGCATGACCGGTACGGCGCTCGGCGAGCCAGCTGTGGAAGCCGACATGGCCTGGGTCACGCTCGTTGGCGGCAGCCTCTAGGAGACGGCTCTTTCTGTAACCGTCACGGAGCGCCGCACCGAGCGCGCGGTGCACGATCGCGGGCGCGCAGCCGCTGTCGACGGGCATCGGGATGGGCAGCCCACGCACCTGTGGGGAGAGGAGGGCGCCGTGGTGAGCACTTGCATGCACCCGACGGGCATCGGGATGGGCAGCCAACGCACGTGTACCGGCGCATCCTCGACGCTCACCAGCCATTGCAGCACATCGACTGCTTCGGCCTCAAGGGCCACCTGCCGTATCGGGCGAGCAGAGGCAGATCAGATGGCATCACTCGCAATCACTCGCAATCACTCGCATTCAGGTCAAGTACAACCCTGCCTGTGCCTCGAGGGCCAGCAGGAGCACCAAATGAGGCATATAATCAGCATGTAATCAGCATGCAATCAGGAGCACCAAATGAGGCACACGGCCGAGCGTCATCAGAATGCAATCAGAGAGGGCAATCAGAGTGCAATCAGCGCCACTCAGGGAGGGCGTCACCTGGAAGACCGATTTGGGCGGCCTGCCAACGGTCATCGCGCCAGTCCCCACAAGCGCACAGCCCTCGCCTTCGGCGAGCCAGCGCAGCGCGGGAAGGGAATTGGCGGCGGCTGCCAGGTGGACCGGGAGCATCTGCACCTGATGAGTGAGGCAATCAGAGGTCAGCAGTGGTCATCAGAGGTCATCAGTGGTCATCAGTGGTCATCAGAGGTCATCAGAGTTCATCAGAGGTCATCAGAGGTCATCAGTGGTCATCAGTGGTCATCAGAGGTCATCAGACCGGGAGCATCTGCGACTGCGGCGGGGGGGGTCGGAGGCATTCAGAGGCCATCGGAGGAACTTGAAGGCCATCCGAGGCCCTTGGAGGCATTCAGAGGCCATCGGAGGCCATCAGAGGAACTTTGAGGCAGTCAGAGGCAGTCAGAGGCAATCAGAGGCAATCAGAGGCCATCAGAGGCCATCAGAGGCCATCGCACCTGCTGACCCTCAGCCGCCGGCGGCAGGTGGCAGCGTAGGTTCACGTTGGCCCCCAGATTGAGCATGTTCATCGCGCCTCCGTAGTCGCCGGCGAGCATGTAGATCCTGAGCACAGGCGCAATCAGAGGCAATCAGAGAGGCCATCAGTGGCAATCAGCGAGGCCATCAGTGGTCATCAGAGGTCATCAGAGGCCATCAGCGAGGCCATCACCTGAACGCCTGCGCGGCTCCGTCACACGAGTAGCACACACGTACGTGCTTCTCACCAATGGCGATCCCTCCATCGCCGACTGTGAAGAGCGCAGGCATCGAGCGCATCGGCCATTTGAGGCAGCAGGCATCGCACATCGCGTGCCTGATGAGGGAGGCACTCGAAGAGGCGCTCAGTAAGGCGCTCAGTAAGGCGCTCAGTAAGGCGCTCAGTACGGCGCTCAGTACGGCGCTCAGGGGCACTCAGCCGCACTCGAGGAGGGCTAAGTGAGGCGCTCAGTACGGCGCTCAGGGGCACTCAGCCGCACTCGAGGAGGGCTAAGTGAGGCGCTCAGTACGGCGCTCAGGGGCACTCAGCCGCGCTCAGCTGCCTACCCGCAGTTACGGCAGTGGTGCCGCCGACGCACGAGCCCAAAGCCCTGCCCGCAACGGGTGCATGCGCTCCCGTCATCCCACACGGGCGGCGCGTCGTGTCGGGCGGATGCATGCGCCTCCCCTTCGCTCCCAAACGGGCCGAGCACGCTCGCGGGGCGGGCGCGTGCGGGGGGCGACGTAACGGCAGCCACGACCGCTTCCCACTGCCCACGGCCGTTGCGCCCCACCACCGTCGGAATGCGCCGGCGGGCCCGCGGTGCGTACTCTCTCTCGCCCGATGGTCGTGCGCCGAACAGACCCACCCGAACTGAACTCATCAGCCCGGCTGGCCCTGTGCGGCTGGCCGTGTGCGATGAGCTCATCAGCCCGGAGGGCCCTGTGCGGCTGGCCGTGTGCGCGGCGAGTGCCGCCGTCGAGGCTGGTGCCGCCAGAGCCGCGGACGGCCCCGTCACCAGGGCGGACGGCAGCGGTGGAGGTGGCGGCGCCATCGGATTGCCTCCGTCGTGCGCGGCATCGCCCGCCGATGAGGCGGCCGCGGAGACGGGCGCTGCTGACGGTGATGATGGTGATGCTCGCGGTGGAAGCCAAGGTGGCAGAGGCGCTGCGCTCCCTGCACCCGCAGCTGCTTCCGTCGGCCTCTCGAAGACGGTCTCGCCGTCCGTGATGGAGATCCAATAAGTCATGCCCGAGCCGGGCTCGACCTGCTCCTCCCAGCCCGCCGGCAATGGCTCTCCGTGCTGGGGAGGCAGCTCCTCGCTCGGATCGTCCCACGGGTCCGATCCGGGTCCAACTCGTGCGGGATACATGAGCGTTTTGTGGTTGCGGCGTCAGCGGGGTGCGCAATGGCGACGCTTGAGAATCCCCCCGTTCCGAGAGGACAACGCAGAAGACAGAACTTTTTGGTTTCGTTACTGATCGTCGAATCTAATAATACTGACGCGTGCCACAAAGTCTCCCAGGACTCACAATCGCTCGATAAAGCGCTCGAAATTTCGCCTTCGGAGTCGAACTGGGCGCTCTCGTGGCGCGATGCCGCGCCAATTGACGCGAACGCTGCTGCTGATGTTGCTGCTGCTAATCAGTCCGCCGTCGGTCAAAGGCAAGCGTCGGCAGGCCCAAAAGCAGAAGATGGCCACCAAGAAGCAGTGCGGCGAGGTCGAGTGCGCTGACGTGCATTCCGACGGCCTTGACAATTGCATCCTCAAATGCACGAGCCCAGCGTGCTACGAGGAGATCTACGCTGCTGACGAGCTCGAGCCAGGCGAGATCGACAATAAGCGATCACGCGACTTCAATGCTTGTCTTCAGCGGGTGATGCGAGAATCACAGCAGAAGCGAAGGGATGAGGCGCGAGCCGAGGTCACCGCGGCTGTGGAGAGCAGTGACGACGTGGAGTCGGAGGCGGGTGGTGAGGACGAGGACAGCCCAACACCGACAGCAGAGCCGCTAGCAGTGGAATTATAGGGTGGACGATGAAAGGGTTACGCACACTTATACACTTTGCATGACACACCTTCGACTCATAGGAATTAGGATACACGCAGCTTCAGCACCACGTCAGTCCCCGCCGCCATCCGAGAGAGCAACGTCGCGCCGGCCGCCGCTGGCGGACGACACAAACTCCCCGAAAGCCCACAGTCCCACGCACGAGCTCTAAGCTGCGGCCGTCGCTCAGGCCTGTACCGCCCCGGCGCGCTAGGCTGGCGGCGGTCGAACATGCGCGGCGCCGTTGGCCGGTTGGCGTTGCGCCGATCGCATGGGGCCCCGATGCGACATATCGTGATATGTCACATCCGATCCGGACCCCGCGGGGGCCCGTAGTGCCGAGGCCGGACCGGATGTCTCGCGACCGACCGCGAGCAGCACGCGATCAGAGTCAGAGAACAGACGGACCGCCGCAGTGTGGCTGTATGCATGTATGCATGTACGCATGGACGCTCCAAGCCGACACCATGGCGTCAAATTACAGTTGTACAGGAGGAAATTCTAGATGGCCTGCACCGTCGATCCGACGGCGAGACCGTTGCCGCCCGCAGAAGGAGTGCCGCGGACGCCACCCGATTGTGGCGAGCGTGCGTGCAGGGCGCCGGGTGCTCCCGCGATCGGCTGGGCTGCGGCCCACTTGGCCTCCCAACTGACCCCGCTTTGGCCGCGGTAATATTCCTCAAACTCCTGCCGCGTGTAGCTGTTCCCGTCGGCATCGATGCGCCTCTCGGCGCCGCCTGCGGGGTGCTGCGCGATCGGTCTCGCCAACGCCGTCAGCCGCACTGCTTGGAGCGCGGCGTGCGCGGCGCTGCTACTTGGGCGCGCTGCGAGGGTGGCAGAGCCCACCGGGAGCGAGGTGTGCTCTTCCGGACTGAATGGCGTGGCTCTGAGCCTTGGGACTGCTGGAGAGGCTGGGGGGGCTGGGGCGGCCGACGGGGCCCTGACGCCGCTCGCCCTCCTCGCCGCACGTGCCTCCGTTTCAGCAGAAAGGTCATAGGGGAACATCTGCTTCCACAGCATCAGCTGCTCGCCCTTATCGAGCCACATTCTCCCATCCAAGGTCACGTTCTCTGGGTGCAGCAACGCAATCCATGCCTTGAAGTTGACATTCGCGGGGCCGACGGCGCGCGCATAGTCGGCGAGATGGTCCCGCATCAGCTCGCGGCAGGCTGCCTCGCTGGCTGCAATGATGGCCTGAGGGTCCTCGGTCATTTCGACGCCGCTGTCGACCTTTCGCTTCTTTCGGGGCCGGCGCTCGCCAAACTTCTTCTTAGCGCGTTGCTTGTGACGATGCCGCTGAACCATGTGAACGAGTAGCGTGCACGCGCAAGCGGCCGCGAAAGCTCCAGCCATGATCCAAGCGATCATCGCCAAGGACGACGACGAGGCACTCTCGCTGGCCAGGAGCGCTGCGGCCGAGTTGCCCATGTTTGGTGGTGGCGCCGGCTCGACGAGACGAATGGTGGGCGTGCTGAGGACCGTCGCTCCAAGTGTGGCAGACAGAGCCGATGGCGGCTGATCCAAGGTATTTTGGACGCGCGAACGGCCTGATGCACTCGAAAGGAAGAAGGACGCGGTGACTGTGAGCGATCCTGACACGATGTTGAGCGCAATGGCGGAGGCTGTGACGCCAGTTGCACGAGCCAGCTGTAGAGTGAAATGGGTTGCGTTGAAGGACTCAATGGTGCCTGCAATCTGGAACGTCGCAACTAGAGATGGTTCCGTCTGAGGCCTTGACGGCGGTGGTGGCCTCGGCGACGGCGGTGGAGGGGACGGCTCTGGAGGGTCTGGCGATGGCGGCGGCGGTGGAGGCAGGTGAGGCTCGGGGAGGTTGTAAGAAGGGGGTGGGGGAGAAGGCTCCGGAGGCGACGGGGAGGGCGGGGGGGGCGGAGGGGTGGATGGTTCAGGAGCACGTGGAGGAGGTCTGGGCGAT
>Ga0210245_100119_pt1:0-45000 | contig 62843 bp, 44 predicted proteins | sample ChrtobMetaP3_4mM_FD_155450 | JGI IMG/M metagenome (GOLD analysis project Ga0210245, IMG submission 155450) | Chrysochromulina tobin associated microbial communities from unialgal haptophyte culture, Seattle, Washington, United States - P3_4mM | ecosystem: Host-associated > Algae >...
CATCAGCAATTCGGAGATCGGGTTGGGGATGGGGGGGTGGGATGGGGGGGTGGGATGGGGGGTTGGGATGGGAGTTTGGGGTTGGGGTTGAGGTTGGGGTTGGGGTTGGGGTTGAGGTTGGGGTTGGGTCAGGTATTGGGGGGGATTGTCCATCAGCGTCACTCGAGCCGCACCTGTGGCAGCGCCACGTGTGACTCGTCCACAAGCAACAGATACTCCGGGGGGAAGTAGTCCAGCAAGGTCAGGGGGGCGGCACCGGCCGGTCGACCAGCGAGATGACGCGAGTAATTCTCGAGGCCCTGGGCCAAGCAGAGGCAACCAGAGGCTAATTAGACGCAATCTAGTTGGCCATCAGCGCCCCATCAGAGGCAATCAGAGGCAATCATAAGTCACTCGGAGTGAGCGCCCCATCAAAAGTCACGGGCATCCCACCTTGCAGTATCCCTTGTGAACGAAATCCTCAAGGTCGGCACACACCCTCCCCTCAAGACGAGTCGCCTCGGCCAGCCGGCCATCCGCCCGGAGCGAGGCAAGACGAGCATCCAGCTCCGCCTTGACGTCGTGCAGCACACGCGCGCGCTCGCTCTCGGGCAGCACGTGGTGCGAGGCGGGGAAGAGGACGAGCTCGTCGGCGGCGCTTGAGACGGCGCTTGGGACGGCGCCGGCGCCGTCCGCCGCCGCAGTCGCTTCCGCCACGGCAAGCACCGCTGCGATTTCGTCTTCCTCGTCGATCAGAGCGCTTGTGGGGGCTTCGGAGATTGGATCTCGCATGATGGCCATTACCTGGACGGCGCCGCCCCCCGCCACCTCCGCCATCGGCGCTACCTGTGGAGACGTGTCCGCCTGCTGTGAATGGTCCGCTGTCCGTGAATGGTCCGCTGCCCGTGAATGGTCCGCTGTCCGTGAATGGTCCGCTGGCTGTGAATGGTCCGCTTGCTGGGGGAACTGCAATGCGAGCCGCACACGCACCGCCACCTCGGAGGCGACCGGATGCACACGCAGCTCATAGTCCGTGCTACCGCCACCTCCCACCGCCGCCAGGCTATACTCGCCGCGCTCGGGCTTAGCACGCGTGTCGGCCACAGGTTCATACTGCAAGCGCTGCAGCGCCGCGAGTAAGTGCGTGAGGGACGGGAGCGTGTGGCCCACACGCAGCGGAAGGGCTGCCTCCTGGTACTGGTCAGGGACTCCCAGCCCGTAGATGCAAGAGACTGAGGCGACGACCACCTGTGGGGCGATACGGGGCGTGCTCAGAGAGGCCATCAGAGAGGTCATCAGAGAGGTCGTCAGAGAGGTCATCAGATGAGAGGTCATCAGAGGAGCGGTCATCAGAGAAGGATCACGCAGAGCACTCACCACGTCAGTGCGCGAGAGCAGCGCCGCGGTGGCGGCATGACGAAGCCGGTCGATGTCTTCATTCACCGAGGCCGTCTTCTGCAAGTACACGTCAGCGGTGGGCTGATAGGACTCTGGCCTGTAGTAGTCATAATAGGACACGAAGTACTCGACGGCGTTGTGGGGAAAGAAGCCGCGCAGCTCCGCCCAGAGCTGAGCCGCGAGCACCTGCATGCAATGAGAGAGGCCATCAGTGGCCGTCAGAGGCCATCCTCAGGTACGGGGCGCCGTGATGAGCACCTTGTTGGGCGCAAGGACGAGGGTCGGCCTGCCGGTGGTCGCAATGAGCTGTGCCATCGCAAAGGTCTTCCCCGTGCCCGTAGCCCCTTTGAGGACAAGACGCCGTGGACCCACCTTGGGCGCCGCGAGGGACGTAGCAAGGCGCTCGACCACTCCCCGCTGCTCAGCAGTCGGTGGCCAGATCGAGCGGAGATCAAACGACCGATGGGCGCGAAGGTCGTCTCGCCCAACGAAGCTCTCTACCGCCTCTCGCTTCGCCTCTCGCGCCGCCTCGACGACACCCGCGTCGACCTCTTCGAAGGCCGCGAGCGTCTCCGCAGATAGGGACGGCACCGACGACTTGAGCGACGCTGTCGGCGACGGCGTGAGCAAAGGGGCTGGCGTGGGCGGCAGCAACGGCGACAGCAACGGCGCGTCGGTGAGGCCACCCATGATGTCGTCGAGACTCGAGGGCGCCGTCGTGGGCGCCGGCTCGCGCGGCCGCCTCGTCAGTTGAATCTCATGCAGGAAGCGCAGCGCCGTGCTGAGCGTCGCCCGCAGCGCTGCCTCGTCGGCGGCCTCCTCGGTGTCCAGCTGGTGCCCGCGGATCCCGAGCCGGTGCGCCATCAACCGGCGCTGCCGCTTGGCGCTCGCCGCAATGGCACCCGCGGTCGTCGAGGCCGTCGTCCAGCGTGGGTCTGTCGGCAGCCGCAGGACCTGTGTGACCAGCAGCGGGGGGGGGGTGGTGAGTATGGAGGAGGAGGGGGAGGGGGGCGTGGGTCTGTCCGCAGCCGCAGCACCGGCGGCAGAGGGCGTGAGAGAGGAATGCGACCGGTAGAGGGCGTCGTGCCGAGCGCGCCCTGGCTCGCCTTGGCGCGTTGCAGGCCGGCCACGATGGAGGTTGCAAGGCGCCTCCCGATGCCCGGTACGCGCCGAAGCGCCTCCACATCCGCCTCACAAAGGGCGGCATACGTCCCGAAATGGTCAAACAGCGCCGCACGCCGCGTCGCTCCGATGCCACTCGTCCCGCCGAGGGCCGTGAGCGCCGACTCGAGCGCAGCCGCCTCTCGGAGCGCCCGGTGGCCTTCGAGCGCCGTGGCGTGCGCCTCGTCCCGCGCGCGGCGCAGCAGCAGCAGTGGCTTCGATTCGGCGCCACCGGCCGGTGAGCGCCACGGCATGCCGCTACCAATGCCGCTACCAACGGCGCTACCAACGGCGCTACCAACGGCGGACGTTGCGTCCGCACTCGCCTCGTGGTCGATTGCATGCTTCACACTCGCCTCGTGGTCGATTGCATGCTTCACACTCGCCTCGTGGTCGGCGTTCTCGGGGGTGAGCCACAGCAAGCTTGCCGACTCGACGCCATCACCGCCACCGCCCTGATTTCTGGCGGCCGCGCCAATCGTGTGGAATCCATACACGGTCTCGTTCCCCTTTGCCAGAGCGATTAAGGGCACGTGGCGAGCCTCAGTGGTCGCCAGCGCCGAGCGTGCGGCGTGGAGCTGCCCTTTGCCGCCGTCGATGAGGATGAGATGCGGCAGCGGACGGGACGTTGGCGAGCGTGACCATGCCGTGGATGCCGCCCCATCATCATCCTCAAGCTCGCCGCCCCCCGTACCCCCCACCTTCCCACACCCGACCTGCGGTGCTGGCGCGAAACGGCGCCGAAGGCCTTCGACAAGTGCCGCGCAGTCGTCGGCCGCGGGTGCCCTCTGGATCGGCCAGCGCTGGTGGCGAGCAGGCGCGGGCTCGCCGTCGACGAGCACGGCGCTCGAGACCACAGTGTACTCGCCGCCAAAGTGCGAAACGTCGAACGCCTCGAGCAGCCGCGGCGGGCCGTCGAGCCCGAGCCAAGCTTGCACCGCCTCGAGCGCCTCGACACGGCGACGCGCGGCGAGAGCACCGGCGAGCATGGCGCGCACGGCCGCACCGCTGAGGCCGAGGCGCACTGGAGCGTCCACTGCGCCGGCACGCTCGTTGAGTGCGACGGGCAGCACCGCTCTCGTGGCCTCCGCGCTGCGGAGCCGCCGCAGACATTTGGCCGCGAGCCTCGCCGAGTCTGCTGAAAATGGGCCGTGAACAGTGCCGTCCAGAGCGCCACCGGATGACCGGCGCGTGCGCACAATTCCATCCTCATCTACGGTCAAGTAGAGCTCCTCCGGCAGATCCGTCAATCTCGGGTTGGCAGCCTCGAGCTCGGCTTGTAAGATGAGAAGCTCAGCACTCTGCGCGTGCTGCGCATGGTGAATCTGGCGCACCGCGGACGTGGCGCGAGGAACCGAAAAACGTAGGCGCATCGCGAGGCCCGTGCTCGCAATGCAGAGCACAGCGAGCATGGTGATGGCGGGCCGCCGTCCGCGAAGATGCGCCTTCACGGGCACAAAGATTCCTGGAAGGAACTCTCGACGACGCTTGGAGACCTAGGTCAACGGCACACTTGGAGGAGAGGGGTCTCCTTGTGGAACGTTGTGAGTTTTGGGCGGGTGTCGGCGACTGTTTCGTCCTTTCACGCGGGCAGCATGTTCTCCGCTGCACTCCGTCCGCTCTTTGCTCAGGGGGCTGTGTCCGATCGAGCACACGCGTGGCGCTCCCGCACATGAGTCGGCGGCAATCTGTTGCGGGAAGCAATCTGGGCTTCTCTCGCGAGTTGGCCAGTCTCTTTTTTGAGGCAGACGTGGAGGGCGACAGAGAGGTCACGTTTGGCGAGTTTTCGAGTCGGATAGTGCCAACCAAGATGCTCGCAACCTCTTCCAAGGAAGAAATCAGAGAGCTCTTCGACAGCATCGACACGGACAAGTCTGGTAAGATCTCCATGAACGAGCTCTTCCTGTGGACACTCAAGTACGCGCAAGAGGAAACGGGTACCGGGATAGATTCCGTCTTCCGTCGGTACGACAAATCGGGCAGGGGCGCGTTGACCATCACTGAATTCTGCACAGCTGCCGAGGAGCTCGGCTTTGGAGCAGCTGCGCACGACGTCTTCATAGAGCTCGATCCGGATGGTTCGGGGCAGGTCAGCTACTCAGAGATGAAGATAATGCTCGGACAGCGCTTGCTTTCGCCCATCGCCAAGCGGTTCATACGAGCAATGGCGTTCGACGCGGCGCAAAGAGCGGTGGAAGTGGATACTACAGGTTGGACATTGCGCCCCGAGAGCAAAGAGTCCATCCGAGAGCAAGTGCTCGAGAAGCTCAAGAGTTGCGCTCCTGCTCGAGCGAGCGACCTTTACCGCGCCATGAGCGGCGGTACCAACTTTATCCTCGGACGACACAACTTCCACTTGGCCATGTCGCGAATTGGGATGCCGCCGAATCAGGAGGCGCTCGAAAAGGAACTTTACGACGACATAGACGGCGACGGCAGCGGCATCATTGGCGACAGCGAATTTGTGGCTTGGCTGGCCGGTGGCGCCAGTCGCAGAGCGCGTGCTCGGAAGCTGACACTGCGCACGGGCCTTCTCGCGAATGCTCCCAAGTGGACGGGCGAGTGGGACGCAAACCGTCTGCGCCACGCGCTGCAGCTCGCGTTGATCCGAGCGGCCATCGCGCCCATCGATCTCATCCGCGGGTACGCAGGCGATGACGCGAGCTTCTCAAAACAAGAGTTCCTCTCGATGCTCAAGCGACTCGTCAACGACCCGGGTGATCTATGGGAGACGCTCCGCGACGTGGTGATCGAGCTCTTCAACACGATCGCGGGTAGTAATAAGTCGGTCGACGTGACGGAATTTCAGTCGTGGCTGCAGATGGGATGGATGGAGGCCAAGCGGGACGCAACGGGCTCCACGATCGAGGGCACGGGCCCCCTGGACGAACGGGTGGTCGAGACGGCGATCGAGCATTCCGCAGCGGCCGCCCTGAAGGTGGCGTCTTCGGCAACGACGGCCGTGCAGCGCCTGCAGCGGAGCGCCGTCTCGAGCACCCGCAGTGCACCCACTCTCATCGGCAAGCGCCATGTTGAGCAGCTCAACGCGTTGATGCAGCCATTGCTGCCTCGCACGTGGCCCGCAAAAGAGGGCGACCATTCGTTTGCAAGGCGGTGGGCCTACCGGCCCAAAGCCTGCCTCGTTGACAAAAGGCCGGTCCCCGTTCCGGATCCGCCGTTACCGCCGTGGCGGCTCACGCGCGCACGGATTGAAGGTCGCCACTTTCTCGTGCGCGAAGAATCCGAGGGCGTGCGGCCGCTGCGACGGGGCGAAGCCGCCCGCAAGCGAGCCGTCTGCTTTTACCAGGAGCACCGGCCGGCGCCATCCTGGGCGCCATCCCCGATGCATCGCACACCTCCATCGCGGCCGCTTGGGCAGCCAGGCGTTTTCGACGCTCGGACCTCGCTCCCGTTTGCCGGCGTGTCGAGGACGGTGATGACCGTGCAGGAAGTCGTGATGAAGGACCTCGCTGACGTGCGCGTGGCTGATTTCCTCGGGAGGACAAAGAACACGCGTTAGGTAGGTTAGAGTTCGCACCGTTCCATCAAGAGTCGCAGGCTTGCTCCCACGGTGTGTGGTGGCGGCGGCCGGAACTCGCAGGGACGCCCCTTATCAGCTCACACTCCATCCCCTATCGTCGTAAAAAAAGCCCAAAACGACGCGTCGATTAAGTCTCTTTTGGGAAAGTCTTTTGTTTCGCATCTTTTTCGCACCGGGTGCGAGGCCCGCGCAGCGTCGGGGTCTTCGTGTCGCTCGGGCTCGCTCGCAACTCTCGCTGACGCGCAGCACTCGTGGCCGACTCCATGACAGATTCTGAATCCGTAATGGTGAATGAGCCTGAGCTTTCTGACTATGTTGAGCTTGCTCAGCCATCAAGGCCATCCCCGCCATCGCCATCTCCCCCATCACCGCCGCCGCCGTTGCAACCACCACCACCACCGCCGCCGCCGCCATCGCCGCCACCGCCACCGCCACTATCGCCACCCTTGCCGCCGCCATCGCCGCCGCCACCGCCGCCATCGCCCTCACCGCCGCCACCATCGCCGCTGCCTCCGCCTCGGCCTCCGATGCCCCCGACACAGCCTCCACCGCCATCGCCCCCGCCGCCCCCGCGTCCACCCCACCCGAGCAAGCCACCCAGACACCCCTCGATGTTCGCACTCCCCAAAGTCCCGAAGCTCCCATTGGAGGACCTTCCTACTATGGCACTCGGCGGGCTTATGGCCCCGATGATGGTCGCTATGGGAATCCACCACGTGCTGGGCGCGCTGCTGCTCGTCATGACAATGCTCTGCGTCTGTTGGCGAAGAGCCGCACCTTTTGGCGGTGCCGGCGGCGGTGCCGGTGGTGCCGGCGGCAATGGCAAAGGCAAGCCCGGGTACTTGCGTCTCGAGGATCTCGATGATCTCGACGAGGATCTCGAGGAGGGGAGATTGCGCGATCCGCGTCCTCTTCCTCGTCCACCACCGCCAACTCGTGCAAACACCCTGGCGAACACCCTCCTCTCGACTCAACCCCCTAATCCCGATCCTGTGCGTGGGCGCCGTCCGTCGCACGAGCATCAGACGGCGTCGTCGCGGGCGCCCTCGGATCCCAAGCCCCCCCTCGTCGTCCAGATCCCCTCACTGTTCTCTACCGCCACCACCTCTTCGCCCAGGGCGGGCTCAAAGCTCACCCGCGCGGCCATGGCCACGAGCGCCGCGAGCCCGTCTGCGATCGCGGCGGCTGCGACGCCACGCCCACCGCATGGCTTCGTATCGCATGCAGAGTGGGCACCGGACCTTCCATTTGTGTGCCATCCCATGCCGTCGGAGGCACCTCCCCAGGGTGCCACGCCAGGCAAAAACAGCCTAGCCCCCCCCGTGCGTTCTAGCTCCGAAGACCCATCCCTCGCTTCATCCCTCGAGGAGGACGAGGCGGAGGTCGAGAAGGATTCTGCGCGTGCGGCGGCGGAGATCCAGGGAGGAGTGGCCGCCTACCTTACGTATCAGCGGGCGGAGAAACGTAAAACGGAGAGGGAACTGGCAGCCAAGTTCGTGGTCAAGGAAGCTGAGGCCGTAGCCGCCTGGGAGACCGCTAAGGATGCGTGGGTGGCCGTGGACGCTACTATTGCAAGAGCAGACCTGGACTCTCAAGCGTCGTGGCAGAGCCCTAGCACAGCGACTGCCATCGTCGAAGTGACCCACACCCCGCATTGCTTCGAGCCGTTCCAACACGCAGTGGCCGAGATGGTACTGGCCACCAGGACGGCGCTACTGGGCGTCGATGAGGAGGCCTTGGCTCGGGAAGAGGAGCGAAGGCAACTTGAGGCCGCCGAGGCGATGAAACTCGCGAAGCACTATGCTCTCACGATCCTGGCCCATCACCAAGAGTCTCGGGCGTGGCGCACGTGGAAGGCAGTCACCGAAGAGGCGTGGGAGAAGAAGCTCGCATGGGTTCGCTGCCGTGCCTTCTTCATCAGGACTTACCGACGAAAAGGATTCGATCAGTGGTACGACGTCGCGAGTGCCACGTGGTCTCGAGAGCTCCAGATCATCACCGAGATCGAGACTTGCCGACAGTCGCGCGCCTTTGGGCGCTGGCGCGTGGACTACGAGGCGGATCGTATGATGAGGAAGCGCCTCGTCAAGCTCGCCCACAGGTGCAAGTACTCTGCTTGCTTTCAGGCGTTTGCCAACCCGACAGCCGATAAGTACAAGGCCTTCGAGCGCCTGCGCGACCATGCCGCTGCCAGGCGGGCGCGACAGGCAGCGGTGGCAAAGTTCACGGCCGTCCAAGTGCCGTATCAGATGCGCCTTGCGCTTCTCCACTGGAATGAGTCAAGTGCGGCGGCGCGCACGGCGGAGGAGCGTACCCGCCGCGTCCTCGCCCGACTCAACCCGGCCTCCGCCTCGATGCTCAAGGCCCTCGAGAAGCTGCACGAACACGCCCTGTTCGTTCACAAGGTCGAGAGCGCCGCACGTGGCTTCCTGTACGGAAACGTGCGACGGGGCTTCATGACGTGGGCTGGCCTGCGCCAAGAGAAGCTCGTGCATCAGCAGCAGGTGGTCTGGCTTGCCGTGCAGCGCGGCCACCGAGTGGGGGCCCTTCAGGAGATGTTCGAGGAGATTACGCCGTCCGTCATCGAAGAGCTGATCCAAATGAAGGACGCTCAGGGGACCACGCCGCTACTCTGGGCATCCAAGCGTGGATTCGGCGATATTGTCGAGGTGCTCCTCGCGTTCAGCAGCGACTTGGAGAGCGTAGTAGGCGCGCGTGACGCTGACGGCTGCTGCCCGCTGCACCATGCTGCCCGTCGCCACCACAATGAGATTGTGGCGATGCTTCTCGATGCAGGCGCCGACGTGCACGCCAAGAATAGCGTCGACAAATCGACGGCGCTCCATTGGGCGGCACGCAAGGACAATGGCGTCGCCATCCAGATGCTCCTTGAGGCGGGCGCCGACCGCGAGGCGCAGAACTCGTGGGGCGCGACGCCCTTGGACAATGCGCTGTTTGCTAAGTGTTGGCATGCGGTGCAGCTCCTTGCGACGGACGCCGAGACGTTACGGGCGGCCGCCGAAGAGCTTGCGATCGAGCGGATCGTGCGCCCAACGGCAGAGGAGCGACACGAAAAATTAGCGAAGCTGGCTATGAATACGATGGTGCAGCGCGAGAATCGTCGCCAGAAGCTCGAAGCTCAGCACCAGGCTCGTGAGCAGCAGCAGGCTGCTATTGACGAGGCCGCGCGAGCCGCGCGCCGCCAGGGGGCTGCCGATCGTGCCTTGGCACGCGCGCTGCTGCCAGCGGCTGGGCACAAGCTGTCGGTTACCAAACAGAGGACCGCTTCTCCTCGGAAGCAAGCGCCCGGTGGCAATGGCGGCGGCGGCGCCCGAGACGGCACCCCGTCGAGCCCCCCTTCCAAACGTGCGGGGGGCAAGAGTAGTGCTCTGAGTTTGCGCGCACTCGAAAAGGAGCTCAAGAAGAAGACTGGCGAGACCGGCGCTCCCGTGCCGCCGCCGACCACGGCGATGGTCCCCAGCTGCAGCTCCGTGGCTCCCGCAGAAGAGTTGTGGCGCGGCTTCTCGCTCGCGCAGCATGAAGAGCTCAAGCGGTGTGTGGACGAGGCGCGAGCGGCTGTCGAGGAGGCGGGGCCGCATGCGATGGACTTCATCAAGAAGCGGCTCGCCGAGGCTGAGGCGTGGCTCGATGATCTCGCGGCGGTGAATGCAAGCGCAGCGGCGGGCATTGAGCTCGACGGAGACTCTGCCGCCGAGACCTCTTCGAGCTCGGCTTCAAGCCTTGTGCCGGCCGAGTTGGAGCTGCCGAACGACGCCCTCTTGTTTGAGGCGACCTGTTCGCTCTCGCCCGTGTCGGCGAGCGAGCTGACGCCGCCGCCCGCGCACCCATCCGCGAGCCCAAGCTCCGGCGAGTCGTTGTCGTCGCGTCACTCGCACCGTTCACCCAAAGGGGCAAGCGAGTCGCCGATGCAGCGGCAGGTGCGCAAGGATCGGCTCAAAGCGCGCACGTCGGCAGGCCACAAGACGCCCGGCCCGCGACGCAAGATTTAGAGATGGAGTAGAGGCTGGTACTCAGACGAGTGGAAGTTCCCGTGCGATCCTGGCTTGTGTGAGATGCACCGGCGTGCACTTCGTGCCGCAAGTGCGACCACAAGGCCCCCGCCGAGCCATCTCGTCACTTCTCAGCATGTGGCGAGCTCAGTGGCGAGCACGACAGTCGGTGTATCCGACGCGATTCATTTCATCAATGGCTGTGGTCAATATCTAATTTGCAATTTGTCATCCGCATCGCGCACGGAGCGCAAAGCCGTAGTCGCGTACACATGGAGCCGTTAAAGTTTACACGACAGGGAGGCGCTAAAGGCTAAACCTTAACCTTAAAGCCTGCGGTATCGTACCGTACGGGGGGTATCGAGTCTCGGGCAACTGTGCCATAGTGCCGAGTTCTCTACTATTTGCTTCTACTTTTCTTTCAGCCGTTCTTCATAGAGCATGCCAAGTCCTGCTCGCCCAAACTGACCCGCACGCAGCGGACCTCTTGGTGGACCACCTCGGCCGCCTCTTGGTGGACCGCATTCCGAGTCTCCGTCCTGAACCTCCGTCTACGTGATGATCGCCGTGGACCCGTCAGCGGAGTCGCCTCATCCACCCGAGACCATGATATGTTGGCTCTACGCGACCAATGGCCATACATCATTCCGGTGCCATTGGGTAGCAAGCAACGCGAGCAAGTCTCCACATTCATCAACAGCGCGCGGCCGCCCAAACAGTAGACACTCAGCCTGCGATGGAACAAGTGCTGCAAGAAGAAGGACTCCGCCGAGGGGCTCCGCCAAGCAGCAGGGTGCATCGGATGCGTGGTGCAGCGGGGACGAGAAGCTTCGCCCCTCGATAGGAGCTCGGGTGTACACTGGGCTCGTGGGGGATCGGGGTCGAGAAGCGACGACCACATCTCCACGCGTGAGCGCTCCCAATACTGCGCGTCGCTGATCGCATACTCCCCGGCGTCGATAGATCGTTTCTTATCTCCAGCGGCTAGGCGCACAGCAGATGCAGTTCCGATAATGACAGTGTCGTCGATGGCGCCTTCGACATAAGGAGACACAAATGCAAAAATGCTCGAGTTGCGCACGAGCATCGGTTGTCCTAGGAGGCTCATCATGAATTGTCCGGTGGCCGCATCCCGGTGCCAGCTGAGTTTGGTGAGGTAAGTGTACAGGTACGCATCGGGCCGCGTCTTGACGATGACGTCGTACTCTGGGCCCACCAAGCTCAGTGCGCGCTCCCAGAGTACGTACTGCGAGTACAGGTGGAGGTGCCACGATTCCGGGTCCGGGCCCAGAATCGACGTGTTCAGCCTCGCGTACTCGCCTAGCCAAAGCCCATTGAGAGCAAGGCCGGCCTTGTAAAACGACTTGCGAACGGCAGCTTCCGCCGCTCCGTGGCCTCCATGTTCGAGACCAAGCACGCACTCCGATTCGCGGTCGAACCAAGAGGCAAGGAAGATGCCAGCTGGCGGCGATTGCTTTAGCATCTGCTCGGTTGCCAGGTTGCGCGAGCACCGTTGCCAGTGCCGTAAGCCTCCTGCAATTGCGATTGCCACTCGAATAGGAGCGCCAGCCGGTGCTGCCTCAGCCCACGGCGCTGGTCGACAAACGTGTGTGCCTGGCCTTTTCTTGGCTGCCTTTTGCAATAGAGCAACGCACTCTGGCACGCCGTGCGCCCGTTTGCCAAAGAAGTTGCACCTCCGCCTCAACGGATGCTTTGGAAAGAAGAGCGCGCAGCACCGCCAGCCGCAAGTCGAGACATTGCATGAAACACGGCAAGCCGACTTGCATGACAGCATGCCGCGAACGGCCTTTCACGCGCTGCGCCGGTACACAACTGTATGTTTGGTTACCGGTCGAACTATACCGTACGCTTTCTGTGGGAAACGCGGCGCGAGCGATGGAGAAGAGCCTTAACTATACGCGAAAGCCACATACAGCTGTACATGTACGCTAAACTGACCCAGAGCGCATGGAGTCACGCGATACACGCCCTATACGGCTATACGTGCTTGCCTATATTAAACCCAGGCGCTGCGGCATACGCGGAGGCGTAATATGCAGCTTGCAGCCAAGCGCAACACGCCCATACGCAGGGCTATACGACGCGAAACGCCGGGGCTCTGAGGCGCCACACACTCAGTACGCCGTAGCCATCGGAGCTCATCGTCATGAAGTACCACCTTGTATGTGCTACTCCCCGCCCGGGGATAAATCGTGGTTGCACCTCTCAACCACAGCGGCAAAGGTTCAGCAGCCTCGCTTGCATCTACCCGTCGGCGCCCTCCCCACCTCACTTCTGTGCCCCCGTGCCTTGAGATGAGCGTGGTGCCCTGGCGGCCTGCTAATTGTTGGACATGCGTGGTGCAAATCTGTGCAAATATGTGCACATCTGCATCGGACATCCGAAGCCCGATGGCGTCCTCGTCCTCGCAGGCTCTTCTCGACGCCGCCTCCCAGCAGCGGTGGACGTCCGGACGGCCGAGGCGGCGCGCCGTCAGAGCATCAGCCCAATGAGCTTCGTCAGAGCACCAGCCCAATCAGCCAGAAGGCGAGCGTGGCCGAAAATGAGCTTCGTCAGAGCATCAGCCCAATGAGCCAGAAGGCGAGCGTGGCCGAAAGCGCGGAGACGAGCATGGATGCCGGTAAGCCGACCAGCACAAAGTCGGCCGCGTTGACGTACGCTCGCCCGTAATCATCCTCAGCGAGCAGTGAGTTGACGTTTGGGAAGCTGGACATGGGCAACGCCATGGCGGCGGAGCACGTCAGAGTACAGCAAAAGACGATCTGGGCGGGAGCGCCCGCGTGCGCGCCAATCGACGCGATGAGCGGCATCGTCACAATCGCGGCGACCGTGTGAGAGACAAACGACGTGATGACCAGCATCGCCCCAACGAGCTCCGCGGTGAGCAGCCACACACTGGTCCCACCGAGTGACAGCTGCGCTTTGAGCAGCGAATGCGAAGCGAGGTGGAGCAGACCTGACTTGGAGACGGCGAGCCCGAGGGCATTGCCCCCTCCGATGAGGGCGAGCAAGTGCCAGTTCAGCCCGTTGAAATCGTCCTTCGTGAGGAAGCCAGAGCCAAACGAGCCGACCACGAGCGCCAACCCAACAACCGCAGGGTCGCCAAACGTGTCGTGCAGCGGCGGGAACGAGAGCGTCGCCCAGAGCACAGTGGTCGCCATAACACAGCAGAGCATTGACAGCTCCCGCCGGCCGAGCTTCTGCTTCTTCTCGATGGAGATGCGCGGCAGCTGGGCGCAATCAAACGGACGCAGCAGCAGCAGCAGCAGGCCGTGCACAAGGAGCAGCCCAATTTCCGCGATTGGGAGAGCCACGAGGAACCAGGTACCAAAGCCGATGGTGGCTCCCCTGTACGCGAGCGCCTGCAGCGCCACCGCGTTCTGCGGCGACGCGATGGGCGTGAGCATGCCGCCGAGGTTGCACGAGAAAGCGAGTCCGAGCACCAGAGCCTTGGCGTAGCGCGAGCCGCCGGGCATCTCGCGAAGGAGAGGAGTGAGCACGTTGAGCAGCAGGATGGGCGCGGTCACGTTGGAGACGCACATGGACGTCGCGAGACCGAGCTGCATGATCACCAGCATGAAGGCGAGCGGGTAGCGGCCCAGCCACTCGCTCAGCGCCGACGCAAGACGGAGCTCTAGCTGGCAGCGACTCACCACGGCCGCGGCGACGAGGCCAGCGAGCACGAGCAAGATGACTGGAGACCCGAACATGGAGGAGAGGAGCAGTTTGGCGGCGTCCGCGGCCTCCATGGCCGGCGTGGAGCCGGAATCGTCGGTGGTGTCGTGCTGCACGTCCCCGTGCTTGCCCGTGTGCTCCTCGGGCTCCGCGGGCATCACGCGACCCAGAACGACCAGTACGGGCACGAGCAAGGACGTCACAAAGTACGGCAGCGCCTCGGTGAGCCAGAGCGTGATGATGCTTAAGAGAACGCACGCGCATCGCTTCTCGAACTCGTTATTGCCATCCGGGTCCAGCAACGGCGTCAGCAGCAAGACGGCGCACGCGACCAGCACCGAGGCCACCACACCCCAAACACGCGGTGTCGAGGAGACCGGAGCTTGCGGGGCGCACTGCTTGCGACCCTCCGCCTTCATGCTGAGCACCGCCTCGGCGTTGGAGCACAGCTGCTCGAGCGCCACCATCCAGTCCTCGATCTCGCTCAGCCCGGTGTAGAAGGGCTCGGCGGACAGCCGCTTCAGAATCTGTGGTTGCCGTGGCGTGCCTCCGATCAGCTTGTCGAGCTTCTTCACAATCTTGCGGATACCCTCGTGGTTCACGAGGACGAACGAGCGCAGCCTGGCGCACGCGCAGTACGTACTTGTTACCAGCTGCTGATCGACTGCGCGCTCCGACGCGTTGTATGACTGCGTTGTGGGGCTGGCTTTGTATACGCTGAATGCATTCTGCTGCAATAGTACCTCCATGCTCTTCCTGATTTTATCATGCTGCTCTTTGACGTGTGTATTCATTCGGACCACATCGGCGTCGAGAACCTCGTTGAAGGAGTGCTCTATCTCCGCCAGCTTCGAGGCGCTCATGGTCATCAAGGGCATCCCAGCGGAATCGTCACGCGATGCCCTTGATGACCTCGGTGACGATTCGGCTATCGAGACGTCGTCCTCGGTCTTACTCGACGGAATCTGCTTCATGATGCGCTTCATCTTCTCGTAGCTCAAGTAGTGCTGACGCCATTCGGCGATCGCCCGGATGTCGACGACCTGGCCGAACTTGACCATGGCGGCCGCCGCGAGGTACGCCGCGCCAGCGGCAGGCAGGAAGCGCCTGCAACAAGCGCCAGTATCCCAAGGCTGCGCGGGAGATAAATCGATCTCCACGTGCCTCGTCGAAATAAGCAAGCACTGCGTCAATGCAGCAGATTTCATCATACATTCTAGGGTGCGGCACACGATTCGGACGTCCCCCTCCGGGAGTTCACGCGCGCACGCTGTGAACTTTTTGCTTCCTTCCTGCTGGAGCAGAATGAAAGAATCGCTAGAAGCCGCACCGGCAGCGGCGGCCACAACGCACCCTCTCGAGTCCTTCCTCACCTGCACGGTGTGCAACCAGTACTTTGACGACCCGCACGTTCTGCCGTGCTACCATCGTTTTTGCAAGCGCTGCCTCAGCACGAGCGGGCGCTGCGCCCTCTGCCGGCAGCCCTATTATCCAAAGGACGTCGGCCAGCGGGACACGGTGCTCAGCAGCACCGTGTCGCGCTTCTGCGAGGTGCTCGCGGCATCGCGTGTGAGTTCGAAGCTCGTCGAGCCGGTGCCATCCAAGGCTGCGTCACCCTCTGCCGCTGCGGCCGTGCCGCCGCCAGCCCTATCCGTCGTTCCCACCCCCGTCGTTGCCGACAGAGATCACCGCGAAGTGCTCGAGGCGCGGCTGCTGTTCATCGAGAAACGCCTGCGCGTGACCGCTGCGCTCATCGGTGCGCAGCACGGCCCCGGCGGGCTCCAGGGCACATTGGGGTTTTGCAAGGTGCCCCCGTTGCCCCTCGAGGATGCGGCACGGACGGCAGCAGCAGCAGCAGCAACAGCAGCGTCAGCGTCATTTGCGCCACCAGCAGAGGAGGTACGCGCGAACGCGCCAGGCAGGCCCTCGGAAGGTGCTCGCAGCCCCAAGCAGAGCCGCCGCGAGGTAGAGGTGGAGGTGGAGGCGGAGGCGGAGGCGGAGGCGGAGGCGGAGGATGCGGCGCCTTCCGTAGCAGCAGCAGCGCATCCTCCAAAGCGGCGGTGCAGCCTGCGCGGGCACGATGTGGGTACTCCTCCGCTCGGTGAGGCCGAGGTGGCCGAGGCGGATGCGCTGTGTTGGGCGTCGTCTGCGCTGCCAGCGCTGCCTGCAATACCGGCTCGTGTGCCGTCAGCGCCGCCGCTGCCGCCGTCTGGCACGAGGCAGCAGCAGGAGGAGGAGGAGCCGCCACCGCCGCCGCCGCTGCCGCCGCCGCCGCCACTGCCGCCGCCGCTGCCAGACGCGGAGGTGGAGGGGGAGATGAAGGCGGAGGCGGAGGAGGACGAGGACGATGAGGAACCTGCTCCATCCGAGATCCGCTCGCCGTGCATCTGCACATCGGGCCTCGACGCCGAGCAGGAGCGCCATGTGGAGCGGCTCGTGCGTCAGCTTGGTGGCAGCGTGGCCAAGCAGTGGAAGCCAGCGGTGACGCATCTGGTGGCCGCCGAGAAGCAGGCAGGCTCGAATGCCGCGCGCGCTGCCCTGAGCGCTCGAGGCGGCGCGCCCGATGGACGCACACGATGCGCCGCGCGCACCCAAAAGTATTTACGAGCCGTGCTCACGGGCCAGTGGGTCGTCCGGTTCGGCTGGGTACTCTCGACTCAACGCGCGGGCTTCTACGTTGATGAGCAACGGTTCGAGTTCGCCGGCGACATGTCGACCCAGATGGCCAATGGCATGGGTCGTGGCGCGCCACGTAACGGGCGGCTTCGCAAGCTGCAAGGCAAGCCAGCCCTCCTTGCGAACCATCAGTACGTGCTGCACGGGCCAATCCGGGAGCTCAAGGAGAAGGACTTGCACGAGCTGCTCGGCCTGATGGGCGCCAAACCGCTGGCCGAGCTGCCCAACACCCTCGAGAGCTTCCCTGCTCTCGCCGCCGCCTCCGCCTCCCGCCGCCGCTCAAACGGTCGCGCAAGCTCGGGCGGGTTGCTCGCGAGTAAGGTGCTCGTGTTCTGCGAGAGCCATCCCGATGAGCATGAGGCCGAGTTCCGGCAGCGCTGCCTCAAGCACCAGATCAGGCCGCTCAAGCCGCAGTGGGTCTTCGACACCATCTCGTACCAAGCGCCTCGACCGGACGTCGAGGCGTACGGCTTCACTGAGTCGGTGCTCGAGAGGGCGGGCCTGGTCGCCACGGACCGTTAGGGTCACTGACTGTCCCCCCCACACATTTCACAGGGTGTATTATACGGGCGAGCCGAGATGAGACCTAATGAGATTCAGAGGAAACTACCGAGAAACTACCATTCAACACTCTGCATCCCGTTCGTCCGTCGGCATAATGCTCTCTGCGTCCTTCATGCCTCGCACCGCCGCGCCGGCGTTCGCTACGTCTGCTCTGTCTCGCTCGACGCTCCGCATGGACTCGCGCGACGACCTGGCTGATCGCATCAACAAGGCGGTGAGAGCATCGCCCACACTCCTGCCGATGCTTGCCCGCTTTCTAAATCCTGAGCGCGCATCCGCGAGCGCCATCACCACTGACTCGAGCTCGCATCCCGTGCCATGCACGCGCAGGTCCCCGTGCTGTCGGACACCGTCGCAAATCCGACCTACCTCACCACCGCCGGCAACTTTGATCCGAACGCCTTCGTGCAGTCCCTGCCAGGCATCTCCGGCCCGCTTGGCTTCTTCGACCCCGCGGGCTTTTGCGCGAGCAGCAATGGCGCCAACGGCGCGGCGACCGAAGGCAAGGTGCGCTTCTACCGCGAGGTGGAGGTGAAGCACGCCCGTGTTGCAATGCTCGCGGCCTTCGGCTTCCCCGTCGCTGAGCAATGGCATCCGCTCTTCGCCACCGACGACGCGCCGTCCTTCTCGGCCTTCCAGCAGACGCCGCTGCAGACCTTTTGGCCCGTGGTGGTCGCTGTCATCGCCGTCATCGAGATCTTCTCCATCTTCCCGGCCTTCGAGGACCCCAACATCGAGGGCTGGGCCATCAAGTCGACGCACACCGCGGGCGACTTCGGCTTCGATCCGCTCGGTCTCAAGCCCAAGGAGCCCAAGGAGCTGATGGAGATGCAGACCAAGGAGCTCAACAACGGGCGCCTCGCCATGATCGCAATTGCGGGCATGGTGGTGCAGGAGGCCGTCACCGGCCAGAAGCTCTTCTGAGCGCGCGCCCTTGAGGAGTCTCCATAGCGCGCCCTTGAGCCTTGTGCCATGAGGTGCGCCCTTGAGGTGTCGCGTGAGCCCTTGAGGTTGTAGAAAAACTGTTCTGTCTTCCGATTCCCCAGATGTCGTGCGGCACCACGGCTTGAGGATTTTGGGTTGCGAGTGCGTGCCCACGACGGCGTTCACACCTTAATGGCGGAGTCAAGGCGAGTGCTGCCGAGCAACTTCTCGGCGACGAACAAGCGCCGCTCGCCCGATAGGCCCGTGGCTGTGCCACAGACGCACCCCAGTAGCTCTGCCGGCGGCGGCAGTGCATCTTCTCAGCCAGTGCCGTCGAGACTCGCGTCGGTCGGCTCACACCCAGCCAAGGTGCCACGAAGACTGCCACCGGGCTTCGGTGCGCCTGCATCGCAAGCTGCTGCAAACGCGGCACCTTCGGCCTCGCACGCCGCTGTATCGCCAATCACCGTCACGCTTTCGCTGCTGTCGCCCACGGCGTTCGCCGTGCGCTGCTCTCGCGCGCACTCCCACGTACAGCAGCTCCTCGACTCGGTGGCTGTGGTGGCTCTGCCGCCAGAGGAACGGCTGCGCCTCGAGGGCAGCGCCAGCCGTGACGCCGGCGTCGTCGTGGCGGCGTACTCGTTGAGCGCGTACGAGGCCGTGCTCGGCTCGCTCAGCGGCGCCCCGTCGCACTGGCGACTCACTCTGGTGCAGATACCACGCCCGATCCTCGCGGCTGCGACCCTGGCCCCCGCCACCTCGGGCCGCCAAGCGAGCGGCCGCAGCACCGTTCTGGACCGTCTCCCCGAGGGACTACGCGCTGCCCTTGCACCGCACCAGGCCGAGGGCATCGAGTTCATCGCGCGCCGTCGCGGGCGCGCGCTGATAGCTGATGAGATGGGAGTGGGTAAGCTGATGGCCTCTGATGGCCTCTGATGGCCTCTGTTGGCCTCTGATGGCATCTGATGGCCTCTGATGGCCTCTGATTGCTTCTAGCTGATGAGATGGGAGTGGGTAAGCGACTCCAAGCGGTCGTACCAACCCCGTCTCTGGTGGCCTCTGATGGCCTCTGATGGCCTCTGGTGGCCTGTGATGGCTTTTGATGGCCTCTGATTGCCTCTGATGGCTTCTGGTGGCCTCTGATGGCCTCCCTCATCAGGCAAGACACTCCAAGCGATCGGAGCCCTCGCTCTGTACCGTGACGAGTGGCCCGCCGTGGTCCTATGCCCGTCGGCCGCACGCTTCCAATGGCGGGACGAGCTGCTGCGCTGGCTGCCCGAGCTAGCATACGATGCGGGCGTGCGCGTGCACGTACCTCTCTCGGCAAGCGCCGCCACCGCCGCTGACCACGACGACGACGCCGCCGACGCTCTCGACGATGCGGGCGCATCGGCACCGCCATCTCTCGCGCCCTCTGCCCTCGTGCATGTGCTCTCGTACGACCTCGCCGTGCGCTGCTCCGCGGCGCTCAGCTTGCTCGCACCGCGCGTGATCGTGTGTGACGAATCGCAGTATCTCAAGTCTCGCACGGCGCAGCGCACGCGCGTTGTGCTCCCCCTCCTAGCGCAAGCTTCGCGAGCCTTGTTGCTCTCGGGCACTCCCGCGCTCTCATCGCCGTCAGAGCTCTACACGCAGCTGCATGTCCTCGCGCCCCAGGTCTTTGGCAGTTGGACTGGCTTTGCACACCGCTTCTGCGATGCCAAGCGCACGCGCTACGGTCTGGATGTGAGTGGAGCGTCGAACCTGGCCGAGCTCCATACGGTCATGTTTGCCACCGTCGCGCTCCGAAGGACCAAGAATCAGGTGCTCGCGCACTTGCCTCCCAAGCGGAGGGAGGTGCTGCTGCTCCCGTGCAATGCGGGCGAGGGCGACGTGCGAAGGCTCGAGAAGCTCCTCAACGCGGGCGAGGGGGTGGATGGCGCTCGTCACGGCGCTCATGCTGCTGGCGGGGGTGGTGCTGGCGGGGGTGGTGGCGGCGGGGATGGTGGCGGCAGGGGCGGAGGCACCACTGGCGGCGGCGGCGGCGGCGGCGGTGGCACCGGCGAGACTCGCGCGCTGCTGCTGAGCGCGTACCAGGACACCGGCATCTCCAAGCTGCCCGCTCTCATCCAATACGTGCGCACTCTCGTGGCGTCACGAGCCTCCCATCCCAAAGTCCTCTTATTTGGTCATCATTTGGCGGTGCTCGATGGAGTGGAGGAGGGCGCGCTGGCTTGTGTGGCACACATTCGGATTGATGGCGCGACGCCGCCTGCAGCGCGCCATGCGGCCGTGCTTCGCTTCCAGCAAAGCGCCGAGTGCCGCGTGGCCCTGATCGCCATCTCGGCCGGTGGCACCGCCCTGACGCTCACGGCGGCCTCGCACGTTGTCTTCCTCGAATTGTACTGGACCCCAGCTGCGCTGCTGCAGGCCGAGGACCGTGTGCATCGGATCGGGCAGACGGCCGCGCGCGTGCAAGTGACCTATCTGCTCGGGGCGGGCACACTCGACGAGGCGTTGTGGGCGGCCCTCAAGCGCAAGTCGCGAGTGCTCGGTGAGACGCTCGAGGGGCGCGCGGAGGCCTGTGCTACGACCGGCGTGGCGGGAGCTCTCTCCTCCTCCTCCTCCGCCGCCGCTGCCGACTCCGCCTCCGCTACCAGCACAGGTCTGGCGAGCGGATTGCTGCTGGCAGCCGGAGCGGTACGTCGGCTCGACGCCCTTGGCCACGTGTGTGACGGTGCGACGAGCCGCTTCTTCACAGCGCCCGCCACGGCGCCGCCTCTGCCGGCGCGTGCAGCCGCACTCAGGAAGATCGGAGCGAACGCGGGAGTGCCCATCAATTTGGTCGAGGAGGAGGAGGCGGCGGCGGCGGAGGAGGAGGGGGAGGTGGTAGCGGAGCAGCACCGGCTAGTGGAGCGGCTGCTGCTAGGTGAGATGGATGGCCTTGCGCACGTGATGACGGCAGCCACCTCGACGGAGGGTGCGGTCGACGCATCTGAAGATGTCGACCACGACGATGCGATTGATGGAGCTGAGTAGCGGACGCGGCGCGACGGTGGCGTGGATCACACGCATGTAACAGCTAACTACGCATTTGAGGAATTATAATAATAATGAAGTAGACCCGTCGCTCTCAAACAAGATACGTGACGCGCGACGGTTACATCAGTACCATAAGCCTACGTCATTGTATCATGCGCGGCTCCAGCCACTAGACAAGACCTTCTACGTTCTAGGCGCAGCCACCTTGACCTTCCTCACTGTGAGAGTAATTCCTGAGCGCAGCCGCGGGCCTCAGTCGAGTCAAAGCCAAAGGCATCCCAAAAGCCGGCCCTCAGTCAAAGCCAAAGGCGTCCAAAAATTCGTCGGCCGTCGCCGTCCCACCATTCACGTCGACCTCGGACGCGTCAAACTTGTGCATGCCGCCCGCCACCTTGACGCCCTGGGCCTCGAGCGCCTGCATCTTGGCGATCCTCTCATCCTCTTCCTTCTCCTTCTGCTTGGCCTTGAGAGCGTTCTCCTCAATCTTCTTCTTCATCTCCGCCGCCTCCTGCTCCTTGAGCGCCTTGAGGTCGAATGCCGGCTCGTACGGTGCGGTAGGCAAAGCCGAGGGCATCGAAGCAGCAGAAACAATAGGCTCGTCCTCGTTGTGGTGGTCGTCGTCGTCGTCGGTGGCATCATCCACTTGAAAGCGCTCGCCCGCGTGCGCAGCGGCGGCGCGCGCGGCCGCCTCGTCCTCGGCGGCGGCTGCCGCACCGTCCAGCCGCGCCGCCACCGCCGCCGCCATCGCAAACGCACCGAGCAGCTCAGCCTCATCGAGACCGAGAGTGCCGATGAGCACCAGTGAATGCAATGGACCGCCAAAGTCGATCGCACGCAGCTCCTCGAGCGTGCCGGTGACCACTTGCTGGTCAGCATGGCCCACGCGCGACACGCCAATGGCGCGCGCCTCGGGCGGACACACTCCCTCCGCACGCTCTGCCTCGACGGCAAGCAGTTGCCCGATGGCCTGCCGTATGGACATGTAGCGCGGAGGCAAGTACTCGGGCTTCTTGCCCTTGGCCAGGCTGATCATCGTCGGCTCACGCACCTTGATGTCGAGGAGCGCGAGCGTGTGCAGGCCGGCCCGCCGGTTGGCAGCCACCTTGGCATAGAACGAGTCTGGCCGCCACGTTTGCGAGAAGAAGGGGATCGAGATGGTCTCGCCAAAGCGATAGAGCTGCAGGCCACAGCAGCCGATCGCGTTCATGATCGAGGCGTTGTGCACCACGTGGGTCGTCACGCCAAGCTCACGCGCACGCGCGAGCAGGTCGCAGTGCGTGGTTGCGCCGAACGGGTCGCCGACGACCAGCATGGCGATGTCCTCGTGCCGCGCACGCTCGAGGATGGGCTCGATCTCCGACTCGACGAGCTCGCGCGGCGCCTCCTCGATCTTGATGCTCCACGCCTCCTCGAGGCGCGCGCGTGGCACGCCGAGAATGGATGTGTACGCTTCGAGATACACAGCCGAGCACTTTTGGACGGCGCGCAGGCCCTTGAGCGTAATGTCCTGAGGTGGTCAAGGCATGGAGCAGGCCGAACGAGAGGTGAGTGTGCGCTAATATTCTTCGAAGGGGCAGGGGATTTCGTGGTGCTTGCAGCCTCGGATATAGCTCACCTCCTCATCGGCGAGGCCGAGGCCGATCAAGTGGAATGGCATGACCGGGCCGGTCTGAATGGACGCGTCGGGCCACGTGTCGCCAATCTCAATTGCCACCCACCTCGTTTCTTCTTTCTCGAGAGGTGATGATCTGAAATCCATCATTCTGGTTCGACTCGTCGCCCGCGTCTCACGTGATTTCACGAGATTTTTCATATGCCGCAAGGAAGCCTTCGCCTGAGTCTCTGCTTCGCCGTTGCCCATGGGTTACGAGTGGGCACTCTTCCGATGCCTCCGGAGCCGATATTGCGAAGTGTGTCGATCGGGTCAAGCAGTCTTGTTACGCAAACGCTTCCGCTAAGCAGCGTTGCCCGATGGCCAGTGTGGATCGCACCAGGTGATGCGAGCACCGTCACATGCATAGCCGGGACCATGGCCGAGGACGAAAAAGGTGGTTGGGTGAACCCGCTCACGTTTGAACAGCTATGGCTTCCGCAGGGCTTGGCGATGCCAAAGAGCCGCGCAGCGCTGGGAGCGGTTCTCAAGAATGGTGTTCCTCGCTTTCTGTTCCCGACCACCGCGACCACGGTCGGAAGTGATGGTGGACGGCGACTATGGTACAACCGCGGAGTGAATTCCCTGCCGCTAGCGAAGACGTGGCTCACATTTGGAGACATTCCCATCAATGATCTGCGTCTGTCGGCGTACACCCAGCTCCTTCCCAAGACGTTCGGGTCCAAGGAGGCGGAGGTTGGGAGTGACGAGGCGGTGGATTTGGCCATCCGCAGGAGCGTATGGAAGCCCGTGCTTCCACTGATCTCCGTGGCCGACGCGTTCAACACCATCTTGGAAGTCATGGCGAGTGCTCCAGATGCCCTGGGCGAGGGCTTCTGCTACCTCATCGTGCCGCTCAGTGAGGAGATTGCGCTACCCGAGGAGGCCATCCAGCCTGGGAACCGGCTTCGTCTCTTCCTCTCGGACGTTGACGCCACCGAGGGCAAGCCCCTCAATCTTGACGACCGCGAAGGCTGGAAATGGACTCATGCCGAGTGCGATCTGTCGATGTTCGAGACCGAGTCCGGGAGGGAGAGTGACTTCATGCCGGAGGTGTACAAGCCGCTCTTCTTGAGTGAGTGAAGCTGAGCAGGAGCGGGCGAGCGCGGCTACGGAAGGTTTCGTCAACCAATTTGTTCTCCTCTGTTTCGTAACGGATGAGCACAGTAGACGCGAAAAACGAGATGCAGATGGCCGGACGATGGTCGCCAGAGGCCGGCCGACCAAGCATCCAGGGCGGAGGACGAGGCAGTGAATCCTCGATACCCGGCGGGAGTACGCTTGCGGATACACCGATCCATCGCGCTCCGCGGAAAGACCTCGCCCTCACAGTGAACTGCACGCTCCGTGTGCCACGCGCAGTTTTCGGCGCGGCGGCTGAGCCATCTTGGTCGCCGTCGAAACAGGAGACAGACTACAGCCGAAATGGTTACGGCCGTTTTGACCCGGTGCTGGGCACGGCTCATAACGCACACGCATTGCCACTTGCTGCGCCTAACGACTCCTTCGCTGAGAAGCCGCGCGATTTCGAGTCACGTCATTTGTCGTGGCAGTGCAAGCCGAGCATCGAGGGTGGCATCTTTGGCAGTGGAGCATCGCAGAGTGATGCGGGCCGCCGCGGTAGTGGCGGCGGCATGAGCGACCCTTTTCTCGGCCGGCTGCAGCAGGCCGAGGAGCGCGACCAGATGCAAGCACAGCAGATCTATGCGATGCAGCAGCAGCAGCAGCAGTACGCAATGCAACAACAGCGGCAGCAGCGGCAGCAGCAGCAGCAGCAGCAGCAGCAGCAGCAGCAGCAGCAGCAGCACGCAATGCAGCAGCAGCAGCAGCAGCAGCTACGAGAGCAGCAATGGCGGCGGCAGCAGCAGCAGCAGCAGCAGCAGCAGCAGCAGCAGCAGCAGCAGCAGCAGCAGCAGCAGCCGCCGCGAGGGATCCTAAAGAACTGTAGCTCGACCCCACCTGCTGGGCAGCCAGCGGCAGGTAATTTCCGGCGGCCGAGCGCCGGCGTGCTCGACTACACGAGCTCCCGGGTCACTATGCCGCCAGGTGGACGATCCGTCTTCCAACTCGGAGATGGGAGTACGCAGCCGCCGCCAAGAGCGCCAACCTATGGGAGTGGTCTGTCCGGAGGAGGGCAGCAGCAGCAGCAGCACGCGGCGGGAGGGTATGCGGCGGGCTGGGCGCCACCCGAGCGCATGGGGTTGCAGGGTGGTGTGCGTAACCCCAACGCCTCCTCGGTCGTCTTTGGCTGACGAAACTCGACCATGTTGGTGTTCGCATGCATGCATGTTGATGCGGCGGTACGGCTCGGCTTCAGCGCCGCGTAGGCGGTAGCCGGTACCCCCCCGCGCGCGCCTCGCCTAGGCAATCGGAGTCGCACGCATGAAAGGCCCTCAAAGGCGGCAGCGCGGCACACGCCGCCCGCGCCGGACGGGGACGCCGCCCTACGCCTCGTGATCGGCGATCCGGCGCAAGGTGTCGGCCGCATCGCCCGACCCCGAGCCGATACGCCCGGCCGGGTCGGCGCGCCCCGCGACCCCGCTAAGCCCGCATTAGACCCCGCGCGCCGCACGATTGGCGCGCCGCCACGCTCCGTGGTGACCGTTTTATGTCTGTACGCGCGCGCACAAAATGTGCTGTGTGTAATTGGCATACATGGTGCGTGCGTGGTGGGTGCTCCGGTTGACAGCGCGACATCTAATTTATTCATGCTGATGGCCCTGATGCTCTCACCTTACTATCCTGCGCTGGCGCTACTATCCTGCGCTGGCGCTACCGAAACGCGCGAAAGAATGATGCGCGCGCGTGCGAGCGGTGCAACATAGCCGCGGGCACCTGAGCGTCGAACACCCAACACGGTAGGCAGCTCCTCCAGACGATTCATTGAAAGTACGACAGCGATAGCGTCGCGAGGACCGACGCAAGGAGAACAAAGAAAAGGTTCGATCTGCTCTCACGACACATGCAGCAGCGGCAGCAGAGTGTGAGCGGTGGCGTACGCGACTGTGAGTGTGCGCATTCGCTGGCCACGGGCCATAGGCGGGCAGAGGGCGCGGAAGCACTCACAGCTGGGTGTTCTCGACGCCCGTCGTGTACGAGTCGCCATCCTTGCGGCCCTTGTAGCCAATTGAGCCCTCTGGGAGCGCCTTGATCTCGCTGGCTTTGCGGGAGTCCTTGGGGAAAGCAAAGTCGGTCACCGTCTTCTTGTTGGTCGACTGAAGACCCTCGTCGATCTTGCGGCTGCCCACGAGACCCACGGTCGGCATGGGACCGAAACTTGGATGCGACACGTGTCATCAATCATTCACAATTCACCAACACGCCGTATAACGTATCATTCACAACCACATTCAAATTCGTGTGTGTCTCACACCTTCACATTTTCACACCTTCGCATTTGGCCTTCACATTCTTCGTCGTCATTTATGCGAGCCGCACTCGCAAGAATTCTGCCCATCCTTGCGACGCCACGCTGCCCGCGCACCTTGCAGAGGGTGCTCGTCACTGAAGCAAACGAAGCGATAGCGGACGAGCCGTCGTCGCACTTACGCGCAGCGCCGACTCGTAGCACCTCACGGGCTGCGCTGCGAGCGGCTGCGCCACGCATTTACTCGGAGCTCAACCACTTGGCCTTCGATGGCCAGCTGCCGCCTGATATTTCGCTATCATGGAATGCGAGGCTGCGGCGGACGGCCGGTCGCTGCCACTTCATCTCGCTGGCGAATAAAACGAGGGTGGCTTCCATCGAGCTATCTCCGCGGGTGCTAGACTCCTTGGACCGGCTGCGCACTACCCTCGCCCATGAGATGTGCCATGCCGCGCAGTGGCTGATCACGGGCACCGCACGGCCGCCGCACGGCTCGGCGTTTCAGTTGTGGGCACGCCAACTCGAGATGCGCGTGCCCGACATCCAGATCACCACGCGCCACACTTACGAGGTGTCCTGCCGCTACCGCTATTCGTGCGTCGAGTGCGGACAGCACTATGGCCGTCACTCGCGCTCCCTCGACCTGCGCACGCGGGTGTGCCGATGCGGTGGCACGCTCCACTTTGACGGCGCCTTGGGTCACGACGGTGCCCCGATCAAGCCGGCCAAGCCACCGCCTGCGTTCGCCAAGTATGTGCAAGAGGCTTACGCGCCCTTGCGGAGGCGGTGGCCGAGGGTGACGCACCAGCGCATCATGCAGGAGCTGGGAAAGAAGTGGCGCGCGAAGAGTATAAATTATTAACTTAGCGCCGTATCGGGCCTTTTTGCCTCACGTCGCGAGTGTTGCTCCGCGTGCGTCGGCGATGTCGCTCTTGATCACGGGCGGGCTGGGATTCCTCGGGCTGCAGACAGCATCGGCGCTGCTGCGCCGCGGCGTTGTGTGGAGCCCACTCTTCAAGCAGCCGGTCTCCATCAAGAAGATCACGCTTTTTGACATACCGGCGGCCATCAGTGCGGGCGCAGCGTCTGTGCCCAAGGAGCTGCGCGAGGACCCGCGCGTGGCCATCAAGACGGGCGACCTGGGTGAGGAGGGCATCGCTGCCGAGCTCATCGACGACGACGACCTCTCCATCGTCCACCTCGCTTCGATGGTGTCCGGCGACACGGAGGCCGACCCGGACCGTGGCTGGAGAGTGAACGTGGAAGGGCAGCGCGCTCTGCTCGAGGCGGTGAAGGCGAGCGCACCCGGCGCGCGCTTCCTCTTCACCTCCTCGACAGCCACACTCGGCCCGGTGCCCGAGGGACGCATCGCGGACGACAGCACCAAGCTGCTGCCCGGCAACACCTACGGATTCCACAAGGCAGTGTGCGAGCTGATGATCAATGATTACGCGCGGCGCGGCTGGGTAGACGCGCGTGGGCTGCGGCTGCCTGTGATCGTGGTGCGCCCGGGCGCGCCCAACGCCGCTCTCACGGGAGCCTGGTCTACAGTGGTGCGCGATCCTCTCAAGGGTCTGGACGTGACCATACCGATACCACTCGATGCGAGGCTACCTGTCGCATCCTATCAGACGGTGGTGGGGAGCGTGGCAGCCATGCTCAACGAGGTGGACGGGCGCGCTCTCGGCGCCGACCGCACCCTCATGCTCCCCTCCCTGTCCCTCTCGGTCGCGGAGATGCATGCAGCCGCACAATCATTTGCCGCGCGCCACGGGCTGCCCATCGGCACAGTGACCTCACGTGAACAGGAGGTGGCCACACGCATCGTGCGCGGAATGGGGAGCCGCGCCGACGGCGCGCGCGCCGTGAGTGCCGGTCTGCCGCGCGATGAGAGTGCCGACTCGATAGTGGCCGCGTACGCAGCCGACTATGTGCTGCCGAAGCTCCAAACGAGCAGCACCAGCTGACGCGGGCCGCAGGCGGGGCTGTGTGGTCCGGGTGACGGGTGAGCGCTGAGCGGTCCCGCTTGATGTGGCCGCGGCTTCGCTTCGCTTATTTTGTGGGGGTGGACGCCGCGCTCGAGGCCTGCTCTTGGGCAGAAGATTGCGAGTGTACAGCGAGAGGGATTGTTCATCGCATGGCCATGGGTTCGATTTACCGTTCGGTTCGATTTCCGTACGTTTATTCAGCCGCGAACCCGGCGCGAATGCGAGGAACCGAACGTCTATAGAGCCTAACACAGTACAACCCTGGTACAACCGAACTACAAGTCCCAAGCTAACGAGACTCAAATCGCACTACAGTCTACAGTCTACGCTGTGCGAGCTCTCGCTTCGGCCGACGGAGGCGGGCGGGGGGTCTTTCGATGGGGTCCAAGGGTTCGTGTGGCTTGCGAGGGAGCCGACGACCTCATGCACCACAAACGCGGCCACGTCGGGGTTGCTCCAGTAGCCGTTATGAGCTTTGAGAGCCGCGAGGTACTCGGAGGCATGCTCAAGCTCACTCTCTTGCAGCTGGTAGTCCACCCGCCCGCCGCCGTTGAGCGACCAGACGACCGAACTGGCGGCGGGGGCGGGAGCGGGGACGGGGGCAGGAGCAGCAGCGGCATCGGCGGGGGCGCCGGCGGCGGTGGCGTGGGTACCGGTGGAGGCCGCGGAGTTCGCGCAAGCGCCGCCGCCGCCGCCGCCAAACCAGCCGGACAATGCCGACGGCACGTAGCCGGAGACCGCGGAAGGGACGTACTCGAAGACGTTGTGGTAGAATCGGCTCTTCACCTCCCAAGCGTCGTGCAGGTACGCGCTGGTCGCTTGGCGGAGCTTGATGTGCAGTCGCTTCCCATGCCGGTCGCCCGCATAGGGGACGTATACTGGGGGCGGGGGCTCGAGCGGGGGTGAGCGGTCTCTAGGCGTGACGCCGCTGCCAGTGCGGCCAGCCCCCGTGTCGGCCGCGCCACCTCCCATGCTGCTGCTGCTGCCGCCTGCCGCCTCCGCCTCCGCCTCGTCCTCCTCCTCCTCGTCGTCCTCGAGAAGCAACGGCTCCAGACGGTAGGCGATAGGGTCGTTACGCGCGAAGACGTTGAACACGGCCGTCGGGCGGCGGCCGAGCCGGCGCGGGAGGAGAAAGGAGCGACCCAGCTTCTGCCCGCGCACCGATAGGAAGCAGCCAATTGGGCTCCCGAGCGTGAGCAGCGCTGCAAAGGCGCATTCGAGCGGAGGGCAGCCGAGCGGCGGCGGCGTACTCAGCAGAGGAGCGTACGATGGAAGCTGCTTGGACGGCGGCGCGGGGGGCGGAGGCAGCGGCGCGGGCGGCGGAGGCGTCGGCGTGGTGGGTGCTGCGCTGGGCGACGCCAGCACGGTGCGCGCGGCGGACGGGGTCAGCGGAGGGGACGTTGTAGTAGTAGCAGCAGCAGTAGCAGTAGCAGCAGCAGCAGCAGTAGTAGTAGCTTCGGCGGACGGGGTCAGCGGAGGTACAGCCAACTCCGAAGCTGTCCATAGCGATGCGCCCCATGAGGCCATCTCCGCTGTGAAAGTCATGGAGCCCACCTCCGCGGCTTCAGAGCCGCCGACCATTCGGAGATCGTCGAGATCGAGCTCGACCATCAGCCGGCTCAACTCGGCGCCCACGAGATTCTGTATCTCGACGAGCTCGGCCATCTCGGCGTATACGAGCCGCTCCTCGTCCCTTTCCAAATTAGGGCACAGTCGCTCGCACCCCTCGTCACTTGCCATATTTAGACCGAGTCGGGGCAAAAAGTCCTCGCGCGTCGGCATCGTCGAGAGGCCCGCTCGGAAGGCGTTCTTGAGCCAAAAGTTGTGGAAGTGCTCGAGGTGCGTCTGGTACGCATCGCGCGCGAGGGTGCTCAAGAGGCTAGCGCGGTCCTCGACCATCCCCGCGAAGACGGCGTTCTGAAAGGCGAGCGAGCGTCGGAGCCACACGAGGGCGATGGCGGCCGAGGGGTCGGCGAGGACGCCCCCCGCTCGATGGATGCCACTCGCGCGTTCCGCCTCGAGGAGCTCGCGCAGCGAGATCAGTCGTTGCGAGCCATCTGCCGCCTCGAGATCGCGCCACGCCCGTTGCATCTTCTCAAGGTTCGCCTCGTCATTCTTCACGACGAGCAGCAGCAGTGGTCCGAAAGCCTCGAAGATCTTGAGCGTGTGGGAGAAAGCCTCTAGCAGCGCCTCGACACGAACCGTCGCGCCGCCCAATTTGGAATGTCCCAATTTGGAATGTCCCGATTTGGAAGGTGCTGCCCCATGGCCGCTACCATCAATGTCTTCGTCCGGCGCGTGCGCGTCGTCATGGGCGCCTGGGAGCGCCGCGTACCAGGCGCTCGTCTGGGCGCGCAGCAGCGAGTGGCTGCTCCCATCGGCGGCCGCGAACAAGGTGCGTCTCCTTCGAGCCATGGCGGCACCGGCATATGTAACGGTGCCGGTGCCGGTGCCAGTGTCGGTGCCAGTGTCAGTGCAGGTGCCAATGCAGGTGCCAGTTCCGGTGCTGGTGAGGGGCATGTTGCTCTGAGGCTTGGTGTCACTGGCGGGGTCGACTGTGCTAGTGTCATCAATAGCACTTGCCATATTAGGGTCCCTCAGAGCCGACGATACCGCAGAGGCCGCCATCACCTGTGCGAGCTCGTCACCTTGATCCCGGATGAGCTCGTCACCTCGATCTCGGATGAGCTCGTCCACCGTAGGCATAGCGGGAGGAGGCGTAGCGGGAGGAGGCGTAGCGGGAGGAGGCGTAGCGGGAGGAGGCGTAGACTCCCACGCTGCGGGCCGCGCTGCCGCGGGCAGTGAGCGCCCCGGTGTGAGCGTCCGCCCGACCGAGTTCACAGCTGGATGCGGCGCGTTCACAGCTGGATGCGGCGCCGCGCATGTGCCGTCGACGATGCCGAGGGAGCACAGGACATCGAAAGAGATCAGACTCCCGAGGGAGTGCCCGATGAGGATGTAACGGCCGCCCGATTCGTCAAAGCCGGGGTTGTACCGCCGCCATGCATGCACGAGCTCGTTGATGCCGCGCACGACCGCGAGCTGTATGGCCGCACGTGTCGAGGGCTGCTCGTAGAGCAAGACATCGCATAGGACCTCATTGGTGACCAGACGGAGCGTTGGGATCGAGGGGAGTGTCACTGAGGCCATTCGCCGCCTCCATGCGTCGCCGCCCTTGCTGTGGTGCCAACCGACTCCGAGAAACTCGACACGGCTGAGCGGCGCACCGCCGCCGCCGCCGCTGCCGCCGCCGCTGCCGCCGCCGCCGCTGATACCCCCAGTGCATTCCTTCGACGCCAACCCGGCAGCCTCGTCGGCGAGAGTCTGCGCGAATGCGGCCGACTTGGCTGCGTTCGCACGCAGCTTATCGACCGAGGAGTTGAACTCGTTGAAGTTGAATGGATTCGTCGTCGACCAGAGGGACTCGCCGACGCCATGGACGACAAAGGCGAGGGTGGCGGGGCGAGTCTGCTCGTAACGGATCTCATCCTCACTCGGTGCTGGCCGACTCTCACCTGCCCAGCCGCGTCCGATGGAGCACGAGGAGGCGCCCCAGAGCGATGCGCCCCATGTGACCACCTCGGCTGTGGAAGTCATCATCGCGCTCACCGCCGCACGCACGCCGCTGCCGCTCGCACTGCTCGCGCCGCTCAGGGAGATGGTGATGGTGCTGCTCAGGGAGCTGGTGATGGAACTTGTCATCCCACCGGAGGCCGCCGTGCCGGGCGCGACGCTGATGTTCACCCTGTACGCACCGCCCAAGACGGTGATCGCGCCCGTCGCGCCCGGCACGGCGCTCATGGCGGAGGGCGATGGCGGCGACGCGTCAGCCGCAGCGGGAGGAGCTCTGCTCTCCAGTGCCCTGATCAAGGCGTCAATGTCATCGAGCAGGCAACGCAACTCGCGATGCTGTTTGCTGTGCTGACGATCTGCGTCGGTGGCGACGCGAGCATGCAAGTGTCTGAACTGCTCCTCCCAATCGCTGAGCTTTCCCTCCACCTGCCGCCGCTGCGTGCTGAGCTGCTGCACGCTGGTGCTGTTGGTGATGGCGGTGCTGCTGGTGCTGCTGATGCTGCCGCCGCCGCCGCCGGCGCTGCTGCCGCCGCCGCCGGCGCTGCTGCCGCCGCCGCCGCCGCCGCCGCCGCCCTCGCCTCCTCCTCCGCCGCCGCCGACGACGACGCCGGTGGTGATGGAGATGGCGGAGGAGGAGGAGACAGCAGAGGAGACGGCGGAGAAGGCGGAGGAAACGGCGGCGGCGAAGGTGGCGGCCGGAGCGGCAGTGCCACCATCGCCACGGCCATCGTCATCGCCATCACCACTCGCAGCTTCCCCCTCCGGGGCGGTAGCGACGCCCAGCGCCGCCGAGCCAGCGGTAGCGCCGCCCAGCGCCGCCGAGCCAGCGGCACTCGTACATGATGCAGAGTCGAGCGGCATTGCCGCTGCCCTCGGCTCCTCATCAGAGCTGCCACCGGCGCTGGTCGCCGCGGCGGCGGCAGCACTGGCCGGCGACGGGCCTCCCTCTCTCGGCTGCAGAAGCTGCTGCAGCAGCGCCTCGAGCGCAGCGTCGTCGTCGCGGCTGAAGGGCGTCCACAGGCCGTTAGTTCCCGTGTAGCACCAGCGGGAGCGCGATATGGGCAGCGGCGGCCGAGCGAGGTAGCGCTGGTGGATCGCGCCGACAATCACCTTGCTGCTGTCGCCATCGAGGCGCAGGCATGCCTCGGCCTGGAAAATGGCAGAGAAAACGGAACAGCGCACGCGTGAGGAAGAGATGGCAGTTCAATGGGCGAGGGCCGGTCACAATGAGGGCCCGTGCACTGCGCCAGGTTCGAGGCGTGCTCCGAGGCGCACGCGTCCGCCGAGCATCGCCACAGTTGCCGTCGGGTCCTCGGCGGCGGCCGCGTCGAGTCGCTGCTCGTCCGGGCTGGTGAGCCGCACCCAACGCTCGCCCTCGTGCAGGCCGACCCACGCGCACGCCACGCCTTCCTCCGCGTTTATGGAGCAGCTTGACGAGACGAATGGCAACATATCGGCGAACGAAAGCAGTCGGCCGCGCCCGATTGCCACACGAACATGGACACAAAAGGCAGACGGACCGGGGAATGCGTGAAATTGTCGCGTGAGTCTTGGAGGGTTTCGGCATGCAATACATAGTGGAAAGGGGAAAAGGGGGAAGTGGGGAATTTTGTGGGAAGGTGCGGGATAGGAGCATGTGTGTTTAGCATGTGTGAAGCGATAGTTCACGGTCAACTGGCCAGGTCCTGCGTGTCGCCCGCAAGCTGCTCCGCAGCCCGCCGCGCTACCGCCGCGCCCCTGGCGGCGTGGTGGAGGCGCACCACCCCGAGAGGCTGGACGGGCACAGCCGTCAGGGCGTGCCATGCGGCGATGGCGTGCGCACGGTACTGTGCGCAGTCTTGTCCCCGAGCCACGCTGAGCCAAAGCTCGCGGACGCCCTTACTAACGCCCTCCTGCTCTGCGCACACGAGCACCCGGCCGTGCGGCTGCTTCTCTGTCGCCTCAATGGGTGTGACCGGGTCCGTGCGCGCCAAGCACGCCCTCAGATGCTGGTTAACTTGTACCCCTTCCACGTCGAACGGGCAGCGTCGCGAATGTAATGCGAGATGTTCCTCTCCATCCTATTACCAACCTCGCATCGCCGCGCAGACGCGATGAAGATGACGAGCCCGCCGAGATCAACCTCATCGTAAGCGCCCCCACCTCTGGCCGTGTGCCACCCAGCAGGGTGCACGCGAGGTGGAAGCTCGTCCCGACATGCGCTACCTTGTAGCGCTTGGACGTGACCACGTACTTGGGTCCCTCACGCCCGCTCATCTCCACCTCCCACCAGCCCCCTTCAAGGTTAATCTCGAGCGGCTGACCTTTTTTGAGATTGAGGATGAAGCTCGGGTCGTGAACGGGCGGCAACGGGCGCACGTTCTCTTCGTCAACCCATTCCTCGCACGCGCCGTCCTGCATGATGTAGCCGATGACCCGACCCGTATTCTGGCCGGTGACCTTGGTGCCCTCGGTCAGGTTGTCGTGATGCCAGCCCTTGCCAGATTTTCGGCCGCTGTTGATGTTCAGGATGTTGCATGTCTTTTGTGCGTCGTCGTACGTCGAAGTGAAGTCAATAAGACGGGCCTCTATTGTCTACTCGCCGAATCGTCGTCACGCTCAGAACGGCGGTCGTTCTTCTTCAGAGGACTGACCGTCTGATCATTCCCCGCGGCGGGCCTCGAAAAGGCGCCGTGTCGGCCAAATCCCGACGAAACAGCCGAAGCGTCGTTACGAGAGTGCACGCTCGCCCCGATCCAGTCGTCGCTGCTCTGCTCGCTCGCTCGCTCGCTCCTGCTCGCTCGCTCGCTCGCTCTCGCTGCTCACTCCCGCTCGCGATGGTGGTGGCCGGCCTCGTCTACCCGATCACAAAGGAATATTCAACGTTTCGAGAGATAGCCGTCGTGGATGATGCCGCCGCGCGTATCTTAAAGATGAAGGGGCTCCTGGATGCGGGCGCCATCTCGCAGGCGATGTTCGAAGAGAAGAAGCAGGCGCTCATCAACCATGCCAACCCGCGCATGACCAAGAAGCTCCACGGCAAGGTGGAAGTGCCCATCACGTTTGCGCCGCCACATCCATCGATGATGACGGCCGTGGACCGGATGCCCACCAACCTGGCCGCCACCTCGAGCGCGGTGCACGCCGAGACGCTCGGCAAGGCGCGGCCCCAGTTTGTCAAGGAGTTCCACTCCCGCGTCGAGCGGATCGGCGCGCCGCTCGGCGGAACTCTCTCGTCGAGCGGCGGGACGCTCTCCTTGTACACGCGCGCCCAGGCCGACCTGCGCCCCGCGTCGATCGCCCACCTCTCGGTAGGCGCGCAGGCTGCATCGGGCACGCACTACAAGGTTACTGCGACGCCCGGCGACGCGCAGTGGGGCAGCGTGAGCCTTCGGCCGACGATGTCGTCGTTGTTCCTTGAGTCGATCGAGAAGACGGGGAGCGCCTTGTACGCGGAGCCGCCCGCGGCGCCCGACCGGCTCATCCCGCTGGGTGAGAAGAAGCTTCTCTTCGAGATAGAGCGGCTGGGCGAGGACGACTATCGCTTCACGAGCAAGGTGAAGGGTATCAGTCGAGGGCCGAGCATCGAGCCGGGCGTGGGCAAGGTGTGCGATAGCGACACCACACCCATGGTCGTCGCCAAGCTGCACGCCATGTACCCGACGGAGGTGCCCTTGTACGTGCCCCGTGGCGACGCGGTCGCGCACGGCGTGCCGCCACAGCGCCATGTGCGCACGCTCTTCGAGAGCCGCGGGCTGCTGCTCGTCGAGGGGCAGCCGGTCGGTGAGCAGTGCCTCCGAAAGACCTTCTCAAGCTACTTCCACCCTCGCGCGGAGCGCACCTGCCGCGTCAACCTCGCCGCGCGCGCGAGGGCGGATGATGACCATCGATCGTTTGGGTCCTCTTTTGGCTCACGTCCCGACTCGGTGGCGTTCCCTCGAGTACACGAGTACATGGAGCGCTCGACCTTCACGGGCGGCAACTCAGGCTGCCCGTGAGAGGGATGCGGCCGCTACGGAGCTGCATGCGGCTGAGCGGGCGCGGATCGCCGCACGCGCCCTGCAGACGGCCCCACCGCTGCTCTCGTGAGGATCTGTGGGGAACCTGCCCACACATGGGGATCGAGCCCCAGCGCAGAGTGTCCTACTATGCGTCGGCTCCCGCTTTCGATTCACATTCACTCTTCATCATCGTATTGCATTACGTTCGTGCGTTCGAGATTCGCGAACTTCCCTAGGGTTCCCTTACATGAAGTGTGCTCTGTGCCTGACGGTCTATTATAATAAATCAAACGACCCTGTGGCCGACTATGAAGACTATGAAAAAGAAAGCCAATTTTGTTTCGCTACTTGAAGAGACTTCACATGTTGATGTTCACGGTACCCGACTTCGGGTTACCACTTGTTTGGGTAACGTGTGCGGTCGTGCGTTTGCGTTGGTGGGTTGGGATGGTTGTGAGGTTCGTCTCTGTGTGACCCGCGTGCCCGTGTGCCCCGTGAAGACGCGACAACCGTGCTACAGTGTGTGTCCCGGCTGGGGGATCCACATCCTCGTGTAACAGCCTGAGAGTCGGGTCCGTCCGCCCGCCATCGTCGCCATCGGATGAGCCAACCTTTGAGACTGTGTGGCTGACTGGGCCGGCATCCCGGGCTCCCAATTAGTGAACGGGCGGCGGATACGTAAATTGGTTTCGAATACTCAATAGGCTCGGGGTAATCGACTTGTTAGAAAGAAACCGGCTCCCCCCGGGAGGTGCCTCGGGCGGGAAATCGTCGGTCTATCTTGAGGTCTAACGTACCGACACTGTACTTTCCGAATTCGCGCGAAAATGGCGGCACCACCAGAGAAGCCCCTTCCGCCCTCACTCCAAGCCGCTGGGGTAGACTCGATCCGCGTGAAATGGACGCTCCCACCTCGCATTGTAAAGGCTGGCAAATTTGCGTCCGTCAGCATGAAGGCTGACGGCTCTTCCGATTGGCACAGAGTGGACGGTGTGACTGGTATTCTCGGGGCTTCTGATGCACTTCCGTTTCCTCTGTCCACGACTGAAATAGTTGTCCAAGGGCTCGATGCGACTAAGTGTTATGTGGCCAAGCTCCGACTGGGAAACCAATTTGGATGGGGTCCGGACTCGGAAGTGAGTACAGGTCTGCAGCTTTCATCCCTTCGCCCTTTGGCTGCTGCCGCCCCGGTGCTCGAAGCTGTTGGTGAGACGAGCATGCGCGTGCATTGGACGCTACCACCGCTGCTTCCAGGCGCGCCACCGTTCACATGCGTCACGGTCTACATCCGCGAGGGCACTCTGGGTACTTTTACGGCAGTGGACTCGAAGACCACTCTAGTAACAGCCAGCGGAGCGATTTCCTATTGGGCGTCGCTATGCAAGGCAGAGGTGACGGGGCTTTCTCCTGACGTGACTTACTTTTCATATATCAGTGTGATGAATGCTTGCGGCTGGGGCCCTCATTCCGCAACCAGCACAGGTCTGCAGATTTCATCCCTTCGCCCTTTGGCTGCTGCCGCCCCGGTGCTCGAAGCTGTTGGTGAGACGAGCATGCGCGTGCATTGGACGCTACCGCCGCTGCTTCCAGGCGCTCCACCGTTCACAGACGTCACGGTCTTCATCCGCGAGGGCGCTTTGGGTACTTGGAAGCCATTGGATTCGAAGACCACTCTAGTAACAGCCAGCGGAGCAATTTCCTATTTGGCGTCGCGATGCAAGGCAGAGGTGACGGGGCTTTCTCCTGACGTGACTTACTTTTCAATGATCAGTGTGAAGAATGCTTGCGGTTGGGGTCCCAGTTCCAAGGCAAGCATTCGCGGGCTTCAGCTGCCCTGCTCAGATGTGGAGGTGACAGGTACCAGCACGCGTGCGGAACGCGATGTCGAACTTCGGAAGCGCGCCATAGACGTCGAGTCGGCGACCCTCGACACTCGGGTGCAGTCACGCATTCCCGACCCGAAGCGCGTGAAGAAGGAGTGACGCGACTATAGAATATAGGCGCGCGCAGCGATCCGGTGAGGGCTGAAGGGCGAGGTGAGCAGAAAGAAGGCGGCGAAGAGGACCGCTGTCCTTGGGGTGCGCCGTCTTTGGGCTTATTTGGTTTCGTGGATTGCCACTAGCATTCGTATTTCCCCACGTCCGCTCCGGTCTACGGTGTGAGTTCATCTCACCACAGTCTGAGTCACCTCTCTCGCCTCCCCACCTCAGCGCCACCTCGTTTTCGCTTTTCCGGCATTCGATTCCGACATGCATTCCCCGGCTATGACCCGGCTATTACACGGATACACGCTGCGTAAGTCGTAACACGCCGCGTTTCGACCCGTACCCTACGGTTAAACGGACTTAAAACATTCATAAAGCTCGAGGATTACACATTTACTAAAATGACGCCGGTTCTCGGTACGAATTCTTTTTTTCAGGAGGCTGCGACCTGCGAGCTCTGCGCCGGCTCCTCCCTGTGGGGTGCCGGCCTGGCCGGCATGCCGCTGACCGGACGCGGGACCGGCTGACCGCCGGTGACCGGCGCGGCCGGCCGGCGTGTCACGGCACACGGGTCAAAGCACAGCGCAGCCGGCTCGCCATCTTCAGCAGTGGCACTCTGGCGGAAAAGTCCACTTCAGGTTTTGTCGAAACCTGATCTTTACAAAATAGCTGATGAGTTTCGTCAATTCACACTGAAGAGATAATCGCCCATCAACGTGCACAGTGTAGACAGACGTGTTCCCGCGACGACGCGCGCGTCGATATCTGAAGTCGTCCGGAGAGGGGAGGTGCCGAGACGGTCACTCTCTACCGACTCTCCGTGGACAACGGTCCGCGAGCATATGCGCTGCGGTGCGCGAGCTCGCGCTCAGTCCGCCGCGCGTGGCCCCAGCCTGTTGATAATCGAGCTGAAGTCGAGATGTCCATGGCCGAGCCTCTGGTGCTCCTCGAAGAGATCCTTTGCGAGCCTGCCCATGCGTACATCGAGCCCCGAACTCTCGGCGGCGTCGAGGGCGAGCTTGAGGTCCTTCACCATCAGGTCCGTCATGAAGCCGGGGGCGAAGCCCTTGGACGCGGGGGCCGTCGCCATCACGCCCGGGAACGGATTGTAGACCTCGAGAGACCAGTTGCGTCCTGAGGAGGCGAGCAGAATCTCGCTCAATTTCTCGGGCGCGAGGCCTGCGCGCACGCCCATCGAGAGCGCCTCGGTGGAGCCGATCATGTGGATCGCAAGTAGCATGTTGTTGCACGCCTTGGCCACCTGCCCCGCGCCCGCAGGCCCCGCGTGGAAGAGCTTCTTGCCCATCGCGCCCAGCACCGGCTTCGCCCGCTCAAACGTCTCAGAAGCGCCGCCGCACATGAAGGCGAGCGTGCCGGCGGCGGCGGCCGCGGTCCCGCCCGACACGGGCGCGTCAAGGAAGCCGAAGCCGCGCTCCGCTGCCGCCGCACCGAGCTCACGCGCTGTGTGCGAGTCGATGGTGCTGCAGTCGACGAGAGTGGCGGCGCTCGAGGCGCGGCTCAAGAGGCGACTCTGGCCGAGGTAAAGCTCAACGGCGTGCTTGCCGGTAGGAAGCATCGACACAATGTAGTCAGCGCCCTCGGCGGCCGCCTCGACGGTAGAGGCGACCCGCAGCCCAGCCGCCGCCGCCGCGTTCCGTGCCTCCACGGCTGGATCGAAGGCGGTCACCTCGAAGCCCGCCTTGTGCAGATTCAGCGCCATGCCGCGGCCCATGTTGCCGATTCCATAAAAGGCGACCTTGGCAGAGCTACTGTACGTGCTCGCGTACCTGACCGCGTGCCTCGCCAATTGCGGCATCGCCGAACGCCGATGATGACGCGGGGAGCGAGGACGGAAACTTGCTAAATAGGGGAAAAGCGAGCACGCTGCAGTCCGGTTCAGCGTAGCTATTGTAGGGTTTCTTTCTAACAAGCCTCTAACACGCCCGCGTGCGTGAGAGAGTCCGCCCCCCATTTTCTGACTCACATCGCCTTGGCTCGCCTCAGCTGCGATCGGACGAGCTGACGACGCGGCTCCTTGAGCTCCGGCAGGATGCCCGCCTCGTGCACGGAGCGGTGCACGTGCTCGATGACAAGGCGCAGACGATCGACCAAATGAGGCAACGACTTGGCCGACTTGAAGTACTCATCAGCCGCGCGCGCAAGGAGCTCGATGAAATCTCCGTACGCGAGATGCAGCGCCTCGTGCTCACCCGTGTACTCACTGGGAGGGTCGACGAAGAGCGTCTTCATGATGAAGGCGCGCGCCTGCACGACCGAGAGCCGCGTGCCAATGATGGCGGCGCGCTGGAGCATCATCTGTGGGGAAGAGGGCGGTAGCGCCGTGGTGAGCACTTGCATGCGGGGCAGAGGAGCATCTGCGCCAAGCAGAGGCGCGCACGCTCACCTGGGCTTCCTTGCAGCTGAGCATGTCGGTGCGTGTCTCGCGCTCGTCCGCCTTGGCCCAGTGGCTGTAGATCTCGCGCAGCTGCCGGCTGAGCTCGCGCACCAGGTTACGGCACTCTGGGGATTGACGTAACTCGAGCCGCAGAGCATCGAGCGGAGGATCTCTGGCGGCCACAAGCGCTTCGGCATCGAGTACTTGCTCGAGTGCCTCCTTCACCGTGGCGTTCGTGACGCACGGCAAAGGCCGGAACGTCTCGATTGCGATCGAAATCAGCCCTTGAAAGAACGCATCGAAGGTGAGCTGCATGGCACCCACCTCAGCCTCGTGCGTCTCGCCCCTGACGCACGTGAGCGCATGCTTCGGCAGCAGTGCGTCGAGAGCGACCTGATTATGGATCCGGCCTGAGCGCCCGCCATGCCCACCCTGCGTGAGCTTGGCGCTCTTGCACACATCCCACCAGTCTTCCATTCGAATTCGTGGTGACCCTTCCTTGGCCGCCGCGAGCGCCGCCAAGTCCTTGGGGCTTTTGGGGGACGGGCTGTGGAACTTTGGCGTGCCGATGCTCACCCCGAGCCCGCCACCGCCGCCACCAAAGGCCTTTGCGACAACAGCAGCGGCAGTGGGCGAGGGCGTGATGGCCGATGCGGATGAGAGCGGGGATACACCACCGCCGCCGCCGCCGCCGCCGCCGCCGCCGCCGCCGCCGCCGCCGCCGCCGCCGCCGCCGCCGCCGCCGCCGCCGCCGCCGCCGCCAGCCGCCGCAGCCGCAGCCGCGTCCTTGGTAGTGTCGGCATCCTCTTCCTTCTCGTCCTCGTCACTGTCCTTGGTAGTGTCCTCGTCCTCGTCCCCGTCGTCCCCGTCCTCGACCTCCTCCTTGCCTGGCAGAGCTAGGCGGACGGAGCGCTTCCGGTGTGAACGTGAACGTGCCTGTTGGCCCGCTGCCTGCTGCGCCCTTGCTCGCTCATCACGTTCCTCCTTCTCCCGCGCGGCGTTCCGGTCCGAGATGTCGAGGAAGAGCTCCTCGATCTCGGCTGCCTTCTCCTTGAGCACGCTCTCGAGACCCTTGTCCATCTTGACCCCTCGCTCCTCGAAAGTGCGCCTCACCTGTGGGAAGTGGGGGCGGGCGCCGTGGTGAGCACTTGCATGCTGGACCCCTCGCTCCTCGAATGTGCGCCTCACCTGCTCAAGTAATCAAGCGCAATCAAGCGCAATCAAGCGCAATCCAGAGCAATCCAGAGCAATCAAGAGTGCCTCACCTGCTCGAGCGCCGCCTTCGCGTTCACGCGCGAGACGGCCTTGAGGACTCCGTTAGGTAGTGACGAAGCCGAGCCGAAGAGCTTGAGTGGGTTTTCAATGTCGAGCACCTCAGTCGCGGCTAGCTCGCCGTTGACGAAGAGGCGCAGCGTGTACCTTCCCCACAGCACCTGATGAAGGAAACGATCAGTGGCACTCAGGGAGGCATTCGGTGGCATTCAGGGAGGCTTTCAGCGGCGGTCCACGCATGAGCAGCACGAGTTCCCCACAGCCCACCTCACTTCCCCACAGCCCACCTCATGCAGCTCGGTTACCTCCCATCCTCTCACAATCAAGCGCAATCAGGAGCAATCAAGAGCGCCTCACCTCATGCAGCTCGGTCGCCTCCATCATCTCACGGTACTCCTCGAGCGCCGAGATGAGGTCAGCCGGGGTCAGCCGAAAGGTCTTGGCGCCGTCGTCGACGACGTAGCTGAGTGCACGAGCGCCTGGGCTGCCATTGGGATCTTCGGCATCGAGCGCCTTGATCTCGAGGTCACCGTACCTGAGAGGGAGGGCGGGGGGTGCGATACAGGGAGCGTGAGAGGGAGGGTAGGGGGTGAGAGGGAGGGCGGGGGGCGCGATACAGGGAGAGTGATTCGAAGGGACCAACCAGTGGTCATCAGTGGTCATCAGCGGTCATCAGCGGTCATCAGCGGTCATCAGTGGTCATCAGTGGTCCTCGAGAGCACTCAAGAGCGTGTTCGATCGCAAAGTCTGGCGCACGCGTCCGTCTTCTCCACACGTCCCTGGAGCTTCTCACTGACGAACGTGCGCTCATCCAGCCCACGCAGCAGAGCCTCGGGCTTGCCCTTGGCCGTCTTGCCGGTAGCGACCCAGCGCAGCGTCACCTCTCGTCCCTCGACCGACTCGATCACGGCGAGAGCTTCGAGCTGCGTGTCCTTGCGCCGGACGACCTTACCCATCCATTTGAGCGCGTTGAGTTTACCGGTAGTGGCATCGTCCTCCTCCGCATGGGGCAAGACCAGGGGCTTGGGCGGGCGCACCGGTCGCGTCGCCGGCACGCGCACGCAATACGTGCCGTTCTCGCGATCGATGATCGTCGGCGGATCCGGGTCTAACGGCAGCAGGTGGGCGCGTAACCGGCTGGCGAACTTGGAGCCTCGAAGGCTCTCCATCTCGAGCGTGGCGCTGACCTCGTCGCCTCCGACGCCGGTGCGGTTGCCGTACGCGTCGCGAGCGATCAACGTCATGTCGTACCAGTCGGGCTGTGGCAGCAACTTTTTGCGAGGGGGGTTGGCGCTGGCGCACAGGCCCCGCTCTCCAGGGAGCTCGACGAGGGTGCACCGATGTGCACACGTACCGCCCGGGATCACCTCGAAGTAGATGGGCTCTGTGCAGATGGTGCCGCGGCAGCGCACCTGCAGAGCATGGGTGCCGATGCGAGTGTAATCCAGTGTAATCCAGTGTAATCCAGTGTAATCAATGTGTGGGACGTCACCTGCAGAGCATGGGTGCCGACGCGAGTGCTATTGGGGCGTAGTGCGAGGGGTCCGAACAGATGCTGCGGTGCCTGTACCCCAAGGTGACGGCTCACTCCCTCGATGACGCCCCACGAGCGTGCCGCGCGCTGTCCTGAGCGCGTGGCGGGCGAGGGGCTTCCTGTGGCCGGGGAGGCGGGCGGCGAGGTCGGATCGCTTCGCTTGGCCGGGACGGCTGTCAGCAGTGCCTCGAGCTGAGCTGGCGCGAGCTCGCAGCAGTTGCCGAACACGTCGTGCGGCTGCACCATCACGATGAGAGGCTCGCCCGCGCGAACGACGCACGCCTCGGGCTCGATCGTGAGGGTCGTCATGCTCGGATCGGCCGCTGCGGGCACCACCGTCACCGCGCAGCACGGCCCATCCGCCCCGTTGATGGCGACCCCAACTTGGAGCAAGCCCACCTGGGTAGGCGCGGTGTACCCGCACGTGTATTGCCCATTCGCATGGTCGACCACGCCGCACGTGTCCAACTTGGACGTGAGGAGGAGCAACGCCGCGGGAGGGCCCTCGGCCGCCGCCTCCGACGCCCCGTCATCCTTAGGGGGCTTGGCGGCGGCGGCGGCGGCGGCGGCGGCGGCGGCGGCCGCGGCTGCTGCTGCTGCGAGTCGTCCCTCGTACGTCTGCGGCTCCTCACGTGTGCTCAACACGACGCTGTCGCCTCCGCGCTTTCGGCGCAGCCCGTTGATGTTGCACGCGGTGACGCGCAGCTCGGTGCGTGCGCCGGCCACCGCCACGCTCGCACCCTTGCCGCTCATCGTGCTCGTGCCTGCGACCGTCTGACCAACCAGCAAAAAGTCAATCGGCGCTGTCTCGAGCGCATGCGGCGGCTTGCCCTCGGCGGCACGCACGGCGAAGCAGACGGAGATGTGCACCTCGCCCTCGGCGATCGCGCCATCGAGCCTCGGGCAGACGACCTCGAGCGCATCGGATGCCAGCACGCGCGCGGGGACCATCATAGACGACCTCGTCACATCGCGAAGACGCACCCCCCCGCTGTGCATCGCGGCCGCATCTGGCCACGCGAAGCGCACGGCAGCGCTCGCTCGCTCCGTGGGCACAAAGTGGCGGCCGTGCAGCCTCAGAGGCGTGCCGCCCCCCACACTCGCCGCCTGAGGCGTCACGCCGAGCAGCGCGCAGGCAAAGCTGTCGATCTCGAGCATCTCGGCCGTCGGAGATTCAATCTCGGTCGCGTCGAGCCCGCCAAAGAGCAACAAGCACCCTTCGACCACCGCCGCCGCCGCGTGCGAGCGGGACAGCCCGAGCAGGCCGGGAGAGCCGAGCGCCGTCACGGGCGCATGGCGCGTCGGCGGCACCGTTCCCATCGACGCGGCCCCATTTCGCATCGGGGCCTCGTGGGTGAGCTGCATCGGCATCGGCATTGGCGTCGTTACCAACGGCGGGAGCCGCTCGGGACGGCGCTCGGCGTGCTCGAGGCCGAGATCGAGGGGCAGTCCGCACGGCAGCCCGCAGTGCGTCCAGAAGCCATCGCCGCCCGCCGCCGTGCGCCCCGTGAGGGTGAGGAGCGCGGCGTCGGGCACCGCGCGGCCCGAGCCGTCCCCATCGCGCCCGCCGAGCACAAGGATACGTCCATCGAGCGAGTGCATGCTGTGGAATGCGCGTCTCGTCGCCGGCCAGCCGCACAGCTCCGGCTGCGACCAGGTGCCCGTCGACGGCTCGAGCACGTGCAGGTCACTCAGCACGATGCGTGCGCGAGTGCGATCGTCCACCGGGAGCCGCAGCAACCGAACCTCGTCGGAGAGATCCTCATACCCCACGCCGCCGTGCACGAGCAGCCGCGCACTGATGCCCGCGACGGCGCCGCTCACGCACATGGCATGGGCGCAGCGCGCCGCCGGTGGCCGCCCGTGCGTCCGCAGCCGCCGCCAGACGAGACGCACCGTCGGGACCGCTACGTCTCGATGATGGAAGCCATCATCCGGCAACGCGAGCCGCTCCATCTGGGCACACAAGAACTCGTCGGTGAGGATGAACTCGTTCACCGGCGGCGGCGGCGGCGGCGGCGGCGGCGGCGGCGGAAGCGCCATTGTCACGTGTGCCGTGTACACCATCACGTCCAGCTCCGTGGCGGCCTTCTCCGTGGCGAGCACGGGCGCGGGCGCGGGCGCGGGCGCGGGCGCGGCAGCCGCTCCATTCTCCGCGGCGGCCTTCTCCGCGGCGGCCTTCTCCGCGAGCCTCATGCGCTCTGCCTTTGACAACGGCGCGTTGGCTCTGGCCTTTTCCAGCTTGGCCCTCTCGGCCTCCGCCTTCTCCTTCGCCGCCTGCTGCG
>Ga0210245_100119_pt1:50000-62843 | contig 62843 bp, 44 predicted proteins | sample ChrtobMetaP3_4mM_FD_155450 | JGI IMG/M metagenome (GOLD analysis project Ga0210245, IMG submission 155450) | Chrysochromulina tobin associated microbial communities from unialgal haptophyte culture, Seattle, Washington, United States - P3_4mM | ecosystem: Host-associated > Algae >...
ACGGGTTGACGCCCACGTCGAGCAGCGCCTGGACGAGCGCCGAGTCGCCCGCCCCCGCGGCGAGACGGAGGAGCGCGCCCGCGCCGTCGGAGGCGACAACGAGCGCCTGGGTGCGCGGCAAGCCCTCCTTCTCCTCCCACCCCTGAATCTTGACGTCCACCGTGTCGCCCTCCACGCGTTCGACGACGGCCGGCTGCCAGATCTCGTCGAGGGCGAGCACGCGCATGCCCACGACGAGCGCCTCGGCAGCGGCCAGCTTCCCCGCCTCGCGTGCCGCCTCGCGCGCCACGCCCTTGGCTGCCTCGAGCGCCGTGGGTAGCCACACGGTAGGCAGCCCCTTGCGCACGAGCGTGGCGACAACGCGCAGCCGCCACGCCTCCTGGGCTGGCACGGCCGCCGCTTTGGCCGCCGCCGGCAGCTGCGCCGCCTTCACGAACGCGTCGCCAAACGCCGCGCCACCCGCCTGCACGCCCATGAGAACGGCGTTCGTCCACCACACGCCCCAGGCAAACGACGGCAGCTGCACGCTGCCCTCGCCAATGACGCGCATCGCATAGTACTCCTGGAAGGAGAGGTGGAAGGCCTGCATCTGCAGCGGCTTCGCCTCGAGAAGGCGCACGAGCGGCAGCCCATCTCGCGCCACAAGGGTGCGCAGCTCGTCGGCCGCGCGCTGGGCGGCGGCCTTGCCGACGCGCATGCCGATGCGCGCGGCTGCGGCGGCAAGGTGCGCCTCGGTGATGATGCGCTGCTCGTCGACGTGCGCCTCGAAGAAGGTGGCTTGCAGCAGCGCGCGCGCGTCGTCCGACACGGGGACACCCGACCGTTTGAGCATCGCGCCGGCCGCCACCTCGTACAGCTCGGCGGTGGTAGTCGGCATGTCGATGCCGACACGCAGCTGCGCAATGGAGCACACCATCGAGAGCATGAGGGGGTTGGCGGTGACGCGGCGCTTCGTGCCGGCGTCGCCGCCGGTGTCGAGCGGCACCTTGTCGCGCAGGTAGGACTTGAGCGCGGACGCACGCTCGTCGCCGAGCCGCGTGGCGAGGAAGGCCTCTTGCTGCGCGTCGCTCAGCGGAGCGAGGGTCAGCCTGTGGAACCCGGCGAAGCCCGCCTCGTCCAGGCCGGCCGGGCGCGAGGTGCACAGGATCACAAACCCCTTGGGCGCGAGCACCTCGGCAACGTGCTTCTCGATGCGCACACGTTCGGCGCCCGCCTCGTCGAGGCCGTCGAGCAGCAGCAGCACGCGCTGCTTGTGCATTGCCGCGCGCAGCATCGCGTAGTGCGGCGGCGCGCACGTCAGCTTGAGGTGGGTGTCGACCCAGTCGTTCGCCGCGTCGAAGGCCGCCCCTTGCTCGGCGAGCCGCTTCTGGAGCTGCTCGGCGCGCATGAGCACGGGCACGAGCGGCTCGCGCCCGTCGTCCTCGGCGCGCCCGTCGCTTTGCCCCAGCACGTGCATGATGAGCTGCGACATGAGCCACGTCTTGCCCGCCGCCGGGCCGGCGGTGAGCAGCGCGCACGTGCGTGCGCTGGAGCGTAGGTCGTGCAGCCACGCACACAACGAGCGTGCGTCGCGCACGGCGAGCGGCTTGCCGTCGGCATCGTGCCCCTCCACGCCAATGGGCACGCAGTCCGTGAGCGTGTTGAGCTGTTGGCCGGAGAGGGCGTCGGGGATGTACGCGTGCTGCGCGCGCAGACAGTCAAGGTGCCACACGCGCATCGACGCAAATCCGTCGTCAGCGGGCATCGGCGGAAGCGCCACCTGCGTACCCTCAGCCGAGTCCAACTGTAGCGACCCAAGTGTCTTCTCCAGCGCGCCGACGGTGTTTTGCACGTACTTCGTGTACAAGCCAACGACCACGGGGTGATCGCCCTTGCTCGTGAACTTGGACTTGTTGATCCGCTCAATGTCGGCAGCAACATCCAGCTCGCTCGCATGAACCTCAATGGGGGTTGCATCCGCGCCGCTGCTCAGCGCGAAGACCTTGGGCTGCAGCTTATCGAGGTGCACCCGTAGCGCGGGGTAAGCCGTCAACCTCTTGATCAGCTCCCGGCTCAGCGAATCCTCACAGCAGCACCTACGTGTGGGAGAGAGAGTGGCAGCCGCGTGAGAGGCGATCCCATCACATCTGTGCAGAAGAGGATGGGCAGCGCTCACCATCCACGTGAAAAGTACGGCGTCTCGTTGTAAAGCGTGTCGAGCCCCTCGCACAGGCCGGGCGGTGCACCCGCGTCCTTGGCCGCGACAGCAGACTCATGCGAGGTAAAGCGCACGATGGCGGGGCTGCGGCTGAGGTCGCAGCTCTCGATAGTTCCGAACCCGATGAGCGCCGCGCGTACCACGTTCTCGTCTACGTTTGAGCTCAACTTGAACAAGCAGACAACACCATCGAACTCGGCTGGCCGGGGTGGGATCTCCTCGATCTGGAGCACGGTCGTTGCAAGGATCGACGCATACAGCTGATTCATCGCCCCCCCCTTGAGTGCAATCTCAAAGAAATCTTTCTGCTCCGGAGTCCTTGGTGCCTGATACAATGATCCAAAGTCCCAGAACAAGGCTTCGATGGCCAGCCTTGCCAGAGCGCGTCTAAGCACGCGGATGCGCGACCCGGCCGGATCCGGATCGCCTGACATGAGCCAGCCATAGGTGAGCGCGCCGATGCTCCGATCTCCACGCTCGACGAGCGCTGCGGCCTCTTCACGGCTCAGCAGCGGCGAAGGCGAGGCCCCGCTCTTTTCCAAAGCCTCGAGCTCCTGCCGATTCGGCATCTTGAAGTTTTCCGGCTGCATCAGCAGCCACTTGACACAAAGCAACCGAATCGCACCACACATAAGGACTTGTATGACGATTTTGTCGAGCGCTGTGAGCGCTTGATGCAGCTTTGGTGGCAGCGGTGTACCGACTTGTGGAGAAATCAGCTCATCGATGTCGTCGAGGTTGGTGTCGTCCCCGTCGGCATTGGGCCGCATGGGATCTCGGGATCCCGTAAGGTCATCCTGGTCCTGCACGAAGGGCACGATTTGTGCGCCACGCTTGCTCGCGGCGCAGCCGCCCCCTCGGACGCGCACCATCCCGGTCACTCCTCCCCGTTTTCCCCACAGGGGAGTCGGCCCGGCGCCCGGCGGGGGAGCCCCCATTCACAATGAGAAAAGAGGGGCTGCATCCCGGTCGACTTCCCACATTGAGTAAACTTGATTACACTGGATTACACTGGATTACACTGGATTACACTTGAGACATCTGTCGTTTACAGGGTATCAAGGACCCTGGCTGTCGTTCACGCCCCTGGACTGTGCACGGAGCAGGGGAAGCACGCGAGGAGAGGGCGGCTCCTTCTCTCGTCTCCTTGAGCGCCGCCGCATGGAGTTCCCGCCGAGCCAAGAATACTGCACGCCTGACGGCCGCCGCTGGCGAAAGTGCGCAGGTGCCGCCATCATCAACTCCGCCGGCCATCTTCTCGTGGGAGAGCGGATCAAGATTGCTGGCGCGTGGAACTGCCCGCAGGGCGGGATGGATGCAAGCTCCCGTGAGCACAGCAGGCCGGAGACGGTACTAATGGCGGCGGCGCGAGAGGCCTTCGAGGAGGTGGGGCTAAAGGTGGGCGAGCACATAGTCCCCATCGCCGCCATGGACGACGAGCAGGCCGTGCGCTACGCCGCAGGTGGGTGGCTCGCGCAAGAGGGATTTGCTGGGCAGCAGCTTCACTGGGCCTTGTTCCAAATGTGTGATGTGGTGGGCGATTCAGAGCCGTCCCACGTGTGCACGCTAGGTGGTCTAGGAGGTGAGGAACCGGAATTCGCGCGCGTAGAGTGGCGACCCTTCGAGGCGGTCGTTGCGGCGATGTGGGCAAACAAGCGCGAGCCCTATGAGGCTCTCATGCGCTGGGCTTTGCCACTGCTCGAGCAGCGCGCACAGTTGGCGCGTGGCATCGATTTCACCGGCACCTGGCAGCGCCAAGCGACCCTCAACGACAACGTGGTCGAAGCCCTCGTCGCTCGGGGCCTCGATGTGCTGGCGGCTCAACGCGAGGCGAGCAAGCCGTACATTCAGGAATGGGCGCGTCATGACAGCCTGCCACTGGGTGACTGGATGGTGACGACGCTGGACGTCGACGGGCAAGGCGCGTACCGGGCTGTAGTGTACGCCTTGGGTGACTGGGAGGAGACCCTCGAGCGCCCCTCGGTCCTCTATGGCAACGCATCTGCCATGCAGCCCGACGAGTTGCTCCGCCGGACGGGTTGGGTTGCGCTCCATCCTGAGGGTTTTGCACACACGACGTGGTCCTCGCGGGTCAATGGCGTGGCGGAGATCACAGCGCGGCGGCTGCGCCACGACGGCGCTATGGTGGTCGCCCGCACCTTTCTCGTTGATGGGAGGCGACCCGTCGTCTGCGAGGAGATCTTTCAGCGGCAGCCGGCCGATCCGAAGTGATGAAGATCATCCCGCATGCCGAAGCCTATACGGAGACGCCGCAGCAGCCTTGATGATTGAAGGTCTTTGAAGGCGAAGCGCGTTGCTATGGCGTATCCGTATGGACGGTTGAAATGAGACAGGAGAGAGAGGATGGGGCTGTGGACGTGTGGGTCCAGAGGGCGTCGTGATTCGTTTGAACCACATCATGGAACCACATCCACGTCGCATTCCGGGCGAAACGGAATGGTCGGAACGAGTGAAGGTTCATCAATCGTTTATTGATGATTAATTTGCGAACGTTCTCGACGTTGGTTAATTGGGGCGAGTGGCGTGCGCGGCGCGTGGGCGCTCAACGACCTGCCACGCACAACCGCGGTAACTAAATCTATCGAGATTCGATTCGACTCGACTAACGTAAATTCGATTCACTTGATTGGCGTCACCGTCGGGACTCGGGACCGATCAATAATTTGACCTATGCCCCGCTATGCAGGCGCACAGCCTCCCATATGCAAAAGCATAAATCCCGTGCAGGGGGTCACGACGACTTGAGACTGTACAAAGTAAAGCTCGAGGTGGCGCCGGGCTGCAGCGTGAACGTAACGCGAAAGAGCCCGGGGCGGGGCCCACTAAAAGACCCCTCCTCCTCGATGAGTCGTAATGCCGTGCTCGCATAGATCGAGGCGTTGATCTCCCAACGGCGGCGCAGTGTGAACGTCCGGCTGAACAGGTGGACCTCGTTCCCGTCGCTAATGTTGCTCTCCATGCACACGCTCACGTCGGCATCGCCATCATAGCTGCGTAGATAACCCACACGCAGAGCACGCGAGGCGTTGAGATGCGCTACAAAGGCCGCTCCTGACGTACGCGCCATAAACCCCCACTTGTCAGCCGCCTGGGCAGGCTTGGGAGCCTCGCGCCACGCCGTCTCTATGTAGTGCCCGTCAGCCGACCGGCGCAGCATCGTCCACTCCCAACGAGGCTCTGCAGCCGGCGCCACTTCTGCATCGCCCAGCAGGTTTGGTACGGCGAGCCGCATCGTGCGGCTGCAATTCAAGTTCATCCAGCAGGCGTTGTTCGTAAAGTCCACAAGGGTGAGTGCCGGCTCGACGAGCTCGATGAGCCTCTCGTGACTGCGCGAGCCGCCCAACGTCTGTGCGTGTGTGGGTGGCAACGTACCTGCATGCTCCATGAGCCGCGTGCGCTCGGCCGCTGTGAGGTTCTCGATCCGCTTGCGCTCTGCCTGCATGAGGGACACCAGAAAATATGCGCACATCTCGTGGCCGCGGCGTGACAGGTGCAAGTTATCCACGATGACCTCACGCCGACTCTCATCGGCTCGATGGTGCGGTTTGAGCATAAGCGCGGACGTCAAATTGAGCGCGGACGTCCAAAAGGACGTTGGAATGCCGTAATGTTGCAACACGTCCTTGTGATATGGCCATCCTCCCCACACTCGCGAGGGTGGAATCCGTTTCGGATCGAACCACGCCGACTCAGTGTACAGGAGGGCGGGCGACGTGGGCGAGAGCAACAGCAGCTGGCGCACCAACGCCTCCGTGACAAGGCTGGCGCCGCCCAAGGAGCTGATGTACCGTTGATAAACTCGTGGATTCGCAACGGCGTTCAGGTCGTTGGTTGCAGTATCCACGATCACCAGGTCGGCGGGGTGTTCGCGGAAGGCAGGCAGCACGCGCGACTGAAAGTTATCCACGAAGAAGGCGCTGCCTCTGCCTGCGGCACACAGATTACTGAGTCGGTGGCCCGTTGGGCAGCACACGCTGCTGCGCGAGTTGAGGTATTCGACCAAGGCGTTGGCCCACGTATGATTGATGCCGGAGACGAGCTTGGATCGTATGCGCCTAAAGAAGGAGTATAGTCCATGCAGGGTCGAATTTGCCAGGGTTCGGCCGGAGGCATACGACGCCCAAAGTTCGTGTTCGCGGGAGGTTTTGGACACGTTCAACGATTCAGCTGGAACCCATCCCGCTCTGATGGCCGCAATCATGTGGTCCCTGGTTGGGTCTCCCTCGCCGCACGTGACGCTGCCGCCAATCGTCATTATGTGCAGACAGCAGTCTGCACTATCCAGCTTTGCGAGCACCGGCGCCAGCCGTGAGAGCGCCCAGCCACCTTTCACCACGTGCGCAGCATCCATCACCTCGTCAGGGAGCATGGTGTGGGCATCGATCGCTGAATCGGGTCTACCGAAATACTCCAAGGCCTGCTGATGCGTGCCGAGCGGGCTGCTGCTCATCGCAGACACCGCGGGGGGAGCCGTGCCGGTAACCATTCTCGCGAAGAGCACAGGAACGGTGAGGGGTGTGAAGCTGCTATTAGATGAAGCACACAATTTCGCGTTGCGTACATACCGTACGCGCGCTAGGCGCTGCCACATCGTGACCTCGAGCGGCACATCGCCGGTCATTTTGCTGAGGACTTTTCTGATTCTGCACATTTTCCATGTTCCGGGTCGAGTGCGTGTGTTTGATCCTAACGCGGAGGAGAAACACAAGGTCGTGTTTCCCGACCACCCAGACCGATGAGTTCGGCAGATGTGGAGTGGTACCGCAGCCTCGAAGCGTCGTTCGTAGCTCCAAGCAACGCCTCCTTCAGCACTTGGCCAGACACCCGTCACGAGAGCAGCGCGCATCGCCAAACATCACGTCTGCTGCGGCTTGCGCAGGCCGGTAAGAACGTGACAATCACTTTGACGGGCGGCTCATCGAGCGCCGCTCGTGAGAGTTTTGCGTATCACTTTGGTCGCCAGCTGGCAGACGCGCTCAGCCCAAGAGAGAGGGGTGGCAACTGCACGATTGACGCCAGCTCGAGCACGTGGCGCTGTCCAGTTGCTGGGCGCTTCCCCGGACAATTGGTCGAGATCGTACCCGCCGCAAATGGGCACACGGGGACTGACTTTGCGGCGCTGTTGATGGACGCTCTTGTCCCGCAGCGCACCGACATCCTAGTTTGGGAGTATGTCATCAACGACTGGTCGACGCAGCTACTCAACCCTCGCTTTACGGACAACGCGCTTGATCTTTACTTGCGGAGAGCACTGGCAATCAATCCACGCATGGTCTTCGTCTTCGTGCACTTATGGGTCCCACTCGCTGCCGGGTGCTGGCCCCAATGCGTCATGGGCGGCGGGCCCAAGTTTATGTACGAAGCTGTCACCTCCACACTGGAGCGGAACTACCAAGACAGGGGTCTCGACTGGACGTCGATCGACTTCAACGACATCGCGACGCAGCACTACGTGGCTCATCGAGGGAAGCTCAAGCTGGTCAACGAGACGCACGCCATGTTTTCCGACAAGCAGCATCCGAACCAGAGGACGCACCGCATCATAGGAAGCGTGGTCTGGCAGCACTTTCGTCCTTTCGTGCTCAACACAAAAAGAGAGGTCACTGCCAATGCCGGCACTGTCATGGACCATGCGCCGGTGGAGAATGTACCTCTGCCGATGCCCCCGACGGGGCTGCCCGGGGTCTCGAATATGTCAAACGCGTCGGTGGCGGCACGGATGATGTGGCGCTTCCTCTCAAAGCCGGGGCAAGTGCATTCGTGGACGCACTCGCTCCCCCACAATGGCGACTCTGCCGAGTATGTCTCGTACGGGCTTGCAGGATCACGCTACGCGCAGCCGGGTGACCGGGGCGTGCAGAGCAGCGCTGGGTCGACATTGATCAAGGTGGCCATCGAGGCCGCCGCGTCACGCTCTGACTCTATGCGATATGCACGGCTGCCCCTGTGTAACGGAGCGACCGGCTTCCTTCGCCACTCGCTGCAATTCCAAGTGGCCTCGAAACGGCACGGGCACCAAGTGGCCTCGGACCCTCAAACGCCGCGTTTCGTCGGCATCAACTTTGTTGCCAGCCAGGGCCGCTCACTAGCACCAAAGGCGGCCGCGGAAGACATGGACAGAGGGCTGCTAAACCTGACCCTCGAGTATGTCTGCCAGGCGAGTCCAACGGCGGGTGGAAACGAAGCTGGCTCAACGACGGCCGGCGACTACCAGCGCAATCAGGGGCGAACTTGCTTCGCGCCGATGGCATCAAGTATGCTTGTCCCGGGCAGCATCGAGCTGGCCGACCTGGCGGAAGAACGCAACGTAACTACGGTTGCCGTCGACTTGAGCAGTATAGGGGCTTCCGCTCCCCACCGCAAACTGAGACCCACGAGTCCCGATGACCGCCGAACAGGCTTTGCTGTGCTACTACGAGGGATTCACGCTCCTCAAAATTACTTTGAGCTGCCTGACCCGCGCGTAGCATGCGGACCTGAGTGCACGGATCCCATTGAGGTCTCTATTCGCGTGTGCCAGCGGACGCTTGAGGGAGCCGCCCAAGGGCTCGGTGCAGTCTTGTTCATATGAGGAGTTTCACAGTACCTATATCGTTCGGCTATATACCTATATCGTACGGGGGTACGGAGATACATCGCATTATATACCTACCATAGCTGTTTTCCTGTTAAAATGTGGGGGCTGCTTCTCGCTTCTGCATACTGCAAGGTATGTGGGGGTTCTGCACAGATGTTATGTTTACACGCTGAGCCTGACAGCTGACAGCTGTGCGCGCTCAGGCGTCCTCGACTTTGTAGGCCTGGTCGGGGCCGAACAACTGCTCCCAAGAGCTCATGTCGTCGTTGAGGAATCCGTTGCGGTATCCTCGCGGTGCCAGCTGGAATTTGATTAAGTCGACCCTGGGCGAGACCTCGATCCACCCCTTGGCACCCTGCTCCGCCATCGGGCCCACCTCCTCGAGGAGCTTGTCCTTGGTGGCGAAGTGGGCGGACATTTTGGGGTCGGTCGCGAACAGAGCACCGCGCTTGTTGCCGAGTGAGATGGCCATGGTGCCCAGGCCTGGGTTCTTGTTGATCTGTGGCTGCTGGAACGCGCCCGGCCGCACGCCAGCGGCGACCTGGATGTTCTTGAGGATTGCGAAGGCATGCGCGCCCGCGTCTTGCATCGTGCGCTCACCCGCGGTGAAACGATCCTTGGCACAGATGTCGCCGCCCGCGTAGATGTGGCCGAGGTTGGGGTGATTGAGCTGTTGCGTATTCTTGGTCCTGATGAATCCCTGATCGTCCATCACGCTCGCGAACGCACTGTCGCTGCGCGGGTCCGTGAGGAGCCGGCTATTGGGTTTGTAGCCCGTCGCCCAAAAGACGCGCGCGTTTGGCGTGCCGACGGTGACGCCGTCCTTCGTGACGGGTCGACCGGACTCGTCGGCGTGAGTAACTTCCTTGGAGTAGTTGACCGCGATGCCGTCCTCCTCGGCGCACGCCTTGACAAGGGTACTCGCGCCGGGCACGCGTGGCAGGCACTGGGGGCCTCGCGTGATGATCTCGACGGCCTTGTCCGGGAAGAAGGCTTTGATGTCGAACGCTAGCTCACATCCGACGACACCGCCGCCCACGACGGTGATGGCGGGGGCATCCTTGATGCGCTGGCGCTCGAGGGCGAAGCTCTGCTTGCGCGCGGCGATCGAGGTGCCCTCCGTCTTGATGTCCGACGTGTACCTCGTCCCCGTGCAGATCACGAGGTAGTCGTACGGCACAACGCGCGAGGCGACGCCGGAGGAGGTGCCAACGAGGACGTGGTCTCTGCGGACCGCGCTCGCCCAGCCGACGATGAGCTCGCCCTTGCCGCCCATCACATCGACATGGTTGTAGCACGACACGTCCCACAGGCCAGCCTGCTCCGCATGCTCGTCAGCGATCAGCCGCAGCACGTTGGGTGTGTACTCGAAGAACTCCTTGGTGTCGACGAGCGTCACGTGGAAGGCCTCTGTCTGGATGCCCTTGCCGCGCGTCATCTGGTGCGCGACTATCACGCCGCACGGGCCGCCGCCGAGTATGACTACACGCTTCTTGGTGGTTACGTCGGCGGACTGTTTCTCTCTCTTGATCGCCGTCCCCGCCGCCGCCTTGTACATCTCCGTGCGCATCGCTTCGACGGCCGAAAGGAGGAGCGCCTCCACGTGCGGCCGATCGGCCTTGAAGGCCGCCGCCACCTCCATCGCGCCGGCGCTCGCGCTGATGCCCGACGCATTGGGCAGGAGGCCGTAAGCGGAATCCATCGAAGCGTAGGCCTTGAGGTCGTTCGACGCCGCGAGGGCCGCGCCGCCATTCAGGCCGGCGAGAGCATCCTCGAGCGTGTGCAGGGCCTTGGAGATGAGGAAGGCGCGCTCGGCCTTGTCGGCCGCTGCGAGGCCGCCCGATTGCTTGCCGAGGAGGGACGCGTGGCGGCGGAGTGACTTGGACTGGTCGTGGTCGCGAAGGATGGACTCGAGGGTAAGGGCGTCCGCATCGCGCCGCTGGCTCTGCGAGAGGATCGACGCCGCCGCCGTCGCCGCCGCCGCCGCCGCCGCCGCCGCCGAGTCGACCGAGCTCGCCTCCGGTGTGGCCGGTGTGGCCGGCGCGCTCTCGGCGGCCTTGTCGCCCGATTTGGTCATGTCGCCCGATTTGGTAACCACCTGGATGGGGTCGCCGACCTCGCGCCCTTTGATGAGCGTCTCCTGCTTGCGCTTCACCGCGCGGCCCTTGACCTGGAACGTGAACTGGCCCGTCGCGAGCGCCTTCCGCACCGCCGACTCGTCCTCCTCGCCCTCGTCCTCGTCCTCCTCGTTGGCTTCGATGATCTGCTTGCGCACGTCGGCGAAGGTGGTCGCGCCGCCGACGAGGGCGAGCCCGCCATCGCCGGCCTCATCGACGACGACGGGGACGCACTTCTCAGCGTCAGCTCCGCCCGACAGCGCGATCATCGCTTCGACCGTCGCCTTGACCGACGTCTGTGCGAACAGCGTCGCGAACGTCGTCGCCGTGACCATCGCGCCCGCGTCCCCGAGCGCATCGCGCACGCCGAGGGCCTTGGCGATCGTGGACTCGACGCTGCCGAAGCTGGAGCCGCAGGCTTGGGCGAGCGAGGCCTTGAGCATCGCCCACGACACCGTCGCCCCACCGCCCGCCGCCGACCACACCCCCCTGGTCTCGCCCTCGATCGACGAGATAGCCGGCGGCGGGCCGAGCTTCTTGCATAGGGCGTCGACAAAGGGATTGAAGTACGAGCGTGTGTGCTCGACGAGCTGGGCGGGTGGGAAGACCTTGGCGGCGGCCTCGCGGACGTGGATGGTCACGTCCTCTACCTTGATCGTCACCGGCACGTCCGACAGCGACGGGAACTGCGCGCCACTCGCCCCCCACGTCGAGCCGTCGACGTGGATGAAGAGGATGGACACGCCGTGGCGGACTGCCTCGACAAACTCGAGGCAGCACCAGGCCGAGGCAAAGTAGGCGGGCGTGAGGAAGACGACGAGCGTCTGCGTGTCGCGCACAGCCAGCTTCAGCGAGGGCAGCTCGATCAGGTCGTTCCGGTCGATGAAGGCGCGGTAGCCGAAATCCGAGAGCCGGTCGTGCACGCGCGCCACAATGTCCTGCGCCTCCGAGCGCTTATGGGAGAGGAAGGCGTCGTAGCGGATGGCGCGCTCTCCCAGGAGGAAGTCTGTCGACGTCTCCCGAGGCCGCCTCCCGGCGGACGATGCCTCACCGGGCCCGCCCAGACGCTTCCCAAGGTTCTCAAGGAACGCGTCCAGGTACGCGTCCATGTGGTCGAGCGCGATCGTGTGACCGAAGACGGCCGCTGCGGCGTCGCGCGGCTTGACGAGGCGGCCCTCGTCGGTCTGCGCGGTCTCGGGCACGTCGGTGAGCGCGGGGAACGGCATCCCTCGCCACGACGACCCCTCGACAGACACAGGAAGCACCTCCACGCCGTTGATCACGGCCTCGCAGAATTCGGCGCAGCAGGCCGGCGAGTCAAAGTACGTCTGCGAGATGAAGCTGACCACGCGGCGGGAGTCGCGGATGCCCTGCTTCTGCGCGTCGGGCTCCTTGCGCGGATTCGGAATCTTGTATCCCGCCGCTCTCAGATGATCGCGCACCCTCTTCGCCAGCGCGGTCTCCGCCGGCGCCGCGCTCACAAACGTGTCCCATTGCGCCTTCCGCAGATCGCTCTCCCTGATGCGCTCGGTGTACGACTTTATCAGATCGTCCCCTTTGATAGGCGGCGACTCCGCATACTTGGCACCGGGAGGGCTTGAGGACCCGCAGCCCATGATGACGGCCGCCAAGATGCAGATGAGCGCGACCACAACGGTGATGGCCAGCCCCTCTTCGTTTGTCAATGTGGGAGGAGGGGGCGGTGGTTGGCCCCAGACGAAGTCTTCCACGCGCGACATCAGCGACGCGGGAGGAGGAGTGGGCGGAGCCCATTGAACCCAGTAGGAAGGTGTGACACACAGAGTGAGTCGCGGCGGGTAAGTGAGTCGCGCGGGGATCCCCCGCGAGTCGCGACGCGGGATCGGTCCGTTTCCGCGCGCGATCTCGCGCGCGGGCCGCGACGCGATCTCGCGCGCGGGCCGCGTCGCGAG